>Ga0070727_10004321_pt1 | contig 12214 bp, 12 predicted proteins | sample tdAd472_FD_66722 | JGI IMG/M metagenome (GOLD analysis project Ga0070727, IMG submission 66722) | Marine sediment microbial communities from the Atlantic coast under amendment with organic carbon and nitrate - tdAd47.2 | ecosystem: Environmental > Aquatic > Marine > Coastal > Sediment | place... | reverse complement strand
ATTGTCGATACCACGGATCAGTGGATTCGAGAGCGTACCGGTATCAGTAAGCGGCACATTGCCGTGGAAGGTCAGAACACCGTCGATCTCGCGGAACACGCCACGCGCCGTGCTTTGCAGGCTGCAGGACGGGACGCACAGGATATCGATCTCATTATTGTGGCGACAACGACACCCGATCGCGTTTTTCCCAGTACCGCCTGTTTGTTGCAAAAGCGCCTGGATCGACATGGTTGCGCCGCTTTCGATATTCAGGCGGTCTGTACCGGTTTTGTCTATGCCTTGAGCGTAGCCGATAAATTTATTCGTACCGGCACGGCAAAATGTGCCCTGGTTGTCGGTGCCGAGACCCTCTCGAGGGTGCTGGACTGGACCGATCGCGGTACCTGTGTTCTGTTTGGCGATGGCGCCGGTGCCGTGGTGGTGGAAGCCAGCGAGGAGCCCGGAATCCTTTCCACGCATTTGCATGCAGATGGTGCTTACGAGCACCTGTTGTCAGTGCCCGGAGGTATCAGCCAGGGCTATGACAGCCTGAAAGAGGGCAATGGTTACGTGACCATGAAGGGTAACGAAGTCTTCAAGGTGGCGGTGAATACCCTGGGCCGAATCGTGGATGAAACACTGGAAGCCAATAATCTCGAAAAATCAGACATAGACTGGCTGATTCCTCATCAGGCTAATATTCGTATTATCCAGGCGACCGCCAAAAAGCTGAAAATGTCTATGGACCATGTCGTCGTCACCGTGGATGAACATGGCAACACATCCGGTGCATCGGTGCCGCTGGCACTTGACGTGGCTGTTCGCGATGGGCGTATCAAGCGGGGAGAAACCCTGCTGATGGAGGCATTCGGTGGTGGTTTTACCTGGGGCTCTATCCTACTCAAATTCTGACACGACATCGCTCTATGACACATTCCAATCAGTGTGCAACTCTTGCCATGGTATTTCCCGGTCAGGGCTCGCAATCCGTTGGTATGCTGGCTGAGCTGGCGGCGGCGTGTCCGCTGGTCGAAGAGGCTTTTGCCGAAGCCTCAGGCGTACTGGGATACGATCTCTGGGAACGCACGCAAAATGGCCCGGCAGATTTGTTGAATCAGACAAGCTGCACCCAGCCTGCCATGTTGACGGCGGGAGTGGCCAGCTGGCGTTGCTGGCAGAAACAAACCGATCGGCTGCCGGCAATGATGGCCGGGCACAGCCTGGGGGAGTATACGGCGCTGGTCTGCGCGGGCGCCATTGGGTTTGCGGATGTCGTTGCTCTGGTAGAAAAGCGCGGTGAGGCCATGCAGAACGCGGTGCCGGAAGGAAGCGGTGCGATGGCCGCAATACTGGGGCTCGATGACGATCAGGTTATAACTGTTTGTGAGCAGGCGGGGCAGGGTGAAGTTGTCAGTGCTGTAAACTTCAATGCGCCCGGCCAGGTGGTGATTGCAGGAAATGCTGCGGCGGTCGAGCGGGCCATGGATCTGGCGAAACAGGCGGGCGCCAGGCGCGCATTGCTTTTGCCGGTTTCGGTGCCTTCGCACTGCAGTTTGATGCAGCCTGCCGCGCAGGCATTCGGCAAAGATCTTGCGGCCGTCTTAATCCGGGCGCCTGCCGTCCCGGTGCTGCATAATGTTGATGTTGCAATGCATGATCAGCCCGATGCTATACGCGACGCGCTGGCCACCCAGTTGTTCAACCCGGTGCGCTGGGTTGAAACGGTTCGCGCCATGCATGCTGCCGGCATCACTACCATTCTCGAAATGGGGCCGGGTAAGATACTGGCCGGTCTGAACAAGCGTATCGACAAATCGATGCAAGGCATTCCTGTGCAGACAGTTGCAGACATCGAAAAAGCCCTGGCGGCTTTACAGTAAAGGAGTCACGAATCATGCCTTTGACAGAGGACATCGCCCTGGTCACCGGTGCGAGTCGAGGTATAGGCCAGGCTATTGCCTTGGCACTGGGCAAGCAGGGCGCCAAAGTGGTCGGTACGGCAACGACGCAAAAGGGTGCCAACGCCATTCAATCCAGCTTTGATGAGCAGGGTGTGCAAGGATTGGGGCTGGTGCTCGACGTAACCGACGTGGATGCCATCGCTGCGCTGATGAAACAGATCAAGGATGCTCTCGGTGTGCCAAGCATTCTGGTTAACAATGCCGGCATTACGCGTGACAATCTGCTCGTGCGTATGAAGGAAGACGAATGGGCTGCGGTAATTGACGCCAACCTGAGTTCCATCTTTCGCCTCAGCAAGGCCTGTCTGCGTGGCATGATGAAAGCCAGGCACGGGCGCATTATCAATATCGCTTCTGTTGTTGCCGCAACCGGTAATCCGGGACAGGCTAATTATTCTGCTGCGAAAGCCGGCATGATTGGATTCAGCAAGTCCCTGGCGCGCGAAGTCGGCACACGAGGAATTACCGTCAACGCTATCGCGCCGGGTTTCATTGATACTGATATGACACGCAATCTGCCGGCTGATCAGCGCGAGTCGCTGATCAGCCAGATACCGCTGGGCCGGCTGGGTGATGTTGATGATATTGCCTCGGCCGCCGTGTTTCTGGCATCTCCGCAAGCCGCCTATATCACTGGCGAAACACTGCACGTGAATGGTGGCATGCATATGGATTAATGATGTATTATATAAGCTGTCTGCTTTAAAATTATGATATTAAATGGAAATATAATATTTTAGTTTACGCGTTTTCAGGTGTATCGAAGCAGAAACCGAAGCCGGGATTAAAAAACTTTGATGACTGGCATGGTTGTACACTTTTCAATAGAATACGCGCGCAGATGGGACTGATCACCAACAACTGAGGAATTTTCAGGCATGAGTAATGTTGAAGAACGCGTCAAAAAGATAGTTGTCGAACAACTGGATGTCGGCGAAGACGCTGTCACCAACGAAGCATCCTTTGTTGATGACCTGGGCGCGGATTCCCTGGATACCGTGGAACTGGTTATGGCCCTCGAAGAAGAGTTCGAGTGTGAAATTCCGGACGAAGAGGCGGAGAAAATTACCACCGTTCAGCAAGCGATTGATTACGTTCAAGCACACCTCGGTTAATCACTGCATCGATTACCAGCAGACCGCCGGCCCCGCCGGCGGTCTGCTTCAGTTGTCTCTTTGTATCTAGAGATCGGAGTACTTTCCTGTGTCACAGCGTCGAGTCGTGGTCACCGGTCTGGGCATCATCAGTCCAGTGGGCCTGTCGATAGCGGAAGCCTGGGATAACATCACGGCAGGCCGGAGTGGTATCCGCCCGATTACATCGTTCGATGTTTCCGAGTTTTCGGTACGTTTCGGCGGCACTATCGAAGGCTTCGACGTCAGCGACTATGTGCCGAAAAAGGACGCGCGCAAAATGGATATCTTTCTCCATTACGGTGTTGCTGCCGGTATTCAGGCCATTCGTGATGCGGGCCTGGTGGTTTCCGAAAACAATGCAGAGCGTATCGGCGTGTCCATCGGCTCCGGTATTGGCGGCCTGCTCGGCATCGAGAAATGTTACGATGCCTACATGAAAGGTGGTCCGCGCAAGATTTCGCCTTTTTTTGCGCCTGCCAGTATCACCAATATGATTTCCGGCAACCTGTCGATTATGTATGGCTTGAAAGGGCCCAACATAGCCATGGTGACCGCTTGCACAACCGGTACGCACAGTATTGGTGAGGCTGCAAGAATCATCGCTTATGGTGACGCAGACGCCATGTTGGCCGGTGGTGCAGAAATGGCAACCACGCCCACAGGGCTGGGCGGTTTTGCAGCAGCCAGGGCGCTGTCCACGCGTAACGAAGAGCCCCAGACCGCCAGCCGCCCCTGGGATAAGGATCGTGATGGTTTCGTGCTGGGTGACGGCGCCGGTGTGATGGTGCTGGAAGAATATGCGTCTGCCAAAGCGCGTGGTGCGAATATCTACGCCGAAATCGCCGGGTACGGTATGAGCGGAGACGCCTACCATATGACGCTGCCGTCAGAAAGCGGGGAAGGTGCTGCCCGTTGCATGCGCAATGCATTGCGTGACGCCGGTTTGAATCCGGACCGGGTCGATTACGTCAACGCACACGGCACCTCCACACCTGCCGGTGATGCTGCGGAGGTGCTTGCCATCAAAACCGCCCTGGGCGACCACGCCTACCAGGCGGCGGTCAGCTCGACCAAGTCCATGACCGGTCATCTGCTTGGCGCCGCAGGTGGTGTCGAAGCGATATTTACCGTACTGGCGATTCGCGATCAGATAGCACCGCCAACCATAAACCAGTTTACGCCCGATCCCGATTGTGACCTGGACTTTGTGCCGAATGAAGCCCGCAACATGAAAATTGACGTGGCGATGTCCAATTCTTTCGGCTTTGGCGGCACTAACGGCTCTATCGTATTTACAAAACTCTGAGCCCGTTGATTCAGTCGCTGGCCATCGAAGCCTCATTCGATCTGCTTGATCTGCACGTCATAAATCCAGAGCGCTATCCTCACCTGCTGGAAAGTTCAGCCCCGGGACCACAGGGACGTTTTGATATTCTGTTTGCCTTTCCCGGTGACACCATCGCCTTGCACGACCTGGAGTCCTTCGATTTCCTGTCGACCCTGGATGAGTGCTGGAAAGCAGAGGCAGACAGACATCAGTACCCTGGTTCCCTGCCATTCCATGGCGGCTGGTTTCTGTACCTGGGATATGAACTCGCGGGCCAAATAGAGCCGCAATTGAGACTGCCGTCGGATGCATCGGCATTGCCCATTGCCAGCGCTACGCGAATTCCGGCGGCTATTGTCCACGATCATAAAACCGGCCGACGCTGGATTGTTGCCGAGCAGGAAAGTTATGCCGTTACCGTAACAGAGGATATTTCCCGATTGAAGAACTTGCCGCCGTCCGCCTCGTTACCCCGCTGTGAGGTAGAGGAAGATGCGCCACAAGGCTATCTGGACGCCGTTCGGCGCATTCTGGAGTACATCCGCGAGGGTGATGTTTTTCAGGTCAATCTGTCGAGGCAATGGCGCAGCATCTGGCCGCGGGGCATGGGTGCTGATGCTGTCTACAGGCAGTTGAGAAAAACCAACCCGGGGCCCTATAACGGATTGGCGACCTGGGGGGATAGCGCTATTCTGAGCTCCTCGCCCGAGCGCCTGGTTGCGGTCACGGGCGACAAGGTGCAAACCCGCCCGATTGCGGGAACACGCCCCAGAGGGCCCGGGGGTGATGCCGACAGGGCGTTCTCTGATGAATTGCTTGGCCATCCTAAAGAACGTGCCGAACACATCATGCTGATAGACCTGGAGCGTAATGACCTGGGGCGCATCGCGATTCCCGGCAGCGTACAGGTTAATGAATTGATGACGCTGGAATCCTATGCGACGGTTCATCATATCGTGTCCAATGTCGAGGCTGTCATGCGGGCGGATATCACCCCCGGGCAGCTCATTCGCGCGGTCTTTCCCGGTGGCACGATAACCGGTTGCCCGAAAGTGCGTTGCATGGAGATCATTGCGGAACTTGAAGGTAGCGGGCGTGGGGCCTACACAGGGTCCATGGGTTATCTGAATCATGATGGCAGTATGGATCTGAATATCCTGATTCGTACCATGGTGCGAAGCGGTGAACAACTGAGTTTTCGTGCCGGCGCCGGTATCGTAAGCGACTCGGTTGCGGAAAAGGAACTCGACGAGACCAGGGCGAAAGCGCGTGGCATGTTGTACGCACTGCAAGGGCGCGGGGGATGAAGAAAACGCTGAGCTGGGTGAATGGTCAGGCGGGGGCAACGGTCGATGTATCTGAACGTGCTCTCCAGTATGGCGACGGCTTGTTTGAGACCATCCGTATTCACCGTTCCGAGCCGGAATTTCTGGAAAGGCATATCAAGCGGCTGGCGGAAGGATGTGAGCGCCTGAAGTTTCCCGGCATGGACTGGAGCCTGCTCGGGTGTGAGCTGAAGGCATTGGCCGCTCAACAAGACGATGCCGTGCTGAAACTGATTCTCAGCCGCCGTTGCACCGGGCGCGGTTACGGTCCGCTTTCCGGACAGGACGTGACACGGATTGCGAGTCTGCAGCCGTGGCCGGCATGGCCGGCAAATCCCGCTCATCGCGGAATTCGTGTGCGCATCTGCAATGCACGGCTGGCTGTTCAGCCACTGCTGGCGGGTATAAAACACCTTAACCGCCTGGAACAGGTCCTGGCGCGTGCCGAGTGGAATGATCCGGCTATTGCCGAAGGCTTGATGCTGAGTGACAGTGAGCGGCTCGTTGAAGGAACGATGAGCAATGTCTTTATCCTGGCGAACCAGGTTCTGATAACGCCGGATCTTTCAAAATGCGGTGTGGCAGGCATAATGCGATCTGTTATTCTCGATCTGGCAGGCAGCCTGGGAATAGACACCGGGATCCGCTCTATATCCCCTGGTGATTTAAAAGCGGCGCGGGAAGTCTTTGTCTGTAACAGCCTGATTGGTATCTGGCCGGTTGTCAGTATCGACGGCTTTGGATCGTTTGACGTCGGCCCGATTACCCGGCAACTGCAGGCAGCGTTGGCAGAGTGTGACAAGGCCGGTGACGGAAACTGGTATTCATCGTGAACGAGCAACAAAAAGAGAAACGCGGTCTGGGCGATATCACTTTTCGTCTGTCGGGTGTTGTTGTTATTGCGCTTAGCCTGGTGATTGCCTGGTTGTTAATGGACTTCAAGACATTCAGGCAGAACCCCCTTTCAATACCTGAAAGTGGCATTGCACTGTTAGTAAAGCCAGGCAGTACGCTGAAATCGGTTTCGGCTGAACTGACTGAACAACAGGTATTGGAGAAGCCCGTATACCTGCGATTGCTGGCCCGTTATCTTGATCTGGATTCCCGCATCAAGGCGGGCGAGTTCCAGCTACAGCCGGGCATGACTCCGGAGCAGCTGTTGCACCAGCTGACCGACGGCAAAGTCATACAACACGATCTGACCCTCATCGAGGGTGAAACATTCAAGGAAATGATGCAGCGTGTTATCCGGGATAAAGTCCTTGTACGCACGCTTGAGGAGTTTGAGGGTGAGGCGGTTATGCGTGCCATCGGCCACCCCGACCAGCACCCGGAAGGCCGTTTTATGCCCGAGACCTATTATTTTCCGCGTGGCACGACAGATGCCGAGTTTCTGCGCCGCGCCTATCTCGATATGGAGAGTTTTCTGCAACGCAGCTGGCAGGATCGTGACGCGGATTTACCCCTCAAATCACCCTACGAAGCGTTGATTCTTGCCTCAATCGTTGAAAAAGAGACCGGCGTCGCAGAAGAGCGCGCGCGTATTGCCGGTGTGTTCATACGCCGTCTCAACAAGGGTATGAAGCTGCAGACCGATCCGACGGTCATCTACGGGATGGGTGACAGCTATAAAGGTGATATCCGTTTCCGTGACTTACGCAAGGATACACCCTATAACACCTATACCCGCTTTGGTTTACCGCCAACGCCCATTGCAATGCCGGGGGAAGATGCAATACTGGCGGTGTTGCATCCGGCGGCCGGCAAGGAGTTATATTTTGTCGCCACCGGGGACGGCAGCCACCATTTTTCCAGCACTTTGAAAGAACACAACAGTGCCGTTGACCGCTATCAAAGAAAACGTTGAATATGCATCAGTCAGGACCCCGCGGGCGCTTCATTACGCTTGAAGGCGGTGAGGGCGCAGGCAAATCAACCAATCTTGAATATATTCAGCGTCGCCTGGAAGCCGCGGGTGTGCTGTTGCAAGTCACCCGGGAGCCGGGTGGAAGCCCGCTGGGTGAAAAAGTGCGGGAGATCCTGCTGAATCCCGAGCATGCGGCTATGAGTTCTGATGCCGAGTTATTGTTGATGTTTGCGGCACGTGCCCAGCACCTGCATCAAGTCATTCTGCCGGTCCTCGGCAAGGGCGGCTGGGTGTTGTGTGACCGTTTTACCGACGCCACTTACGCTTATCAGGGCGGAGGACGCGGTATCGATGCCGGGCGTATCCGCTTACTGGAAGACTGGGTGCAGCAGGGTTTTCAGCCGGATATGACGCTGTTGTTCGACCTGCCCGTAGAGCTCGGGATGAAACGCGCGGGGAAGCGCGGAGCACTGGATCGGTTTGAACAGGAGCAGAAAGCCTTTTTCGAACAGGTGCGCGAGGCCTATCTGGATCGCGCCGGGCAGGACCCGGAACGGTTCCGGATTATAGACGCGGGTCAGGAACTGTTGGCGGTCCAGCAGCAACTGGATGACGTTATTGAAGAGTTGGTCGGGCTATAAGTATATTTGTTATGCTGACTTCTGCTGTCCCGTTAAGTTGCAGTTAAAGTCAGTAAGGCCAAGTACCAGAAGCTGATTGCGGTGTTAATGGATTACGCGACATGAAGTTTCAGTTGTATGAATAAATGAGAATCCCTTCTCCCTCCGGAGGGAGAGGGGGTTAACGGGACAGCACTGATGCTGACTGTACAAAGAAGTTAACCGCGAATGACGCTAAGGAAACAATTGTTGGAGATTCGCAGATTCCCGTTAAAAGTAGCGTATGTACCAGCGTTGTCTTCTGTACCGGAAAGCAATCTTTTTACTTCGCGTCCTTAGCGTCCTTCGCGGTTAGTCTTTAGAAGGCCCGAATGACCCACTTGATTAGGGGAAGAAGCGAAAATTGAAATGGCTGCAGCAATACCGGGAACGCCTGAACAGGACGCGCGTGCAGGGGCGTCTGCCGCATGCCTTGCTGATCAGCGGGCAGGAGGGGGCCGGCAAACGGGTGCTGGCTGAACAGCTCGCGCATAGCTTGCTCTGCGAACAAGCAGCAGCCGATGGGCAGCCGTGTGGTCAGTGTGCGGCGTGCGGCTGGTTGCAAGCCGGTACCCATCCCGACCTGTTATGGCTGGTGCCGGAAGAGGCAGGCAAAGCCATCAAAGTCGATCAGGTTCGCGCACTGACCAGCGACCTTTGTATGACCAGTCATGCGGGTCGTTACAAGGTGGCAATCATCCAGCCAGCCGATGCCATGAACAGAAATGCAGCCAACAGCCTGCTTAAAACTCTCGAAGAACCGACCGATAACACTTTACTGGTGCTGTTGACTGCGCTGCCGGGGCGGTTGCCGGCGACGATTCGCAGTCGTTGCCAGCAGCTGCAGGTCGCGCTACCGGATGCGTTGAGTGCACAACAGTGGTTGCAGGATAGCGGTATGGAAAGCGGGCAGGCTACTCGTTATCTGATGCTGGCGAAAGGTGCGCCACTGAAAGCGCAGCAGCTGGCTGCAAGCGATTCCGCTGGTACTCGTGTTCAGCGTCTGCAGCAGCTGGTGGCGGTATTTCAAGGCAGCCGGGATCCTGTCGAGACCGCTAAGGGGTGGATGGGGGAAGGCGAGCGGCAATCACTGGATTGGTGGCGTGCCTGGCTGGAGGATATGATTCGCTGGCAACAGGGGGGACAGCCTCCGCTGGAGCCTGAGGTGGCGCAAATGTTGCAACCAATTGCAGAAGCTGTAGACTGTCGCCAGTTATTTGACTTATCAGACAAGGTTGCTAATGCATTGAATAACCTGGGTTCTGGTCTGAACCGGCAGTTGATTCTGGAGGATTTGCTGATTTTCTGGGCAAAACTGGCTGATCTGAATTCATACCGGAGCAGGGTTGCTAGCAGGTAATCAATCGATATGACGATCAAAGCAGGTGGCGGAGCGCGGCAGGGCATACTGTCGCTGACCATCAAAGATAAAAGTGCGCTGTATGCAGCCTATATGCCGTTTGTGAAGAACGGTGGACTGTTCATTCCCACCAACAAAAGTTACCAGTTGGGTGACGAAGTCTTTATGTTGCTCAGCCTCATGGGTGAAGCGGAAAAAATACCGGTCGCCGGAAAGATCATCTGGATTACGCCCAAAGGGGCTCAAGGGGCCCGTGCTGCCGGTGTCGGTGTGCAGTTCAGTTCTCAGGATGGCGGTGCCGCCCAGAAAAAAATTGAAACCTACCTGGCCGGTGCGGTATCGGCGGACCGCCCGACGCATACCATGTAAAGCATGCTGGTCGATTCCCATTGTCATCTCGATATGCTGTGTCCGCAACAGCAATCCATTACCGACGTACTGACCGAAGCCGGAAAACTGGGCATTGAGCACATGTTGTGCGTGTCGGTCAGCCTGGAGCGTTTTACGCCGATGATGGAGCTGATTGAACCTTACGCACAGATATCGGCTTCGGTCGGCGTCCACCCCGACGGAACGAATGTAGAGGATCCGGACGAGGAGCAACTCGCCGGGCTGGCGCAACAGGACAGAATCGTGGCGGTTGGCGAGACCGGCCTCGATTATTTCCGCGTCGAAGGTGACGTTGAGTGGCAACGGCAGCGCTTCCGCCGTCATATCCGTGCCGCGAAAGCCGTCGGCAAGCCCCTGATCGTTCATACCCGCGCGGCTAAACAGGATACCCTGAACCTCCTCAGGGAGGAGCACGCCAGTGAGGTCGGCGGTGTCTTACACTGTTTTACTGAAGACTGGGATATGGCAAGAGCCGCCATGGACATGAATTTCCATATCTCTTTTTCCGGTATTGTGACGTTTAAAAATGCGCAGCAGCTGAAAGATGTTGCGCGCAAAATGCCGGCAGAGCGCATGCTGGTGGAAACCGATTCCCCCTATCTGGCGCCGGTCCCCAAACGTGGCAAGTCCAATCAACCGGCTTATGTTCGTTATGTTGCAGAGCATATTGCCGAATTGCGTGGTGAATCGCTGCAGCAGACTGCAGCGTATACGACTGAGAATTTCTATCAGCTGTTTTCCGGGGCTGGTGTGCCGTCGCCTGGTGTTAACAGGCCCTAATAAAGTTGGTGCTGCGGCGGCCGCTGATTTGTGAAGCAGAACACGGAAAATGTCTGCTGTTGCAGCTATATTCTGCTTGAGTCGAACGTTTCGTTAGTCCAGCGAGTTCAGGCAGACATCACCCTGGACACGTCAGGACGATGCATGGCAGGAAAGGGTAGCTGTTCCCGGTGTTGCATCGGGTCGCAACGAAGTCCGCTTAACGAATATACCAAAGGTTGAACAGTGGAAAACAGAGCAGCAAAACGCAATCAGATTCAGGTCGATATCGAAATAGCCCACCCGACCGCAAACCGCTGTTACGGTTATGCGGAGAATATAAGCCGCACAGGTATCTCTATCGTACTACGCGAAGGTGCGCTTCCACCGCAGCAACGATCGGTCATTCTGAGTTTCAAAATATGGACAGGCACGGAAACCCTGTACCGAAAAATCTACGCACGGGTCGTTCGCCCCGGGCAGGGTAAAATTGCACTGGAATTCACCAGGTCTGATTTTACCGCCGAGTCGATTATTCGGGAGCTGATGTTCTTTCAGCACCAAAATGACAAAATCAGTCGTGCCCAGCGTAATAGTTACAGCTTTACACAGGATCGCTTGACCGCCTGAAGCCTGATCGATCGGCCGTTCGGCCTCTTCTCGCTCTTCCCCCGGAGGGTGTTGTAACCGGGAGAAGGGGTTTTCCTGTCTCACCGCCTTAACCACAATGTAAGCAACTGTTATGCCTTTGTGTTTTTTGTGGTGAGGAGTCAGGGTTGACTCCTCACCACTGAAATCCGTGCTGATATATCGTTCGCTGAGTTACCGCGCATAGTGCTCGGGCAGTGCGGGAGTGGCTCGATGCCATATTCAGGTTAGAGTGTTACACTGAATCCCCAGCCACCGGGAGGCATGAAGAACACAAAGGGCTTGCAGGAGCGGGAATTTCCTGCGCATTCGTAACCATTCGGGATCACAGGGTGTATCAGGTGGGCTTTCCGCCTGCAGGCTTCAAGCTGTTATTCTTTAGTGACTATTGTCTTCTTTTCAGTCAGCTTTTTGCGGCAGGCCGAAGAAGGCTGTAGCAATATTCAGGAGATAAATATGTCCATAAACAGAAAGATAATCACCACTCTCAGCGGCACACTGTGCCTGGCCCCGTTGCTGGCGCTGGCTTCCAGCACCCCACCGCTGCCGGTGCCACAGAGCACCGTACAGGAGCAACCGCTGCTGCTGGCGTTCGGAATGGGTAGTGGCGGTCCAGCCAGATCGGGACGCGACTACCGGCGGGATGCGCCCGGTCCCGGCTACAGTCGTGGTTCGATGGGTCAGGGTCGGGGTGGTCCCGGTTATGGTGCGGGTCCCGGTGGTCCCGGCGCGGGTCCGGGTGAACCCGGCTACGGTCCCGGACCGATGGGTGGTCAGGGTCCGGGTGGTCCCGGCATGGG
>Ga0070727_10004319_pt1 | contig 12221 bp, 7 predicted proteins | sample tdAd472_FD_66722 | JGI IMG/M metagenome (GOLD analysis project Ga0070727, IMG submission 66722) | Marine sediment microbial communities from the Atlantic coast under amendment with organic carbon and nitrate - tdAd47.2 | ecosystem: Environmental > Aquatic > Marine > Coastal > Sediment | place... | reverse complement strand
CTTGACTACCGCGAAGGCGACGCGTTCGGGCTCACGATCTTCGGCAACCAGGTCCTGCACTGGGTCCCGCTGACGTCCGACGCCTCGGCCTTCCGCTGCGCGCCCCCGTTCCTCGACCCCGCCAAGCTGCCGCCGTGGTTCAACGGCACCGAGATCGGCAAGGCGCTGCTCGCCTGCGAGCGGCGCCTCGCGTCGCGCGACGAGGGCGACCGAATGGTGATCCTGCTCTCGGACGGGTTCAGCGCGGACCTCTCCGGGGGACGCGACGAAGAGATCGCCCAGCGGCTGCGGGCCTCGGGGATCGTGGTCTACGCGATCCACGTCGCCGACAGCGACCCCCCGGCAGAGCTGACGACCATCGCCTCCCGCACCGGGGGCGAGGTCTTCGCCGCCGACGACCCCCGCGCGCTGAAGTTCGTCTTCGAGCGAATCGACGCCATGCAGCCGGTGAAGCTGGAGAAGATCGCGCCCGAGGCCCAGGACCTGTTCGGGCCCTTCGCGCGCGCGGGGCTGGTGCTGCTGGGGCTCATCTGCCTCGCGGGCTTCGGCCTGCGGAGGACGCCGTGGTAGCCGGGGCAGCGGCAGCGCTGGCCGCGGTGCTCCTCGCCCTGGGCGAGGCGCTGCACGCCTTGCGCACCCGCCGGCTGGCGCACCTGGCCTTCGGCCCCGGAGCGCGCCCTCGGCCCTGGACCCACGCCGCGCCCTCCCTGCGCGTGCTCGCGGGTGCGGCCGCCGCCTGGGGCCTGGCGACGCTCCTGCTCTTGCCCCCCAAGACCCACCGCGCCGAGGCCACCGAGAGCGAGCTGCCGCCGGAGCACCTGGTCCTGGTGCTCGACGTCTCGCCCTCCATGCGCCTGCAAGACGCCGGCCCCGAGCTCGCCCAGAGCCGGCTCGAGCGCGTGCGCGAGGTGGTCGAGTCGCTGTTCCGCCGCGTCCCCACGACCCGCTTCCGGGTGAGCGTGATCGCGACCTACACCGACGCCAAGGCGGTCGTCGTCGACACCCGCGACCTGGAGGTCGTGCGCAACGTGCTCAGCGGGCTCCCCATGCACTACGCCTTCGCCCCCGGAAAGACCAAGCTCTTCGCCGGGCTGGAGGAGGCGGCCCGGATCGCCCACCCCTGGAACCCGCGGAGCGCCGTGATCGTGCTCCTCTCCGACGGCGACACGGTCCCCTCCCAGGGCATGCCCAAGCTCCCGGCGTCGGTGCGCGACCTGCTGGTGGTCGGCGTCGGTGACCCCCACCAGGGGAGCTTCGTGGCCGGACGCATGTCGCGGCAAGACGTGCCCACCCTGCGCCAGATCGCGGCCCGCCTGCGCGGGACCTACCACGACGGCAACTCGCGCCACGTGAGCTCCGACACCCTCGGCTCGCTGCTCCCTGCGCGCACCCGCTCGCTGTGGGAGCGGCTCACCCGACGCGAATACGCGCTGCTGGCGACCCTCCTGGGAGCGCTGCTGCTGGCGCTCCTCCCCCCGGCGCTGCGGCGCTGGGGCAGCGCCTACGGCCCGGCCCTTCCCCAAACGCACCGGGATCCCCTACCATGACCCGTCCAACCCCAACGCCGCGAGCCTTCGAGGTGACGTGAACGACCCCCGCACCCCGCGACGCTTTCCCTGGCGAGGCGCCCTCGCGCTGTGGCTCTGTGTCCCCGTCGTGGTCGGCGCCTACCACGCCGGCCCCGGCCAGGAGCGGCTGGTCGACGACCGCGCCGGGCAGGTGCTGGCCGAGGCCCAGGCAGCCCTCGCCGCAGGCGACACCGACCGCGCCAAGGCGCTCCTCGCCGAGGCCCAGGAGCTGATCCCGGCCGACGACCTCCACGCCCAGCGTCGGATCCAGCTCGAGGCCGCCAAGGCCGGCATGCAATGCGGCGGCCTCCCCGAGAGCCGCGAGAGCCTGGCCCAACTGGTCGACGCCCTCGAGGACGACCCCCAGGCCGACCCCCAGCTCGCGCGGGAGGCCCGCCAGGCCCTCGCCAGCGCGCAGTTCTACATGACCTGGCTGATGCGCCTCGAGGGCCTCGAGCGCGCGGAGTGGGAGCCCGAGATCGAGGCCGCCCGCCAAAACTACCGCCTGCTCGCCGAGGAGGCCGGCGACGATCGCTACGCCCGCGAGCAGGACCTCGCCGCGGCGATTCGCCTGCAGCGCATGGACCTCGACGAGCTCATGGGCTTGCCCCTGCCGAACCAGTGAAACGGCAGCGGAAGCGGTCGCGGTCGCGGCCAGAAGAAGAAGGGCAAAGGCAAGCAGGGCGAGAAGAAGCAAGAGGACGCGCGCGGCGCCAGCATGGGGCCGCCCGTCGACGGGTCGGGGTCGTAGCGACCGTGCACACCCGCTACTGGTGGGCCTGCGCCCTGGCCCTGGTCGGATCGACCGCCTTCGCTCAGCAGCTGGGGCCCCCGGCCGGGGTCCCCGACGGGATCAAGCGCCTGCTCGAAGAGGCAAACGCCGCCGAGGCGCCAGGTCCTGCGGCGGAGCCCTCCGCGACACAGCCCGCCGCCAAGGCCGGCCCCTCGCCCCTGCTCCAGGCCTACCTCAAGCTCGCGTTCGATCGCCGGCCGGCCTCGATCCTCGCCGCGCGATCGACCCCCGCCCCGCTGAGCTCGGGCTCGAGCGCGGCCCCCAACACCAGCGACCCAGCCTGGATCGCCTCGCAAACCGCGCACCTCGAGCGCGCGGTGACCGTCGGCGACTACGAGCGGCTGCGGACCCAGCTCGCGCTCCTGCCCCCGCCCGAGGCCGAGCAGGTCCAGCAGCACGTGCTCGAGTCCCTCGCCCAGGGCCCTGACCCCCGGCGCCCCAAGCCCAAACCCGGGCAGGTCCTGCTCACCCAGGACAACGTGATCGGGGTCACCGACCTCGTGGGTCTGGTCGACGCCGCCCCGGCGCCGCCCAGCGCGAAGACGCTGGCCTTGCTCGCCCCCCTGGTGGAGCACGCCCTGCGGCAGGGGCACGACATAGACGCCCTCGTCGACCGCTGGCTCCAGGGAACCCGCTGGCTCGGCGGCGTCGAGCCCAGCCGCCGGCACGCCGCCGGGCGGATCCTGCTCGCGGCGGGCCACCCCGCGGCGGTCGAGCCCTTCCTCCCCGCGCCCGGGATCGCCTGCGGCGCGCCCCACCCCGCCGACCTCCGGCTGCTGGTCGAGACCTACGAGGCCCTCTACCGCGCCGAGGGTCGAGACGCCGAGCTGCAAGCTGCCTGGACGCTGAACCTCGTGCTGCTGGGGCGCAGCGACCTCGAGCCGGAGCCGCGCTACCTGGCGACGGTGCGCGCGGTGGACCTCGCCGCGCGCCTGGAGGCGTCTCGCGGCGCGGCCTGGCTGCGAGCGACCTTCACCGCCGAGCCCGAGCGCGGCATGAGCGTGCTCGCCGCCGTCGGCCGCAGCGCCGCCTCGGCGCGCAAGGAGCTGGGCAAGGAGCCCGACCTCCGCCTGCGCATGCTGCGCCTGCAGCAGGAGGTGGTCGAAGCCCTCCTCGAGCACCACCCTCAGCGCGCCGAGGGCTGGCGGCCCACCCTCGACCTGCTGGCGCAGAACTGGCTGGCCGAGGCGGAATACTCCGCGGCGAACGCCCAGGGGCAGGGCGAGGTCGGGGGCTGGCGCTACGACCGCTACGGCAACCTCTACTTCCCCCAGGCGCAACGCGGCGACCCGCGCGCCCCCGACCCCGTGGACCCAGCCGACCTCCTCGAGCACGTCCCCGGCCCGCGCTGGCGGGCGCAGATCCACCCCAGCCTGCGCGCGCGTTTCCTCGCGGCCGCGGCCTCCCTCGCGCTCAAGGGCCACGACGAAGCCGCCGCCATGCGCTGGATCGAGCAAGTCGCCGCCAGCGACCCCGAGTCGGCGCACGACCTGGCCGAGCAGTTCGTGACCCGCTGGACCCAGCGCCACGACCCGAACTCGGCCCAACGCCAGCGCAACCCGTACATCAACATCTGGGGCTTCCAGCGGCGCATGTCGGGGATCCCGCTGACCCGCACCAAGCAGGAGCAAAACCTGCGGGAGCTCGCCGAGTGGGCGGCGCGCCTGCGCGCCCTCCCGATCGAGCCGATCGACGAGCGCCTGCTGGCTCAGGCCTTCATGCGCGCCCACAGCCAGGCCGAGGTCTACCGCCTCGACGCCCTCGAGCGTGTATTCGGCGGGGTCGAGGGGCTGGCGCCCGGGACCCTCGCCGAGCTGGTGCAGACCATGCGCACCAACCTCGGCTCCGTGTGGCGCGACCCCAAGGTCCAGGACGCGAAGAAGACCCAGCGCAAGGACAAGGAGATCCAGGCCCAGGTGCTCGCCGGCTACGAACAAGCAGCCGGGCTGCTCGAGCGCGGGCTGGCGCGAGCCCCCGACGACTGGCAGCTGCTCCTGGCCCGGGCCACCGTGCGCCACGACCACAACGTCTACCTGCGCTACGACGTGGCGAGCAGCACCGACTTCTCGGCGGCGCGCAAGGCGGCCTTCGCCGACTTCGCCGCCGCGGCCAAGGCCTACGCCCGCGCGCTCCCGGCCCTCGACGAAGACGAGCGCTCGGTGGCGGTCTACCAGCGCTGGCTCTACGCCAGCCTGGGCGCCTCGGATCTGGAGAAGGTCAGCCAGGACCACACCCCCGACCCCAAGCAGCCGCCGGCGATCCAGGCCGCCCTCGAGGCGTTGCCGCCGGACGCCGAGGCCTGGCACCGCGAGCGCCTGGCCAGCGACCTGTTCACCCGCATGGGCGCGGTCAACCCCGCGGTCAAGAGCGCCTACCTCCGCGCGGGGTTCGCCGTGATCGGCGACCACCCCGCGGCCCGCGAAGCCAAGGCCGTGCTCGACTACTACGGCGACCTCGTGCACGAGATCCAGCTCGTGACCGAGGTCGACGGCAGCGACCGTGTGGGCCACCAGCGTCCGTTCGGTGTGTTCGTCATGATCCGCCACACCGAACACATCGAGCGCGAGTCCGGCGGGTTCGGCAAGTACCTGCAGAACCAAAACGCCCAGCGCTACGCCTACAACTACGGGCGCCCGCTGGCCGACTACCGCGACAAGTTCGAGGAGGCCACCCGCGAGGCCCTCGCCGAGCACTTCGACGTGCACTCGGTGACCTTCTCCGAGCCCGACGTCGAGTCACGCGGCGACCCCGAGCCAGGCTGGCGCGTGACCCCCTACGCCTACCTCCTGCTCCAGGCGCGCGGGCCGGAGGTGGACACCCTCCCGACCCTCAGCCTCGACCTCGACTTCATCGACACCTCGGGCTACGTGGTCCTCCCGGTCGCCTCGGCGCGGGTGCCCCTCGACGCGCGCCCCGCGGTCGGCGACCCGCGACCCCTCGACGAGCTCGAGCTGGTGCAGACCCTCGACGAGCGCCAGGCCGGCGAAGGCAAGCTCGTGCTCGAGGTGCGCGCCAAGGCGCGGGGGCTCGTCCCCCGGCTGGAGGACGTGCTCGACCTCGACCCGCCCGGCTTCGTGATCGGCGAGGTCGACGACCAACAGGTGAGCGCGGCCGAGCTCGACCCCAGCGGCGACGAGCTCGCGATCCGCTCCGAGCGCAGCTGGACCGTGACCCTCCGCGGCGAGCAAGGCCAGGCGCGCCTGCCGCGGATCTTCACCTTCGGCACCCCGAAGGTCGGCGGGGCGGAGACGATCTACCAGCGCTACGTCGACGCCGACCTGGAACAGGTCGAGCCCGAGGTCGACCTCGAGGCGAACTACGGCAGCGAGGCGACCCCCTGGGGCGGGATCGCGCTCCTGCTGCTGATCGTCGGGGGCCTCGGCGTGGGCGGCCTGCTCTGGGTGCGCAGCACCCCCGAGCAGGCGGCCGCCCAGCGCTACCCCGTCCCCGCCGAGCTGACGCCGTTCCGGGCGTTGGCCTTCCTCGCCCGCCTCCGCGCGGAGGCCCCGCTCTCCGACGCCGACGCGCAGGCGCTCGAGGACGAGCGCGCCAAGCTGGAGCGCGCTCACTTCGCGCCAGGCGCGGAGGCCCAACCCGCCGCGCTGCGTGAGCTGGTCGAAGGCTGGGCGGCGCGCGCAGAGGCCGCGCACCGCTAGGACCCGCTCAGTCGAAGGCGGGCGGCTCGTCCAGGATCATGGTCCGGTTCGCCGGGTCCTGCCCCTCGGCCTCGTCCTCGAAGGCGGGCGGCTCGTCCAGGATCATGGTCCGGTTCGCGGGATCCTCCGCTGGCGGCTCACCGAAGCTCGGCGCTTCGTCGAGCACCATCGTCCGGTCCATGTTGGGCGGCTCCTCCGCCGGCGGCTCCGGGGCCTGCGGGGCTTGGGGCGGCGCCGGGGCCTGCGGCGCGCCGTAGGCCGGCGGGCCGTCGAGCACCATCGTCCGGTCCACCGCCGGCGGCTCCTCCTCCGGCGGCTCCGGCGCCTGCGGCGCGCCGTAAGCCGGCGGGCCGTCCAGCACCATCGTCCGGTCCACCGCCGGCGGCTCTGGCGCCTGCGGCGCGCCGTAAGCCGGCGGACCGTCCAACACCATCGTCCGGTCCATGCTGGGCGGCTCCTCCACCGGCGGCTCCGGCGCCTGCGGCGCGCCGTAGGCCGGCGGGCCGTCCAGCACCATCGTCCGGTCCACCACCGGCGGCTCCGGGGCCTGCGGCGCGCCGTAGGCCGGCGGGCCGTCCAGCACCATCGTCCGGTCTACCGCCGGCTCCTCCTCCGGCGGCTCCGGCGCCTGCGGCGCGCCGTAAGCCGGCGGGCCGTCCAGCACCATCGTCCGGTCTACGGCTGGCTCCTCGACCTCGAAGCTCGGTGGCTCGTCCATCATCTGGGTTTGATTCGCGGGCTCGTCGACCTCGAAGCTCGGCGGCTCGTTCAGCATTTGGGTCTGGTTCGCCGGCTCGTCCCGCGCCTCGCCAAAGTCGGGCATTTCGTCGATCACGATCGTGCGGTCGACTCCAGGCGGGGCGGACTGTGCGCCCCCAGGAGCGCCGCCGACCAAACCCGGGCTCTGACCAAACGCCGAGCCTGCCAAATCCGCCCGGGAGGGATCGGACTGCTCGTCGTAGCGCTTGCTGACCTGCGCCTGGAGCTGGGCGTCCCGCGCTGCCTGGATCGCCTGCTTCACGTCAGCGCCACCCACGCCGACCATGGTCTCGCCGAAGGGGTCCGCGTTGCCGGCGACGACGCCGAGCTGCGAGCGACGCACGGGAGGCGCCGGGGAGCCGGAGGGGTCCTGCTGGTCCTGCGGAAGCTCCGGGTCGTCGAAGATCACCGTCCGCGACGCGGCGTCCTCGACCTCCACTGGCGGAGCGGCAGGGGCCCCAGGCGGAGGAGGCGGCGGAGGAGGTGGGGGGGGAGGCCCCCCGACGGGCGGCGCACCGAAAGGGTCCGCGCCGACCGGCGCCACCGGAGGCGGGCCAAACGGGTCCGTCCCCAGCGCCGCTGGAGGTCCACCGAACGGGTCCGTCCCCGGCGCCACCGGAGGCGGGCCAAACGGGTCCGTCCCCGGCGCCGCTGGAGGTCCACCAAACGGGTCCGTCCCCGGCGCTGCGGGAGGCGGGCCGAACGGGTCCGTCCCCGGCGCTGCGGGAGGCGGGCCGAACGGGTCCGTCCCCGGCGCTGCCGGAGGCCCGCCGAACGGGTCCGTCCCCGGCGCCGCCGGAGGCCCGCCGAACGGGTCCGTCCCCGGCGCCGCCGGGGGCCCACCGAACGGGTCCGTCCCGCGGGTGGCGGGGACCGGAGGACCCCCGAAGGGATCGACACCTCGCTCCGCGGGTTGGGTGACGCGGTTGCGAGCCGTTGGCGGATAGGGCGACGGCTGCGGCGGAGGTGCCGCGGGGGGGGGAGCGTCGAACGAGAACGCCCGCAAGGGATCGACCCCAGGGGCCGCTGGCGCCCCCACGCCCGGAGCAGCCGCGCTGAGCTGGTTCCCGCGGAACTCGATCACCACCTGGCCGAACTGCAGGCGGTCGTTGGTGTAGAGGCGCTGGGTGCCTCGCTGCGGAATCAGCTTGCCGTTGACCCGGGTGCCGTTGCTCGAGAGGTCGGTGATGTAGAAGCCGTCATTGCGACGATCGACTCGACAGTGGGTGCGCGAGCACTTGGGGTCGAGGACGGGAATGTCCACGTCGTGGCCCCGACCGAGCACATAGCTCGCTCGAGCCAAAGGGTAGACCTTTCCCTGATCGTTTCCTTGGGTTACGACGAGGGAGGGGGAGTCCACGAAGCCAGCCTGCGGTCCTTGGTGGTCAACACGTTATGCGAGTGTACAGCCGCCTGGGTCGCTTTCCAAGCGGTGTCAAACTGGCAGCCCCCCTTCGTCCGCTCATCGAAATGGCAGCGGTCATCCGAGCCTTGCTACTAATCCAGGAATGACTTACGGTCTCGGCCCCCTGGTATGGACATTGCTTTGCCGGGGCTAAACCAGCCCCCACGATCCGCGTGGGGCGTTCCCATTTCATGGAGGCACGAATGGCGAAGCAACTCGCCTTCGATCAAGAGGCCCGCGAGGCCCTGCGCGCGGGAGTCCAAAAGTTGGCCCGCGCGGTGAAGGTAACCCTCGGCCCCCGCGGTCGACACGCAGTCATCGACAAGAGCTGGGGCGGCCCCCGGGTCACCAAGGACGGCGTGAGCGTCGCCGAGGAGATCGAGCTCCAGGATCAATACGAGAACATCGGCGCGCAGCTGGTGAAGGTCGCGTCCTCGAAGACCTCGGACGACGCCGGCGACGGGACCACCACCGCCACCGTGCTCGCCGAGCAGATCTACCTCGAGGGCCTGAAGTCGATCGCCGCCGGGGCCGACCCGATGTCGATCAGCCGCGGGATCCAGCACGCCGCCGAGAAGGTCGCCGACCACCTCGCCGAGCAAGCGAAGAAGATCGACAGCCACGAGCAGCGCCTGCAGATCGCAACCGTGGCCGCGAACCAGGACGCCGAGATCGGCGCCCACATCGCCGACGCCATGAAGCGCGTCGGCGAAGACGGCGTGATCACGATCGAGGAGGGCAAGTCCGCCCAGACCGAGGTCGAGATCGTCGAGGGCATGAAGTTCGACCGCGGGTTCCTCTCGCCGCACTTCGTGACCAACCCCGACGCCGTCGAGTGCGTGCTCGAGAACGCCTACGTGCTGCTCTACGACCAGAAGCTCTCGTCGATCCGCAGCATGGTGCCCTTGCTCGAGGCCACCCGCGAGGCCAAGCGCCCGCTGCTCGTGATCGCCGAGGACGTCGAAGGCGAGGTCCTCGCGACCCTCGTCGTCAACAAGCTCAAGGGCAACGTCGACTCCTGCGCCGTCAAGGCGCCGGGCTACGGCGACCGCCGCAAGGCCATGCTGCAAGACCTGGCGATCCTCACGGGCGGCAAGGTGATCAGCAAGGACCTCGGGATCGAGCTCGAGAAGGTCAAGCTCGAGGACCTCGGCCAGGCCGCGCGGATCAAGATCGACAAGGACAGCACCATCGTGCTCGAGGGCAAGGACAAGCCCGGAACCGTCGAGGCGCGCTGCGAGCAGATCAAGGCCGAGATCGAGGAGTCCGACAGCGACTACGACCGCGAGAAGCTGCGTGAGCGCCTGGCGCGCCTCAGCGGCGGGATCGCGCGGATCAACGTCGGCGCGGTGACCGAGGCCGAGCTCAAGGAGCGCAAAGCCCGCATGGACGACGCGCTCTCGGCCACCCAGGCCGCGGTCGAGACCGGGATCCTCCCCGGCGGCGGGATCGCGCTCTTGCGCTGCACCCCGATCGCCGAGGCGGCGGTCGAGGGCCTCCAGGACGACGAGAAGATCGGCGCCCTGGCGCTGGCGCGCGCCCTGCGCGCGCCCCTGAACCAGATCGCCAAGAACGCGGGCGTCGAGGGCGAGGTGGTGATCCACCGCGTGCTGCGCAACGAGTCGTTCTCCTACGGCTGGGACGCCCACCTCGGCGAATACGGCGACCTGTTCGAGGCCGGCGTGATCGACCCGGTCAAGGTGACCCGCTCGGCGCTGCTCAACGCGGCCAGCGTGTCGAGCATGCTCCTGACCACCTCCTGCGCCATCGCCGAGGAGCAAGAAGAGGAAGACAACAAGCCCTGGGAGCCTTGATCTCGGGGGGCCTCTCCGAGGCCCCCTCGCCTGATCTCAGGGGGCCTCTCCGAGGCCCCCTCGCCCTCGCAGCAAGCTGCTCGGGCTCACCCCCAACGGGCTGAGGGCTCAGGCTGGCGTTTGAAGGCACCCAACCGAGAACGACCGACTGACACTCGCATCGAAAACACAACTGCAGAGGCGGGGCGAGGCGCCCCGCGCACGGAGTCTCAAATGAACGTTACCCCCCTCGACGATCGCGTCCTGGTCCTGCCCCTGGAAGCCTCGACCACCACCTCGGGTGGGATCGTGCTCCCCGACAGCGCCAAGGAGAAGTCCCAGCGCGGTGAGGTCGTCGCGGTCGGCGGCGGCAAGCTGCTCGACAGCGGCAAGCGCGCCGAGCTCGCGGTCAAGAAGGGCGACCGCGTGCTGTTCGGCAAGTACGCCGGCACCGAGATCAAGATCGACGGCAAGGAGCACCAGATCATGCGCGAGAGCGAAATCCTGGCCGTCCTGGAGGAGAAGTAAGTGGCAAAGCAACTCCTGTTCGACGACGAAGCGCGTCGCAAGATTCGTGACGGCTGCGCCAAGTTGGCCCGGACCGTCAAGGTGACCCTCGGCCCCACCGGGCGTCACGTCGTGCTGCAGAAGAACTTCGGCAGCCCCACCGTCACCAAGGACGGCGTCTCGGTCGCCAAGGAGATCGAGCTCGAGGACCCGTTCGAGAACATGGGCGCGCGGATGGTCAACGAGGTCGCCTCGAAGACCAGCGACGTGGCCGGCGACGGGACCACCACCGCGACGGTGCTCGCCGAGGCGATCTACACCGAGGGGCTCAAGGCCCTCGCCACCGGCGCGAACCCGATGCGCCTGCGCCACGGGATCGACCTGGCCGTGGCCGCCTCGGTCACCCGCTTCAAGGAGATCTCGCGCGAGGTCAGCGACGACGCGCAGATCGCCCAGGTGGGCGCGATCTCGGCCAACCACGACCAGGAGATCGGCAAGCTGCTCTCCGAGGCCATGAGCAAGGCTGGCAAGGACGGCGTGATCTCGGTCGAGGAGGCCCAGGGGATCGAGACCACCCTCGACGTGGTCGACGGCCTGCAGTTCGACAAGGGCTTCCTCTCGCCCTACTTCATCAACACCCCGGCCAGCATGACCTGCGAGCTCGAGGACCCCTACATTCTCCTCCACGAGAAGAAGATCTCGAACCTGCGCGACTTCCTCCCCCTGCTGGAGGGCGTGCTGCAGCAGGGTCGCCCGCTGCTGGTGATCGCCGAGGACATCGAGGGTGAGGCCCTCGCCGCCCTCGTGATCAACCGCCTCCGCGGGTCGCTGAAGGTGTGCGCGGTCAAGGCGCCCGGCTTCGGCGAGCGGCGCAAGGCCATGCTCGAGGACATGGCGGTCCTCACCGGCGGCCAGGTGATCACCGAGGACGTCGGCGTCAAGCTCGAGAGCGCGACCCTCGACATGCTCGGCACCGCCAAGCGCGTCGTGGTCGACAAGGACAGCACCACCGTCGTCGACGGCGGCGGTGAGGGCAGCGCGATCAAGGCTCGCTGCGAGCAGATCAAGGTCCAGGCCGAGCAGTCGAGCTCGGACTACGACCGCGAGAAGCTCGAAGAGCGGCTGGCGAAGCTCTCCGGCGGCGTCGCCGTGGTCAAGGTCGGCGCGGCCACCGAGACCGAAATGAAGGAGAAGAAGGCCCGCGTGGAGGACGCCCTGCACGCGACCCGCGCGGCCGTGGAAGAGGGGATCGTCCCCGGCGGTGGCGTGACCCCGATCCGCGCGATCCCGTCCGTGGACGCCGTGATCAAGTCGCTGAGCGACACCGACGAGATCCTCGGCGCACGGATCGTGCGCAAGGCCCTCGAGGCGCCGCTGCGCCAGATCGCTGAGAACACCGGCCAAAACGGCGGTGTGATCATCGAGGAGGTCCTCGGCCTCGACGACTCCAAGGGCTACGACGCGCTCAACAACGAGTTCGTCGACATGTTCTCCGCCGGGATCGTGGACCCGACCAAGGTCACCCGCTCCGCGCTCGAGAACGCGGCCAGCGTTGCCTCGCTAATGCTGACCACGGAGACCCTGATCACGGACCTGGACAAGGAGAAGAAGGCGATCGAGGGCGCGATCCTGTGATTCAGGGGGTCTTTCCAAGACCCCCTCGCCTGGATTTCAGGGGGCCTCTCCGAGGCCCCCTCGCCTGGTTTTCAGGGGGCCTCTCCGAGGCCCCCTCGCCCTCGC
>Ga0070727_10004317_pt1 | contig 12225 bp, 9 predicted proteins | sample tdAd472_FD_66722 | JGI IMG/M metagenome (GOLD analysis project Ga0070727, IMG submission 66722) | Marine sediment microbial communities from the Atlantic coast under amendment with organic carbon and nitrate - tdAd47.2 | ecosystem: Environmental > Aquatic > Marine > Coastal > Sediment | place... | reverse complement strand
CCTTCCAGAAGGCCGTTCAGGTTCACGACATAGGTGTTGTGGTGCTTGCCGTGGTGGAAATCGAAAGTGTTGGCCGACATGTGCGGCTCAAGCGCGTTTTTTTCGTAAGGCAATGCGGGAAGTTCAAAAGCCATAATGCTCCCTCTCAAGTGTGAATGACTTAACCGAATATGGCGTCTGTCGACGCAGACGGCACGTTAGACTACGCCCGTGAGCGGTGCAACGAATTGGCAGTTATTGGCGGTTTATGACCACATCCGTTGTCCGGTCTTTAACGCAGCGTCCTAGTCCCATATAAGAGGCAAATGCGGAGTTTCCACCCCTTGCGCGATGAAGGTTCGATGACGGTGCAAAAATGGCCGCGCTGAGCTATTGCGCGCGTCAGGTGCGCGATTTCGACAACGACCGGTTTCTCAGCGGCCTTTTTGCCGCCGATCATGTGCGCGAGGATCTGTTCGCGCTGTACGCCTTCAATCTGGAACTGTCGAAAATCCGCGAGACCGTGTCCGAGCCGCTGATCGGGCGTATGCGACTGCAGTTTTGGCGCGATGCCGTGCCCCCTCTGCTACAAGGCACGCCGCCGGCGCATGCTGTCGCCGAGCCGCTGTCGCAAAGCGTGCGTCGCGCCGCGATCCCCGAAACCGAACTGACGGCCCTGATCGACGCCCGCGAAACCGATCTCGACGATGTGCCGCCCCGCGATCTGTCGGCGCTCGAAGACTATGCGGCAAGGACGTCGTCGTCTGTGATGGCGATGGCGCTGCGCATTCTGGGCGAAGATCCGGACGACTACGGCGACGTGTTACGTCCGGCCGGCATTGCCGTCGCCCTCGGCGGACTGGTGCGCGCCATACCGTATCAGGCGTCGACCGGGCGCGTGACGCTGCCCGCCGATCTGTGCGCGAAGGCCGGTCTCGATCCGGCGCAGGCGCACCAGTGGCCGCAGAACCCGGACGTGCGCGAAATCTCCGTGCCGCTTTTGCATGCGGCCAACGACCATCTTCTGCGCGCGCGCGCTGCCGGTCGCGGTATGCCGCGTGCCGCACTGCCGGCGTTTCTGCCGCTCAGCCTGACGGCGCTGTATCTGAAGGGCCTGGAACGCTGTGGGGCGGACCCGGCGCGTTATGCGGCCCGCCCGCCCGGGGTGCGCCGACCGCTGACGGTCTTTTGGCGGTCCATGCTGGGGAGCATCTGAAATTATTCTGGCATCCCCGCGAAAGCGGCGACCCGGAAAAATCTGAATGACTGGATTCCAACCGATATCGTTATCTGTTCGCCCGCCTGAGCCGCATCAACTCGTGCGACGAAACCTGCGGGAAGATCGACGGGGCGTTGAAGTGATACAGCATCACCGCGCCCCGGTTGGTGTCGGGGAAGCCGCCGCGGCTGTCGTCGAACTTGCGGATTTCCAGCACCGAAATCACATTGCTCCGTGAATCCCGGCTGCGCCAGGTGACGGTCGGGTTGTCCATGCGCGGCTTGGCCAGCGGCGCGATGGAACGTTTCCATATTTCCGTCGGCTCGCCGTAGCGCGCTTGATAGTACGCCACCACCTGCTCGAACTTGTCGGATTCGAACAGCGCATGAAAGCGCGACGGGCTGCCCTGATCGTAGCGCGTGATGGCGCTCGGCCCGGTATACAGGATCGTCGGGACGACAAATGCCGGGCGCAGATCCGCCGGCCAGTCCACCGGCTCGACGCAGAACAGGGTCGTGCCGCGGTTTTTCTTGACGCAGGAATTAAGCGGGTCGATGCCGTCCTGTTGCGGCGGCAGGGTGTTTTCCAGTGTCACCGACTCGCCCAGGCTGAGCACCACGTCCTCGAGCGAGGTCCGCGTGAGGACGCCCGGGCGCGGCGCCGGGGGGACGCCCGGCGTGGCATTGATTGCTTCGACCTCGGTCACCGGCCATTGCCCCTGATCGGGCAGCGCCGCCGGCACCCCGTCGCGGAGCGCGTCGGACAGCAGGCGTTCGGCGGCGGCCTGGCGATCGGCATCGTCGAGCTTTTCAACCTGCGGGCCTTTTTCGAGGTCTTTCGGCCCCTTGAACAACTGGCGGATACGGCCGACCATTTCCGAGACCACGCCCTGTTCGGTGCGCATTTCCGAGCCGTCCTGCGGCGAGATCGCGGTGACGCCGAGGGTCTGTTTCCGGCCTTCGGGATCGTTGCGCTCCACCGTCATGGTCCACGGATCGGGGATCGCCGGCTTGGCTTTCTTGACCATCTGGTCGGCGGGCACGTCAAGCTGGCCGAGGCCGATCGTGTTTGGGTCTTCGGGGATTTTGGACGTCGGTTCGGGCTGTTCGCGCGCCGGGCCGAGCACCGACGTCAGGCGATCGAGGAAGTTCGGGTTAAGCTGTCCATCCCGGGTCGCGGTCGCACCCGCCTGACCGTTGGCCGGGTCCGGGCGCAGTTCGACACCGCTCAGATCGAGGAGCCTGTCGTCGACAACGGTGCCGCGCGCCGGATCGTCTTCCGGCAAAAGGTTGTCGATGACGCGGGGCAGGGGTTCTTTCTCGACACGGTTCTCGTTCTTGAATTCCGGCGCTTTCATGCCGGCTTCCTCTTCCTGATCGCCACGGAAGAACCGCGCCAGCTTTTGCAGTTTGGCATCGGCGTCGGCGGCGACGTCGGCGGGAATGCCGGCGACCTGAATGTCCTTGCGCGGCGGCACGGTATTGTCGATCGACGGGCGGACGATGGGCAGGCCGTGAATGTCTTCATCCTGATATTGGCTGCCGGTCAGGTTGCCGAGCCGCGCCATCATGCGGCTCGACGGCTCCGCGCGCGACGTGATCGGCTTGTCGGGCAATGGCAACTGGTGGCCGGACGGGCGCAGCGGACGCGGCACGTTCTTGACGTTGCGGCCGGGTTTGTTTTCGTGGATTTCCCGTTCGCGCATGACAGCCTCGCTCTCTCTCGCGCGGCGGAGGATTTCCTCGGGCGTGTCTCGGTCGTTCATGCGGGCCTTGGGCGCGGTGCGCGGTTTTTCCAGGCCCTTCGGCACCTCCAGAAACGGATCGGTCTTAGTGACCGCGGGCTTCTTCGGTGCCGTACGCGGGACATAGGGATTGGGCGCACCGGTCTCGGCCTCGGTGCCGCGCGGCGTCAGATAACGTTCCGAATTCTGCGTTGGGTTGCGGTTGAGAATCTCGTCGATCCGTTTCAGACGCGAGGTCAGACTCTCGCCGTCGGGCGGCGGCAGGACGTTGGGGTCTTCCGGCTCGATCAGGCCACCGGGACGGCGCAACTCGCCGGTTTCGGAACCGGGCAGGGGTTCCAGCCCGGGCGGCAACGCGGGAATGTCACCGGCACTGTCGGACGGCGGCGGAATGATCCCCGGCACTTCACCGGCGGGAGCGGCCAGGCCGGGAATTTCAAGGCCCGGCAACCCGGGAACTTCCGGGTCCGGCGGAGCCGGGCCGTCAGGCAGTTGCGGCACGGCGAGGCCGGGCATTTCGCCGCTCAGTGTGTCCGGGGTGCCGGTGGGCATCTCGGGCGCCGCCAACCCCGGCACCTCGATGCTTTCGCCGGGTCCGACCGGCGGCAGCACGGGCACGGCCAGATCGGCCGGCGATCCGGGAAGCTCGGCGGTTTCGGTCCCCAGTTCCGGGGGCGCCAGGCCGGGCATGGCGTCCGCTGGCGGCAGCGGTTGGATGCCGACGATGCCGGGCGCGGCCATATCGCCGGGTGTCGCCGGTTCCAGCGGCGGCACGACCGGGCCTTCGGGCAGGCCGAAGGCGTTTTCGGCGGGTTTCTCGCCGCCGACCATGCCGGTCAGCCGGTCGACCATGCGTCCGGCGGACGAGGAACTTTCGGGTTCCGAAGACTGCGCGGGGGTCGGGGCGCGGCTGGTGAACCGGTCCGCGGGGTTGCTCAGAACTTCGCCGTTCTTGCCGCGCTTTGACGGGCCTTCGCTGCCGAAATGCTGTTCCTTCGGATTGCCGATCAACCCGCCCAACGTGACCACGTTCTTGACCCCGTCCCAGAACCCGGTGAGGAAGCCACCCGAACCGCCTTCATCGGCGGGTGCGGCGGGCATTTCCGAAGGCGCTAGTGTCGATGTTTGCGGCTTGGCCGCGGCGATCTCGTCGTCGGGGCGCATCGCCGGTGGCGGCGGTGCCTTCTGGGTCGGGGTGGGCGCCGTCTTCGGCGCTCCCATGGGGGCCGGCGCCGGAGCCGATTCCGCAGGTGGCGGCGCGGCTGCGGCGGTGGCGTCCGGCGCGGGTTTCTTCGGCGGGATCAGGTCGGACAGTTTCGGATCGGGGGCGGCGGATTTGTTTGCGCCGGGTGCGGGGACCCGCTGCTTCGGCTGTGTCAGAGCGTCCTTCACCTTGGCGGTGACGCGCGGCGCCGTCGCGGCGGTCGGCGGTTGCGTCCGCTTCGACAGCAACAGATGTGCGATCCGAAAATGGCCGAGATCGACGGCGACATCCGCCGGGGTCATGCCGTCGGCGTTCTTGGCGGCAAGGTCGGCACCGGCGGCAATCGCGGCCTCGACCGCGTCGAGATCGTTGACTTCGACGGCGTTGAAAAGCGCCTCGTTCGGGCTTTGCGCATGGAGAACGGCGGGGACCGTCAGGGCCAGCACGCAGACAAGCAAAACCGCCGACAGGCGGGCCAGCCGTGCCGGGGAGGTGGTGCGTCTTGGGGGTGAAGATCGCATGCTCATCAGCAATGTTTCAGATACGCTGCCTCCGTCACCCATAAGTGCTTGAAAACGTGTCGTTTCAAAGGCAGTTCCCGGATTTGCCGCGTGGAATCGATTCTGCCCCGAATATACACGTTTTTTTAACGTTTAGACACGCCGAAGGGCAAAAAACACACATCATCTGGCGTGTGTTTATCCACGAAGATCAAATATTTAGGGGATGGCACTAACCGTGGGGGCTTGGGACACAGACGGCTTCCCGACCGCGACGCGCATAACCGTTTTCGTCACCCTGAACGCGATTCAGGGTCCATGCCTGCATACCGATATCGTGCGGGAGTTATGGGGTCCTGAATCACGTTCAGGACGACGGAAATGAGCTAGAAGCTCACTCCGCCGCCAAAAGCGCGTCGGCGGCGATCCACGCATCCATGTCGGCCAGCGCGCGTTCGGACAGCTTGGCCTTGCGGTCGCGGCCGCGCGGGCGCTGCTTTTTCGGCAGATGATCGGTGTCCAGCGGCGGGAACAGGCCGAAGTTGGTGTTCATCGGCTGGAACGTGTCGGCATCGGCGCCGACCGTGACGTGATTGAGGATCGCACCCATCGATGTGGTTTCGGGCGGCGCGGACGGATCGAGCCCGAGCCGTTCGGCGGCGGCGAAACGTCCCGCCAGCAGCCCGATGGCAGCACTTTCGACGTAGCCTTCGCAGCCGGTGATCTGCCCGGCGAAACGCAGCCGGGGCTGTGCCTTGAGACGCAGTGTCGGGTCGAGCAGCTTCGGCGAGTTGATGAAGGTGTTGCGGTGAATGCCGCCGAGCCGGGCGAATTCGGCGTTTTCCAGCCCCGGGATCATGCGGAAGATGCGTTTCTGTTCGCCGTACGTCAGCTTGGTCTGAAAGCCGACCATGTTGAACAGCGTGCCGAGCTTGTTGTCCTGACGAAGCTGAACGATGGCGTGCGGCTTCCTGTCGGGATTGTTCGGATCGGTCAGCCCGACCGGCTTCATCGGTCCGAACGACAGCGTCATGCGGCCGCGCTCGGCCATGACCTCGATCGGCAGACAGCCCTCGAAATAAGGAGTGTCCTTTTCCCATTCCTTGAACTGGGTTTTTTCGCCGTCGATCAGCGCGTCGATGAAATCCTCGTACTGGGTGTGGGTCATCGGGCAGTTGATGTAGTCCTTGCCGTCACCCTTGTCGTAACGCGACTGGAACCACGCGACATCGAAATCGATGCTTTCGCGGTACACGATCGGTGCGATGGCGTCGAAAAACGCGAGTTGATCCTCGCCGCTGACGTCGAGAATGGCTTGCGTCAGTGCGGGCGAGGTGAGGGGGCCGGTGGCGACGATCACGCTCGACCAGTCCTCGGGCGGCAAACCCGCGACTTCACCGCGCTCGATGGTGATCAGCGGATGGTCCTCGAGGGTCTTCGTGACCTCGGCGGAAAAGGCGTCGCGGTCGACGGCCAATGCCGCGCCCGCCGGGACGCGGTGAATGTCGGCGGCGCGAATGATCAGCGAGCCGGTGCGGCGCATTTCCTCGTGCAGCAGGCCGACGGCGTTGGCCTCGTAATCGTCGGAGCGGAACGAATTCGAACACACCAGCTCGGCGCAGCCATCGGTGTGGTGCGCATCGGTTTTCCGCTCGGGGCGCATTTCGTGCAGGATCACCGGCACGCCCGCCGAGGCGATCTGCCACGCTGCTTCCGACCCGGCGAGGCCGGCGCCGATGACGTGGACGGGATTTGGCAAGCTGTTGGTGTTCATGACAATCCGGTTAAGTCCTGTTTAAGAGTTCGTAACGACAATGTGGAAGGTAGTGACCATGAACACTGACCGCAACGCGCGCGGTCTTTATAATTGTTCGCTTGAATTGTCCAGTCTTCGCACCGGGCGGCGAAGCGGGCCTGAATACCGAAAAGGACGCGCCATGGCGCTGAACGATGAGCTTGAAAGCGGCGAGTGGAAAAAGCCCTCGCAGCAGGAAGTCGATGCAATACTGGACCTGCACGAGCAGTTCCTGAAGGGCACACGTGGCGGCGAACGTGCCAAGTTCGCCATGATGGACCTGTCGTATCTGGATTTCAGCGGTCGCGATCTGAGTCGCGCCGATTTTGTCGGCACCATCCTCGCCAACTGCGATCTCGAGGAAACCCGGCTCGAGGAGGCGAACATGTTCGCCTGCGATATGCGCAACGCGATCCTGGTCCGCGCCAATCTGGACCGCGCCGATATTCGCGGCGCCTGCCTTTCCGGCGCCAATCTGACGCTGGCCAGCCTTGTCGATTGCGATATGCGCGACGGCGTGTTGCTGCGGTCCGGCGAAAAGGGCGACCTGATGCCCATGAACAAGAACGAGGCGACGCCGGGCATGGAAAAGGCCAAGGTGCGCGGCGCCGATATGAGCGGCGCAAAGGTATCGGACAGCGTCATCGTGCAGACCGATCTGACGGACTGTAACCTGAAGAACGCCAAGTTCGTGCGCGCCAACCTGTCGCTGTCGAACCTGACCGGCTGCAATCTCGAAGGGACCGACTTCACCGATGCCAATCTGTCGGGCGCGGTGTTTCAGGGCGCGGTCTTTACCGGCACCACGCTCGACGGGGCGGATCTGTCGGGCGCCGATCTAATCGGCGCGATGTTCGACAACGTCGATTTTTCCAAGGTCGATCTGTCCGATGCGAAAATCGCCAAGAGCCTCGAAGCCGTCGATTTATCTTTGAAGGACATTATCTCCTCGCACGCGGCGTGGATGAAGACCAACGGCAAGGAAGGCAAGCGCGCGGTCTTTTCCAAGAACGATCTCAGCAATCAGAACCTTTCCGGGGTCAATCTGTCGGCGGCGGATTTTTCGCTGGCGACGATGAAGGGGGTGGACCTTTCCAAGTCGGAATGCCTGATGTCGGATTTTTCGTACTGCGATCTGCGCGGCGCGGTGTTTGCCCGTGCCGACCTGCGCGGTTCGAAATTCTCGCGCGCCAATCTGACCAATGCCAATCTGGTCGCCGTCGATCTCAGCGAGGTAATGGTGTCGACCCGCGCCGGCGGGGGCGAATGGCGCGCCAATCTCGACAACGCGAAACTGAAGGGCGCGCTGCTGAACGGTGCCAACCTGAAGAACGCTGATTTTTCCAACTGCGATTTCACCGAGGCCGATCTGCGCGATGCCGACATGCGGGGCTCCTTGCTGACCGACGCGATATTCACCGGGGCCGATCTGCGCGGTACCAATCTTGAGAATACCGACCGCCGCGGCGCCATCGATCTGCCCAAGTCCTTCGAGGAAGACGAGGACTGAACCTCGCATGCGGCAGCATGTGGGAGGGAGAGGGGGCTAAATCCCCAATGCCGTGCTCAAGCGGCGAATGTGAAAATCCTCGACCTTGCTGACGGAGCTGGCGAACGGCAGGGCGCTTTCCTTGTGCGCGCGGGCCACCGCCAGCGCCACGTCGAGAATGAATTCCTTGTAGGATTTGGCGGCGCGCTTATCGAGCCTGGCGTCGACCATCTGCGCCAGTTCCCTGGCCTGCGCCAGCGCCCGGTCGACCGGTTTGTCACCGCTCATCGCGGTTGCGATCGAGGTGCAGTAATCGAGGAACGACGCCTTGTCGGCTTCGACGGGCGCATCCAGAATCATCGCGACGAATTCGGATTTGCGGCGCTTCGCCCCGGCGGCGCGGATAAACCCGGCAAAGGCTTCGTACTCCTTGCTTTCGGAGAGCGTGCTGTAATCGACGGCGGAAATCAGCGCCGCTACGACAAGCGGAAAGCGTCGAAGTTCCTGCCATTCGGCCTCGGTAAAGTCCCCCGTCGCTGACACGCCCCCGCCTTACATTTTCAGTGCGCTCTGTATCTGGCGCAGATAAAATTCTTCCTTCTTGCTGATCGAACTGCCGAAGACGAAGAAGCCTTCCTTCGAAGCCGACGCCACGGCGGTCGCCGCGTCGATCAGGAATTTCTTATATTGCTTGGCTTCCTTTTTGTCTGCAACCCGTTCCAGGATTTCGCTGGTCTCGGCGATGGACTTGATGCGGTCCTCAAGCGGCGATTCATGCGATGCCGAGGCGCCGATGGAATCGAACAGCTTGTCGAATTCATCCGTGCCTTCGTCCTCGATCGCGTCGAGCACCTGAGCGACGAGTTCCGTCTTGCCGTATTTCTTGCGCAGTGCGACGAGCGAATTCTTGAACGCCTGAATTTCCTCTTCCTCGGATTCCATGTCGTCGCCGACATCGTCGGATGCGGAAATCACCGCGGCGGCGACGATCGGCGCGGACGCGACCATTTTCCACTCGTCGGGATCGAAGTCTTCCCTGGTTGTCATGCTTTCCCCCATATGTCTGAGCACACCTGCTCATGCTAACGTACTTAGGCGCGGTGTAACACGGCGAACGCAACCCTGCGTTGCCACTTGCGCCACCGTCAGGCTTACGGGCGCGGGCGAAAAGGTACCAGCCACATTTTGTCATCAATTGTTATCGGCGTTGATACAATTGCCGCCGCCCGGTGCCGACAAATCCGCCGAGATGTGTTACAGTGCCGCCAAGAGTGCACCGGATGGCAGCGGCGTACCCGTGCCGTGCCTGTCCGTGAAATAGATTATGAGGAGGCATGGGATGCGATTTTTCGTAAAATCTATGATCGTTGCCGCGGGCATGTTGCTGGCGCCGGCCATGGCGCAGGCGGCACCGCAACTGCTGGGCGTGATCGCGTCGGCGTCACCCATTAAACTGCAATGCGATGCCGGCACCTGCGCCGTCGAATTGACCACGTTCTGCTTGCAGTCGGAACGCGATACGCCGGGCCGCCATGCTGTTTACACGGCGCACGATCTGTCGGTGTTCCGCATCGTCGCCGAGGATGCGAACGGCAAACGGGCCGACGTTCCGCTCGGCAGCGCCAAGGTCAGCGCCGAACGAGGCTACACCGCCGCGCGCATCGAATTTTCCGTTCGCGATCTGGCGGCGCGGGGGCTGACGCCGAAAGCGCTGAGCGTTGCAGCGGGGGGCATTCTTGTGCCGATGCCGGTCGCCGGCGACCCGAACCCGATCATGGACGGCGAGGTCGAGCATGCGATGGCGTCGTTGCAGCCGGTTGCGAACCGCATTTTCAAACTGCACGCGACCGAGGTCGAGGCGATCAAGGTCGTCAGCCGGGTGCTGAGCGAAATCCCGGCGAAGGGCCGCATGAAAAAGCACGACCGTGAGAACCTGTGGCAGAACACCTTCGGTGAAACGGCCCGGGAATCCATCGGGCCGGGCATGCACCGCGCCGCCGATGTCGTCGGCTATTGCCAGTACCGCACGTCGCAAGGGCGGTTCTTCAGCGTGCGGCGCTGTCTCGAACAGCGTCTCGACGGGATGATGATGAACGTCAACACGGATTACTGGAAAGCGGTGAAACCGGGGTTCTGACACTTTCCAGCGCGACCGGCGCAGATAGTTGATGCCGCCGCATTGCGTCCGTACTAAAATCGCGGCCTCATCACTTTCAGGAGCGACCGGCATGCTGTGCCAGTACCTTTCCACGCTGCGTTCTGCGTTTGCGGCGGTTTTGCTCGTTCTGATGCCGGGTGCGGCATCGGCTGCGGACATTCTCGATATCGTGCCGCGCGACGGCGTGACGCTGCGTCTTCTGATCGACGCACCGGCGGACGTGCGTGCCGTGGCCTTGTTGCTGCCGGGCGGGCATGGCCGCGTGATGATCCGCGACAACGGCACGTACAAGGGCCTCAAGGGGAATTTCCTGATCCGCACCCGCGACATGCTGGTTGCCAAGGGAATCGCCACGGCGGTTATGGACGCGCCGTCGGATCGCAGCGACAAGCCGGGATTGACGCAGGAATACCGGTCGTCACCCGAACATGCCGAAGACATCGCCAAGGCCGTGGCGGCGCTGCGCGCACGCTTCAAAGGAGCGCCGGTTTGGCTGATCGGCACCAGCCGGGGATCGACCTCGGCGGCGAACGCGGCGACGCATCCGGGCGATGCACCCGCCGACGGTGTGGTGCTGACCTCGTCGTTCGGCACCTCGACCAAGAAAGGCGGCAACGTGCGCGACTTCGACATGGCCGCGCTGACGATGCCGGTGCTGGTCGTGCATCACAAAAACGACGGTTGCAAATTCACGCCGCCCCGGGGCGCGCAGGGCATTTTCGACGATCTTGCCGGTGCGTCGCGCAAGGCGCTGCTTATGCTGGAAGGCGGCGGCGAGATCAGCGATCCGTGCCAGGGGAAAAGCCACCATGGGTATCTGGGGATCGAGGAAAAGGCCATTGACGCAATTGCGGCATGGATCACCGGAAGCTGACTCGTGTGTCGGTTTTTTCGTGCCATTCGGAAATCGGGGTTCTAATATTTTGCCATGACAAATTATCTGAACGACGTCGAAGAACTTGCCGCACTGGTGCCGGACGGCGCCTTGCTGGCGCTGCCGCCCGAATACAGCTTCGTGCCGATGGCGCTGACGCGCGCGATCATCCGCCGGGGCGTCAAGGATCTGCATATCCTGACTGTGCCGATCAACGGCCTGGCCGCCGACATGCTGATCGGCGCCGGCTGCGTGAAGACCGTGGAATGCGCCGCCGTATCGCTCGGCGAGGCAGGGCCGGCATCGCGCTTCGGGGCCGCCGTCGAAAGCGGCTCGGTAAAGATCATCGACAGCACCTGTCCCGCCATTCACACCGCCTTGCAGGCGACCGAGAAGGGCGTGCCGTTCATGCCGCTTGCCGGCATCATCGGCTCCGACATCCTCAAATATCGTGACGACTGGAAAGTGGTCGACGATCCGCTGGGCGAGGGGAATGGCCGTATCGTCCTGATCCCGGCGATCAGCCCCGACATCGCGATCATTCACAGCCCGCTCGCCGATAGGGACGGCAACGTCTGGATCGGGCGGCGCCGCGAACTGGCGACCATCGCGCACGCGGCAAAGACGCTTTTGGTAACGGTCGAGAAAATTCAAGACGAAAGCCTTTTGGCGTCCGAAGCGACGGCGGCGGGGACGCTGCCCGGTTTTTATGTGACCGCGCTGGCCCGCGCCGAGATGGGCGCCAAGCCGCTGGGCTTGGTCGAACATTATGCGCCGGACACCGACGAGCTTGCGGCCTATGCCCGCGAGTCGCGGACCGAGGAAGGCTTCAACGCCTACCTGCAACGCACCGTTTTCGGCACGCAGGAAGCCGCCGAGTGACCTATTCCCGCGACGAATTTCTGATCACGACCATCGCCCGGTTGCTGGAAACCGACGACGTGCGCCATGTCGCCGTCGGCGCGGCATCGCCCATTCCCGGTGCTGCGGCATTGCTGGCGCGCAAGGTCCGGGGCGGCTCGCCACGGGTGTCGCTGATCCACGGCAAGGCGACCAATCCGTTCTGCGACGGCGGGCGGGAAATCTTCGATGCCGCCGGGCAGGGACGGATCGACGTGTTCTTTCTGGGCGGCGTGCAGATCGACGGCGAGGCCAATCTGAATCTGGTCGGAACCGGCGACTATCCGCAGGTCGACAAGCGGTTCTCCGGCTCGTTCGGCTCGGCGTTCATGTATTTCACGGTGCCCAAGGTGATTCTGTTCC
>Ga0070727_10004316_pt1 | contig 12227 bp, 11 predicted proteins | sample tdAd472_FD_66722 | JGI IMG/M metagenome (GOLD analysis project Ga0070727, IMG submission 66722) | Marine sediment microbial communities from the Atlantic coast under amendment with organic carbon and nitrate - tdAd47.2 | ecosystem: Environmental > Aquatic > Marine > Coastal > Sediment | place... | reverse complement strand
TTTCATTTCTGATATTCTGTATATAATTCTCCAGGGAGGTATAATTAATTCGCGATATATCAAGATGCCTTGATCTTGAAGCTCTGGTACTATGCGGCCTCGTTCAGGAAAGGTGTAGAGGGTGGATGCTTTTTTTTTGATCTTTTTTAGTATTTTAAATGCATTGCCTGGGCTGTCATCTGCAATATATTCGATAATTCCCTTTAAATCATTTTCTGCAACACCAGCCCATTCAACTTTGAAGTTGTCGCTCATTTAAGCTTTTCTTTCAGTGAGTTTTCAATATCTTTGAATACATCCTCCTGTGATTTAGCCTTACCATTTTTAATGTCGGATTCACCCTGTGAAACCAGCTTCAATATGCCGATTGCATTACGCATATTTTCATAACTTTTAGGATCTTGAAGCACAGCTCTTGGTTCTCCATTCTGTGTTATTATGACAGGGCGATGGGTTTCGTTGATTTGATTAAGCAAATCGGCTGCCTTTGACTTAAGATATGTAATAGACTTTATGTCATTTGTAATATTCATTTTTATTGCCTCCAGTCCTCATATGGTACTAAATATAGACCGAAAGTCAAGTCTTAATTTTCGTGGACTGCTACGCTTCAACGGCGAGGCGTTGCCGAGTCCGGCTGAAAGTGAAATGTCAGTGTTTGTCAGCGTGAAAACCGATACGGTTTTTTTGAGAGGTGGTCGCAATTTGCGACCACCTCGGTTTTTTCTTCTGCCGAAAGTTGAAGCATGAAATCATCTGGAAATCGATCTTTGTTCCGTTTAACCTGCTCATTCAGCCGTTTTGTCGGCACGCCGTAAAATTCTGCCAAATCCGCATCGACAATAATTTTTTCACCCCGGATAAGCAAGATACGCTGCTCTATTTTTCCAACAGGAACGATCGCCTTTTTCTCAGGCGTGGATATTAAGTCCATTATTTTCAGAGTTTAGCCGGTCGCAAATTGCGACCTCTTTTTATAGACACTAACTAGTATTATTGGACCTAAATATTTTGGTAAACAGGTAAAAAGTGAGTGCAATAAAGTTTAAAGAAGATTGTTGCCTTATAGCAAATATTTAAGGGACTTTCGTTTATCATCTTCCTATTGTAAAACTTTATAACTTAAGTATGTCCTCCATATTCCTCGGGAGCATCTATTCGAACTTTTCGCGTCATGAAATTTATGCACCCTATTTCATTGATCCATAAAGGAGGTTAGACATGCGAGTACTTCACCTGGGGAGGGTTTGTATTGTCCAGCGAAACAGTTAGATGATAGTGCTCGTCGGTCCGATAATATTTTCGGCCTGCGTTCGTGAAGGCAGTCAGCACCTCGTCGTGTGGATGCTTGTAGTCCTTTCTGTACATACAACTAATGCCGAGACCGGCCGTGGCAGGGCAGTTCGGTAACCACGTCGGCTGGTCCTGACCGTCTAGACTGCCGTTTCTCGAACCATGGTGAGGCACCTTAAAAAAAACGGTATCCTGTGGTATATTAGCAGCAATGTCATCCCACACCTCTTCCTCTGCATCACCTGTCAGGACCACGGATGTGTTGCCGAACTTAAGGGTCAGAACGACTGAGTTGTTGTTTTCATCGTTCGAGATCTGATTGTAATGCGGCCACAGCACCGCCATGCTGACATCCCCTAATGACGGCAGGATCTTGGTGCTATTCACGGCTTCACATTGTGCGGCCTTCGAATTCGCACGTCCGCAATACCGAATCAGTGGGGCATTAGGCCCTAGCCGGTTCGACTTGGGATGCCAGAAGTGCGTAGTGCCATACTTGCGTATAATCCCTTCCAAACCTTTGCCGTGATCGTCATGCCCGTGGGTTAGCAGCACAAAATCGAACAGCGGCTCAGGTATATCTTCCCGCTTAAGTCTGAAAAATCGCTCAATGAAAATACGGGTAGATTTAATTTCTTTCGAGTCATTGGAATCGATGAGACCGTAATGATGATTGTCTGCCGCGTCCACGTGCTCTATGAAGATCGAATCGCCCCAGCCCACGTCGATCAGAGTTATGTTCAGGATTCCCATTGCTATTCCCTCCACTCGAGTTTGAGACTCTCATTTTTCGGATAAGCTGCTATGGCATTTTCCACGATTCCGTCGGTCCATTTCGCAAAGGCAATCGTCTCGATTTCGGAAAATGTTATGAGGTTATGCTTTTCGTTAAATCGAGAAATGCCTGCGTCCAGAGTAGCGTCGTCCCGGCAGAGCGAGTACAGCTTGATGAATAAACCAAAGGGAACTCGATAGATATCGCCCCTTTCAGGCGTTTTGTTGAAGAGTTTGTTCGGGATCCAGAGGTTATCCGAGTCAACGTAGAGCGATTTATGACGTTCTACAGTCCGAAAGAGTTCTTCAACCTGGTCCGGCGTTTCAAAATGTTCTTCCATGTCGGTCGGCTTGTGAAGCACACCGGAAAACTCAAGCGGTAACATCGGTATGCCGAGGTTACGGTGATCGATGGGAATGTCGGGCGACGGTTCGATCGCTTCGACATAGAAATAGGCCGCCCTTGTCATCATGAACTCGCCTAGATCCTTGCGATCGTCGACCATTACGGGAATTGATTTCGCTTCCATATGCGTCTCCTTTACGACTAACTAGAATATGGGACCTAAATATTTTGATAAACGGGTACAAAGTGAGTCCATTGAAATTGAAGCTTTCTGCAGCACCGCAGAGTAGGGCTCAATACGCTAGTCGAGAATCTTCGCAGGTAGAGGAAATCAGGTCAGTATTTGATGAGATTCTACTTAATATAGCAACAAGCATACCAAAACGCAACATGCTGAAATATTATGGGTTGAAAAAATAAGACGACTTTGGTGCACATTTTTTTGTGCAGCACGCACAATTTTCTGTGCAAAACAGGTGGCAAAAATGACGGGTCTTACGGAAGGCTGTTAAAACAGAAGGTCTCTTTTCTTTTATCTGGCACGAATGTTAATTATTTAGAAGCGTTATCCCCCTTTATTCACAATTCGAGGTTTGGCACCATCCCTCCTCATAAAATCATGTCAATCAATATATCAATACCCGTCCCCAATTTTCCTGTCGTTTCGATAGCTAAGCCATCCGGGCATACCCTCGACCCCCCCTTTTCAAAAGGGGGAGGTTCTTGAGAAATTGGAATTATTTATGTGGGGAACTATAAGTAATTTCAGAAAAACACCCCGCCAGATTCTTTAATGACTTCATCGATCTCCTCACCGAAATGATCTAAAAACTTATCCATTTTATTACCTTCGCATTTCATTATTTTCTCGGCAATATCTGAAGCTTTTGAGTAGGCATGTTCAAATTTGAGATCGTCCAACCCGCTGATTTCTTTTGCCTCTTCTTTTGTGATATGACCTGAGTGAGAAAAAACAGATGCAAGAACGCCAGTTATGTGTTTAACTCCTTCTTTAGACATAATATCCTCCTTAATAGTAGACTGGATGATTTTGTGCTCGCTTATGTCTTTTCAAGCGCTGCACGCAATTCGGACTCTTCATCAGCTGTTAAAGATGTCTGAATAACCTTGCCTTTAAAATGCTTCAGCCGTTCAAGGACTTTGTCTGGAGTTGCCTTTTTTACCAGAATAAAAAGCGCAGATGTTCCGGGCTTAAATGTCTCACCAAGATCTTTCATAAATTCATTGCTAATCCCAATGTCTGAAAGCGCACCAGAAATAGCTCCTGCGCCAGCGCCCACCGCCGCACCCAACAGCGGATTAAGGAAAATCATGCCGATCAGCATCCCCCAAAAGCCTCCCCCGGCAGCACCTGCAGCAGTCAAGTTGACAGCGTGATGCAATTTAACCTTTTCTTTCTCGTCTTTGGTTACTATCACCACATCTTCCATTTCAATGAGGTATTCTTTCTGCATTTTTGCCAGAGCGGCACGCATTTCAAATGCCGTATGCTCATCATCAAAACCAATCACTACCAGATTGCTCATATTTGCCTCCTTTCTTCAGTTTAGATACGCCACATTTAACAGTAGAATATATGTATTATACTGAAAAATCAGCGAAATCAAGACTAAATACATTATTGAATTATGAAGGAATGCACACTCTTTAAACAGTGCTCAGTGGTTCATATAAAAAACAATGTGGGATTCGATCAATATTCCTCAATCGAATATAATAAGGCGGATGCATATATTGTGGTCTGCCTTTCAGTCTTCAAACTTTTGATACATTGAGAGTATCTTACAAAAAACGGTCTTGCCAAAACCACAGGTTCAAGCACCTCAATTTCCAGAACATATATCCTATTTCTTGCAAAATTGCAAAAAAGGCAGATCCCCCCAAAAGTTTGCCATATGAAAATCAAGTGAATTGATTGGTTGTCCCAACGATTTTAGTCACATCCTTCGTTCGCAACGACAATCCGCCTAACAGGCTGGACATTTAGAAACTGATGACTATTTTTCTTTGTGTTGTTTTTCGAAAAATGCAATACTTCAAGCTAAAATCATTAACATATCGACTGAAAACAACGGCTGAAAGGGTTCATCTATGAACATAGTAAATCGGAGGCTGAGAAGCTAATGTCAGCGGAAATTATCATAGTATTGGTAATTTTAGCAGCTGTTATTGTGTTGCTTGTAACAGAATGGATGCCTTTGGAGGTTTTAGCACTGCTTGTTTTGGGTGTTTTGGCGGTCAGCGGAATTGTCAGTCCCACCGAAGCCTTGGCCGGATTTAGCAATCCTGCTGTGGTGACCATCTGGGCGGTTTTTATTCTCAGCGGCGGCCTGACTCGCACCGGTATAGCCAATATCCTCGGTCGCCAATTGATGAAGGTTGCTGGACGTAAAGAATCGCTTTTGGTGGTGATCATCATGGTCGTTGCTGGCGCACTTTCAGCGTTTATGAACAATGTTGCTGTGGCTGCCCTCATGTTGCCGGTTGTAATGGATATTGCACGCAAAACAAAACGTTCACCTTCAACCTTGTTGATGCCGCTTGCTTATGGGTCATTGCTTGGGGGACTGACCACCATGATCGGCACACCACCCAACATCCTGGTCACTGAAGCGCTGCGCGAAAACGGCCTGACACCCTTCACACTGTTTGATTTCACTCCGGTGGGACTGGCGGTTATGTTTTCCGGTATTGCATTTGTCACCTTTATCGGAACGCGTATCCTGCCTAAACGTAACGTGGCAAAAGAAACATCCAGAACACACCAGGATTTTCGCTCACAGTATGAACTGCAAGAGCGTTTGTTTAAGATCAAAATACCGACAAATTCGGTCTTGGTGGGCAAAACGATTGCCAAAAGCCGCCTGGGTTCCGGATTGGATCTCAACGTGGTGGGCATCACTCGAGGCAATCAGACCCTGTTAGCCCCGGAGATAACCGAAACCATTCAGCGAAATGACGTGCTGATTGTTGAGGGACGTTTGGAGCGGATTCAGGAATTGAATCATTGGGGCCAATTGTTGATCGAAACCGAAACCATTGGAGTCGATGACCTTTTCGCCCATGGAATGCAAGTCGCCGAACTTCAACTCAGTCCGAACTCCGCTTATGCCAATCAGACTTTATCTAAAATCGGCTTTCGCAATCGGTTTGGTCTCAACGTGCTGGCTATTCAACGAAAAGGTCACCAAATTGATGAGAATTTAAAAATCCAGTCGCTTAAAGCCGCCGACGGTTTGCTAGTTCATGGTCCGGCGGCGCAAATGAAGACATTGGAAAACGATACCAATTTCCTGCCGCCTAAACAATTGAAGCCCACTATGTTGAGGAGCAACTATCCGCTGGATAAACGCTTGCGCCAGCTACGGGTACCGGAGGCCTCTAAACTCATAGGGTTAAGCTTAAACGAAAGTCGTATAGGTGATGCCGTTGATGTACAGATTCTTTATGTTGTTCGCCAAAATGGTACCGCCTTTGTCCCCACATCCAAGGACTGTTTTGAACCCGAAGACCGCCTGGTTGTGTCTGGATCATCCGATATGATCTCCATCCTGCAGATGCAGGGCCTTGAAGGCGTTTTTGTCGAAGACCAATCTCACCCTGTAGATCTGTCGGTGCTTGAAGATGATCATGTGGGATTAATTGAGGTGATGCTCTCTCCGCATTCGGTGCTATCCGGTATAACTCTAAGCCAGATGAATTTCCGCGAAAAATACGGCCTGACTGTACTTGCCATTTGGCGCAAAGGTCGTGCCTATCGTTCCGGCCTACGCAATATGGCCCTACAATTGGGTGACGCCTTATTGGTGTACGGACCTTGGAAAAAATTGATCGTTTTGGGTCGGGAGCCTGATTTTCTTGTTCTTACCGAAATCGCTCAGGAAGTTCCCAGAGAAGAAAAATCTAAACTTGCCTTGATCATTATGATAGCAGTGCTTTTGCCGGTAATTATGGGATGGCTCCCAATTTACATTGCTGTGGTCATCGGCGCTGCTTTCATGATCTTAACCAAATGTTTAACCATGGAAGAAGCCTATCGCTACATTGAATGGAAAGCAGTATTTTTAATTGCCGGAATGTTGCCGCTGGGCACAGCTTTAGATAAGTCCGGTGCAGCTCGTCTTTTAGCCGAAGGCGTTGTGGATTCACTGGGGCCTTTCGGCCCGTATGCGGTGTTGTTTGGACTTTTGGTGATCACCTTTATAGCAACCAGTATTATCCCCACTGCTGCCCTGGTGGTACTCATGGTGCCGATCGCCTTGAAAACCTCTGCCAGTCTGGGAATATCTCCACATGCCTTGATGATGGGTATCGCCATGGCCGCATCTTCCAGCTTCACATCCCCCATCTCGCATCCAGCTAACGTCTTGGTGATGGGACCGGGCGGCTACCGTTTTACTGATTATCTGAAAGTCGGTGTCCCACTGACATTAATAGTACTATTGGTGTTGATGTTGATTTTGCCTATTTTCTGGCCGTTAACGTCTTGACCTTTTTTTGGGTTTTAAGTTTGGAAACCTTATGCTATCAGGCGGTTATTTATTTACTATGACATAGATCATTTTGTTCTACAGCAATCCTCGTACCCTTGGGGGAATAACTTTCTGTTATTTTATTATATAACGTTGGTGAAAGATTGACAGAATTTCTCCTAATCACATAATCTTTTCAACTTTTCACCAACGTCCCCCACTCCGTGTCTATTTTCCTGTCCAAATCTTTTGTTGGAGCATCCTGAGCATTTAGCACAATCAAGAATACGCAGGGCCAGACTACCAATGCCCGATTTGATACCAACCTCAATATCACGAATAATTTGTTCAATATTAACGCCATAATGAAACACCTCAACAATTATATCTTTCAGATTTTGTATTCAAAGGGGGCCTAACGGCTATGCTGATCTGCTGGGTTGAAGCGGCAGCGAAATCCCAACTAGTTTCCAACTCGAGGTTAAGTGCAGGTGGCGCTTTTATCCCAACTCTCTTTCTATTAAATCATGTGCGTATTCAAAATTATCGTTTGTAACATGAATGGGCGTGCCAAATTTTATTTCTATCGTGGAGAATGGGCAAGCAAATTTCTTTCGATCCCAAGTTTTCAGTTCGTGAAAGCTTGATGATGAAAATCGCAAAGCAACAACCGGCACACCACTTTTCAAAGATAAATGTAAAATTCCCTTCTTAAGGACAAAGGCCGGACCATGTGGTCCGTCAGGATTTAGAACGGTCGAATACCCCTTCCGCAAGTCATCTGCGAGTAGTTCAGCCGCATCGCGACCTGAATGTCCTGTAGAGCCCAAAATTATTTTTTTGACGCCCATCAAACGCAACAGAACATGTATTGGCTTCATGTACCAGACAGGATGTTGCATCCATGCCTGAGGGGCACGATCAAGAACAGCAGGGATGAAAGGTGTTCCACTTATCAGCGCCAAAGGAACGAAGCTGTGCCACAAACAGAAGATATGATTTGAATCTTTCCTGAGCTTCTCACGGCCTGAAATCTTTAGTCTAGTAGTAACTTTCAGGATCAAAAGGAAAAAAAACAATAATAGTCCCAAACCGTATCCATAAAGGTAAAATTGCGGTCGAATGATAATAGGCACTGTATCGACCTGATATCGAGAGAGTATCGGCTTTCTCATGATTTTTTAGGTACCTAACGGGCGGGCGGTCAGAATTTTAGGGACATTGGTGAAAGATTGACAGAATTTCTCCGAATCACATGGCTTAGGGGGTCAAACCTTGAATTGTGAATATAAGCAGTAAGTTTTATTCTAATTCACAATTCAAGGTTTGACCCCAATCCCCATCCCTCCTCATAAAATCATTTCAATCAATATATCAATACCCGTCCCCAATTTCTTATTTAAAAGGCCTCCCGCTTATCACCCTCCTAATTGTAAGATTTTGTTATATATTTCCCAGGAGCATCTATGCGGACTTTTCGTGTCATGATAGGACCATATCGTATATCAAATAAAAAAATAGAAACTTATATTTTTACCTGCGTCCCGTAAGTCCTCCGTAGGTCCCTAAGCTTTGACCCTGTTCTCCACAGAAAGCCATTACTTGATTCTTTTTAACAAATTATTAAACGCCTTGGATTGCTCCAGCAATTCTCCACCTACGCTGATTAACTCATCCACTTGCGTTTTAGATAATTTAAATGAGGTTGGCAAGCTTAGTAACCTTTGGCGTTTTACCGAGTCCTCAACGTTCAAAAAATTGACTTCAACAACGGTCACTTTAAAGTCATGGCCCATTCTGGGGAGTTTATACCCTGAACTGCAATGCTCATCAATTGCTGCTTGACAGTCCAATATTTCTTGAGCGGCACGTTCACTGACTTTCAGTATATCACTAATCATTTGAACGCTTTCGAAACTATAATTATCCATACTGACAGTGGCCGTCTTGTAGGCAACGTCGATCAGGTTGGGTGGCGATTCGTCTTCGTCAAGGGATTCCGGTGGTTGGGTTTTGGCGTTAGCGATAATTATTATCAATTCATTGATGGCGGTTTTGCGCGGATATAGAAAACCGGACGAATGATTGAAGTTATCCGCGATATAACGAACGCCGATATTATCTGATAGTCCGCCATCCATCAGGTGGACATAGGGGTGTTCTGCTTTATCGGTATGATAAATAGACTGGTTATACGCCCACATATAGCGTCTGGGATTAGGACCATTGTATTGGTCTTTGAGTCCGTTCTTAATGTCCCTGCTTAAGTCAAATCCCTTTGAGGCTGGATAGTTTTTGTAGCTCACCGGTGATAATAATATCGGAAAAGCAGAAGAGGACGCCACTGCACGCGCAACTGGCAATGTCGATAGATTCGAACCAAGGATATCAAACCCTGGTTGGGTAAATGTGAATTGGCTACCGGTGGTCAAGTTAGTAGCGTTTACGGCGACAAATGGTTGTTTGCCGTTATTTATCAGATCCTGATACGTTTTTTGGTCAAAAACGGTTTCATTGTATAGCTCAATAGCCAAATCAATACGATTAAAATTGGGTGACATCAAGCGGAACCAGTTGAATGGATTAAATAAATTTTGGGTGAGCTCGCCCTGAATATCACGGCAAAGAAATTTGTCTTTAAAGTCGGAAAATAGCTGATCACCAAAGAGCCCATAATAGGCCGCGGTAAAAGAACCTCCCGAAACCGATGAAATGACGTCGACTTCATCCAGTAACGTCTCGGAACCATTTTGTATAGGGGTGGCTTTTAGTTTTTCCATAACGCCGTAGGAAAGTGCGGCTGCTCGAGTGCCACCACCTGATAACGCCAATACCACGTAAATCTTATCTTGTTCGGTCGTCTGTGCTTTGGGTAAGTAGCGATAACCAAAATCGGCTTCATAGTTGGACTTCGGGGCATTTACCAGATAATGCGCGCACCCTGCAAGAATCAGGAGGAGGATTAGCGCACTGGTTCTTTGTATTGTTTTCATGTGTGTGTGTCCTTGAAGAAAGGGATAGGTAGAGGTTTGATTGAAGAAGTGCCAGACGGATTGATATCTTGTTCTAAGGGCGAGAAATTTTTGGGGCCTTCCAGGCTGATAGTGTGAGTACCTGCTCCAAGTTCAATAACGTCGCCAGTGTAATAACCGGAGGCAGTTTCATCAATAATTACTTCACGGTTTTCATCAAATTCCACTAAAATGTATTCGTTCATTGATCGCTACCTGTCCTTTATATAGTATTCACCAGTTTTCTTCGGGTGTTGAATTATAAATTGCCTGCGGATATTGCTACAAACATCGTCGATATCACAGCAAGGTAGTTAGCGTAGAGGGTCAAACTTTTAATTGTGAATATAATCAGTAAGTTTTATTCTAATTCACAATTCAAGGTTTGACCCCAATCGCCCCAATCCCTAGTTTTTGGATTATATTCCTGAATTCTTATCTTCCTACCTTCTAACCTCTGTCCTCTGATTTCTGATCCCTGAGACAAATTTAATTTAAATTGCAACAAGCGTACCAGATGTTAAGCTGCTGATATCGTAGGGATTTAAAATTGAAGGGGGGCTTTGGTGCACATTATTTTGTGCGGCGTGCACAATTTTATGTGCAAGAAGGGCCTAAAATATCGAATGCCTAAAGTGATCTAAAATGTCTAAAATGCCTAAAAATTAATGGATGATTTTTTTGCGGACTTTGCTTGCCCCGTAGCTCCGGAAGATGGTGCTGGGGCGCCTCTGCCTGCCCTATGAAATTCATGTCAATGAGGAGCGAAGCGAATTTCATTGGGGTGAGAGAATAAAAACAATAAGGGTTTGAAAAATATTACATTGATCCATATAATATGACCTCAAGGTTGAACGGATATCTCATCCACGATCAGGTTCGCTGGGTTTGCGCGAAGTCAGGAGGACGATATGAAAAAACTGCTTATTTGTTTTGCCGCCGGATGCCTGGGGGCTCTGGCAAACAGCTTGACGGTCTGGGCCTTTGGTGAATATGGAATCAACAAGCAGCTCGGGGTGGCCATGGCGCCGGCGCTGACCACCGCCTGGCTCTACCCGCGGATCGTGTGGGGAGGGATTTGGGGGTTTCTGTTCGTTCTGCCCTTTATGAATACGAGACTTATTACAAAAGGTGCGCTGATCAGTGTGTTTCCCACCCTGGTGCAGTTCTTTGTGATATTTCCCCTCCAGGCCAAAAAAGGCTATTTTGGATTGGAACTCGGCCTTTACACGCCGGTTCTGGTGACCTTTTTCAACCTGGTCTGGGGCTTGGTGACGGCCCTGGCCATCAAGGCTTCAAAATAGTCGACGGGGCCGGAATGCCTAAAATGCCAAAAATGATCTAAAATGCCTAAAATTGTGGAATGCGCTTTCAGCGCAGATGAATATCAATTTAAGCAGCGGGTGTTCGTGTCCGGCTAATGGACAATGGGGGTTGCATCGGGATCGAAGGGGTTCTTCCGCACCGCCAGGGAATAGAGATACGGATAGTGGGTCTTGAGGTGCTGCAGGTATTCGAGCCACTGGTCTACCAGCAGACCGTAGGCGCGGCCGATGTCCCCGGCCAGGTGCTTGAGATCGGAATCGGGGAGGTTTTTCAACCCGTCCCGGCTGCTCAATTCCTCGGCAAGATGAAACACAGCCAGGAGGGTTTCGCTGAAGCCTTCCCGCTCCACAAGGACCGGATTCTCCAAAAGACTCACCAGGGTTTTCCGGTTCCCTTTGAGAAACTCAAGGAGGGTTTCAAGATCGATCCCATGGCTGTCCGGACGAAAGTCATGCTTTTTCAAAGCCTTTTGAGCGGACAAAAAGTCGGATTCATTCCAGGTTGTCTTCACCAGCAGATGGTCTCTGGCGCCTTCGATATTTTTGTCAAAACCGGAAAAAAGGGCCAGCAACTCGTACCCCACATCGCCGAAAAAAATTCCCAGGACCATGTTGACCTTGCGCATCCGGTTTTCATTTTCCCGCTTGAGGAGAAACAATTCCGTGGCGTTGGCGATGGCTCCTAAAAACGTTCCGCCCCCCAGGACGATGATCAACAGGGCAAAGAGTCGGCTGGCATCGCTGGTGGGGTGAATGTCGCCGTAGCCTACCGTGGACATGGTAACGATGTTGTAGTAAAAGGCCTTGACGAAGGGGAGGTCCTCCAAGACCATGAAACCGAAGGTTCCCATGGCCGTTATGGCAACGAAAAGCCCTAAAAATATTTTCAGTCTGCGACGCACATCTTCCATGATTTGACAGTATACAAAAACAAGCCAAAACATACAAGCAGAATTTGGCAATGTTATTGAAGTGTTACTCCCAA
>Ga0070727_10004315_pt1 | contig 12228 bp, 4 predicted proteins | sample tdAd472_FD_66722 | JGI IMG/M metagenome (GOLD analysis project Ga0070727, IMG submission 66722) | Marine sediment microbial communities from the Atlantic coast under amendment with organic carbon and nitrate - tdAd47.2 | ecosystem: Environmental > Aquatic > Marine > Coastal > Sediment | place... | reverse complement strand
ATCTCCCCGCAATGGGTTCCAAGGTTGAAACCATATCCAATACTTTGGTCACTACCTTCCCCTCATTAAAGAATGCGCCCATGGCCACGGCCATAATTGCCGTGCTAATAAAGAAAATCAACATGGCTGCCCATAAAGCATCTTTTCGTTGGTCGCTTAAATTAGCTATTGTCCAATTTTTTCCTTGAATGAAGAGTGGTCGTGACAAAAAGGTCGCAGCGGCCATCGTTGTGCCTACAAAAGCGGCCACCAACATTTTGCCTCCTTCTACTTGTGGAATACTCGGCACCAAGCCTGCCATAACTGCTTTGGGTGGTGGTAAAACTACAAAGAAGGAGAGCAAAAAAGAAAGGCCCATCAAAGAGACAAAAATGATGAGTATTTTTTCAAAAAGGTTGTAACTGCCCTTAAGCAATACGGTGTACATAATACTAATAATAGTGATCGCTATGATTAGTATCCCTAGATATTCCTGTCCCTCTAAGGCTGGGATAAACATGGACAGTGTTTCAAAAATGGCATTGGATGAGATGCCTAAAATACCGATCAGTGAGTTCCATTGCCCGAAGGTTATCCCCGCAATGATCAGGATACCAATGGCTTTCCCAAACCTCAAATGCTTTTTAAAACTGTATAAAGCGGTTTCTCCTGTTACCAAATAATACCGACCATAGGCTTCCATCAAAACCCACGAAAACAAACAACTGAGCAGCAAGACCCAGAGCAATTGCATCCCGTATTGGCTACCAGCCACGACCATCGCTGTGACACTGCCAGTACCAATCGTATAGCCGATGGCAAAAATACCTGGGCCGATACCTTGTAAATATTGGAGTAACTTGTTCAATGTGATTGGTTGGTTTTGTTGGAAACAGTAAGGCTACCCTACCCTTTTAGATGAGGTAGCACTTACTGCTCGAATATAGTTTATGAAACTAATTGTTCATCAAGGGGCTTCCTGTTATTCTCAGAAAAACAATTACCCCTACTGTGAATTTTCCGTAGCCCATTGTCTCATCAAAAATTGTCAGGGAAGGAAAATAATTAGTAGCCAGCATTTTGTGTAATGACTCCAGCGCTTGCTAGCACTTCTGAATTTGGAATTGGAAACACATGATAGTTGCTATTAATCGCTTCTCCCATTTCAGCATCGACAGTACCTGTTCTCACCAAATCAAACCATCTCTGTCCTTCCAAAGCCAACTCTATTCTTCTTTCATCATAAATCGCTTGTCTCACCAAAGCCGCTGTGTTAAGAACCGTGTGATCCAAAGGATTTAATCCAGCCCTCGTTCGAATAGGGTCTAATAGATCAAGTACGGATTCGGCCGAAGAACCATTCTCATTCAATGCTTCTGCATACAGCAGAAGAACATCTCCAAACCTCAGTTCTATCCAGTCCTGATCAAGACCACCCCATTTCAGTCCCGTCATATTGGCCTCGTCAATGGTTAGTGCTCTTCTCAAATCTGTATTGCCACCATCAGCCGCTTCGATAGCATCAAAGGCAGCAATTAAGTCTGAATCTAAAGGCTGAAGAGACTTTGTATCGCCACCACTATACCATCCTGGAAAACCAGTAAAACCGTATTCATCTTCTATAGAAGTTGACAATTGAGTGGCAAATATGATTTCTGAATTCAAGTCATTGGCTTCACCAAAAATGTCAGCAAAGTTGGCTTGCAAACTAATCCCTGCGCCGGCGGCTCCGTTTACCACAGCAGCCAATTGGGTGGCAGCGTTGCTAAAATCACCCATGTGCATGTAAACTTTACCCAACAATCCCTGAGCCGCGATTTGAGACGCTCGCCCGTTTGCTATTTGTGAATTATCTAAAGTCGCGATTGCCTCCTGAAAATCCGGAATGATCACGTTAGTATAAATACTAGCTGCCGCTTGTCTTCCTAAGAAGGATTTATCAGACACCTCTGGTGAGGGGGATAAATTCACGGTCACATCACCAAAAACCATCACGAGTTTGAAGTAAGATAAAGCCCTTAAGAATCGGGCCTCACCCACCTCGGTAGCATCAGAGGAATTTTCAATTACGTTATTCGAACTTAGTATTGACTTGTACAAATTGCTATAGAAAGGGCGAAAAAATTGACCGACCAAATCTCCACCCGCCAAGTCCGCGTTGAACCTGTCAAACGCAGGGTATGGTTCTTCATCCATCAACATATTGTCAGCCCTGAAGTCACCCATGACTGCCATTGGGGTAGTTGAAGCCTGTTGGTAATAATATGCCGCATTCAAAACACCTTCAAAAGAAGTCAAAGAACTAGCTTCAGCATCTAAAAGTGGCACTTGATCCAAATCGTTATCACATGCTGTTAAAAACAGGAGTGAACCCAATATTATATATAAATTTTTCATTGTTTTATTATTTAAAAATTAACATTTACCCCTAGTGTAAAACTTCTTACAATCGGGCTCGCGCCTTCTTGGTAACCATAGGTAGTAGGTCCTAAATAATTACTATTTGTGATCTCTACACCCTCAGGATTAAATGAGGTATAACTGTCCGACATGGAATACCACAAATTGGTGGCTGCAAGATATACTCTGGCAGAACCCAAACCTATTCTGCTAGCCAAACTTGAGTTGATGTTATAACCTACAGTCAGGTTTCTCAATGCTATATAAGAAGCATCCTGAACCAATGCACCATGTGCATTTCTAGTCTGCTCATAATGCTGTTTATTGTGATCGGCAATGCCATCGCCTTCCGCATCAAAGCTAGACCGTAATCTACCGCCAAATTGTGATTTCCAGTAAATGGGGTCAATATTGTAAACTTCTCCTCCCTGGGCTCCTTGAAACTGCAGTGAGAAGTCAAAATCCTTATAACTAACTGAACTATTCAAACCCCAGTAAAAATCAGGAGTAGCTGATCCTAACTTGACATAATCATCATCATTAATGACGCCATCATTGTTTTGGTCTACAACGTAATATTCCGAGCTACCGAACCCAATATTTCTAGATGGATCTGCAATATGTATTGTTTCAACCTCTCCAGTCACTTCTAATCCCCACATTTCACCAACTTCTCCACCCACATAATTTCTAAACTGAGGGCCTCTACCACTCGGGCCTCCGTAAACTACACGAGGCAATTCATCCAGATCACCCAAGCTCGTGATTTCAGTATTGACAGTAGATAGATTGGCACTGACATCCCACCGAAGATCACTATTATTGATCACTGCTGCACCTAGCTCCAACTCCAATCCGGAACTGGTCACATCACCGCGATTAAGTACGATGGAAGGTGTACCTAATACTTCCGAAACACTCTGGTTGATCAACATGTCTTCGATATCGGAAGTATAATAATCGACACTCAATGTGAACCGATTACCTAGGAAACCTGCATTAACACCGAAGTTGGTTTCGGTATTGCTTTGCCAGGTTAAATCCGGGTTGGATACATTACTTGGAATAAGGAATCCAGTTCCGAAAATAGTGGGTTGAGCTTGTAGAAGACTCAAGGCATCATAAGAACCTAAAAAAGAGGTAGTTCCTAAAGTTCCCGTACTGAAGCGCAACTTTAGGTCAGTCAGGAAGTCTGAGTTATAAAATGCTTCGTTATGCACATTCCATCCCAAAGAAACTGCTGGAAATACTTCGAATCTATTGTTAGCTCCGAAACGAGAATCACCATCTCTTCTGAGGGATACGGAAGCTAAATAACGATTGTCATAGGCGTAGTTAACTCTTCCAAAAAGACTTCTTCTTGAAACCGTTTCGTGTCTCAGGCTTGTGTTGATATCAGCTGGCTCTATGTACGAATAATTGATAGGCTGACCAACTGGCACATTAGTACCTGTTAAAGACGTTCCTCTTATGTAGAAGTTCTGAAATTCCATTCCGACCACCGCCGATAGGTCATGCTTACCGAATGCTTTGGTATAATTCAAAGTAGTCTCACTTAAGACGGAAGATCTTTTAAGGTCTACTTGATCCAAGTCAGATTGATTGGTACGTTCACGAGCATCTGCCAAAACGCCCTGGTAATAATAGGCTTGAGTATCATTAAGATCTGCTCCCAGAACAGTTCTTATATTCAAGCCTTCTATGATACTGAATTCTAAATATGAATTCGCATTGGCGAAATACGCTTTTTGAAAGGCTCGCGCATTGTCAAACTTTGCTGCTGGGCCTGAATCTCCTGTTCCACCTATTCCATTTTGGCTTCTACCATAATGCCAGTCGTGCGCAATATCACCTGCTTTCAAATCATAGATACTTGAGGTGATCAAGCCACCTCCTCTGTAACCATTGTCAAATGCAGCCAATCCCAAGCCCTGTGCTTCTTTATCCAATTGTTGAACGAATGCAATAGACGCATCTGTATGGTAAATAGGATGAATACTATACGCTCTCAGCAAATCCCTCATGTCATGAGGTACAATTTCTTGGTGACTAAAGTTTCCATTGATACTTAATCCAGTCTTGAACCTCTTTCCCAACTTAGCATCGACGTTCAAACGTCCGTTATATCGTTCAAAAGATTGTTCTCTTACAATACCCTCTGTGTCTAAATAACCCAATGAAGCAAAGATATTTACATCCTCACTTCCTCCACTAACGCTGAAGTTATGGCTTTGACTTGTACCTGACCGGAAAAGCCAGTCTTCCATACTCACCACGTCGGGTGCATTGGCGTAGGCATTTAGCCTATAATTCAATAAAGCCGGATCAACTTCAGAAAGGTCATAAGCACTTGTTTGTAAATCACTTGCCCATTCTGAGGCTGTCTTAAGCATTTCAATGTCCTTTACATACTTGTTTGAAATGCTGGTGTAACCATTGTAACTAAAATTGGCTTTACCTGATTTTCCCTTTTTGGTGGTAACCAGAATAACCCCATTTGCGCCCCTAGAACCATAAATAGCAGCTGAGGCAGCATCTTTTAGCACCTCCATACTTTCAATATCGTTGGGGTTAACAGTGGCCAAACTTCCCGAAATCGGATACCCGTCCACAACAATTAGCGGATCGGAATCACCTGAAAGAGAGGAAGCTGCTCGAATTTGGATCTTTGGGTCTGCCCCTGGTTCACCACTTTGATTTTGAATCAAAACACCTGCTAATTTACCAGCTAAGGCATCATCCACACGATTGGCCTGGACAGCTGCTATATCAGCGCCCCCTACCTGTGCAATTGCACCCGTATTGTGCGACTTTTTACGGGTACCGTATCCTACCACAACGATCTCGTCTAAAAGGGTAACATCTCCTGTTAGTACAATATCGTAAGTGGTCGCTGAACCAACAGTTAGTTCCTGAGCCTTGAATCCGGTGTAAGTAAAAACAAGGACGGTGCCTTCTTCCGCTTCTAAGCTCCATGTACCATCAATATCGGTAATCGTACCCGTGGAAGTTCCCTTTATGGTAACTGTGACCCCAATTAAAGGTAGGCCATCCTCTCCAGAGGTGACAGTACCTGTAATGGTTGCTTTGACCGTATTTAAATTGTTAGGAGAGAGTGTATCTGCTCTGGAAAGAACAGGGGTAAGCAACATCAAAAGGAAAAGTATCCCCATACTTTTGATGCAGTTGAACTTTTTTGTTAACTTAAATTCCATAATTTACTGATTTAATTCCTTTCATAAAATAGTTCATCTTATAGGCCTCATCAAGCACATCACATCTTGATGAAGTAATAAAGAACAAGCTTAGAGCTTGATGTATCATTTTTGAAATTTGAACCTGTCAGTTCATTTTTGCAAAAAGGCTCCAACTATAATTAAAAGTTAGTGGTAAGAGCATGTTTGGGCAAGACCATCTGGGCTACCGAGTAGACGATCAAGGCCGCGAAACCTATCTGGTTGTTTATGATAATTTTATTAAAAGCCGCGAGGATTAGGCAAGGGAGAACTCCGACGTAAACTCAATGTTTCAACTCAAGTTCAATTGTTTCTCTGTCTTCTGAACTTGAATGGCGCGAAGCGATCTTACCACTTAATCCATCTTTTTTCAGCGTAACACGATATTCGATTACATCTTTCAGGTATTCTTGTCAAGGATGTGCTGTAAATAAGCTTATACTCTTCCAGTGCCTAATAGACCTGTATCGTAATAATACCACCTCCTACTCGTCCGAAATTATGGCGCCTACTGATTTTACTTGCCGTTTCAAGTTGGATATATCTGCTTGGCTCGGAAATTGGTTGACCAATTACTTCTACTTTAAAGATACAGAAAAGAATTGGTCAACCAAATTATTTTTCGATTTTTTCCGCCAAACCACTTATTTTTTAGCTTCGCGAATTAAATCTATCGTGTTTGTTAGTCAAACACTACTCGTTATCCACGATTTTCACATTGTCTAGGAAGACTTCAGTAGAACTATCTACAGCGTTTAACGCTCTAACATAGATAACAATCTTGTTCGTAGATGCTGTGAAGGTAAATGTACTTGTGGTAAACATAGACTTGTCTGTATTAAAGTCATTTGTTATGTCAAAGTACGCGTCTATGGCTGGATCACTCGTTGAAGCATTAATACCATCTTCTGTTGTGATTTCGGTATTTAGCAGAAATACTTCCGTATTGACTCCTTCTGCTTCCGAACGGGTATCGATTGAAAAAGTATATTCTGCACCTTGCTCCACTTGAACGACCTGATACAACCGGCGACAATTAGCGCTAAACTTCCCTCCTCTGGTCTTAGATCCATTTTCGAAGGCACCATCGGAAGTAGAATTAGGTTGCTCGTTGGTGCAATAGGTCGCATCAATGTAACTATTCAACTCTGTATTATTCCAAAGTTCTCTATATGGACTAGGAATTGTATTTCCACCATTATCTACCACTGTACTGTTTGGTGTCATATCCCATGCATCCGCATTGTCACTCGTATTTTCAGTGAATTCCTGGAAAGTACCATTAAGAACCTGTACCACAAAGCCTTGAGCTATGAGCAGTTTTTCGGTGGTCACATCTGTATTACCTGTTACACTATAGGCAGTCATAGTGACCGTGTATTCTCCATCTTCCTCATAAGTATGAGAAGGATTCATTCCTGTAAATTGATACCCATCTCCAAATTCCCACAACAACATAACAGCACCTTCGGAAGCATCCATGAAATCATAGGTACGATAATCATCTGGATCTACCTGGAAGGTAAAACCAGCTGTAACAGGTGCTAGGATATTTATAGTCTTGCTAAGAGAAGTTGACAATCCTACATCGCTAGTGGCCGTCAGCGTAACAGTATATTCAGCAGCAGCGGCATAAATATGAGTTGGAGATTCCTCTGTTGACATATTTCCATCACCAAAATCCCACTCATAGCTTGTGGCATTGGTAGAAGCATTGGTGAAAGCATATTCAAGGTAATTCGATTCACTCTGTTCGAGATTAAATCCAGCCGAAGGAGGTACAGAACCTTCCGCCCCCACTTCTATAGTAAAATTATCTAGCCTGGCTTCAACCGGGCCGTTAAAGAAGTAAATGGCAACCGTATTGTTATCTGCTGAATTAAATGATAGCTGCTGCTCCAAATAGGTGGCAGGCTCAGATACATCATTTACCGTTACAGAAGCGATGGTTCCAGCTGCTGCTGCATCCCGACTGTCAATAGGCCCGGATTGTGTTACACCTATGATAGAGACAGTCACAAAAGGATCAGACGAATCGTCTAGCATGGTGTACCAAAACCTGAGGTCATAATTCGTATTGGGTTCTACCGCAAATTCTTGGTAACCAATACGAGACTGGTCAGCAGGTAACTTAGCACCTTGGTCTCCAAATGTGACGGGGCTACCCGTAATCTGAATAACACCGCCGATATCACTGTTTCTCCAGGAGTCCCGTCCATCACCAGAACCATCCGGCAAGCTGTTATCTTCAAAACCTGGCTCTAGGATAATAGGCTGAAACGGCCCTTCAACCACCATAACTTCTATCGTGATTGTGCTTGATTCTCCTCTTCCGTCACTAGCCGTCAAGCTTACGGGATAAGTACCTTCTCCCGAATCAAATGTAAATAAGGGATCTTGTTCATTCGACGTTTTTCCTCCGCCAAAATCCCATTCGTAGGTAGTAGATTCAACGGAAAGATTAGTAAACTTAACCGTTTTGAAATCTTCCAAAGTTGAAGCATAAGAAAAGTTAGCAGTAGGTAGAATGGTGTCCGGCTTCGAGTTTGACTCTGGTAACTCAAACTCAAAAGCCTTTTCACAATTACTAAAAGTAAAAGTTATGATCGTTAAACACAGGAACAACTTAGTTGCTCTTTTTATATAGTTATTTTTCATTTTTTCTTTTTTTAGTACCCAGGATTTTGAGTTAATAACCCACCACTTAAATTAATTTCTCTAGCTGGAATGGGTAATAATAATTGTCTGGCACTATAACTAGTGTATCCCATGTCAGCAGCATGTGCACTTAAAATAGGGTCAGCCACGCCGAATCTCGCTAAATCATAGAAACGGTGATTTTCAAAAGCCAACTCTACGCGTCTTTCAGCCAGTAGTGCCTCCTTAGTAAGTGAGGTTGGACGGTCATCATCTGTAAATCCTGCTCTTTTCCTAACCGCCATATAAGAATCTATGGCACCTCCATCTGAGGTTTCGGCTCTACCCGCTAAAATAGCTTCCGCATGCAATAACAATACATCTGCATAGCGTAAAATTATCGCATCATTCCCCGCATCACGAGGGCTTCCACCATAGGTCGGAGGGGAAACGGTAATATCAGAGCCTTCAGGTAAAAACTTCGCCACTTCCGTCCACTTACCAGTGTTCCAGAAGGATGTTTCCGTTCTATTTCCTCCAATTTTACCAAATTCTACGACAAGGTTTTCGTTGACGATGTTGTGACCATCCTCTCTACCTTGACGGAATGTGGCTGTAAATTCAGAGGAAAAACTTTGACTTTCTAGCGAATTTCCTGCTTGATATTGAATAGCAAAAATAATTTCGTCATTTAACTCATTGTAGAATACGTCATTAAAGTTTTCTTCTAGTGAAAAATCTCCACTAGTCACGATGGCTTCGCACAACTGCTCCGCAGCTGCATAGTTAGGACTTTCCTGTGTCATGTAAACTTTTGCCAAAAGACCTTGTGCAGCTGCTTTCGACGCCCTAGATTTATGTGAATTATCTAAATTGTCAACCGCTTCTTGTAAGTCTGCCGTAATCTGTGCGTAAATCTGTGCTGTCGCCACTCTAGTAAACAATAAATCATTTTCGGTAGCTCCTACTACTTTAGTTACCAAAGGCACGTCGCCATACAACCTCACCAATTTGAAATAGGCAAAAGCTCTCAAAAACTTAGCTTCTGCGGTATAACTACTCCGGTTAGCGTCATCTGCGACATCCATATAGTTCAGGATATTATTTGCTCTAAAAATAATATCGTACATGGATTGATAGAAATCCTCCGATTGGATGTTATTAGGATCTACTCGATACCGATGGAAATCAGCCTTTGTACCTTCTAATGTTGCTGTCCGTGAATTATCACTACGCATTTCAGACAACATGTATTCAAACTGTATCCCTCTATTGGAGGAAACAAGGCTAGTATTTGTATTTTCATTAACTCCTTGTACTGCGTCATAGACGCCCAAAAGTCCAGCTAACACATCACCATCCGTTTCAAAAAAGGCATCCACAACTATAGCAGAATCGGGCAACGGACTTAAAAAATCATCATCGCAAGAATGGAACACAAGCCCCACAACTGCAAGAAATATATATTTATAAAATTTCATTATTGGTGTCTTTTTTAAATTAGAAATTAACGTTCAGTCCTATGGTTACGGTTCTAAACAAAGGGGTACCTGCTCTTTGAGCACCATAAGCTCTCGGGTTATTATTGGTATCAATAAATTCAGGATTGAAACCCTTGTAAGCATCAGAAGTCTTATAAATCAAATTCTGACCCGATGCATAAACCCTTACCTTTTCTAAACCTATGCGAGCTAACTGATTGTTGGAGAAGTTGTACCCAATGTTTACATTCCTTAATGAAAAGTAGCCCGCACTTTGCACGACATCGTTCGTTAATACCCTTGGCTGAAGGAAAGAAGCATGACTGATAATTCCCTCATTAACTACTCTTTGCTCATCAGTCGTACTACCTTGCCAGTGTGTACCGAAATATTGATCTCCAATATTTTTCACTTCAGCACCCTGACTTCCTTGAATCATAATAGAAAAATCAAAGTTACCGACGATAAATTCATTGGTGAAACTCCAAATCATATCTGGATATGGATCGCCAAGAATCGTCTTATCCTCATCTGTAATAAGGCCATCACCATTTAAGTCTCTAACGATTACATCTTCTGACACCCCGTTAATTGGAATATAAGGTGAGTCCCAGTATTGATTGGCTAATTCACGATCTACAACATATCCATAAAAAGAGGATATCGGATTACCAATTGAGTTAATCCATTGTGAATTTCTACCAAATCCGTCTTCCAATAGTGCGCCATCAGATTCACCAAAACTGATTAATTCATTCTTATTGGTAGATGCGATGATCGTACTGTTCCACTTAAAGTTTCGTTTAGATACATTTCTGGTTCTGATTTCAAGCTCTATTCCTCGGTTCTCTACTTCGCCCAAGTTCACGATACCACCGCTAAATCCAGTTACATAAGATACTGGGTTTTCCAATAGTAATTGGTCACTGGTTCTCACATAATAATCCAGCGATCCCGTTACTCTGTTATTCAAAAATCCGAAATCAATTCCAGGATTGAATTCCTTTGAAGCTTCCCACTGCAACAATGTATTGGCAATATTACGAGCAGCAATACCCGGTGTAATATTACCGTCAGTAACGGCATTGGACGTGTTCAACAAGGCCAAATAAGGGTAGGCATTAATGATATCATCACCTACGCTGAAGTTCTCATTACCCGTCAATCCGTAACTAACTCGGAACTTTAATCTGCTAACCAAGTCGCCATCACTTAAGGCCTTCTCATTGTGCGCATTCCAACCCACAGAAACGGCTGGGAAATTACCCCACTTTGAGTCTACACCGAAAACAGAACTACCATCTCGTCTAAAAGAAGCGTTGATTAGGTATTTATTGTCGAAAACGTAATTAACTCTAGCAAAATAACCAATCTTGTTTTTTTCAACATTGATCTCTTCAAACTCTGAAACGGCAGTTGCGCCTTGTAAGTTTTTCAATAAATCATTAGTGTATCCAGTACCCTCAACGACACTATTTTCAGATTGTCTTCGCTGAAAAGTTGCCCCAGCTAGTATATTGATCTCTTGCTTGCCAAATGCTTTATTGTAGGATACAGTATTATCAGAAATAATTCTAGTACGCAACCTGTTTTGCAACTGATAAGAAGCTCTACTGGCCTGTGCATGGTGTAGCGTACCATTCCATCTCGTTCTTTTACGGTTTTCTAAGGTAACGCCAAGCGATGTTTTCGCAGTAAATCCTTTCGCTATTTTGTAGCTTAAATAGGTGGAACCTAGCAAATTAGTTTTATACTCATAATGTTCTCTTTCAACATATTGAGCATAAGGATTCATATCGCCAGAAGTACGTGGTCTACTTGTACTACCATCACCATTTATATCCAAATTAAGCAAGTGGTTTTCAAGGAAATAGTCTCCTACTCCCACGTTTGGATAAGCACCAGTATCCACAAACGGCAAGGTCTCCTCCGTATGGTAGATCGGCAACCAGGGAGATTGTCTGATCGGGTTATGTACGGATGTGGGTAAGGCTCTACGCTTTGAGTAAGAAGGTGTGGCACTCAGTCCAAACTTCAGCCTTTCTGTAATTCTAGTATCCATTTTTAACTTGACAGAATATAATCTGTAGTCATCAGTAATGACCACGCCTTGATCACCTAATGTTCTTAAGGACGCACTGAATTGTGTATTCTCACTTCCTCCTCTGGCAGAAAAAGAATGACTGGAAATATTTCCACCATCAAAAAATACATCTTGCCAATCTCTGTCAATACCTGTAATTTCGACTAATTTTTGTGCGTATAAGGTATTATTAGAAAGCTCACCATTTTCAGCTAACTCCTTCTCCGCCCAATCCGCAACGCTCTTCTTGTACTCATCACTTCCAAAGGCATTCTTTCTACCGAAGTAAGTTTCATAACTGAATTTAGTTTTTCCAGCTTTACCACTTTTGGTCGTAATCATGATAACACCATTTGATCCTTCACTACCATAAATGGCAGCAGATGCAGCATCTTTCAAGACTTCAAATGAT
>Ga0070727_10004313_pt1 | contig 12232 bp, 10 predicted proteins | sample tdAd472_FD_66722 | JGI IMG/M metagenome (GOLD analysis project Ga0070727, IMG submission 66722) | Marine sediment microbial communities from the Atlantic coast under amendment with organic carbon and nitrate - tdAd47.2 | ecosystem: Environmental > Aquatic > Marine > Coastal > Sediment | place... | reverse complement strand
CAGTGGCCAACCACCGCTGCGAACCCTGCAGCAAAAGCCCAATGCGAGAGCTCAGACGAAGGTGCTGTCGCTGTGACACCTGCCGCGATCATGCCGAACGAGGCTCCCACCAGACCTTTCATCGCGTCTCCGAGCAGCACCATGGCTGCTGGACCTCGACCCAAAGTCCTCATGACATTCGATGTCCCCGGATTTCCCGATCCCACTTCCCGGAAGTCGACTCCCTTCATTCGGCCGACGATCACGGCGAAGTTGATGCTCCCCACCAGGTATGCGGCAAGCAAGGAGAGGGCAATGATCATGGAGCGATCATATTGCCTCGTGGAATGGAAGAGAGAGATCGGCGGTTCTACAATCCACTCCGCCCCCCTCCCCTCAATCGGTCAGAAACGCATGCCCACTTACGAGTACGTCTGCAAACAATGTGATGAGAGCTTCGAGATCTTCCAGTCGTTTTCAGACAAACCACTGAAGAAGCACGAGGACTGCGGAGGCGCTCTGCAGAAGGTCTTCCATTCCCGCGGCATCGTGTTCAAAGGCTCCGGCTTCTACGCCACCGACTCCAAGTCCTCAGCTTCATCGAAAACCCCCAAGAGTGGGGACAAAGACTCGAAACCTGCGAAGAAGACCGACACCAAGACCACCGAGAAAGCACCGGCCTCTGCCAAGAAGGACTGAGGCAGCCCCCTTCAACCAGCTCGGTTTCCAACGTACCTTGGAGCCATGCTCTGGCTGGCGAATCCCCCTTGGGGCAGGTGGCTATTGGCGTCCTTGCTCATCGGCGCTGCCTTCTGGTCGGAATTCCGGACACGGCCCACGACAAGTCACCCCTTCGCGTCCTCGTCGATCCTCGCCGGAGAGGTAATCGGCCCACACAACACCAGCAATCGAGAGGTGCCGATCGGTCTCCTCGATCCAGTGAATCCAGATGGGATCGCCTCGAGGAAAGTCACATCGGGAGAGCCCCTTCTCGCAGCGGACGTCGCAGATACAGCAAGTCACGTGCCCTCGACTTGGTGGGTCGTCGAGGTCGAGGTGCCTTCCCATGCCGACAAGGGCGACGAAGTCAAGATCGTCTTGCTCGACTCCGGGGAAGTAATCGATGGCGTTTTGGCGGCCACCCCCGAGGACGACCCTTTCGGAGTTGGGACCGGCGGGATCGCGGTCGCACCGGAACAAGCGAGCCACGTTGCAGTGGCTGCTGCAGAAGGCCGAATAGCAGTCATTGTTTCTAGCCGCTGACGAGGTACCGTCCGTCCGTGCTCGAAGCGATCATCTGGGGACTCGTCCAGGGCCTCACCGAATTCCTGCCCATCTCCTCGTCGGGCCACCTCGTCATCATTCCCGCATTCCTCGCAGAGGCTGGAATGGACGTGAGCCAACCATCGCTGGCGATTTCGGCGGTTCTTCACCTCGGGACGCTCTTGGCTGTCCTGGTGTATTTCCGCAAGGACGTAGCCAGAGTCCTCAAATTCCGGACTGACTCCGAGGGTCGGACCATTGCGAAACTGGTGGCCATCGGAACGATCCCAGCCCTGCTCGGCCTTCCTCTCGAGTCTCGCCTCGAGTCGTTTCAAAACACCGTCGCCAACGTCGGATGGGCCTTGATGGTGACCGGCGTGGTCCTCGTGATAGGTCAACGCCTGTCCACTGGAGAGCGAAGGCTGTCCGAAGGGAGAATCCCCGACGCTGTGACAATCGGGATTGCCCAAGCGTTTGCGCTCATACCTGGCATCTCAAGGTCAGGCATGACGATCTCCGCTGGGAACGGGCGCCGCTTCAATCCACTCGAAGCTGCCCGCTTCTCCTTCCTCCTCGGCATCCCCGCCATCGCCGGAGCCGGCCTCATCTCACTCCCGGATTTGGTGTCAAGCAACGAGGTTGGGCTCGAGTTGGTCGTCGGCTTCGTCGTCGCGGCCCTATCCGGTTATGCGGCTATTGCGATCTTGCTGGCCGCACTGAGGCGCATAGGACTACTGCCGTTCGCCGCCTATTGCCTTTTCGTTGGTCTGGCCACAGTCCTGGTGTTCTGACAGCCGCAGAGTTGGCCAACTATTGCGAATAGGCCAACTATTGCGAATAGTTGGAGGACATACGCCTCGTCTCAGCGAGATGCACGTTTATGAGCGATGGCAGCCCCGAGTCCTGGGCTCGCAGTAGAGCCGGCCCAATGCCTTCTGGCCGATCGACGAATTCCCCGTACCCACCAAGTCCCTTCACCATCTCGTGGTAGGGACGTACACCGAGATCGCTCGCTACAGGTCGGTCCGGATAAGCCATGCGTTGGAACGTCTTGATGTTGCTCCAAGCGCCGTCGTTGCCGACTACCCCGATGATCGGGAGCCCAAGCCGAACCATCGTGTCGTATTCCATGCCGTTGAACCCAAACGCACCATCACCGAAAACGACTCCGACGACCGCCTCGGGAAACGCCACCTTGGCGGCTATTGCGTAGGGCGCTCCAGTACCCAGGGTTCCGAATGGACCAGGATCGAGGACCCAACCAGGCACGGATGTCTGCAACCACCTTGCGGTTGTAGACACGATGTCTCCGCCGTCAACCGCCACGATCGACTGCCCACCAAAGAAGTCCGCGACTTCCCGGGCGAATCTCTGTGGCATCACCGGAGAGGCGTCGTCAGCAGCGTCGCGTTGCGCTGACTCTGCTTTGGAGGCATCACCCTCCATGATCTCGCTCGTCCAGCTCGGAGTCTCGGATCGACGTATCTCTTCTGCGCGGCCCAGCAGCTGAGAAACAACGGTCATCGGATCACCGATCACCGCTACGTGCGCAGGACGGTTCCATCCGAGCTTCGTTGAGTCGGCGTCCACTTGGACAACGGTCGCATCCGGCGAAATCTTCTCGCCGTAGGACGTCCGGAAATCCCAATCGACTCCAAGGGCAATCACGAGGTCCGCCTCTGACATAGCTTTGGAACGCAGATGCTGGCCGAGGTAGGGGTGCCCGAAGGCCAGAGATCCTCGGGCACGACTGTTGGTGAACGTCGGTGCTCTCAACACGTCAGCGAGAAGACTCAGCTGGTTCTCTTCACCAGCTCGTGCACCTGCTCCAGCGAAGATCATGACGCGCTGACTGTCATTGAGCGTGGAGATGATGATGTCGAGCGTGGCCTCATCGACCCCAAAACCGCCCGTCGCTCTGTATGCAGTGGGGAACCGCACAGCTGTCTCCTCGACCATGTCGAACTGGACATCCATCGGAATGTCCAGGAAGACCGGCCCACCCCGTCCCTCAAATGCATGACGAGCCGCGGTGGCTACGTATTCGCCAAGACGATCAACCTGCCATGCCGTGGCGGACCACTTCGTGATTGAGTGGAACAGACGGGTGTGGTCCATCTCTTGCAGTCCGCCTTTGAGCTCCTGTCTGATCATGTGGCGTCCAGCCAGGACGAGCATCGGCGTCGACGAGTAGTGCGCGGTGGCAACGCCGGTAACGGTGCCCGTTACGCCAGGGCCGGCGGTGACCGCGGCTACGCCCAGCTTGCCGGTCAGCCGCGTGTACGCCTCCGCGGCGTGAGCTGCTGTCTGCTCATGACGGACGTCGACAACACGAATGCCTTCCTGAACGCAACCGTCGAGGATCGGAAGAATGTGACCACCAGTCAGAGTGAAGAGGGCTTCTACGCCTTCTGCCTTGAGCGCGCGGGCCATTATCTGTCCGCCGTGGATCTGAACCATGAGTAGAGGCTATTTCAGAATCGCGTCGAGGCCCAAGTGAACTCCCCCCGGAAGTGCGGACAAGTTCCTCGCCGCCAGAACAGCACCTGCGGCAAATGAGTCGTAGCTCGTCGAAAGGTGTTCGATGGACAACACCTCTCCGGAGTTGGACAGAGCAACTTCTTGCTGGGAAATCAGCCCCGGGAGACGAAGCGAATGCACTCGCACCCCTTCGACAGATGCTCCAAGCGCTCCTACGACCAGTTCATCAGAGTTGTTGGCCGAGCTGCCACCTCCGCTGCTTACACCCATGGCAGTGGCCAAGGCCGTCCCAGATGGCGCATCTGGCTTCGTGGAGTGATGTCGCTCGATGATCTCGACGGCTTCGAAGTGGGATGCGGCTTCCGCAGCAAACCTCATCATTAGGACCGCGCCGATCGAGAAGTTGGGCACTACCAGACAAGCAACGTCCTGGGTCCACATCTCTCGGAGGCGATCGAGCCTGTCGGGTGTGAAGCCGGAGGTGCCGACAACTGTCCCCAGCCTCTTCTCATTCCACACCGCGAGGTTGTCGAAGACGACGTCGGGATGGGCCGTCTCGATCAATACGTCGGCATCGACCTCTGATGGGTCCGAGGCAATGGCATAGCCAGCGAGCTCTTGACCCGGTCGATTCGGGTTGAACAGACAGGCGACCTCGAAGTCCTCGGCAGAGTCAATGGCTGAAATGATTGGGCCGGCGAGCTTGCCTCCGGCCCCAGACACTGCACATCGGATCATTTCTCCCTCAGTGCTTCAACCAGAGACTCCTCGAACACCTGGAGCGATGTGGCGACGTCATCGTCGGTGTGTGCTGCACAGACAAACCAAGGTTCGAGAGCATCAGGACATGGCATTACACCCTTGTGGATCATCCGGAAACAGATGTCCTCATATAGCTCCTCGTCGTGACCGCTGGTGTCGCGGAACTCCTTCGGATCACCCTCTCCAAGGAAGATTGAGAACATCGACGGATGACCCGTAACCGTGCCCTCCACGCTGTGATCTGAGAGGATTCCAGAAATCCCTTCCATGAGGGACTTCCCGACCTTCTCTACGCGAGCAAGCGGCTCTCCGGTCATCAACTGGTCGACAGTGGCTTCGGCAGCAGCAGCGGCCACGGAATTGCCCGAGTAGGTCCCCGCTTGGGCGATGCCACCCTGTTTCCATCCCTCGACCAGATCCCCCCGAGTGGCGATGGCCGCAACTGGGAAGCCATTGCCCATTGCCTTGGCGTAGGTCCCTATGTCGGGAGTGACGCCGAAGTATTCCTGTGCACCGCCAACGGCGATGCGAAACCCTGTCTTGACCTCATCAAAGATGAGAACCGCTCCGCTTTCATTGCATAGACGTCGGATGCCTTCGAGATACCCGGGCTCAGGCATGAATCCGAACGCGTTGCCAAGCATCGGTTCGACGATCACAGCGGCTATCCGCTGGCCCTCAGACTTGAAGGTCCTCTCGAGAATGCCGAGATCGTTGTACGGAAGTGTCCGTATGTATGTCCGTATTGAATCCGGAATGCCCGAACTCGATTGGATCGGGATCGGGTTGAATCGTGAACCAAGACTTTCTGTGTTGGCCCCGGCGGTTGAGAACATCACGTAGTCGTGAACACCGTGATACTGCCCTTCGAACTTGATGACGATGTCCCGACCGGTGAATCCTCTGGCCAACCGGATCGCGTGCATCGTCGCCTCGGTCCCGGTATTGGTGAACCGCATTCCATCGGCCCATGGCAGCGCTGACCGCACCTTCTCGGCGGCCTCGATCTCGCGACGTTGAGTCATTGCGAACGCGGTTCCTGAGGCGGCCGCCTCGGCCACCGCAGCCACTACGGCTTCGTCGCCATGACCCAGAATGATCGGACCGAACCCAAGCTGGTAATCGATATACCGCTTCCCGTCCATGTCAACCAAGTGACCGGCTTCGCCGTGGTCGATGACGATCGTGTCGTCATCTCCCCAATATCGAAACTGGCTAGACACCCCGTTGATCAGAGCCTTCGATGCTCTATCGAACCACTCTGCAGTCTTTGTTCCCTGGAGACTCATGCTCTCACTCCTCTCGGACCGCCTCGCTCGCTTCTCGGCGCTCCAGGCGGACCGAGAACGAGAAAGGGGTCAATACGGACTTCGGAAGCCTACATGCGGAATGAACACTCCCTGATGCAGCGAGCCATATCGCCCAATCTCCGATTAGCGTCGATTCCAATGGCCAAAGATCTCAAACTATTCATTGCAGGCGAATGGACCGAAGGTACTGGGAACGATCACTACGAGGTGAAATCACCTGTCACCGGAGAGCACATCTACAACGTGCCGAAGGCGTCACAGGCTGACATTGATCGTGCAGTAGCCGCAGGAAGGGCGGCCACCGACGAGATGCGTCATTGGACTGCGTTCGAGCGTGCTGAGCTTTGCCTTCGCGTGTATGAAGCCTGGCAACATCGGATTGAGGACGTTGCTCGAATCCTCACTCTTGAACAGGGAAAGCCGTTCACAGAAGAGGCACTCGATGACGTTGAAGAGTCGGGTGACTACTTCCAGATCGCAGCAGAAGACGTAAAGCGCCTGGCCGGCGAGGTCATACCGACCACGGAGCGGAATCGCAGGATGTTCACAGTCCATAGACCTGTGGGCGTGTGGGCGGCCATAACGCCGTGGAACTTCCCCGTGATGATCCCCATGGAGTATGTCGGGCCGGGTCTTGCGACTGGCAACTCGGTGATAGTGAAACCCCCCGAATTCACCAGTTGGGCTCTTCTCGAGATGGCGAAGGTATTCGAAGAAGCTGAAGCACCAACCGGTTCGGTATCTGTGATCCCGGGGTCGGGAGACATCGGACAGGCCTTGGTGACACATGATGGGATCGACGCCATTGGCTTTACCGGATCGTCTGCAACAGGAGCGCACATCGTTTCTCAGATGGGCCTCAAGCGTTCCATCATGGAGATGTCAGGGAATGGACCGACCATCGTGACCCTGGACGCTGACATCGAGAAGGCCGCGGAGGCGGCCGTCTACGGGGCCTATTACAACGCCGGTCAAGTGTGTGTTGCGACGGAACGGCTCATCGTCTTGGACGAGGTCCACGATGAATTCGTCGAAGCCACACTGGAGGCGGCCAAGAGAGTGAAACTCGGCGATCCCTTCGATGACTCAACCAACCTCGGGCCGCTGAACAACGAACCCACGGCATCCAAGATGGATCGACACACTGAAGATGCGGTCGCGCGGGGTGCTGACCTCCTCATGGGCGGTCGCCGCGCTGACGGCTTTCCGACAGACCTCTACTACGAGTTCACTGTGCTGGACAGAGTTCCCGAGGATTCGATGGTGTCCCAAGAGGAATCCTTCGGCCCGGTCCTACCCATCCTCACTGCTCGCGATGATCAGGACGCCATTGGAATAGCGAACCGAACCCGACTGGGACTCCAGGCCGCAGTGTTCACAAACGATCTGACGAAAGCCTTCTACTACGCAGATCGAATTCGCTCAGGAACTGTGATCGTCAACGACTCCACAGACACGTGGGAAACGTTTCAGCCTTTCGGCGGAGCCGCCGGAACCGACACGGGCTGGGGTCGTCAACGCATCGAAGAATTCACCGACCTGCAAACGGTCGTATTCAGTTTGCGAGAGGAATAGACCTCAGTCCATTGTGGCGGCGGTGCCTGCGAATCCCCCAGCGAAGCCTCCAAACAGCACACCCGGCAGAAGAGCCGTGGCGATGGCATCGCTGAGTTCGAGATCGGTGATCACCCACACAGCCAGCGTCATCAGAACGATCCCCAAGGGCACGCCGACGGCGACACCGCGGACGATCGCCTTTCCCATCCTGCTGGCGGGAGTTGGGCCGCTTTCCGACACTGGTTCAGACATGGTCAACATGATGCCACGTCAGCCCCATAGAACCGATCCGGCTACGAGATCTGATCGGCCTCGAGGTCCATCCGACGAACAGCTAGAACGAATGGAAGCCTGATCACGTAGACAGCCCCCGCCACCAGGTAGCCGACTCCGAACGAATAGACGTCAGCGACCTTCCCTAGAGCCGGCTGACCGACAACTCCCCCAGCGCTGCCCATGAGTGAGGCGAACGAAAGAACCGTTGCACGCTGCTCCGACGGAATGACTTCATTCATGTATGCCTGCTGCATCGGTCCGGAGAGTGCCCAGAGCAGAGCCACTGCCGTCAGGAGAGCGATCGCCACCCAGAAACCCACCGGGATGGGCAGCCATTGGGCCAGACCCACTCCCACCAGGGCCAAGGCACCGACTACCACCTCGAGAGTTATCAGAGCTGTCCGTTTGTGGAAGAACCGACGAATCCGCTTGACCGATGCCCCACCAACGATCTGCGCGATCGAGAAGATGGCCGCGGCGATTCCCGACAGATAGATGGCATTGGGATCATCGAACAACTCCAGCAAATAGGGCTGGAAGGCATAGAAGACCCATATGCCGACGCCGGCGGCGAATGGAGCGCCAAACATGAACATGCGAATCGGTGGGTTCTTGAGGCCGTGTTCGACGGAACTAGCCAGGATGGTTCGAACCTCCTGCTTGATGGGAACGCCTTTCGTGGGAGTGAACCCGATGTCATGCATGAAGACGAAGGCCGCGACGATCACGGTAACCAACATGATCGATCTCGCGAGGTAGGGAACTCCGAGATTGATCTGCGCAAGGAATCCCCCACCAATCGTCCCCACGAGAGTGGCGGCTCCGGTGACTGTCTGACCTCGACCGAACACGTTCTCAATCGGTCCCTCGAAGCCCGTTGCATCGAGGGCGTCAACCAGCCACGCTTCGGTAGCTCCAGAGAAGAATGTAAAACCAAGCCCGATGAGCGCCGACACCAGGATCCACCACCACACTCCGGCTTCGGCATACCAAAGAGCCAAATAGGCCACCGTGGTCAGCAGAAGAGTGACGGCACCGAGAATGAAAGATCGCCTCCTTCCGGCCGAATCTGCAACGACACCGGTGGGCACTTCGAACAACACCATCCCGGCTGTGAAAGCGGCGTTGGCCACGAAGGCTTCAGTGATCGAAAGGCCTGCGTCGAGCAGAAACAGCGTGTTGACACCCCATATCAACGAGGCAGCCAGGGTCTGGAGCAGGATCAATCCGAGATAGGTTCGCTGTACACGTTCGGGCGTCATCGCTCCAGGTGGGTGGTAGTCCAGTTAGCGTACCGGCCGATGTTCACGCCATACGACGAACGAAAACACGGGATCGCCTTCGCCTCCGCTGAGTACATCTCGTTCGCCTCGAGGAGCTCATTCCTTGGAGTGCCGGCCACTACTCCGGCCGATCTTGGCGATGGCGACGTGGTGATCCTTGGAGCACCGTTTGATTGGGGCACGACCTATCGACCGGGTGCACGGTTTGGCCCAAGTGCGATCAGGAACGCCGACTACGGAGCGATGGACGGATATCGCCCTCACCTTCCGACAGGAATAGATCCGTTCTCGACCCTCGGTGTGGTGGATATCGGTGATGTCTACGTCTTACCGGGTCATCTCGAGGAATCGATGAAACGGATTGGCGATGTTGTCACCGACGTTGCCAAAGCCGGCAAGGTGCCGATCATCCTTGGTGGCGACCACACCATCACCTGGCCAGATGCTTTTGGAGTTGCTCGCGCACACGGGTTCGGTGAAGTCGCCTTGATCCATTTCGACGCTCATGCCGACACAGGTTTCATTCAAAGTGGTGGCCTTCACGGACATGGAACACCAATGCGCCGATTGATCGAGTCAGGTGCCATCCCTGGTCATCGGTTCGTCCAGATCGGGCTCAGGGGGTACTGGCCCGAACCAGAGACCATGGAATGGATGAAGGAGCAACGCATGCGTGCCTTCATGATGAACGACATTGTTGACCGTGGACTCGACGACGTGGTCGACGAGGCCGTCAACTACTCGTTGGAAGGCGGAACCAAGGGAGTCTTCATCTCGGTGGACATCGACGTGGTGGATCCTGGGCTGGCACCTGGCACTGGGACGCCGGAGCCCGGAGGCCTCAATTCCCGCGAGATCCTCGACACGGTGCGAAGGCTGTCCAAGGACCTCAACGTCCTAGGTGCCGATATCGTCGAGGTATCGCCCCCTTACGACGGACCTGGCGAGCAAACCGCCTACCTCGCTAATCGGATAGTCCTCGAGATCCTCAACGGAATGGCCGAACGCAAACTCGGAGTCTGAGTTCTCGTCAAGAAGCTCCGGATGACGAGCCACCCGCAAGCGATATAGATTGCATTTCTATGTATCGCGACACATACCGTCGAAGTCTGGAAGAGCGCGACGCCTTCTGGCTCGAAGCAGCGAACTCCATCGATTGGACGGTTGAACCGACAGTCGGCTTGGACGACACGAATCCTCCCTTCTACCGCTGGTTCGTCGACGGCGAGCTGAATACGTGCTTCAACGCCGTTGATCGCCACGTCCGATCGGGCAACGGTGACAAAACAGCCCTCATCTACGACAGCCCGGTCACAGGAGTGGTCGAGAGCTACTCCTACTCACGGATACTCGACCTGGTCTCGAGGTTCGCCGGCGGCCTCAGCTCTCTCGGCGTCGAGAAAGGAGATCGAGTTGTCATATACATGCCGATGGTGCCAGAGGCCGTAGTGGCCATGCTCGCTTGCGCCCGTCTGGGTGCTGTTCATTCTGTCGTGTTCGGCGGGTTCGCTCCGAAGGAGCTGGCCATCAGAATCAACGACGCTGAGCCAACCGTGATCGTGGCCGGCTCCTGTGGCATCGAGGGCGACCGAGTGATCGAATACAAGCCTCTGCTTGATTCGGCACTCGAACTCTCAACACACCAACCAAGGGCGAACGTCATCTTCCAACGCCCACAAGGGGTTGCCTCCATGTCCGAGATGGATGTCGACTGGAACGACCTCATATCAGGATCGGCACCGATCGAATGCGTCTCGGTCAAGGCGACCGACCCGCTCTACATCCTTTACACATCAGGGACGACGGCCATACCCAAAGGGGTGGTCCGCGACAACGGTGGTCACGCAGTTGCGTTGCACTGGAGCATGCCGAATATCTACGACTCCCATACCGAAGACGTCTACTGGGCCGCCTCCGACGTCGGATGGGTCGTCGGTCACTCCTACATCGTCTATGGACCACTGCTGAGTGGATGCACGACAGTCCTCTACGAGGGAAAGCCAGTGGGAACCCCTGATCCTGGTGCTTTTTGGAGGGTCATCGAACAACACGGAGTGACAACGCTGTTCTGCGCTCCAACGGCTTTCAGAGCCATCAAGCGTGAAGACCCTGACGGTGAGTTCGCTCCTCGGTATGACCTGTCAAGCCTTCGATCGCTGTTTCTGGCCGGTGAGCGCCTCGACCCTGACACCTACCACTGGGCCAAAGACCTGTTGGGTGTGCCGGTCATCGATCATTGGTGGCAGACCGAATCCGGATGGCCCATCGTTGCGAACCCGATCGGCATCGAGGAGATGATGGTGAAACCGGGATCTGCGTCCGTTCCGGTACCGGGGTACGACGTCCAAATCCTCGACGCCGACGGATCAGAAGTCGGACCGAATACGGACGGACTTGTCGCAATTCGACTTCCGCTACCGCCCGGAACACTGCCCACGTTGTGGGGGGATGACGATCGATTCATCTCTTCCTATCTGGACACCTTTGACGGCTACTACCTCAGCGGGGATGGCGGCCACAAGGATGAAGATGGGTACGTCTACATCATGGGTCGCGTCGACGACGTGATCAACGTCGCGGGTCACCGCCTCTCGACCGGAACAATGGAGGAGGTGCTCGCGGACCACCCCGACGTGGCGGAATGCGCGGTCATCGGAGTTCATGACGAACTCAAAGGCCAGATACCCCTGGGGTTTGTCGTGAAGAAGAGCGGTGTGAACCGTGACGATCAAGAAATCACAGATGAGCTCGTCCAAATGGTGAGGGACCAAGTTGGTGCCGTCGCTTCACTCAAACGGATCCTGGTGGTCAATCGACTGCCCAAGACGAGATCAGGCAAGGTTCTGAGACGAACAATGCGATCGATCGTTGCCGGAAGCGAGTATTCGATCCCGTCGACAATCGACGACCCGGCGATCCTCGACGAGCTAGAAGCTGCGATTCACTCCCTGTAGCGGGGGTTCTCCCAAACGATCAGGGCCGCCCATCCGCCATCGGATGGGTCGTCTACATAGTTCTCCAACAGGCCGCGGACCTCAAAACCGTTCGCCAGCTGAAAGCTCAGGGTGGTGTCGTGCAGCTCACCCGATACAACCTTTTCAACGTAGGTGGATGCGTTGAGTGTCTGCAGGTAAGGGTAGAAACCTGGGATAGAGGCTCCGGCAATGATGCCTTTCTTGTTGTCGCTCATGACCAAGCCCTTCCGGAGTTCGTAGAGCGACCGGCCGACGCCTCTTCGCTGGAAGTCGGGATGAACGGTGAGGTCGGTCCCGTAGTACCAAGCACCTTGAGGGTTATGATTCCCACACTGGTTAGCACCCG
>Ga0070727_10004307_pt1 | contig 12248 bp, 11 predicted proteins | sample tdAd472_FD_66722 | JGI IMG/M metagenome (GOLD analysis project Ga0070727, IMG submission 66722) | Marine sediment microbial communities from the Atlantic coast under amendment with organic carbon and nitrate - tdAd47.2 | ecosystem: Environmental > Aquatic > Marine > Coastal > Sediment | place... | reverse complement strand
CAGGGATCTGGATCGACCCGCATGGCTGCGACCACTGGATCATCGACGATGGCGCAGAGGGCTATCTGTCGCAGCGGCTGGATCGCTACGGCAAGCCGGTCTGCTCGGGCGTTGGCGCACCGAACACCACGGTCGGGAAATTCAAGAACTTCATCCCCGACCCGATCTGATCGCTGCGGATCACGCGAATTTGCATGGGCCACAAAGCAACAGTTTGTGGCCCGTTTCATTTTTACCACGTCATAGTGTTATCTTGTCTCTTGCCTGCACTGCCGTGATTGGGCAGCATGACAGGTAAGAAAATGAGGCACAGGAGATCTCTTTGGCGACAACCGCCCTGACACCACCGCCCGTCAGTGAGGAAATCAGCGAAACGCTGCTCGACTTTCCCGACAACCGCCTGCTGATCGACCTGTGTGGCGAATTTGACCGCAACATCGCCGAGATTGAACATGCGCTGGAGGTCCAGATCCTGCGCCGTGGCAATGAGTTGGCCATCCTTGGTGATGATGCCGCCAAGCTGCGTGCCGCCGAAACCCTGAGGGCGCTGTACGGGCGCCTGGAAAGTGGCCGCAGCGTCGAACCCGGCGATGTCACTGCGGCAATCAGATTTGGTGCCTCCGCCGATGACACGGGCGGCCGCGACGGCGATCAGCTTGAAATGTTCAAAGGCGGCGCGGTCGAGATCAAGACCCGCAAAAAGACGATCACGCCCCGGACCCTGGCCCAGACGGATTATGTCGCCTCGCTCTATCAGAATGAATTGGTGTTCGGCCTTGGACCTGCAGGTACAGGCAAAACCTATCTTGCCGTCGCTGTGGCGGTGTCGATGTTTGTCGAAGGCCATGTCGACCGGATCATCCTGTCGCGCCCAGCGGTCGAAGCGGGGGAGCGTCTCGGCTTTCTGCCCGGCGACATGAAAGACAAGGTCGACCCCTATATGCAGCCGCTTTACGACGCGCTGAACGATTTCTTGCCAGGCAAGCAACTGGCCAAGCTGATCGAGGAAAAACGTATCGAGATTGCGCCGCTCGCCTTCATGCGGGGGCGTACCCTGTCCAACGCCTATGTCGTACTGGACGAGGCACAGAACGCCACCAGCATGCAGATGAAAATGTTCCTGACCCGGCTGGGCGAAGGCAGCCGGATGGCGATCACGGGTGATATGACCCAGATCGACCTGCCACGCGGTGTCCTGAGCGGACTGATCGAGGCGGAACGTATCCTGCGCGGCGTCGAAGGGATCGGCTTTGCCCGTTTCACCGTCAAGGATGTCGTCCGCCATCCGATGGTCGCCAAGATCATCGAGGCCTATGACGGCGCCGGCAAACGCGATGCCTGACATTGCCGATCTGGTGATCGACGAGCCAGGCTGGGAGCGTCTGGACCTGGCCGCTCTGTGTGAAAACGCCTTTGCCGCCGTTCTGGAGCATCAGGCCTTACCCGGCGCTTTTGAGATTGCGGTACTGGCCTGTGGGGACGCCCGCATTGCCGAGTTGAACGGCGAATTTCGCGCCAGGCCCCTGCCGACCAATGTTCTGTCCTGGCCGGAGGAGGAGCTCGCTTCAAAGATCGACGGCGGGGCTCCGATCCGCCCGGCGCCAGCAGATGGTCCGTTTCCCGTCGAACTTGGTAATATTGCCATTGCCTTTGACACCTGTATGCGCGAAGCGGCGGAGGCGGACAAACCTGTGCCCGACCATGTGCTGCACCTTCTCGTTCATGGGGCGTTACATTTGTTGGGCTATGACCATGTGCGTGACAAAGATGCCGCTTTGATGGAGGGGATCGAGGTGGAGATACTTGCAAAATTGGGATACCCCAACCCATATTGATAATGCCCCAAACTTTTCGGGGTTCTTTTGGACAGGAGCGATGAGCGACACAGACGGGTCTTCTAGCGCAGCGCGACGCGCGCAGGACGAAACAGACGCAGCCGACAAGCCGGGCCTGATGGACTGGCTGTTCGGAAAACCCGCGCCCAGTGATGAGGCGGCGCCGGGGGCAGGCAATGGGTCCATCGGCACCAACGGGCATGACTTCACCGCCCATAGCGCGATTGGCTCGCTGGGCCATTTGCGGCTGGAAGATGTGGCCGTGCCGCGTGCCGAGATCGTCTCGGTGCCGGTTGATATCAGCCTGACCGATCTTGTGGACATTTTTCGCGACAGTGGCTTGTCGCGCCTGCCGGTGTTCCGCGACACGCTCGACACGCCATTGGGGCTGGTGCATCTGAAGGACCTCGCCCTGAAACACGGCTTTGCCTGCGACGAGTCGGTGCTGGATCTGGCCACTACCTTGCGACCGCTGATATTCGCGCCGCCGTCAATGCCGATCGGCGTTCTGTTGCAGAAAATGCAGAGCGAACGAAAACATATGGCGCTGATCATCGACGAATATGGTGGCGTTGACGGGCTGGTCACCATCGAGGATCTGATCGAACAGATCGTCGGGGAGATCGAGGACGAGCACGATATCGAGGAAGCCGCCTATTGGCAGAAGGCCGAGGATGGCTCCTATACCGCGCTGGCAAAGGCGCCCCTGGATGAGTTTGAGGCCGAGACCGGTGTCAGCCTGGCATTGGAAGCGGATGATGACGAGTTCGACACCCTTGGCGGGTTGGTTTTCATGCTTGCGGGTCATGTGCCCGTGCGCGGCGAGGTCGTAAAACATCCGGGCGGGGCCGAGTTTGAAGTGCTGGATGCCGATCCCCGCCGGATCAAACGTTTGAAGGTCGCCCTGCCAGATCAGGCTTCGGACTGAATGTCGGACCGGGCCGCCCGGTTGGTCATTGGCCTTGGCCGGTGGCAAACGGTCGGGCTGGCGCTTGTGGCCGGCGGGCTGGCGGGGCTGGGTCATGCGCCGTTTGACCTGTGGCCCCTCGGGCTTTTGGGCTTCGCCGGTCTGACCCACTTGCTGGGTCCGGTCACGCCGCGTCGGGCCATGCTGACCGGTTGGGCCGCTGGCACCGGCTATTTCGCGTTGACGCTGCACTGGATCGTCGAACCTTTTCTGGTCGATGCGGCGCGGCATGGCTGGATGGCGCCCTTTGCCCTTGTGTTCATGGCCGGAGGGCTTGCCCTGTTCTGGGCTGGTGGTCTTTGGATCGCTGCGCGCATAAGCCCGCCGGGTGTGGGTCGCACCCTGGCCGTTCTGGGGGGGCTGTCACTGGCCGAATGGGCGCGCGGGACGGTTTTGACCGGGTTTCCCTGGGCTTTGCCGGGCTATATCTGGGCCGAAACGCCGGTCGCCCAATCGGCGGGTATTGTTGGGCCTTACGGGCTGACGGCCCTCACCATTTCACTGGCGGCGCTTCTGGCCCTGTCGGCGCGAAACCTGCGGCTGCTGGCGCTGCCGGTTCTGAGTGTCGCGGCACTCTGGGTGGCGGGCAGCGGGCGGGTCCCGGACCAGACCGCCCTGGCCGCACCCGTCACGCAATTGCGGCTGGTGCAGCCGAACGCACCGCAGGATCAGAAATGGGATCCGGCCTATGTCCCCCTGTTCTTTCAGCGCCAAATCGCCCTGACCGAGCCCGGCGGCGCATCCCCGGTGGATCTTGTCCTTTGGCCGGAAACCGCGATTACCGAATGGCTGGACAGGGACATCGAGCTGCAACGCGCCATTATTGCGGCACTGCCAGATGGCGCAGGCGTGGTTCTGGGCGCGCGCCGGTTCGAAGGCCGACGGTTTTACAACTCGGCCGCCGTTCTGGCCGCGGATGGCCTGTCGGAACAGGTCTATGACAAGCGGCATCTGGTGCCGTTCGGTGAATATATCCCATTCGGCGGCCTGTTTGCGCGGCTTGGCATTCATGGGCTCGCCTCGGAGGAGGGGGGCGGGTTTTCCGCCGGGAGCACAGCGCATTTTCTGGATTTCGGCGTGGCGGGAATGGCGCTTCCTCTCATCTGCTACGAATCGATTTTCCCGTCGATGTCCGCCAGCGGGGCAGAGCGCCCAGACTGGATCCTATTGCTGACCAATGACGCTTGGTTCGGGACCTTTGCGGGACCGCAGCAGCATTTCGCCCAGGCCCGCATGCGCGCCATTGAGCAGGGCCTGCCGCTGATCCGCGTTGCCAATACCGGCATCAGCGCGATCATTGACCCGTTTGGACAGGTACAGGACAGTCTGCCGCTTGGCGAGGCCGGGCGGATCGACGGCGCCTTGCCCGCCGCCCTTGCCGGAACGCTTTATGGGCGCACCGGCGATTGGCCGGTGATCCTTTTGATGGTCCTCTGCATGGTTGCCGGTGCCCGCTGGCGACCCGGAAATAACCATTGACCCAGGGCGGGCCGCACCGTACATCTGCCTGACTTTGCTGCCACAACGGCTTCCTGGCGTGGCGGAAATTCTTTCCAATGGAGCACTTGCATGTCCCGACAGAACTATCTCTTCACTTCGGAATCCGTCTCCGAAGGGCATCCCGACAAGGTCTGTGACCGGGTGTCGGATTCGATCCTCGATGCGTTTTTTCGCGAAGACCCGTTTTCGCGCGTGGCCTGCGAGACCTTTGCGACCACCGACCGCGTCGTCGTCGGCGGCGAGGTGCGCGGCCCCGAGGCGGTGATCAAATCCGTCGAGGAGATCGTCCGCGCCTGCGTCAAGGATATCGGATACGAGCAGGAAGGGTTTCACTGGCAGAACCTGACCGTTCAGAACTATCTGCACGAGCAATCGGCCGATATTGCCCAGGGCGTCGATGCGGCGGACAACAAGGATGAGGGTGCAGGCGATCAGGGGATCATGTTCGGCTATGCGGTTCGTGAAACCCCGGAGCTGATGCCGGCTCCGATCCATTATTCCCACTTGATTCTGAAACGCCTCGCCGAGGTTCGCAAGAACGGCACCGCACCCTCGCTGGGCCCGGACGCGAAGTCGCAGCTGACCCTGCGCTATGAAAATGGCATGCCGGTCGAAGCGACGTCCATCGTCTTGTCGACCCAGCATCTGGATGAAACCATGAGTTCGGACGATGTCCGCGCCGTGGTCGAGCCTTATATCCGTGAGATCATGCCTGAGGGCTGGATCACCGCCGCCACCGAATGGCATGTGAACCCGACCGGCAAATTCGTGATCGGCGGCCCCGATGGGGATGCTGGCCTGACCGGGCGGAAAATCATCGTCGATACCTATGGTGGCGCTGCCCCGCATGGCGGCGGTGCCTTCTCGGGCAAGGATCCGACCAAGGTGGACCGCTCGGCAGCCTATGCCGCGCGCTATCTTGCGAAAAACGTGGTCGCGGCCGGTCTGGCTGATCGCTGTACCCTGCAACTGGCCTATGCGATCGGCGTGGCCAAGCCCCTGTCGATCTATGTCGACACCCATGGCACGGGTCAGGCGAGCGAGGCCGACATCGAAAAGGCCGTGGCCGATGTCATGGACCTGACACCGCGCGGCATCCGCACCCATCTGGGCCTGAACAAGCCCATCTTCCAGCGGACTGCTGCCTATGGCCATTTCGGGCGCGCGCCCGAGGCCGATGGCGGCTTTTCCTGGGAGCGGACGGATCTGGTCGACGCGCTGAAATCAGCCGTCTGAGGCCCCGGCGGTCCGGCAGGTAAAAGAACGGCCCCGCGTTCCGGCTCGGGGCCGTTTGAATTGGAGACGCAAGACATGACCGAGACGACCTCCCCTTCCGGCGCGCCCTGGCGCAATTTTTATGGCCGGCGGCTTGGCAAGACCCTGCGCGACACCCAGCGGGATGCACTGGCGAACGATCTCGGCGATCTGTCCGTGCCCGATGTCAGCTGGACAGATAATCCTGAGCGGAGCCCGATCGACCCGAACGCCCTGTTCGATGGCGTGGACGAGGTTTGGCTTGAGATCGGTTTTGGCGGTGGCGAACATATGGTGCATATGGCCAAAACCTATCCCAGGGCCGGGATTATCGGCTGTGAGCCCTATATCAACGGGGTCGCGATGCTGTTGGGCAAGATCCGCAAGGTTGGGGCGGACAATCTGGCGATCCATCCCGGCGATGCCCGCGATCTGTTCGATGTTCTGCCCGAAGCCAGTATTGACCGGGCGTTTCTGTTATATCCGGACCCCTGGCCGAAAAAACGTCACCATCGCCGCCGGTTTGTGACGCCGGAACATCTCGACCCGCTGGCACGGGTGCTGAAGCCGGGCGCGATGTTTCGGGTGGCGACCGATATCGGCGACTACGTCCGCCAGACGCTGGAACAGCTGTGCGCGCGCGCGGATTTTGAGTGGTTGGACGACCGTGCCAGTGACTGGCGGACGCCGTGGGACGACTGGTATTCCACCCGCTATGAACAAAAGGCCCTGCGCGAAGGGCGCGTCCCGCATTATCTGACCTTCCGCCGCCTCTGACGCCGTGTCGAACATCGGGATCCGGTGCGCGCGCGGCGTGCGGGCAAGACGATTTCCTGTGCACGGCCGGTTTCCTTGGCTTTGCGCCTCGGCTATAGGCGGAAGAAACGAAAATCGCGAGGATCCGTTATGTCCAGCCATGGTTCACCCATTCCCATGACGTCGCGCGCATCGGCGCCGCTGTCAGGCGTTGCAGATGTGCCGGGGGACAAGTCGATCTCGCACCGGTCACTGATCCTTGGGGCATTGGCGGTCGGAGAGACCCATATCACCGGTTTGCTGGAGGGGCAGGACGTTCTTGATACCGGCAAGGCGATGGCGGCGTTTGGAGCCGGGGTTGATCGTCTGGGCGATGGCGAGTGGCGGGTTCGCGGCGTTGGCGTCGGGGGTTTTGCCGAACCGGAAGACGTGATCGACTGCGGCAATGCCGGGACCGGGGTGCGCCTGATCATGGGGGTTATGGCGACAATGCCTGTCACCGCGACTTTCACCGGTGACGCCAGCCTGCGCTCGCGGCCCATGCGGCGGGTCACCGATCCGCTGGCGTTGTTTGGCGCACGGGCCTATGGCCGCTCCGGCGGGCGGTTGCCGCTGACGATTGTCGGCGCGGACAACCCGCTGCCGGTGCGATATACCTCGCCGGTGCCGTCGGCACAGGTGAAGTCGGCGGTTCTTTTCGCCGGGTTGAACGCGCCGGGGGAAACCGTGCTGATCGAACAGGAAGCCACCCGCGATCACACTGAGCGCATGCTGGCCGGTTTCGGTGCCGAGGTTTCGACCGAGGTGACAGAGGAGGGCCGGGTGATCACGCTGACAGGTCAGCCGGAATTGCGCCCGCAGCGGATTGTGGTGCCGCGCGACCCGTCCTCGGCGGCATTTCCGGTGGCCGCGGCGTTGATCGTCGAAGGCTCGGACGTGCTGGTTCCGAATATCGGACTGAACCCGACCCGCGCGGGCCTGTTTACGACCTTGCGCGAGATGGGCGCCGATCTTTCCTTTGAAAATATGCGCGAAGAAGGCGGCGAGCCTGTGGCCGATCTTCGCGCCCGCTTTTCGGCCTCGATGACAGGGGTCGAGGTGCCGCCGGAGCGCGCTGCCTCGATGATCGACGAATACCCGATTCTGGCCGTGGTGGCCGCCCTGTCCGGGGGCACGACCGTGATGCGCGGCGTGAAAGAACTGCGGGTGAAGGAAAGCGACCGGATTGATGCCATGGCCCGCGGACTGGAGGCATGTGGCGTGACCATCGAAGAGGATGAGGATACGTTGATCGTCCATGGGATGGGGCCCGGCGGCGTGCCCGGCGGAGCCACTTGCAAAACCCATCTGGACCACCGGATCGCCATGTCCTTTCTGTGCCTTGGAATGGCGTCGCAGAAACCGGTTTCAATTGATGACGGCGGGCCGGTTGCAACCTCATTCCCGATTTTCGAGCCGCTGATGAAACAGTTGGGGGCCGCGATCAGCCGGGACGCGTCATGACCTGGCGGCGGGCCTATTGGCTGTTGGTCGCGGCCACCGCATGCGTTTATGGCGCGATGATCTTCTGGGTCGGTCCGAAACTTGCTGGAATGTCCGATGGGTCCGCGCCGTTTGACCTCAGGGTGTTCGGGTATTCCTATGGGGTGGCGCAGGCCTATCTCGCATCGCTGACACCCGAAGGTGCCGCGTTTTACGCCGGGCCGGCCATGTGGCTTGATACATTCTTTCCGGGGATGTTCGCGTTGGTTCTGGTGATTGGCGGCTGGTGGCTTTTGTCGGATCGCGCGCTGGTCTGGCGGATCGGGATGGCTTTGATTTCTCTGTCTTACGCGCTGTTTGACTATCTCGAAAACGCCGGCGTTGCGCGCATGCTGGATCAGGGTGCGCAGGCGGTGACGCCGGAACTGGTGGCGCAGACGAGCCAGTTCACCACGCTGAAATTCTATTTCGTTGAGGCGGCGATCGGGATCATCATTGTCCTGTGGGTGCTGCGCCGCTATCGCCGGAAACATCCCGAAAGCCAGGCTTTTACGGTCGCGATTGATGGCCCGGCGGCAGCGGGCAAGGGCACGATTTCCCGTGCCGTGGCCGAGGCGTTCGGGTTCGCGCATCTTGATACCGGCGCGCTGTACAGGGCGGTGGGTGTGAAGGTCCTGGCCGGTGGTGCCATCACCGAAGAGGCGGCGCGAGTGGCGGCAGAAACCCTCCTGCCCGAAGATACGCTCGGCGCTGAATTGCGCAGCGCGGCGGCGGCGGATGCGGCATCGCAAGTGGCGGCGATGCCGGAGGTGCGCGCTGCCTTGCTGACCTTCCAGAAAAACTTTGCCCGGCGCGCCGGTGGCGCGGTTCTGGACGGGCGCGATATCGGAACCGTGGTCTGCCCCGAGGCCGAGGTGAAGATATTCGTAACCGCCAGCGCGCAGGAGCGTGCCAAACGCCGCTTTGCCGAATTGTCGGTGGACAATGACAGTCTGACGCCCGATCAGGTGCTGGCCGATATCCGCGCCCGCGATGACCGGGACATGAACCGGGCCGATGCACCGCTGAAACCGGCCGCCGATGCCCACTTGCTAGACACGACCGAATTGTCTATAGACGCCGCTGTCGCCGAGGCGGTGGCGCTGATAACAAAAAGAATCGAGCAGGGCCGGGGATAGTCCGGCCTTTGTTGTTTTCTGCGTATAAGCCTCTAACGCCAACAACCCAAGACCTGCGGAGCCAACCGCACGGCCCGAAAAAGACTTGAAAAAGGAAAAGACGCCACATGGCTAATGCAACCATGGAGGAATTCGAAGCCCTCCTGAATGAAAGCTTCGAGTTGGACACGCCCGATGAGGGCTCTGTCGTTAAAGGCACCGTACTGGCAATCGAAGCCGGTCAGGCCATTGTCGATGTCGGCTACAAGATGGAAGGCCGCGTTGACCTGAAAGAATTCGCAAATCCCGGTCAGGCCCCCGAGATCGCCGTTGGCGATACCGTTGAGGTCTATCTTGAGCGTGTTGAGAACGCCCGCGGCGAAGCTGTTGTTTCCCGCGAAAAGGCCCGCCGCGAAGAAGCCTGGGATCGTCTGGAAAAAGCAGCCGAAAAAGAAGAGCGCGTCGAAGGCGCGATCTTTGGCCGCGTCAAAGGCGGCTTCACTGTGGATCTCGGCGGCGCTGTTGCGTTCTTGCCGGGCAGCCAGGTCGACGTGCGCCCGGTGCGCGATGCCGGCCCGCTGATGGGCATGGCCCAACCGTTCCAGATCCTGAAAATGGACCGCCGCCGTGGCAACATCGTTGTCTCGCGCCGCGCCATCCTCGAAGAGAGCCGCGCCGAGCAGCGCGCTGAGATCGTCGGCAAGCTGGGCGAAGGCGACGTGGTAGACGGCGTCGTCAAGAACATCACCGAATACGGCGCTTTTGTCGATCTCGGCGGTGTCGACGGCCTGCTGCACGTCACCGACATGGCCTGGCGCCGGGTGAACCACCCCTCCGAGATCCTGACAATCGGCGAGACCATCAAGGTCCAGATCGTCAAGATCAACAAGGAGACCCACCGTATCAGCCTTGGCATGAAGCAGCTTCAGGACGATCCGTGGAACGCTGTTGAAGCCAAGTTCCCGCTGGAATCGGTCCACAAGGGCCGTGTCACCAACATCACCGATTACGGCGCATTCGTCGAGCTGGAACCGGGTGTCGAAGGCCTGGTGCACGTCTCTGAGATGTCCTGGACCAAGAAGAACGTCCATCCGGGCAAAATCGTTTCCACCAGCCAGGAAGTCGATGTGATGATCCTGGAGATCGACAGCGCCAAGCGCCGCGTCTCGCTGGGTCTGAAACAGACCCAAGGCAACCCGTGGGAAAACTTTGCCCAGACCCATCCGGTCGGAACCGAGGTTGAAGGCGAGGTCAAGAACATCACCGAGTTCGGTCTGTTCGTTGGTCTCGACGGTGATATCGACGGCATGGTTCACCTGTCCGATCTTGATTGGGATCGCTCAGGCGAAGAGGCCATGGAAGATTACCGCAAGGGCGACGTCGTCAAAGCCGTCGTCACCGATGTCGACACCGAGAAAGAGCGGATCTCGCTCTCGATCAAGGCGCTGGGCGGCGATCCGTTTGCCGAGGCCGTTTCCGGCGTCAAGCGCGGCAACATTGTCACCGTCACGGTCACGTCGATCGAGGATGGCGGCATCGAGGTCGAATACGATGGCATGAAATCCTTCATCCGTCGCTCGGACCTTAGCCGTGACCGCTCTGAGCAGCGCCCTGAGCGGTTCTCGGTCGGGGATCATGTCGATGCACGGGTCACCAATATCGACGGCAAGACCCGCCGTCTTGGCCTGTCGATCAAGGCACGTGAGATCGCAGAAGAAAAAGAAGCGGTGGAGCAGTACGGATCGTCCGATTCCGGCGCCTCGCTTGGCGACATTCTTGGTGCTGCGCTGAAAAATCAGGACGACTGATTTCAAGCGAAATGCAACTTGAGATTGCAAAAGAGCGGCCCCGGTTTCCGGGGCCGTTTTGCGTTATGGCCCCCCCGAATCACCGGCCCCGCTGAGGACGATCAAGCGGGGTCTTTCCTGGGTATTGACACTGCTTGCCCCTTGGTTTGAAAAAAACTTCTGCCAAACAGGGCGTTAGGTCCCCCAAAACGTAAATCTCTGACGGCGCGCCTATTCCCAGAGCCGCACAATCGTGGCAATATCCCCGTCAACGAGAAACAGCTTCTGCTGCCGCGCTGCGCGGCGCTTGCAAGGGAGGGCCTGCCATGATCCGTTCGGAGCTCGTACAAAAGATCGCCGACGAGAACCCGCATCTTTACCAACGAGACGTGGAACGGATTGTTTCGACGGTCTTCAACGAAATCATAGAGGCCATGGCGCGCGGCAATCGCGTGGAACTGCGCGGATTCGGCGCGTTTTCAGTGAAGAAGCGGGATGCCAGAACCGGCCGCAACCCTCGGACCGGAGAATCGGTCTCGGTCGAGGAAAAACATGTGCCGTTCTTCAAGACCGGAAAACTCCTGAGGGATCGTCTGAACGGCGGCTGACCTTCGGGTGCCACGAAGGATCGTTCCATGCGTTTTCTGCGGTATTTCTTTCTCGCAATTGTCATGTTTGTGCTTGTCGTGCTTGCACTGGCCAATCGCGGCTTTGTCACCCTTTATCTGGTGCCAGAGGAATTGTCGGGGCTTTTGCCCTTTCCCAACAGCTATGTCGTGCCGCATTTCGTCGTCATCTACGGCGCGGTCGTGCTGGGCTTGCTGATCGGGTTTGTCTGGGAATGGTTCCGCGAGCACAAGATCCGCGCGGATGCTGCGCGCAAGAAGCGGGAACTGAGCCAGCTGGAGCGCGAGGTAAAAGGTCTGCGCGAAAAGACCGGTGACGGCAAGGACGACGTTCTTGCCTTGCTGGACTAGCCGGATATGACCGTCAGTGTGAAGATCTGTGGCCTGAAAGAGGCCGGGGATGTCGCGGTCGCGGTTAAGGCCGGTGCGCGTTATCTGGGGTTCAATTTCTTCGAACCGTCGCCGCGTTACGTCACACCGGAACAGGCGGCTTCCCTTTGTCGGGAGGTCCCGCCCGGTGTCGCCAAGGTCGCGCTCAGCGTGGATGCCGGCAATGGGTTTTTGGACGCGCTGACCGCCGCCATGCCCGTCGATATCCTGCAATTGCATGGCAAGGAGCCGCCCGAACGGGTGCAGGAGCTGAAAGCCCGCTATGGTCTGCCTGTGATGAAAGCCATCGGTGTTGCCGAGGAGGCGGACCTGCCTGCGTTGAACGACTATGCCCGCGTCGCGGATATGATCCTGGTCGATGCGAAAAAGCCCAAAGGCTCGGTCCTGCCCGGCGGCAACGGGCTGACCTTTGACTGGCGTCTGATCGCCGGGCGCCGCTGGGCCGTTCCCTGGATGCTGGCCGGTGGTCTGACGCCAGAGAATGTCGCCGAGGC
>Ga0070727_10004306_pt1 | contig 12250 bp, 9 predicted proteins | sample tdAd472_FD_66722 | JGI IMG/M metagenome (GOLD analysis project Ga0070727, IMG submission 66722) | Marine sediment microbial communities from the Atlantic coast under amendment with organic carbon and nitrate - tdAd47.2 | ecosystem: Environmental > Aquatic > Marine > Coastal > Sediment | place... | reverse complement strand
GTGTCAACCGCTATGGACAGTTCACATTGAGTTCGTGCGGGGCTCCACTAAAGGTGGCGTGCTGCGCGGTTATTAAGCACACGGAGCAAGACGTCGACTAAGGGCGGGTACTAGCCACAGAGCATATCGACGGGGCCGGTATAGACGAATGGCGCCATGTATCCGGGGGTCGGACCTCCGTATGTTCCTAAAACCCTGAGGAAACCCGGGCAAATCGGTACTGCAGCTACCGCATTTCTGCCTTGTTCTTCGTCCTCGGGCCCCGAAAAAAGGCTTGAAATCCGACGTATGTCGAATGCTATGTTCGAGCATTATCAGCCCGTCACAGTGAAATGAAACTTCACATACTGAGTGACCTGCATACTGCGTTTGCCAACAGGCTGGAGGGCATTATCGAGAAATACCAACCCGACCTGTGGATCCACGGTCATACGCATGTTGCCTGCGACTACGAGATTTACGGGACCCGGGTCATGTGCAATCCGCGTGGGTATCCATCGGAATCGTCAGCGGAAGGCTTTGCGCCTGGGTTGGTCGTGGAAATATGAGCCTGATCATTGACATACCCAAATTGGGTACTATAATACCCAAATTGGGTATATTAATGGCGGCCACTTCCTCATCTTCGCTTGCCGACGCCTTGTTTACGTCGACGCAGCAAAAGGTCCTCGGGTTACTTTTCGGACAGCCCGATCGGAGTTTTTTTGTTACGCAGATCATGGAGCTCGCGAAGTCGGGTCGAGGGGCCGTGCAAAGGGAGTTACAGCGACTGGAATCCGCCGGTCTCGCGTCCGTTCAGATGCACGGCAATCAGAAGCACTACCAGGCGAATGCAGACTCGCCATTGTTCGACGAGATCTGCAGCATCGTTCGAAAAACCGTGGGTCTCGAGGAACCGCTCAAAGCGGTGATGGAATCACTACCCGGAGCGATACACCTCGCATTGATCTATGGTTCGGTCGCGAAACAAGCGGATACCTCTGCGAGTGATATTGACCTCCTTATCGTGGCTGACGAGCTCACGCTTGAAGAAGTTTATGCGGCACTGTCTCCAGCCGAGGAATCGCTGGGACGGAAAGTCAATCCGACCTTGTACACGAGCGAGGAATTCGAACAGCGTCGCACTCGCGGCAACGCGTTTCTCCAGCGCGTTCTGGACGGGCCTGTAATCATCTTGTCGGGATCGATCGGTGACGAATGACAAGCTCGAAAACCTCGTCAGGATTGGGAAACTCAAAGCAGAACCGGCGACATTGATGTCGATGATCAGCTTCTCGAAGCGCTGATCAGAGTCGTCGACATGATTTCGAGCGAGCTACACAATCCGGCTATAAGCTAATTATTCGGGTCAAATCGACCGATTAAGGTCTACCAGGGAGTCGATATCGGACACCTTCTTTTCTAAATCATTACGTTGAGAAGGTCCGACCCCGGTAGAGCTGTCTCAGGTCGCCTTCCCCATGGACTCGGCGCCACGCATGATCATCCGTAACTGGATGATGGCGGCGTCGATACCCCGATCGCGATCTTCCACCGGCGTGTCAAGCAGCGCAATCCCGGTCGTGAACAGAATGGCGACTGCGGAATTGGCAGCGAGTTGCGGATGGCTCAATGGCACACTTCTTTGCTGCGCATCCCAGACCAGGAAGTCCGCGAGGTCAACCGACATCGTGACAAACATCTTTTTCGCCGCTTTTCGAAACGCGGACTCACGGGCCAGGCTCTCCTGCAAAATCATCCGCGACACGCCCTGGTTGCTAAAAATGTAATCGAAGAGTGTCTCTACGGAGGCCCTGATCACAGACCGACCTGCCGATGCCTGTTCGCGTACACGGTGCATCAGCGTCAGCAAGCCCGCGCCGTGCTCCTCGATAAGCGCCAAACCCAGCCCTTCCATATCGTGAAAGTGACGGTAGAACGACGTCGGTGCTATGCCGGCAAGTTTGGCGACCTCCCTCAGGCTCAGCGTATCGAAACTCCGGCCCGAGGCGAGCTCCGCGGTAGCCGCGTCCATGAGTTTTTGCCGGGTTTCCTCTTTTTGTTGTTTTCTCGACACCATGAAACCAGGGCTCCTTTCGGCGCTGGATCGGCCCGTTTTGTGAGCCACTCGATTGCATCCTAGCAGACTCATGGTACAGTTGTGCGCACAAGTGTACGCTGAACTTAGAGAGAGCCGGTATGACCACTTACAAAGCACCCTTGCGCGATATGCAGTTTGTAATGCAGGACCTGCTGAACTTCGAGAAGCATTACCAGTCGTTGCCCGCCTGCGATGAGGTCAATCAGGAGCTGATCGACGCCATTCTGAGCGAGGCCAGCAAATTCTCCGAGGAAGTAGTGGCCCCTCTCAACGCCGTCGGCGATGAGACCGGCTGTGAAATGCTCGAAGACGGCGAGGTCAGGACCCCGCCCGGTTTCAAGGAGGCGTACCAGCAATACGTCGACGGTGGCTGGCCATCGCTGGACCAGCCCTCTCAATACGGAGGCCAGGACCTGCCGCTGTCGATCGGAATGACCATTCGCGAGATGGCCGGGACGGCGAACTGGTCCTGGGCCATGTATTCCGGACTCTCCCACGGCGCGATGGAGACCATCGATACACACGGCTCTGAAGAACAGAAAGCAATCTTTATGGAGCCGCTGGTCAGCGGTCGCTGGACCGGCACCATGTGCCTGACCGAGGCGCATTGCGGGACAGACCTTGGCCTCCTGAAGACCAAGGCCGAGCCTGCCGCAAACGGCACCTATCGTATTACCGGTGCGAAACTGTTCGTCTCGTCGGGCGAACATGATCTCGCCGAAAACATCGTGCACATTGTGTTGGCGCGCCTGCCAGACTCGCCACCCGGTACGAAGGGGATCTCACTCTTCATCGTGCCCAAATTTGTTCCCAACGACGACGGCTCGATCGGTGAGCGCAACAACGTGAAGTGCGGCGCTCTCGAGCGCAAGATGGGCATACACGGCAACTCGACGTGCCTCCTGAACTTTGATGGCGCAACCGGATACCTGGTCGGGGAGGAGAACAAGGGCTTGCACTACATGTTCACCTTCATGAACCTTGCCCGGCTCGGCACCGGTTTACAGGGGCTTGCGCATTCGGAGCTCGCTTTCCAGCACTCTCTCGCCTACGCGCGCGACCGCTTGCAGATGCGCTCCCTGTCTGGCCCCAAGAATCCCGCCGGGCCCGCGGACCCGATCATCGTGCACCCCGACGTGCGTCGCATGCTGCTGACGCAAAAGGCATTCGCTGAAGGCGGACGCAGCCTGATCTATTTCGCCAGCACCCAGGGCGACATCCTGACGAAGTCCGAGGATCCCGAAGCACGGGAACTCGCCAACCACGTCCTCAGCTTCCTGACGCCCATCATCAAGGCTTTCCTCACGGAAACGGGGTTTGAAGCCGCAAACCTTGGACTGCAGTGCTTTGGCGGGCACGGCTATGTCAATGAATGGGGCGTCGAACAGAATGTGCGGGATGCCAGGATCAGCACGCTTTATGAGGGCACCACGGGTATCCAGGCACTCGACCTCCTGGGCCGAAAGGTGCTGGGCACACGGGGCAAGGCCCTGGTCCCGGTAACGGCCTTCGTCCTCGACTTCTGCAAGCGTTCCCGCAACCGCAAGGAACTCAGGCCTTACCTGAAGACGCTGGTCCGGCTCACCAGGCAATGGAAGTCGTTAACCCGCAAGATCGGCTTTGCCGCCATGCGCGACCGCGATGCCGTTGGCGCCGCCTCGGTGGACTACATCATGTTCTCCGGCTACGTGTTGCTCGGCGTTGCGTGGGCCGCCAGTGCGCGAGCCGCATACCGCAGGCTCGAGGAAGGCACGACGGAAGAGGCGTTCTACCGCGCGAAGATCCAGACCGCGGAATTCTATTTCGCCAAGATCCTGCCGCGGACCACGTCTCTGCTGGAGACGATGTCGGCGGGCCCTGATTCGCTGATGAAGATCGACGAAGACGAGTTCATGTTCTAGGCGAGCCTGATCAAATACTTGAGAGGACAACAATGATTTATTCGGGAAAGGCGATTACCGTCCAGGCGACTGACGACGGCATCGCGGAACTCTGCTTCGACCTGCAGGATGACTCCGTCAACAAGTTCAATGCACTGACGGTCGACGAATTGAAGGATGCGACGGCGGCGATCGCGGCCGATACGTCGCTCAAAGGTGTGATCGTCACAAGTGGCAAACCGGTGTTCATCGTGGGCGCCGATATCATGGAGTTCGGCGCGTTATTCGGCGCTAGCGAAGACGAGATAGCGGACAGGATCCTGAGAATAAACCTCGAGGTCTTCAATGCCTTCGAGGACCTGCCGATTCCCACCGTGGCGGCCATTAACGGCATCGCTCTCGGCGGTGGCTTCGAGATGGGGCTTGTCTGCGATTATCGGGTCATGTCGGAAACGGCACGGATCGGCTTCCCGGAAACCAAGCTGGGCATCATTCCCGGATACGGCGGCACGACGCGCTTGCCGCGCCTGATCGGCGCCGACAACGCGATCGAGTGGATTGCTTCGGGCCAGGAACAGAAAGCGGATCAAGCGCTGCGTTGCGGTGCAGTCGATGCGGTCGTTGCACCCGAGTTACTGCAGGACGCGGCCATGTCACTGCTGCAACAGTGTATCGACGGCAAGCTCGACTACGCAGCGAAGCGGCGGGAGAAACAGGAACCGCTGAAGCTGAACGAGATCGAGGCCACAATGGTGTTCGAGACATCCAAAGCCTTTGTCGCCGGCAAAGCCGGGCCGCATTACCCGGCCCCGATCACTGCGATCAAGGTCATGCAGAAAGCGGCAGGGATGAGCCGTGATGATGCCCTGCGGGAAGAGGCCAGGGGTATCGCCAGGATGGCCGGCACGCTGGCAGCGAAGAACCTGATTGGACTGTTTCTTGCTGACCAGTTACTTTCAAAGAGTGGCAAGAGCCTGGCGCAAAAGGCCGGTAAGGTAGAACGTGCGGCAGTTCTCGGCGCGGGGATCATGGGCGGTGGAATCGCTTACCAGTCCGCGCTGAAAGGCACGCCAATAATAATGAAGGACATCGCGCAAGCCGGTATCGACCTTGGCCTGACGGAAGCCAGCAAATTACTTTCCAAACAGGTCGAGCGAGGGCGGATGTCTGTCGCCGAAATGGCGGGCGTCCTCAACAAGATTCAGCCGTCTCTAAGCTACGACGGTTTCGACAATCTCGATATTGTCATCGAGGCCGTCGTGGAAAACCCCAAGATCAAACACGCTGTGCTGACGGAAACCGAAGCGAAGATTCGGGACGACGCGGTTCTTGCGTCCAATACGTCGACCATTTCGATCACCCATCTTGCCGAGCCCCTGGAGCGCCCAGAAAATTTCTGCGGCATGCACTTTTTCAACCCGGTACACAGGATGCCGCTGGTCGAAGTCATCCGCGGAGAAAAGACGGGAGAGGATGCTATCGCGAGGACAGTCGCGTACGCACTGGCCATGGGCAAGAAGCCGATCGTGGTCAATGATTGCCCGGGATTCCTCGTTAATCGCATCCTTTCGCCCTATATCGGTGCTTTTATGGGGCTCGTACGGCGCGGCGTCGACTTCGTAACGATCGACCGTGCGATGGAGCGCTTTGGCTGGCCAATGGGGCCCGCATACCTGTGTGACGTTGTGGGCATTGACACCGGCGTGCACGCCGGTGCCGTCATGGCGGAAGGGTATCCCGACCGCATGAGGTACGACTTCAAGACCTGCCACGACGTGATGTTCGAAAATGAGCGCCTTGGACAGAAGAATGGCCGCGGATACTACGCGTACGAGGCCGACAAGAAAGGGCGCCCGAAGAAGATACTGGACGAAGAGGTTGCGGCACTTCTCGCACCGGTCATTGACGGCAGCGAGACGCTCGATGATGAGGCGATCGTTGATTCGATGATGATCCCCATGTGCCTCGAGGCTGTGCGTTGCCTTGAAGACGGCATCGCGGCATCCGCCACCGACGTCGACCTGTCCCTGATTTACGGAATCGGTTTTCCACCATTCCGGGGCGGCGCGCTTCACTACATCGACGACGTTGGTATTGATAAATTCGTGGCCAGGGCCGACGAGCTTGCGGCGGCAGTGGGGCCGCTGAAAGCCATGTATCTACCCACTGAAAAACTGCGTGAGATGGCCGCCAGTGGCGACGCCTTCTTCGGATAAGCTGCAAGCGGGGGTATAGAAATGAGCCTGAATCCGAGAGATGCGGTAATCGTAGATTTCGCACGTACCCCGATGGGACGGTCCAAAAACGGTTGTTTCCGCCTTACTCGCGCGGACGACATGTCAGCAGCGCTGATCGACGGCCTGTTCGCCCGCAACCCCGAGCTCGACCCCGCCGAAGTGGAGGATGTCCTCTGGGGCTGCGTCAACCAGACACTCGAGCAAGGCGTGAACGTTGCCCGGATGGTGGCGCTGCTGTCAGTCATACCGCACGAGGTACCCGCTCAGACGGTCAATCGTCTCTGCGGCTCGTCCATGTCGGCATTGCACAGTGCTGCGCAGGCGATCATGACGGGGAACGGCGACATGTTCGTGGTCGGCGGCGTGGAACACCTGGGCCACATCGGCATGACTCATGGAATTGATATCAATCCCGCCTTGTCCAAGCATGCGGCCAAAGCCGCGGGTTCCATGGGCCTGACCGCGGAGTTGCTGGGCAAGATGCACGGCATCACACGCGAGGCCCAGGATGAATTCTCTGCCCGTTCGCACCGACGTGCCCATGAGGCAACCGTGGCAGGACGATTCGGCGAGGAAATCATCCCGATTGAAGGCCATGACGCCAATGGTTTCAAAACACTGGTGGAACAAGACGAGACCATTCGTCCGGATACGACGGTCGAAGGGCTTGCTCAGCTTAAACCGGTTTTTGATCCAAAGAACGGGACGGTCACAGCGGGTAGCTCTTCGCAGGTAACGGACGGCGCGTCATGCATGATCGTTTTGTCGGCGGAACGTGCGCAGGCACTGGGTGTGAAGCCGTTGGCACGAATTCGGGCGATGGCCGTCGCCGGGGTGGACCCGTCCATCATGGGCTATGGGCCGGTTCCCTCGACACACAAGGCGCTGAAGCGCGCCGGGTTGAGCATGTCCGACATCGATCACGTGGAGCTGAACGAGGCTTTCGCGGCACAGGCATTGCCAGTGCTGAAGGATCTCGGCCTGCTGGAAGTCCTGGATGAGAAGGTCAACCTGAATGGAGGCGCCATTGCGCTCGGGCATCCGTTCGGTTGTTCCGGGGCCCGCATCACCGGTACCTTGCTGAATGTAATGCGACAGAACGAAGGCACCCTGGGCGTTGCCACGATGTGTGTCGGACTGGGACAGGGGATTACTACGGTAATTGAGCGCCTGTAGTTACGCTGATAACCCTGCCTTCGGAGTGCAATGCCTTATCGACAGGTCGAGAAGCCGGCGCTCCGTTCCGCTCCAGCGCCTACTCCGAATTGAGCAATTCGATCCAGTGCCTCACGGGAACATCAGACCGTGTGCCGAGGTGTAACTGGCAGCCGATATTCGCAGTCACGATCTGCTGCGGAGCGTCTATGGACAAGGACGCCAGCTTGCGATCGAGCAGGCGCCCGCTGATTTCCGGCTGCAGCATGGAGTAGGTCCCTGCGGATCCGCAACACAGATGATCTTCCGTAGTCCGTGCCAGTGGAATGCCGGCGCGTTCGAGGATTCGCGGCACGGATTCGCCGAGCTTCTGCCCGTGCGCCAGCGTACAAGGACAATGCACTGCAGTACGCAGCTTATCGGCAGTATTCCCGAGCAGGCTCAGGTCTTCGTTTTCGAGTATTTCGACCAGGTCCTTCGCCAACTCGCTGACCCGCAGGGCCCTGGCCGCATAATCCGGATCGCCTCTCAGGAGTTTGCCGTAGTCCTTGACCATCACCCCGCAACCGGACGCAGTCGTTACAATCGCCTCCGCTCCCGCTGCGACGTGTGGCCACCATGCGTCGATGTTGCGCCGCACGAAATCGAGTCCTTCCTGCTGTGCGCCAAGGTGATAGTCAACGGCACCACAGCAACCGGCTGACTGCGCCTCGAACAGGTCGATATCGAAGCGGCGCAACACGCGCCGCGCCGCGTCATTCGTTCCGGGTGTTGCGGCGGCCTGCACGCAGCCACCGAGAACAATCATTTTTCGGGTCGCCGTCGATGACCCGGTATCGTCACGTACGGATTGTCGTGGCGGCACCTGGCGACGCAATGCCGGCGGTAAAACGGGCCTGAAAAACTGTCCCAGGCCCAGTAGCACCCGGATTCGGCGCGGATAAGGAAACAACAACCTGATAAGCCGCCGCAAAAACTTCTGACTAACGGGTCGATCAGTCGCTTCTTCTACGAGCAGTCGCCCCGTATCCACCAGCTGCCCGTACTGCACACCGGACGGGCAGGTCGTCTCGCAGGCACGACACGTGAGGCAGCGATCGAGGTGTTTGCGCGTTGCTGCGCCGGCATCGCCGCTCTGAAGCATGTGTTTGATCAGGTAGATTCGGCCGCGAGGCCCATCTCGCTCATCGAACAGGTCCTGGTACGTCGGGCAGGTCGCGTTACAAAAGCCGCAGTGGACACAACTTTGTATGATGTTCGCGGCCTCTTGTGCCGCTTCGTTACCCTCCAACGTGGAATGCAGATCTACATGCATCGAAGCGACACCTACAACCAGGAATACAGGCGGCCCGGATTGAATACACCGGCCGGATCGAATGCCTGCTTCATGCGAATCAGCAACTCGCGTTTGATGCCGACGAGCGAGGGTAATAGGTCGGACTTTCGATCGCCTCCCCGAATGTGGCTGACTTCTCCACCGGACTTCGCTGCAATTGCGTCGAGCTCATCGCGATCGTGCTCGCCTGCCAGCCACCTTTGCGCACCGCCCCAATCGATGAGCCAATCGCCCCGCGACAGAACGTGTGGCGAGTTCGGTCTGACCGAGAGTCGCCACAGATCCTGGTTGCCATCAAAAAACGGCAAGGTCTGTTCACGCAACCCTGACCAGAATTCTGCATCGTTATCGACCCGCTTGCCGCCAAGCGCGGCAGCCGACGTCTCGATTACGGATTTCGGACCTGACAATCGAAGGAACATGGCGCCTTGGTACCAGCATGCGCCCGTCAACGGCCTCGGTTTCATGCCGATGTCGTTCATCGCGCGAATAGCCTGGTCCGCATCCATCTCCTGGCGCACGGTTAGCGACGCTTCAGGTCTCGGCAGAACCTTGATCGATACTTCGGTCAGTATTCCAAACGTCCCCATCGCGCCGGCCTGGAATCGCGAGACGTCGTAACCCGCGACATTCTTCATGACCTGGCCACCGAATCGCAGGTGTTCGGCCTTACCGTTTACCAGGCGGACACCCAGGACATGATCGCGAATCGATCCGTACCACGGCCGCGATGGTCCGGATTGATTGCAGGCGAGCGCGCCACCGATTGTCGCTTTACTGCCATAGTCCGGCGACTCGCTGGCCAGCATTTGCCCCTTCTCGGCGAGAACGTCCCGCAGGTGCGAGATCGTCGTGCCCGCTCGCACTGTGATCATCAATTCCGTCGGCTGATACTCGACCACGCCGGCGAGATCGCTAACGTTGACCGGGTTGCCGACCGGTTCGCGCCCGAGACCCCGCTTGCTGTCGCCGCCCACTATACGCAACGCCTCCGACTTTGAAGCCGCATCACGTACCTGGTCCTGGATTCGCGTCAAGGCACTCAAAGCGACCGGTACTCCTGACAGCGCTTGAGCGTCGGCACGCCTTTGCCGGGATTGAGCAACCCGTGCGGGTCGCAGGCATCCTTGATTGCGTTCAGCTGCGCCAGCTCGTCAGCGTCGAACTGCACGAGCATCTGGCGCATTTTTTCGACTCCGACACCATGTTCCCCGGTTATGCAGCCGCCAACCTCGACGCACAATTCCAGGATTCGCGCGCCAAACGCTTCGGTCTTTTCGAGCTCGCCGGGCTTGCTCTCGTCGAACAGAATAAGCGGGTGCATGTTGCCGTCACCGGCGTGAAAGACATTCGCGACCGGCAGCCCGAATTCCGATGAGAGATCACTGATGCCGCGCAGAACACGGGACAACATTCGCCGGGGAATTGTGCCATCCATACAGTAGTAGTCGGGAGAAATTCGGCCGATCGCAGGAAATGCAGATTTTCTTCCTTTCCAGAACAGCTGTCTCTCGGCCTCGTCCTGCGACACGCGAACTGACGTAGCACCAAACTGCTCGAACACGCCCGCTACCTTGTCGACACCGGACTGCACCTCATCGGCCGTGCCGTCCAGTTCGCACAGAAGAATGGCCGCCGCGTCCGTGTCATAACCCGCATGCGCATAGTCCTCGGCTGCCCTGACCGCATTCTGGTCCATCATCTCGAAACCAGCCGGGATAATTCCGTTGGCTATGACGGCGCTCACGGCATCACCTGCTGGTTCGACAGCGTCGAACGACGCGAGAACGACCTGACAATGGGATGGCTTTGGTAGCAACTTTACGGTGATTTCAGTGACAACACCGAGCATGCCTTCGGAGCCGATCAACAGCGCCATCAAATCCGGCCCCGCGCTATCCAGCCCTTCATTTCCAACGGTCATAATTTCGCCCGTGACGGTCACGATCGTCATCTGCAGAACGTTGTGCACGGTCAGGCCGTATTTCAGGCAGTGCACCCCGCCTGCGTTTTCGGCGACATTGCCGCCAATCGAGCAGGCGATCTGCGACGAGGGGTCCGGCGCGTAGAAAAGGCCGTGTGCATCGCTTGCTTCGCTGATTTCGATATTCCGCACGCCCGGTTGCACGCGAGCCAGCCTGGCATGGGGGTCGACCTCGATGATCCGGGAGAGGCGCGTCAGCGACAGCAGCACGCCATCGGGATGCGGGAGGGCGCCACCGGACAGGCCGGTGCCGGCGCCTCGAACCACCACAGGTATACGATGCTCGTGACACAGGCGCATCACTTTCCGAACCTGCTCCGTGGAGCCCGGCATCACGACCAGGCGCGGCATCTCCTTGTACACCGGCAAGCCGTCACACTCGAACGGCCGTTTGGATTCGGTTTTCGACACGACGTAATCATCATCGATGAACTCTCGAAACATCGATGCCAGTCCCGCGGTATCAACGGCCTGTCTCGTGCTGCCTGCGCTCACTGGATCATTCTCCAACGGACAGGAGATTCTATCGCGACGTAGCGGCCTTTTTGTCGGGATTCATGGAAATTCCTTCCAGGTTTCTCGGCGCTCGCCAGCCCGCAGTCATTGCAACTGCTTCAAGTTTGAACTCCGCCTCTTAGTCACTCCGACTCACGTTTCGTAGATGACGACTCATCGCTTGTGCATCGCAGTGCGAAGTACCGCAGATTGAGCAACGAACGCCCCGGTAGCTGGTTGATAAATAAGAACAGAATCAATCGTTTAGCGTTCTGAAAATCCGCGTGTCGGTGGTTCGAATCCTGTCGGGCACTACATAACACAGCAACGCTTCTGCCGTTTCTGCCAGCCCCATTTGATCTCGAATTATCGGTATGATGCTTAGCTTCCGCGGCAACAAATAGAATTAAATGTCGTTATTCTCGGAGCTCAAACGACGTAACGTCTTTCGAGTAGCCATCGCTTATGTGATTGCCACGTGGCTGGTCCTGCAAGTCTCACAACTTGTGCTCGAGGCTATTGAAGCGCCTGCCTGGGTGCTCAAAGCCCTGCTGCTTTTGGCGACGTTGGGCCTGCCGATTGTCCTGTTGTTCTCGTGGGTGTATGAGCTAACACCCGAGGGCCTGAAGAAGGAACAGGATGTCGATCGTTCCGGCTCCATTACGCAAGGCACAGGCAAGAAGCTCAACCAGGTAACGATCGCAATGATCATCGCTCTTGTCGTTCTCGTTGTGACAGACCGGGTTTACTTTGCGCCACCATCACGACCTGCTGCCGAGAGCGTTAAAGAAACCGAGGTCAGGGCAGAGAAGTCTATAGCCGTACTCGCATTTGAGGACCTGTCGGCTGACGGCGATCAGGAGTATTTTGCTGATGGCCTGTCCGAAGAATTGCTCAATGTCCTGGCCCGAATGCCTGATCTGCAAGTCGCGGGGCGTACGTCTTCATTCGCTTTCAAAGGACAAAACCGGGACCTCAGAGAGATCGGCGAGATACTCAACGTCGCACATATTCTCGAGGGTTCTGTTCGCAAAGCAGGCAACGAGATTCGAGTTACCGCGCAGCTCATCAATGCGGAGACAG
>Ga0070727_10004304_pt1 | contig 12254 bp, 8 predicted proteins | sample tdAd472_FD_66722 | JGI IMG/M metagenome (GOLD analysis project Ga0070727, IMG submission 66722) | Marine sediment microbial communities from the Atlantic coast under amendment with organic carbon and nitrate - tdAd47.2 | ecosystem: Environmental > Aquatic > Marine > Coastal > Sediment | place... | reverse complement strand
GGGATCGCTTGAAGAGTCTCTCAGCCTCATCATTACGACCAACTATCGAATAGGCATCGGCTAAATTGTTGAGCGCTGTCACCAAAATTGAGTGCTCCGGGCCGAGTTCATTTTCCCAGATTGAGATGGCCCTCTTGTAGAGCGGTTCCGCATCTGCAATACGCCCCAAATTTCTATAAAGTCCCGCAAGGTTATTGAGCGATTGCGCAACTTCCATGAGATAGGGGCCTTGAGCTTTCGATCTAATAACTAAAGATTTTGTTTTTTCCCTAATCACCAAGGATCGCTTTAAGATCGACTCCGCTTCATCAAAGCGCCTTTGGTTCAGATAAGACACCCCCAGGTTATTGAGCACCAGCGCCACCTCACGATGAACTAGCCCATGGACCTTTTCAAAAATGGCGAGGGATTGCAGATAGAGCGCTTCAGCCTCAACGTACCGGCCAAGTTCATCATAAACCTCTGCCAACTTATTAAGGGTTCGCGCCACTTCTATCTGGTTGGGGCTTTGTTCCTTTTTTTCTATGGCGAGTGAGCGTTGATATAGAACGGCAGCCTCTTCAAATCGACCGACGATCTTATAGAGCTTGCCTAAGTTTTTGAGCAATTCGGCAACATTTTGGTGATCCGTGCCAAATTCGGCTTCACCTAATTCAAGCGCTCGGCGGGCATGAACTGCTGCCTCAGCGTGTCGACCTTGTTTCTCAAAACTCCTAAATTGATTGTAGGCTTGCATCAATTCGTCAGACTGAGCAAATGCCTGTGAGGAGATTGACGATAAGACGGCAACCATCGCAATGATGGTCAATCGCAGGAAAATTGAACGTGAAGACACCTTACCCCCAGAACGGCCTAGCTTTACCAAATCACGCTAACATGCGTCCTTTCAGGCAACCATCAAAAATGGGGTGGGGTTTTGAAGGGGAAATTGCTGCCACAAGATTAGGTTCTCGGCACACCCAAACTCCAGATAAAAAGAAAAGGCTCAAACCCACCAGGAGCTAAGAGCCTTTTCAAGGGAGTGAACCAACGGGGATGTTGGTCACTACAGGGGTCTGGTCTATCTAATCTTTGTAGAATTCCTTCAGCACCGCGACCACTTCCGGGCGGCTGAACTCGGGCGGAATATCTTCGCCAGCGGATAGCATTTCACGCTGCTTGGTGCCTGAAATAGAGACGTGATACTCACTGTCATGGGGGCAGGTTTTAGCCGTCGCCATACCCATGCACTTGGTGCAATAGAAGGTAATATCAATCTTGAGCGCCTGAGTAACCAACGCGCCGTCCCACAGATTATCGAAGATATGCTGGGCATCAAACGGGCCATAGTAGTCGCCGACACCGGCATGGTCGCGCCCAACGATCAAATGCGAACAGCCATAGTTCTGGCGGATCAGTGCATGCAGCAGAGCCTCACGGGGACCGGCATAGCGCATTTCGATGGGGTAACCGGCCTGGATGACCGTGCCCTTGACGAAATAATTGTCGATCATTGCCTGAATGGCTTTGGTCCGTGTTTCGGCAGGAATATCGCCAGGCTTCAACTTGCCGAGCACCTGGTGAATAAACACGCCATCAGTCACCTCAACCGCAATCTTAGCCAAATACTCGTGGCTGCGGTGCATGGGATTGCGGGTCTGGAAGGCCGCTAGCTTTGACCAGCCTTTTTCCTGGAAGATCGCGCGGGCTTCGGCCGGACGAACATAAAGTTCTTTATAGAGCTCTGGGTATTCGCCTTCGCTTAACACCGAAACGCGACCGCCTAAGTTGACGTCGCCCTGGGCATTGACCTTCTGAACGCCAGGATGGTCTGGGTCGGTGGTGCGATAGACATGCTCGTTTTCGAACGCCTTATCGATGGAGTATTTTTCGGCGACTTCCATGATCGCCATGATGGCGCCATTGTCTTCGTCGACCAGCGCAACCTCTTCCTCAATTCCGATGGAATCGGCAAGTTCCCTGCTGGCAGAAAGCGTAATGGGGATTGGCCAGAAAGTGCCATCGGCCAATTTCATGTTGGCGCAGACACCCTTCCAATCGGCTTCGCCCATAAACCCGTCAAGCGGCGTATAGGCAGCTTGAGCCAGCATGAGAACGTCAGACGTCTCGCGGCTGCTCATGGGAATCTTTTTAAGGTTCTCGGCTCGCTTTAATTCTTCAGCGCGCTCGACCTCGGGAATCAACAGAGGCTTAAGGACTCCACCACCGTGTGGTGGCACCAATTTCGACATGGATTCTCTCCCAAAATAACTAGTGCCCCGCCTCCCGTTTTAGCCTGTTTTCAGGCCGTTTTTTGGGGAGCACCCTCGTCTAAAAACTCACAACCTTGTACCAGAGCATCATATATAAGGCTATGCTTAAATTACATTTTCCTAATACTTTTAGCCAAACAAAGCGTGCTATCTATTTTTTAATAATTCTATCTCCTAAGACAAATCACTGGTCGCCCTTGTGATTTGTATCAAGGCGCTGAAAATGCTTACATATTAAAAAATCTTTGTTTTCTAATATAAGCAGATTGTGTAAGACTATCCGGCGGTTTCTGGGCTCATAAGGGTCATGGGAAAACCGAGCAAACAGGCGCAATTAAGAACGCCGGTGCGAAACGATAAGGGAGGTTTGCGGGTATCGGCCATCGGCCGGGCATGCTCATTTTGACCTCACTTTCGCTCTCACCGGGTTTCATTTGAAACGCCTTTCGCTCGCCACACCTGCCAGAACACCAAGTAATTTAACCGCTGTTTCAGGTGAGGAAACATGTCGAACGAGGGGCTGAATAGCCAAACCATATTAGTCGTCGGGGGCGGGATCGCCGGTGTCAGTGCTGCGGTGGAAGCCGCCGAAGCAGGTGCTGATGTTGTCCTGCTGGAAAAAAGCGCAACGCTTGGCGGCCGTGTCGCCCAGCTTAACCGCTACTTCCCCAAGCTTTGCCATCCAACCTGCGGATTGGAAATCAACTATCAACGCATCAAAAAGGCCAAGAACCTCCGGGTGATGACCATGTCGAGCGTTGGCAGTGTTTCCGGTGAGCGTGGCAACTATACGGTGACGGTGAAAACCGAGCCCCGTTATGTGACCTCGGCTTGCACGGCTTGCGGCGATTGCGCCGGAGTAGCTGAGAGCGAGGTGGACAATTCGTTCAACTACGGCCTCAGCAAAGTCAAAGCGGCTTACCTGCCCCATGAAATGGCCTTCCCCATGCGCTACGTGATCGACGGTTCGGTCATCGGCACAGCGGAAGCTGACGCCATGAAGGCAGCTTGCAAAATTGGTGCTGTCGATTTGGACGAGAAGGAAGAGACCTTTGAGCTCAATGTAGGCGCCATCGTCTGGGCAACCGGCTGGAAGCCCTACGATGCCAAAAAGATCACGCCATACGCATACGACACCTGCCAAGACATCATCACAAACGTGGAGATGGAACGGCTGGCATCCATGGATGGCCCGAGCGGCGGCGCAATTACTCGGCCTTCGAACGGCGAAGAAGTTAAGCGTGTCGCGCTGATCCAGTGTGCTGGATCGCGAGACTACAATCATCTGCCTTACTGTTCGCGCATCTGCTGCCTCGCTTCCATGAAGCACGCAGCTTACGTTCGTGAGCAATATGCGGACGCCATCGTCGACATTTACTACATCGACGTGCGCGCCCACGATAAGCTCGAAGCTTTCTACCAGCGGCTCAAGAACGACCCGCAGGTCAACTGGGTTAAGTCCAAACCAGCATCCATCTTCAAAGGCGAAGATGGTCGCCCGGTAGTTCAGGGTGAAAACACCCTGTCCCGTGAACGCTATGAAGAGCCCTATGACTTGGTGGTCCTTGCCACCGGCATGGAGCCCTCTACCACAGGACAAGAGCCTCCGGTCACTTTGGACACCGACGAATACGGCTTCATTGTGCCGACCCAAGAATCTGTAGACGGCGGAATGATTTCTGCCGGTGTTGCAGCGGGTCCACTCGATGTCAGCATGTCCGTACAATCCGCCACCGCCGCCGCCATTAAGGCGCTGCGTGCGGTGTCGTCGTAAACGTTAGCGCGAGGGAGAGGAACCTATGAGCGACGAAAAGAAAATCGGCGTCTACCTCTGCAGCGGCTGCGGTATCGGCGGCGCTGTAAATGTGGACCAAATGGAACAAGTGGCCAACGACGAGTTCAAAGTGCCACTTTGCAAACAACACGAATATCTCTGTGGCGAAGAAGCCGTCAAAATGATGGCTGACGACGTTAAGGGTGAAGGCTTGAGCCACGTTGTGGTTGCCGCCTGTTCTCCCCGCGTCATGGCCGACAAGTTCGAGTTTGACGGCGCACTCACCGTTCGCGCCAACATCCGTGAGCAGGTCGCCTGGACTTTTGCTGCTGGAGAAGAAGACACCCAAATGGCCGCAGATGACAATCTGCGCATGGCCTGCACTGAAGCCGACAAAACCAGACTGCCCGAAGCCTGGACCGAAGGAGATTTCTCCAAAACGGTCATGGTCGTCGGCGGTGGTTGGACTGGCCTCAATGCGGCTAAAGCCGCTGCCGGCCTCGGCCACGATGTGATCTTGGTTGAAAAGTCTGATGGCCTCGGCGGTCAGGCTGCTGCTTCGGCCAAGGTTTCGCCTTATCACCCGCCATACCGCGACCCCATGGACAACCCCATGGCCGCGTTAATTGCTGGTGTTGAAGGTGAAGGCAAAATCACGGTCAAGACCAGCACAACGGTCGCTAAGACCGCGGGCATGCCCGGCAAATTTGAAGTGGAACTGAAAAATGGCAGCGGCAGTTCAACCGAACAGGTTGGCGCCATCGTCGTTTCCACCGGTTTCCGTCCCTACGACCCAAGCAAGCTTGGCCACCTCGGCTATGGCGCTGCCCCGGACGTTGTGACCAACTTCGAAATGGAAGGCATGCTTGCCAATGGTGGGGTAAAGCGGAAGTCCGACGGCAATGCGCCGAAGAACGTCGCTTTCATCCAGTGCGCCGGATCACGCGATCCTGAGCATCTGCCCTACTGTTCTTCCATGTGCTGCTCCATGTCGATCCGCCAGGCTCTCCAAATGATAGAAGCTGACCCGGACGTCATGGCCTATGTGATTTATGAAGAACTGCGTACTCCTGGCGTGGCGGAAGAGTTCTACCGCTCAGCCCAGGAAAAAGGCGTTGTCTTCATCAAAGGCAAGGTTTCCAACGTTGATGGCTCCATGAAGGTCACCTACCAAGATGAGCTTCTGCAAGAAGAAATCCCAATGGAAGGCCTCGACATGGTGGTGCTTGCCACCGGCATGGTGGCTAACTCGACCAACGTGGATGCCGATGCTGTCGAAATCAATGATGAGCAAGCCATTCATCTAAAAGACGACATCAACCCAGCCTCACAAATCAAGGTCGCCGGTTATGCCGAAGGCACCGAAGAACCAGCTGCTCTTGAGCGGACGGAAACGGCCATGCCGGAAGGTGCACCGATCCTTAATTTGCAATATCGCCAAGGCCCGCACATTCCGATGCTGGCAGATGGCTTTGCAGACAGCCACTACATCTGCTTCCCCTACGAAACCCGCCGCACGGGCATCTATACCTGCGGTCCGGTTCGTCGTCCCATGGACATGGAAGAAGCAGCTGATGACGGTATGGGCGCAGCCTTGAAGGCCATTCAGGCCATCCGCAATGTTTCGGAAGGCCGTGCGCTGCATCCCCGGTCGGGCGATCTCAGCTATCCGAAGATCGACCTCAACCAATGCACCAAGTGCCGTCGTTGCACCGTGGAATGCCCGTTTGGCGCCATTGATGAGAGCGAAGAGGACTTCCCGCAAGTCAACCCGAGCCGTTGTCGCCGTTGCGGCACCTGCATGGGCGCTTGCCCGGTCCGGACCATCAGCTTCGACAACTATTCGGTCGAAATGCTGACATCCATGGCCAAGGCTTGCGAAATTCCCGACGAGTTCGATGAAAAACCACGCATCCTGATTTTGGCTTGCCGCAACGACGCCTATCCGGCGCTCGACATGGCAGGTATCCAGCGTGAAACCTATTCAGCCTTTGTCCGGGTCGTTCCGGTTCGCTGCTTAGGTTCAGTCAGCATGCTTTGCGCTTCCGATGCCTTGAGTGCCGGATATGACGGTATCATTCTCATGGGCTGTAAATCGGGCGACGACTATCAGTGTCACTTCGTTAAGGGCAGCGCCCTGGCTACGGAGCGCATGGGCAAGATTGAAGAAACCTTGTCTAGCATGATGTTGGAGCCCGAGCGGGTCGAAACGATGGAAGTCGCAATCTCGGATTCCAAGGTTATCGGCAAAAGGATCAACGATTTTGTCGCTAACATCGACGAAATCGGTCTCAATCCGTTCAAGGGGTTCTAGGCGATGAATGCTATGTCTCCAGAAGCAAGCCGGAAGTACGATCTCAACTTCTATCGTTGGGTCCGCGACAACGTCGACGGTGGCGACCGGCTCAATAAATGTATGCAGTGCGGCGTTTGCTCCGGCTCTTGCCCACTGGGCACCGATATGGATCACGGCCCGCGCAAACTCTTTATGATGGTGCGTGCTGGCATGAAGGATGAGGTCTTAAAGTCGACGACCTTGACCAACTGTGTGAGCTGCTACAACTGCGTTGTCCGCTGCCCACGTCAGGTGCCGGTCAAATACATCGTTCAGGGTCTCCTGGGCGTCGCCATCAGCGAAGGGCACCAAGACGCTGCTAGCAGCCGCAACGCTCGGTTTGCTAAAGCCTTCTGGTGGTCGGCCGAAAAATATGGTCGCACCGATGAGCGCCTCGTTACCGCCAAGTTCTATTTCTCCGGCGGTATCGGCGAAGGCATCAAGAAGGGCATGGCTAACCAGAAGGTTGCCTTGGGAATGCTTAAAACCAAACGGATGCACCTTGGCGCACCACACAAAACCAAGGGGGCGGCGGATTTGCGCAAAATTCTCGCTAAGGCCAAAGAAATCCAAGCACGCGAGAAGGGAGAATAGGCCATGACAAAGAAAGTGACCTACTATCCGGGCTGTAGCTCTGAAGCCAGCGCCAAGCATCTGGATAAATCGCTCCGCGCCGTGATGCCCAAGCTGGGCGTCGAAATGCAGGATATTGAAGACTGGAACTGCTGCGGCGCTTCGGTCGGACATATCGAAGGCGGTAAGCTGGGCAACGCAGCCCTTTCAGGACGCAACCTGGCCCTGGCCCAAGAACAAGGCGGCGACCAGGACCTTTTGACACCTTGCGCGGCTTGTTATCTCAATACTCATGAGACCAACGAGAAAATCCGCGAAGACGAAGAGTTTAAGGGCAAGATCAACGAAACCCTTGCTGAGGTCGATCAGTCCTACGACGGCAACATCCACGTTCGCCACATTGCCGAAGTGCTGGTCAACGATATCGGCATAGACAAGATCAAAGAGCAGGTGACCAATCCGCTCGAAGGTCTGAAAGTCGCAGGTTACGTGGGCTGTCAAACGGTACGTCCCTTCGCTGCTACTGAACGCGGTGGCGAGTTTGACGAATACGACAATCCGACCTTCGTCGATGACTTCACCGAAGCCTGCGGCGCGGAAGCGCTCGATTTCGACAACCGCACCTCTTGCTGCGGTGGCTCGGTCGCCGTCATGGACCCGGAAATCACCTTACCTCTGATGAAAAAGATTTTGGATGAGGCCAAGGAAAAAGAAGCCGATTGCATCTCCACCCCCTGCCCGCTTTGCCAGCAGAATGTGGAAATGTATCAAGACGCCATCAACAAAGAATATGGCACCGACTTCAACATTCCTGTGGTTTTCTATAGCCAGTTGATGGCTATCGCTTTCGGCATGAGCTCTGATGAAGCCGCTTTGGACCAGCATCTGGTCCCTGCAGACAAAGTTAAGGCTAAAGCCAAGTAAAGCCTGCCCGAAAATGGGTTGGACGGGAGGGCGGAGCAAAAGCTTCGCCCTCTTTTTTTTGACTGGTAGGCGCAAGATTCCTCTCAAGCCATCGAATTAAAAGATACTTTCTTACCCAAACGCACCGAACCATAATATATCGTTGTTTATCAGTAAGTTATAAAAACTTCCCGCTGAAAAACTGGATGTAATTTACCTTTCCTACCCCCACATAGATGACAAGCGATAATTTCTCGCTGAACCAGAAGTCTTTTCCTCACCCGGTTTGAACAAGAAGGGAGGAATGAAGATGCAAACAGTTCAAACATTTGAAATTGGTCATACACAGTTTCTAAACCCCGACGGGGACCCCATCGCCCCTTTACCTGAGCGTTCTGACGATAGGGTTGGGGCCATTTCGCTTTATCGGTCAATGGTACTTACTCGAGTTTTTGATGCTCGTTCTGTTGCGTTGCAGCGTACTGGTCGCATGGGCACTTTTGCGTCTTCCCTCGGCCAGGAAGCCGTGGGGGCTGGAACGGCGATGGCGATGCTGAAAGAGGATATCCTGATCCCTTCTTTCAGAGAACAGGCCGCGATGCTGGGGCGAGGCATTGCAATTGGCGAATACCTCTACTATTGGGGTGGAGATTCCCGCGGCAGCGATTCCTCCGGCTCCCCACTAGATTTCCCGATCAGCGTCCCGGTTGGTAGCCATGCCCCTCATGCTGCAGGCGTCGCGCTTGCTTTGAAACTCCGCAATGAGCCACGTGTCGCTGTCTGCATGTTTGGTGATGGCGCGACCTCAAAGGGCGATGTCTATGAGGCCATGAATATTGCGGGAGCCTGGAGCCTTCCCGTCGTCTTTGTCGTCAGCAATAACCAATGGGCTATTTCAGTTCCCCGCGAGGCCCAGACAGCAGCTGAAACCATTGCCCAAAAAGCCATCGCAACAGGGTTCCCTGGCGAACAGGTGGATGGCAATGACGCCTTGGCAGTATGGGAGAGAGCTTCCGTAGCCATAGAGAAAGCACGAAATGGCGGTGGTCCGCACCTTATCGAGGCGCTGACGTATCGGCTTTGCGACCATACCACCGCTGATGATGCCACGCGCTATAGAGACGACGAAACCGTCAGTCAGTACTGGAAAAATGACCCAATTGCTCGGTTTAAGTCCTTTCTGACGAAGCATCACAACTGGACCAAGAGTGAAGAAGAGAAGCTTCTTGAGGGCTGCAACAAGGAGGTCGAGGCCGGGGTTGAGGCTTACCTCGCCAGCACGCCACTCCCCGTTTCAAGCATCTTCGATCACCTATTCGCTGAACTTCCTAAGGATATCGCAGCCCAACGCAGCCTGGTTATTAAACGAGCCGGAGAGGGAAATGATGGCTGAAATCACCCTTATTGACGCGGTCAATCTAGCCCTTTCGCGTGCGATGGAAGAAGATGAAAGCGTCATCGTCCTGGGTGAAGATGTAGGGATTGACGGAGGCGTATTCCGCGCCACCAACGGCTTAATCGAAAAATTCGGTTCCAACCGGGTTCTCGATACGCCGCTGGCCGAGGGAGTCATTGCCGGAGTTTCTGTCGGCGCGGCAACTCAAGGCCTCAAGCCAATTGCCGAGATTCAATTCATGGGCTTTATCTATCCAACCATCGACCAGATGGTAAATCATGCTTCTAGACTGCGCACAAGAACGCGTGGTCGCCTTACCTGTCCCATGGTCCTGCGCGCGCCCTATGGTGGCGGCATCCATGCTCCAGAGCACCATTCTGAAAGCACAGAAGCGATGTTCACCCACATCCCGGGGCTACGCACTGTCATCCCCTCATCCCCAGCCAGCGCCTACGGGCTACTGCTTGCCGCAATCCGCGATCCTGATCCTGTCGTTTTTTTAGAACCCAAGCGCATCTATCGCGCCGTGAAGGAAGACGTTGTCGATGATGGCAAAGCCTTGCCACTCGATAGCTGCTTCGTCTTAAGGCCTGGGCACGACATTACGCTTGTTACTTGGGGGGCGATGATCATGGAAACCATGGCTGCTGCTGAAACTCTCGCCCAAGAAGGCTATGAAGCTGAGGTGATTGATGTGGCGACTTTAGCGCCACTGGATATGGGAACCATCCTCGCCTCAGTAGAGAGAACCGGGCGCTGCATTATCGTCCATGAAGCCGCAAGAAACGGCGGCTACGGTGCAGAAATTGCGGCGCGGCTTGCAGAAGAAGGCCTGATGTATCTCACGGCCCCTGTTGGGCGGGTGGCCGGGTACGACACGATTATGCCCATGTTCCGGCTAGAAGATCACTACATGCCCAATGAAGACAGGATTCTAGAAGCAGCCCGTGAGCGGCTGGAATACTAACGGAGATTTGCCATGAAGACCTTTGAACTACCGGACCTGGGAGAAGGACTGCAAGAGGCAGAAATCGTAACTTGGCACGTTTCTGAGGGTGATCACGTCATCACCGATCAGCCTTTGGTCTCCGTTGAAACCGACAAAGCGGTCGTCGAGGTTCCTGCTCCACGCTCAGGAGTCATCACCAAGCTTTTTGCTCAAGAAGGTGATCGAATTGCAGTGGGCGCAACACTGGTTGAATTTGAAGACGGCGGACAGGAAGACAAAGGCGCTGTCGTTGGAGATCTCGATAAAAATGGCACTGATTCGGTGATCGATACTCAGGCTGCAGCAACAACCGGACGAGCGACTTCAGGTACAGCCAAGGCAACGCCCCAAGTCAGAGCGATGGCCCGCAAAATGGATATTGATCTCGCCTTGGTTCAACCGACCGGACCGAAAGGGGTTATCACGGCAAACGACTTAGAACGTGCTGCCAAGGCGCTCTCGTCTAGTGGTCCGGCAGAGGAATTGCGTGGTGTAAGGCGCGCTATGGCCGAACGTATGGCCCGGGCCCATGAGGAAGTGGTGCGCGCCACCGTCACAGAATTTGCAGATATCACGGGCTGGGAGAAGGGAACTCATGCCACCGCGCGCCTTATCGTCGCCATAGGAGCTGGCTGTGAAGCGGAACCGGCGATCAACGCCTGGTATGATGGCGCCAAGCTGGAGCATCGCCTTAATGAAGGGGTTCACCTCGGTTTAGCCGTCGATTCCTCCGATGGCTTGTTCGTTCCAGTCATAAGAAACGCCCAAGACTTGTCTGTTGAACAGGCTGAAGCAGAAGTGCAACGGTTCAAAAAAGAGGTCCATGATCGCAACGTGCCGCCCAAAGACATGCGTGGGGCAACCATCAGCCTATCGAACTATGGGTCCATGGGGGGGGTGCATAGTGAAATGGTCGTCATTCCGCCGCAGGTCGCCATTCTTGGTGCCGGCAGAACTATTGAACAAATTATCTTGCGAAACGGCAAGCCAGAAGCCCTTCACCTGATGCCCTTATCATTAACCTTTGACCATCGCGCCGTAACAGGCGGTGAGGCCATACACTTTCTCAATCGAGTGAAGATGGAGCTGGAGCTATAGAGTTTTAACACTCGCTAAGAAGCCTGCCTGACTGCCCATTCGGAGGAACGAGAGCGCGCAGCCTAGGTCGTAGTCCTTGCGTTCCTTTTCAGCAACCATGCTTACAATTGGCTTACACGACTCAGCCTCAACCTTGATTTTGGATTCGTTCTTGGCATCCACGGCCCCTTTAAAGGCATTGTCATAGTCGGCCTCACGCAGAGGCTTTGGCTTGTCTTTGTCTTCTTCTTTTTCTTTGATCACCAGCGCAATATCGGGAACCACGCCATTTGCCTGGATCGTCTTGCCTGAAGGGGCGTAGTAGAGCTGGGTGGTCAATCGGAGAGAACCATCATTTGACAGAGGCAGCAATGTTTGGACTGAGCCTTTGCCAAAAGATCGACGCCCCATGACAGTCGCCCGACCATTTTCTTGCAAAGCACTAGAAACAATCTCAGATGCTGAAGCAGAGCCACCGTTAATTAGCACGACCATGGGAAGCCCTTTGGCGATATCCCCGGATTCTGCATCGTAGTGGCGCTCACCATTTCCGGTACGCCCACGAATACTAACCACTCGCCCTTGCTCTAAAAATGCATCAGAGAGAGCAACAGACTGATCGAGCAAACCGCCGGGATTGTTGCGCAAATCAAGGACCAGCCCACTCATCCGGCCCTGGCTTTTCTCGTAAAGGGTTTCGATGGCTTCTTCGACGCCATCCTCCACCTTCTCATTGAACCTCGTGACCTGGACATAGCCAATATTGCCTTCAAGCCGCGCCTTAACCGTCTCAATTTCAATAACGTCACGCACAATCGATACCTTGAAAGGGTCCGTATTCTTGCGCTGTATGGTCACATGAATTTCTGTGCCCGGCTCACCACGCATTTCATTGACCGCCTGCATGAGGGTCCAGCCTGAAAGCGGCTCGCCATCCAAATGCGTAATGATATCTC
>Ga0070727_10004303_pt1 | contig 12255 bp, 10 predicted proteins | sample tdAd472_FD_66722 | JGI IMG/M metagenome (GOLD analysis project Ga0070727, IMG submission 66722) | Marine sediment microbial communities from the Atlantic coast under amendment with organic carbon and nitrate - tdAd47.2 | ecosystem: Environmental > Aquatic > Marine > Coastal > Sediment | place... | reverse complement strand
TTTGGGGTGCGGGACGCGATTCGGCGGAGGCGGGGGGAGTACTGGTATCCATGATGAAAATTCTTGGGAATCCAATGATCTGAACTTGGTTTGATTTCAGTAATGTTAAGACAATGACGTATTTGTTAAGGTTCGAATAAAGCTTCGTTACGCATGCTGAATTACTTAATACCGTAACAATGTAACCGTATCCACTGCCAGAAATTCAACAGTTCGAGGCAGCGGACATGCATGGCCTTCGTGGAATTTCCCGGTACAGCAGTATTTGGATTTCGGATACTCACCTCGGCACGCGCGGCTGCAAGGCCGAATACTTGCTCGACTTCCTGAAGCACACCCATGCGGACAAGCTCTATCTGGTCGGGGACATCATCGACGGTTGGCGGCTGAAACGGTCCTGGTACTGGAACGACACCCAGACCGCGGTGATCCAGGAAATCCTCAAAAAGACCCGCAACGGGACGGAGGTCATCTACGTCCCCGGCAACCATGACGAGGTCCTGCGCGACTATCTGGGGCTGATCGTCGGCGGCGTGAAGGTCCGCGACCATGTGGAGCATGTCACCGCCGACGGACGGCGGTTCCTGGTCATCCACGGGGATCAGTTCGACGGCGTCGTGCGCTATGCCAAGTGGCTCGCCCTGCTGGGGGACTGGGCCTACAACCTGCTGCTCTGGATGAATGACCATTTCAACAAGGCCCGCAAGCTGCTGGGCATGCCCTACTGGTCGCTGTCCGCCTATCTGAAGCACAAGGTGAAGAACGCGGTCGAATTCATCAGCTGCTTCGAGGAAGCGGTCGCGCACGAAGCCAGGAAGCGCAAGGCCGACGGCGTCATCTGCGGCCATATCCACCATCCGGAAATCCGCGAGATCGACGGCATCCTCTACTGCAACGACGGCGACTGGGTCGAAAGCTGCACGGCGTTGATCGAGCAGAAGGACGGCCGTCTGGAAATCATCCATTGGGCGGAAAACACCGCGGTCGTTTCTTCCCATGACCGGGTGGCGGCCGATCGTGTTGCAAGCGACCGGGCGTCATCCCGGAAATCAGCGAAGCCCGCCGCGGCGCGCGTTTCATGAAGATCGGTAGGGCTTTTTAGTTGATCGACGATTTGGGCGAAAACGGTGCCGTGGACCTCGCCCCCCACGCTTTGTCTCACGCACTCATAATACAAAGTTGGTTCGACAGACCCATGCGAATACTCATCGTCTCGGACGCCTGGACGCCGCAAATCAACGGTGTCGTCCGCACCTATCAGCGCACGACGCGCGAACTCACCGATATGGGCCACGTGGTCGATGTCATCGGGCCTGACCGGTTCAAGACCATCCCCTGCCCCACCTATCCGGAAATCAGGCTGGCGATCGACGCCTGGTACCGATTGGCCGGGATGGTCCGGAATTTCGATCCGGATGCGATCCATATCGCGACCGAGGGACCCTTGGGCTCGGCGGCGCGGCGCTACTGCCTGAAGAACGGGGTTCCCTTCACCACCTCCTTCCATACCCGTTTCCCGGAATATGTCGAAGCGCGCTGCGGATTTCCCGCGCGCTACACCTATGCCTGGATGCGCCGGTTCCACGCGCCGTCGCAGGCCGTGATGGTGCCCACCGAATCGATGCGCCAGGTGCTGATCGAGCACGGCTTCACCAATACCAGGATCTGGAGCCGCGGGGTCGATACCGAGATGTTCAAACCGGAAGGCGATCAGCGGAACCGCGATTTCCTGGGCCTGCCGCGTCCGATCTACACCTATGTCGGGCGCGTCGCGGTGGAGAAGAATATCGGCCAGTTCCTGGATCTGGAACTGGACGGGACCAAGCTCGTCGTCGGCGACGGACCCATGCTGGCGGAACTGCGCGCCAAGCATCCCGATGTCGTCTTCGTCGGCGCCAAGGAGGGTGAGGAACTGGTGCGCCATTATCAGGCATCCGACGTCTTCGTTTTCCCCAGCCGCACGGATACGTTCGGGCTGGTTTTGATCGAGGCGCTGGCCTGCGGCGTGCCGGTCGCGGCCCTGCCGGTCACGGGGCCGATCGACGTGGTCGCCAACGGCAAGGTCGGGTTTCTGGATGTCGATCTGGCGCAAGCGGCCCAAAGCGCCCTGGACCTGTCGCGGGAAGCCTGCCGAAGCTATGCGCTGACCTTTTCCTGGGAGCGCGCGGTGGGGCAATTCCTGGAAGGCCTGTTTCCGTTCAACCCGGTGGAGAAGTTCCCTTTGGAGCCCGCCGAGGAACTGCCCTAGGCCCGGATTTGGCCGATCCTGCGGACGTGACGCCCGGCTAGACGCATGGTATAGGGGCGCGCGACAGCATCAATAGCAGATTTGGTCGGTTTCTTGGCGCACAGTCCCGCTCGAGCAGGTTCCGAAGATTCAACGCGCGCTCTGACCGGGCGTATTTGGCGTGAGTATGTTAGTTCCTATCTGGGCCTGCTTGCGGTCGCCATCTTCTTCATGGTGCTGGTCGCCGTGGCGACGGCCGCCCAGGTCTATCTGGTGAAGCCCGCTTTCGACGAATTGCTCGACACCCGCGAGTCGCTCTGGGTCTGGATCGTGCCGATCGGTTTCGTCGTCGCGGGGGTTTTGACCGGCGTCTCGAACATGGCGCAATCGCTGTTCATGCAGCGCATCGGCCTGCGCGTCGTTCAGAAGATGCAGGAGCAGATGTTCTCCACCATCCTGCGCGCGGATCTGGCCTACCTGCAGGAAACCGGCACCAGCCGGCAGCTGTCGCGGTTCACCACCGACATGTATCTGCTGCGCGACGTGGTGATCAAGGCGCTGACCGGCATCGGCCGGGACGTGCTGAAAGTCGTCGTCCTGTCGGGCCTCATGGTCTATCAGAACTGGCAGATGGCGCTCGCCGCGCTGGTCTTCTTCCCGCTCTGCGTCTTCCCGATTGTGCGGATCGGCCGCCTGCTGCGGAAAATCTCGACGAACAGCCTCGTCGAGCAAGGGCAGATGACCGCCGTCATCGACGACGCGCTGAAAGGGTCGCGGCAGGTCAAGGCCTACAACATGTACGAATATGAGGAAGAGCGCGCGGGCAATGCCTTCGAAACGGTCTTCCTGCTCGCCTTCAAATCGGCGCGGACGCGCGCCTTGAGCTACCCGATCCTGGATTCGCTGGTGGGCGTTTGCATGGCGGCGGTCCTGGTCTGGGGCGGTTACCAGATCCAGGACGGCGAAACCACCGTCGGGGCCTTCATGTCCTTCTTCGCGGCGGCCCTGGCCGCCTACCAACCGGCCCGCGGTCTCGCCAGCATGAACGCGACACTGCAGGAAGGGCTCGCCGCGGCGCGGCGCTGCTTTTCCGTCATCGACTATCGCCCGTCGATCGTAAACCGGCCGGGGGCTGCGGAACTGTCCTCCGTGCGGGGCGAAGTCGCGTTCAGGAACGTGGACTTCTCCTATGACGGCGAGACGCCTGTCCTGAAGAATATCGACCTGGAAGCGAAGGTGGGGGAGACCATCGCGCTCGTCGGGCGGAGCGGCGGCGGAAAGTCGACCATCCTGAACCTGGTGCCGCGGTTCTACGAAATCACCGGCGGGGAAATCCTGATCGACGGCACGCCGGCGCGCGACGTGACGCTGGAATCCCTGCGCGCCAATATCGGCCTCGTGACGCAGGAAACGCTGCTGTTCAACGATACGATCCGCGCGAACATCGCCTATGGCCGGTTGAACGCGACGCAGGAGGAAATCGAACAGGCGGCGCGGAACGCGGCCGCCCACGATTTCATCGTCGACCTGCCCGACGGCTACGACACGATGGTCGGCGAACACGGGTTGCGTCTTTCGGGCGGCCAGCGCCAGCGTGTCGCCATTGCGCGCGCCATGCTGAAGAATGCGCCGATCCTGCTGCTCGACGAGGCAACCTCGGCCCTGGATACGGAATCCGAACGCATCGTTCAGGAAGCGTTGGGCCGTTTGATGCAGGGGCGCACGACGATCGTGATCGCGCATCGGCTGTCGACCGTGATGCATGCGGACAGGATCTACGTCCTGGACAAAGGCGTCATTCAGGAGGTCGGAACGCATCCGGAACTGGTCGCCAAGGGCGGGGTTTACGCCCAACTCAGCAAGGTCCAGTTCGACCAACCGGTCGAGGAGCCCGAAGGCGATGGGAACAATGGTGCGCCAGGCGACGGGAAGATCGCCGTCGACGAAGCGGTCTAGGACCGTTCGGCCATGCGGATTGGCAAGAGGATCCTTCAGTCGGATGGGGTGCGCCGGTTTCTGTGCTGGCTGATTTCCGTATATCTGCGCTTCGTCTACGGCACGTCACGCTGGGATCACCGCGAGGCGGAATACCTAACCCCTCTATTGGACAGCGGAGAATCCTTCATCATTGCCCTCTGGCACAACCGCGTCGTCATGATGCCCTATGCCTGGCGCCGGAAAAACCGGCCGATCACGATTTTCACCTCCGACCATCGCGACGGGAAACTCGTCGCCTATTCTATGGGATGGTTTGGCTTCGACACGGTATTCGGTTCGACCAAGCGCACGGACATGAAAACGATCCGGATGATCGTCCGGTCCTTGCAGGAAGGCCGCCTGTTCGGGATGACGCCGGACGGGCCGCGCGGACCGCGCATGCGGGTGAAGGCAGGGGTCGTCGCGATGGCGAGGATGGCCAATGTCGCCATCATTCCGGTCGCCTATTCCTGCAAGCGCCGCGTTGTCTTGAACACCTGGGACCGTTTGATCTTGCCAATGCCGTTCACGAAGGGCGTATTCCTGTGGGGGGAGCCGATCCGGATGCCCAAGGGCGCGTCTTCGGAAGAGATGGAGGCGGCGCGGCTGCTGCTGGAACAGCGCATGGTTGAGTTGACGGCGCAAGCCGACCGCGAAATGGGACACGAACCGATCGAACCGGCGGCGCCGGACGATTTCCGGCGCGGCAGCCGCGAAAAGGAATGATCACAGCGATTTACAGACTGGCCTCCGGAGCCGCTGCGCCCTTCCTCCCGTTCTATCTTCGTTCGAGGATGCGGGCCGGCAAGGAGGATGAGGGGCGGTTGCGGGAACGGCTGGGCTTTTCCGACCGGGCGCGCCCGGAAGGGCCGCTTGTCTGGCTGCATGCCGCCAGCGTTGGCGAAACCATGTCCTCCCTGGTCCTGATCGAAAAGATACTTGGCGAGAATCCGGCGGTGTCCGTACTGCTGACGACAGGCACGGTCACCTCCGCCGCGATGGCGGCGAAGCGCCTGCCGGACAGGGCCGTTCATCAATATTGTCCCGTCGACGTGCCCAGTTGGGTCGGCCGTTTCCTGGACCATTGGCGGCCCGACGCGGCGCTGTGGATAGAGTCCGAGCTTTGGCCGAATCTGGTGCGGCGGACCCACAAGGCCGGCATTCCCATGGCGCTGGTCAATGCCCGCCTGTCCGCGCGGTCGCGGCGGCGGTGGGAAAAGGCGCGGAACACCTTCCAATCCCTGGTTTCCGCTTTTTCCGTCGTTCTCTGCCAGACCGAGGAAGGCGCGGCGGAATTCCGGACCCTCGGCGTGGCGGGCGCCGACAGCGTCGGCAACCTGAAATTCTCCGCGCCGCCGCTGCCGGTGGACGAGGGGGATCTCGCGGCATTGCGGAACCGTATCGGATCCAGGCCGGTTTGGCTGGCGGCGAGCACGCATCCGGGGGAGGAGGAAATCGTTCTGGAGGCGCATCAGCGCCTGACCGGGACCTTCCCCGATCTGCTGACGATCCTGGCGCCGCGCCACCCGAACCGGGCCGGCGAGATTGAGGCGATGCTGAAATCCCGCGTGGCGGGGGTGACACGCCGGACGGAAGAGCGCCTGATCGGCGATGCGGATGAAATCTACCTCGCGGATACGATGGGCGAGCTGGGGCTTTTTTATGCTCTGGCGCCTGTCGCATATATCGGCGGGGGCATGACCGCGCTCGGCGGGCACAACCCGATCGAACCGGCGCAAAAAGATACCGCCATTCTCTATGGACCCGATCGCGGGAATTTCACCACGGTCGCGGAGGAGTTGGAGGCAGCGGGCGCCGCGCAGGTCGTGTCCGATGCGGCCAGCCTGTCGGCGGCACTGTCGCTGCTGCTGTCGGATACGGCGGAATGCAGCCGCCGCGCCGCCGAAGCCCGGAAAGTCGCGGACCGGAACAGCGGGATCGTCGACAAGGTGATGGAACGTCTGCGCCCCGTTCTTCCCGCCCTGCACGGTGGCAAGTGATGGGGGACGGCCGTTGAAAGCGCCGGCGTTCTGGCAGCAAGGGAAAGGCGGCCTGAAGGCGGCCTTGTTGATGCCCTTGGCGGTGCTTTATGGCGCCGGCGCCGGCTTGCGGCTGCGCATGACGAAGCCGGTCCGGGTCAGCGTGCCCGTCCTGTGCGTGGGGAATGTCACGGCGGGGGGAACCGGCAAGACGCCGGTGGTCATGGCGCTCGCCGCTGCGGCGCAATCCATGGGGATCAAGGTCGCGGTCGTCAGCCGCGGTTATGGCGGCAGCCTGGCGGGGCCGGTCAAGGTCGACCCGGATCGCCACGGGGTGGGGGAGGTCGGCGACGAACCCCTGCTGATCGCCTCGCATGCCGCCACCTGGGTCGCGAAGGACAGGGTTGCCGGCGCGCGGGCCGCCGCCGCCGACGGCGCCGAGCTGATCCTGCTGGATGACGGGTTTCAAAATCCCACGCTGCACAAGGATTTCTCGCTCGTCGTCGTGGATGGCGGGTTCGGGTTCGGCAACGGATGCGTGATGCCCGCCGGGCCCCTGCGGGAACCCCTGGCGGCGGCGATGCATCGGGCGAATCTCGTTTTATTGATGGGGCGTGACGATGCGGGTGTGGCCCGGCGGATACCCGGTTCCGTACCGGTGGCGGAAGCCCATTTGCGGCCGGAAACCTCGGATTCCCTGACGCCCGGGATGAAATGCGTGGCTTTCGCGGGGATCGGCCTGCCCCGGAAGTTCTTCGCGACGCTTCGCTCCATCGGCGTGGATGTCCTTGCGGAACATTCCTTTCCGGACCATTTCGTATATCGGCGGGAGGATTTGGAGCAACTGATTGCCGACGCGGCGTCCCGCAAGGCAAGTCTTGTCACCACCGCCAAGGATCACGTAAGGCTCCCGCAGGAATTTGCCGGGAGAGTGAAGGTTTTGAGCGTCGCCGTGGAATTCGCGAACAAGGCTTTGCCGAAAGAGCTGATCCAGCGGGTGTCGGGTCATGGCTGAGCGTGGCCCGGCGCAGCGCCTGACGCGGCGTTTTCTTCTCTATCCGTTGCAGGGAGTGTTCATCGGCCTCCTGTTCCTGATTTGCCGCACCATCCCGATTACCTGGGCGTCGGCATTCGGGTCCTGGGTGTTCCGCACCGTCGGCCCGTTCCTGCGCGCGGACAAGGTCGCGCGGCGAAACCTGAAGAATTGCTTCCCGGACATGACCCAGGCGGAGATCGACCGCCTGGTGACGGCCGTATGGGACAATCTCGGCCGCGGGGCCGGGGAATGGGGGCAGATCGACCTGATTCCGACGCTAGGACCCAATTCCCGCGTCGAAATCGTCGGCGAGGAAATCATGAACAAGGTGATCGCCGACGGCGGTCCGTTCATCGCCGTCTCGGCCCATATGGGGAATTGGGAAATCGGCAGCCTTGTCCCCGCGCATCGCGGCGCGCCGATGGTCAACGTTTACAGAACGGCCTCGATCCCGATCGTCGATTATCTGTTCCGGAAGATCCGGGGGCGCTTCTGCCGGGATATCATTCCCAAGGGCGGGGCCAATGCGCGGCGGATCATCTCGACCTTGAAGGCAGGCTATCCGATCGGGCTGCTCGTCGATCAGAAACTGAATGAAGGGTTGCCTATTCCGTTCTTCGGACGGGACGCGATGACGCCGTCCGCCCCGGCCGAGCTGGCCTTGCGCTTCAATTGTCCCTTGATACCGGTTCGGATCGAGCGCCTGCCGAATGTTCGTTTCCGCCTGACCATCTATCCGCCCATGGAATTCCCCGAAACGGGAAACCGGAAGGAAGACGTCAAAATACTGCTGACCCGAATCAACGCCTTGATAGAGGAATGGGTCAGGGAGCGGCCGGAACAATGGTTCTGGGTTCACCGCCGCTGGCCGGACTGACAGCCCGTCTATTCCTTCACAATGGTAAGAAGTTGAGGGTCGAGGCGTTTCTCGAACCAGTTCACCCGCCAATCCAGATGGGCGCCGGTCACCCGCCCGGTCGCGCCGACGGTGCCGATCCGCTGGCCGCGTTGTACCCGTTCGCCCGCCGCCACATCGACGCTGTGCATATGAAGGAAGGCGGAGGCGAGGCCGTGGCCATGGTCGATCATCAAGGTGCCGCCGGAATAGTATAAATCCGCGTCGGCGAAGGAGACGGTGCCGGCGGCGGGCGCGACGACGGGCGTACCGACGGGCGCCGCGACATCGACGCCGTAATGCGGCTGGCGCGGCGTGCCGTTCAGAACCCTTTGACTGCCGTAGACGCCGGAGATCGGCCCGTCCACCGGCCAGAGAAACCCATTCAGAAATTCCTCCACGGCGGTGTCCCTGGCGCGGGCTTCCCGCACGGCGGCAGCTTCCCGCTGGATCCGCTCGATGACTTCGGGCGGGGGCGTGACCTTCTTTTGCGGCAATCCGTCGATGCGCTGAATGTCGTAGCTGCGCTGCTTCACCTTCAGCGGGATCGTCTCCCCCGACTTGTCCGGGTAGTCGATCTGCAGGGACATTTCCGGCGGATCGTCCCTGTGGAAGCCGAAAGCGAAGACCCCGTCCCCTGAAACCCGAAGCACCCGGTCCTCGAAACGGACGGTCGCCCCCGGCTCGGTCCGGCCGATCACCAGACCGCCCTGGGAAAATACGCCGTTCAAGATGGTGCGCTCGGCCAGGGCCGGAAAGGCTGCGAGCAGGACAAGGGCGACAAGCGGAACGAGGATCCTCACAGCAGCGTCCCCTGTTTCGGTTCCGCGCCGGCCGGTTTGCGCGGCGCAGGTTTCGGTTTCGCGGATGCTTGTTTCCGGCCCGCTTGGCCGCCATCGCCGACAACCGCCGGGATACGGGCATCCTCTCCGCTGTCGGAGAACTCGATGGAAATGGCGGCGCCCGGCGCCAATCCGGCGCCTTTGGATAGAGGGGTGCCGGACGCATTCCGAACCACGGCGAAGCCGCGTTCCAGGATATTCTTGTATGAGACGCTTTCCAGCCGCCGGCCCAATTGGTCCAGCGCCGTCGCGTTTTCCCGCAGCCGGCGGGTCATCGCCTTGCCCAACCGTGCGCCGAATTCGGTTCGCCCGAAGCGGTCCTGCTCGGCGGCGACGCGCCGCTTGGATGTCCCGGCGAGACGCTCGGCCAGTTGAACCAGCCTTTCGCCTTGCGCGTCGAGCACTTGGCGCGGGCTGCGCAGGCGCGCGGCGATCCCCGAAAGGGCCTGGTTCTCATGCCGCAGCAGGTTGCGCATCGCGTTGGTCTGCCGTTCGGCGGCATCGTCCAGGCGCTGGATTGCCGTATCGAGCAGGGATCGCGGGTCGGGCAGCCCGCGGCCGAGGCCGTCGAGCCGCATCGCCGCCCGTTCCGTATACCGGGTCCAGGACCCGACCATGCGCCTCTCGCGGTCCAACAGGTCGGTGATCAGGTCGCGCCGCACCGGGACCGCCATTTCGGCGGCGGCGGTCGGCGTCGGCGCGCGCCGGTCGGAGACGAAATCGATCAGCGTGACGTCGGTTTCATGCCCGACGGCCGAGATCAGCGGAATATCGCTTTCCGCGGCGGCGCGGGCGACCACCTCTTCGTTGAAGGCCCACAGATCCTCCAGGCTGCCGCCGCCGCGCGCGACGATCAGCAGATCCGGCCGCGGCACGGCTCCGCCCGGTTCGATGCGGTTGAAGCCGCGGATGGCGGCGGCCACCTGTTCGGCCGCGCCATCCCCCTGGACCAGAACGGGCCAGAGCAGCACGTGGCTGGGGAAACGGTCGCGCAGGCGGTGCAGGATGTCGCGGATCACCGCCCCGGTCGGCGAGGTCACCACGCCGATGACGTCGGGCAGGAAGGGGATCGGCTTCTTGCGGGCCGGATCGAACAGGCCCTCCGCTTCCAGCCGTTTTTTCCGCTCCTCCAACAGTTTCAGAAGCGCGCCTTCGCCCGCATGTTCCATGGACTCGATGACGATCTGGTACTTGCTGCGGCCGGGATAGGTGGTGAGCTTGCCGGTGACGATGACTTCCAGCCCGTCTTCCGGTTGCACCGACAAACGCTCGGCGGTGCCGCGCCAGCAGACGCCGTCGATCACGGCCTGATCGTCCTTCAGGGCCATATAGAGGTGACCCGACCCGGCGCGCTTGAATCCCGAAATCTCTCCCCGGACCCGGACATGGGAGAAATTCTGCTCCACCATGCGTTTCAGGATGCCCGATATTTCGGAAACGCTGAATTCCGGCGTATTGTCACCGGGCCGGTCCGTGGATTTTTGCTGGCTGTCGCTCATCGGATTGGGTGTTTGGAATCCTCTGTTTCGCACCCGCCAGTGTGCCCGGGATTCACGGCTGATGCCAAGGGAGGGCGGCGTCGAACGGCAACGCCGCGGTCACATGGATGCAATTGGCTGCCTTTACGGTCTATGGGCTGGCTTAGCAGGGGTGTGTTTCGGTATGGTGCGCAGCCCCGGCGGGCGGATATCGACGTGAGTGTTTAGAGGAGAGCAGGCGCGTGAGGATTTTGGTTATCGGATCGGGCGGACGGGAACATGCCTTGTGCTGGACGCTGGCGGCGTCGCCCTTGTGCGACGCGCTTTTCTGCGCGCCCGGCAATGCGGGGATCGCCCAGGATGCGACCTGCGTTCCGATCCAGGCCATGGATATCGACGGCATTCTGGACTTCGTGGCCAAAGAGGCGATCGACTTCGTCGTCGTCGGTCCCGAGGACCCGCTCGTCGCGGGTGTTGTCGACCGGCTGAACGACGCGGGCGTGAAGGCCTTCGGCCCCAGCGCCGCGGCGGCGCGCCTGGAAGGCTCCAAAGGCTATATGAAGGATGTCTGCCGGCGGTACGGAATACCGACCGCGGAATACCGCCGCTTCACGAACCGCGACGAAGCCCGCGCCTATGTTCAGGCGCAGGGCGCGCCGATCGTGGTGAAGACCGACGGGCTGGCGGCGGGCAAGGGCGTCACCGTCGCGCAGACGGTCGAGGAAGCGTTGAAGGCGATCGACGAAGCCATGACCGGCGGCAAGTTCGGCGCCGCGGGCGAAGAGCTCGTCATCGAGGAATTCATGGAAGGCGAGGAGCTTTCCTATTTCGCCCTGTGCGACGGGAAATCGGCCTTGCCGCTCGCCTCGGCGCAGGACCACAAGGCGGCTTATGACGGCGACCAGGGCCCGAATACGGGCGGCATGGGGGCCTATTCCCCGGCGCCCGTCTGCACGCCCGAGATCGAGGAACGGATCCGCAAGGAGATTCTGGAACCGACCATGGCGGCCATGGAAGCCGAAGGCGCGCCCTACAAGGGTGTCCTGTTCCTGGGATTGATGATCACCAAGGACGGGCCCAGACTGATCGAATTCAATGTGCGTTTCGGGGATCCGGAATGCCAGGTGCTGATGATGCGCCTGATGTCCGACCTCGCGCCTGCCTTGATCGCGTCGGCTGACGGCGTTCTCTCCGCCTTCGATCTGCGCTGGTACGACGAGGCCGCGGTCTCCGTCGTCATGGCGTCGAAAGGTTATCCCAACGGATACGAGAAAGGCACGCTGATCAAGGGCGTGGAGGACGCCACATCAGGCGATGAGGACGTCATCGTCTTCCATGCCGGGACGGCCAAGGGCGACGACGGCAACCTGCTGGCGACCGGCGGCCGCGTGTTGAGTGTCACGGCGCGCGGGCAATCGGTGTCCGAAGCCCGGACGCGCGCCTATGGCGTCGTCGACCGTATCGACTGGCCGAACGGCTTCTGCCGCCGCGATATCGGCTGGCGCGCGGTGCAGCGGGAGCGTGGATGAATATAGACCCCCAATTGGCGGATACCTTATGGATTATCGGCGTCATCATGCTGGGGCTGATGATCCTGTTCAAATTCGTCAATCGGAAGCAGTTTCGCGAAGAACGGTTTGAACGTCGTGTGAAGCGGCACGAAGAAGCCGACCCCGACGAGATGCCGGATCTGGAACCGATGCTGCGCCGGACGCGGATTCAGATCGTGATGGCGGCGATCGGCATAGCGGCCATCACCTTCATCGCGATCATGGGGATAGGCCAGGAATCCAGGGGGCTGCCGATGCCGGGTTTCCTGAC
>Ga0070727_10004301_pt1 | contig 12257 bp, 7 predicted proteins | sample tdAd472_FD_66722 | JGI IMG/M metagenome (GOLD analysis project Ga0070727, IMG submission 66722) | Marine sediment microbial communities from the Atlantic coast under amendment with organic carbon and nitrate - tdAd47.2 | ecosystem: Environmental > Aquatic > Marine > Coastal > Sediment | place... | reverse complement strand
TCGACCATGCAGGTCGTCTCGTCCATGACGATGATCCCCGCGCTGCCGATGGAACTCCCCGCGCCTTGCACGGCGTCGAAGCAGAGCGCCACGTCCAGCTCGTCGGCGGTGAGGACCTTCATCGACGAGCCGCCGGGGACGACCGCCTTGACCTTGCGCCCGTCGCGGATCCCGCCGCAGAAGCGCTCGTCCATCAGCAGCTGCCGGATCGTGATCCCGAAGGGCACGTCGTAGAGGCCGGGGCGCACCACGTGTCCGCTGACGCACCACACCTTGGGGCCTGCGCTGCCCATTTGCCCGCGGGGCGGGGCGTCTTCCTTGCTGACCGCCGGGGTTCCTAGGGAGTTGTACCACTCGAGGCCCTTGTCGAACATCAGCGGCAGGTTACAGATCGTCTCGACGTTGTTGACGATGGTCGGCTGGCGCCAGGCGCCCTCGACCGCGGGGTAGGGGGGCTTGAGCCGGGGGTAGCCGCGCCCGCCCTCGAGGGAGCTCAAGAGCGCGGTCTCCTCGCCGCAGATGTAGGCGCCGGCGCCGCGGTGAACGGTGCAGTCGAGGCGCTTGCCGAACCCCAGGGCGTTGGGCCCGAACACGCCCTTCTCGTAGGCCTCCTCGAGCGCCTTCTCCAGCACCTCGGCCCCGTAGACCATCTCGCCGCGAATGTAGATGTAGGCGTCGTTGGCCCCGATGGCGTGCGAGGCGATCACGATCCCCTCGAACATCAGGTGCGGGTCGCCCTCCATCAGCTTCCCGTCCTTGAAGGTGCCCGGCTCGCTCTCGTCGGCGTTGACGACGAGGTAGCGGGGGCCCGGCTTCTTGTCGACCGAGGGCACGAAGCCCCACTTCATGCCGCAGCCGAAGCCCGCGCCGCCGCGACCCCGCAGGCGGCTGTCCTTGACGAACTGGATCACGTCGGCGGGCGACATGGCCAGCGCCTTCTTCATGCCCTTGTAGCCGCCGTCGGCGACGTACTCGTCGTAGGAGGTGGGCCGGCCCTTGTAGCAGCGGCGGAGGAGCAGCGGCTCGTGGGTCAGGCACTCGTGCTCGTAGTCGCGCTCGCCCTCGGGCTTGGTCCGCTGCGCGTCCTGATCGGCGCAGATCGTCCAGGTCTGGGGCTCCTTGCGCCCAGCGCGGAAGTCGAAGGCCTCGGGGTCGTCGCGGAGGGTGTCGACCACCTGGTCGAAGACCTCGGGGGTCATCAGCTCGTAGTTGTAGCCGTTGACCTGGATCAGGGGCGCCTTGTCGCAGGCGGCCATGCACTCGGCGCTCTTGTAGGTGAACAGCCCGTCTTCGGTGGTCTCACCCGGCTTGATCCCGAGCTTGGTCTCGACGTGCCTGGCGAACTCGTCGGCGCCGCGCAGGGCGCAGGGCAGCGTCCGACAGAGCTCGATGATGAACGTCCCGTTCCCCTCGCGGCGGAAGTGGGTGTAGAAGGTCACGGTCCCCAGCACGTAGGCGGGCGAGAGCCCCAGGTGCTTGGCCACGAGTTTCATCCCCCCGTGATCGACCACGCCGAATTCGCGCTCGGCGATCCGCAGGGCCGGCAAGAGCGCCGCGCGACGCTCGGGGTAACGCGAGCAGAGCTGCTCGATCTCTTCGGCGACCTCGGCGCTGAACACGCGCTCGATCACCTCGGGCTCGGCGGTAGGCAGTGCAGTGGCCATTAGCGATCCAACTCCCCAGCAATCACGTTCAACGAGCTCATGGTCGCGACTACGTCCGAGACCAACTTGTCCTGGATCATGTTCGGGATCGCCTGGAAGGCGAACAGGCTCGGCGGGCGCACGCGCACTCGATACGGCACCGCCGTCCCGTCGGAGATCAGGTACCAACCCAGCTCGCCGTTGGGCGACTCGGTGGCGTGGTAGATCTCGCCCGACTCGGGCGTCTTGATCCCGTGCCCAGGCATCGTCAGCATGAAGTGCTGGATCAGCGACTCCATCTTGGTGTAGACGTCGTCCTTGCTGGGCAGCGTGGCCTTGGCACCCAGCGCGTTGACCTCGCCGGAGGGCATGCTGTCGAGCACCTGCCGGCAGATCTTGGCCGACTCGCGGATCTCAGCCAGGCGCTGCTGGTAGCGGCTGTAGACGCAGCCGTCCGTGAACACGGGGATCTCGAAGTCGTATTGCTCGTAGCCCAGGTAAGGCCGGTCGCGGCGCAGGTCGCGGTCGATCCCCGAGGCGCGCGCCAGCGGCCCGCTGAGGCCGTAGGCCACCGCGTCTTCGCGGGTCAGCACGCCCACGCCCACGGTCCGGTCCATGAAGATCCGGTTACGGGCGAGCATGCCCTCCATGTCGCGCACGGTGTCGTCGAGCCGGTCGAGGAAGGTCCGCACGCGGTATTCGACGCCGTCGGGGAGGTCGAACGCCAGCCCACCCACGCGGGTGTAGCTGGTGGTCAGGCGCCCGCCCGAGGTCAGCTCGAACACGTCGTAGATCTTCTCCCGCTCGATGAACGACCAGAGCATGGGGGTGAAGGCGCCCATGTCCATGCCCTGGAGCCCGATCCCCAGGATGTGGTCGCTGATCCGGCTCAGCTCGCACATCAGGACCCGGATCGCCGCCGCGCGCGGCGGGATCTCGATCCCGAGCATCTCTTCGACGGCGCAGGCGAAGCCGGTGTTGTTCGCCATCGCGGAGAAGTAGTTCATGCGGTCGGTGACCACGATGTACTGGTTGTAGGTGCGGTACTCGCCCAGCTTCTCGAAGCCGGTGTGCAGGAAGCCCATGTCGGGCTCGGAGCCCGAGACCTTCTCACCGTTGAGGCGCAGGATCAGGCGCAGCGTGCCGTGCATGGCGGGGTGCTGCGGCCCGAAGTTGATGATCATGTCCTTCTCGCCGAGGCCGGGCTCGACGGACATCGCGCCTTCGCCGAAGGCGCGCGACGGCACGATGCTGTCGGCGAGGGACGTGGCCTTGAGGTCTTGGCTACTCATAGGTCGCCTTTCGCGTGCGGGGCACCACCGGGAAGTTGTCGCGCTCGCCCCGCCCGCGGAGGGGGTAGTCCTTGCGCAAGGGGAAGCCGACGTAGCCCTCGGGGAGCAGCAGCCGCTTGAGGTTCGGGTGCCCAGGGAACTCGATCCCGAACATGTCGTAGACCTCGCGCTCGGGGAAATCGGCGCCGACCCAAAGGCCGTGGGCCGTGGGGACCGTGGGGTCGTCCTCGGGCACGTAGGCCTTGACCCGCAGCCGCGCCTCCTGCCCGAGGTTGGTCAGGATGTAGACCATCACGAAGCGCTCGGGGTGGTCGCCCTCGAGCTTCATCGTGTCGTAGGCGGTGACGTCGGTCAGCTGGTCGAAGCCGAGCGCGTTCTTGCAGTGCGCGAGGGTCTCGTGCAGGCGCTCGAGGGGGACGAAGATCACCTGCTGGTCGCGGAAGGCCTCGCGCTTGACGAGGTCCTTGCCGAGCCAGGCGGCGATCGCGTCGGCCAGACGCCGCTCGCGCTCGACGCGGCGGGCCGCCGACTCTGCCGCGCGCTCGCGGCGCTCGGCGAAGATCTTGCCCATGTCGGCGAGGGGAAGGCTGGTCACGACTTGACCTCCTCAGCGCGGCGCCGGTCCATGGATTCGAGCCGCGCCAGGTTATCGATCCCGGTGCGCTCGTCGATCAGCTTCTGGATCTCGGTCTTGCCGACCTTGTCCTGGATCAGGCGCACCGCGTCGATCAGGTTCTCCGGCCGCGGCGGGCAGCCAGGAATGTAGACGTCGATCGGAATGAACTGATCGACGCCCTGGATCATGGTGTAGGTGTCGAACACGCCTCCACAGGAAGCGCAGGCGCCCATGCTGATCGCCCACTTGGGCTCGGGCATTTGCTCCCAGATACGCTGGAGGACGGGCATCATCTTCAGGGTCACCCGCCCGCCGACGATCAGCAGGTCGCTCTGCCGCGGCGAGAAGCGCACGACCTCAGCGCCGAAGCGGGCCATGTCGTAGCGCGACGACATGGTCGCCATCAGCTCGATGGCGCAGCAAGCCGTCCCGAAGGGCATCGGCCAGAGGCTGTTCTTCCGCCCCCACGCGAGGAGGTCCTTGATCCGCGTAGAGATGAAGTCGTTGCCAAGCCAGTCTTCTAGTCCCATTCGAGACCCTTCCTCTTCCAGACGTAGTAGAGGCCTACGCCGAGCACACCGACGAACAGCAACACCTCGACCAGCAACACGAGCTTGACCGCGGCGTCGATCCCCGGCTGGCGAAACGAAGCCGCCCACGGGAACAGGAACACGGTCTCAAGGTCGAACAGAATGAACAGGATCGCGACCAGGTAGAAGTGCACCGAGTAGCGCTCGCGAGCGCCCTCCTGGATCGGCTCCATCCCGCACTCGTAAGGCAGCGACTTGGTCTCGTTGGGCCGCTTGGGCCCGAGGAACTTCGAGAGCATCAGGACCGCGGTCCCGATGATGATCCCGATCGCCGCCATGAACACGAGGGGGAGGTATGCGGTGAAGGTGCCCAGGTGCAGGCACAGACCGCCCTGAAGGGCTTGATACATGGTGACCCCTTGCTGTCGGCGCGGATTATACGGTGCCCCCAGGTGGGAGCAAGCGGCGTGGGGTCTCGGTAAGTTCTTACGGTTTTTACGCTTTCGCGCCTCCCCCATCAGGCGGACGCGCCGCGGCGTGGGGCGGGTGCGCGGGCTACCCTCGCCGCTGGAGGGTGATGTGAGCGCGAGCATGGGCCCAGGAATCAGCGCGTAGCTTCGCGGTGCGGATCGGACCCTACGAGATCCTGGACGAGGTGGCCCGCGGGGGGATGGGGGTGCTCTACCGCGCGCGCGACCCCCGCAGCGGACGCGCGGTCGCGCTGAAGCTGCTCCTGATCGAGGGCGAAGCCACCCAGCGCCGCTTCGCGCGCGAGGCGCGGGCCATGGCGCAGCTGCGCCACCCCGGGATCGCGCGCTACTACGAAGCCGGCGAGCACAAGGGGCACCCCTACCTGGCCATGGAGTTCGTGGAGGGCCACTCGCTGCAGGACCGGCTGAACCGCGAGGGGCGCCTGCCCGCGCACGAAGTCCGCCGGATCGGGGTCGCGCTCTGCGACGCCCTCGAGGCCGTGCACGCCGCGGGGCTGCTGCACCGCGACCTCAAGCCCGCCAACGTCCTGCAGAACGTCGCGGGGCGGGTCGTTCTCACCGACTTCGGCCTGGTCAAGCAAGACGCCGCCGGGCGCCCGCAGACCCTCAGCTTGAGCGTGCTCGGCGGACTGCTCGGGACCCCCGGCTACTGGCCGCCGGAGCAGGCCCGTGGGCAACTCGACGAGATCGGCCCCCACTCGGACGTCTACGCCCTGGGGGCCACCCTGTATGCATTGCTCTGCGGGCATCCGCCGCGGGCAGGGGCCGACCTCCTGGAGACCCTCGAGCTCCTCGATCAGCCGGTGACCCCCCTCCGCGAGCTGCACCCGGGGATCCCGCCCGACCTCGACGCGGGTGTCCTGCACGCGCTGGAGCTCGACCCCGCCGCGCGCCCCGACCTCGCCCAGCTTCGCGGGGTGCTCACCGGGACCGCGAGCGCGCCCCCGACGCCGACGCGCTCGCGCCTGCCGTTGGCGCTCGCCCTCGGCCTGGCGACGCTCGGCGTCGCCGCGCTCGCCTGGACCGCCTGGTCGCGGTCCGCTCCAGCCACGCGACCCGACCCGCCCCCCGCCCCGCGGGTGGACCCGCCGCCGGTCGCGCCGACCGCCGATCCGCAGCCGAACCGCGCGGGCCCTGTGCGACTCACCTCCGCCCCCGGCTCCCACGTGACCGCGGTCTCCGCGGTCGCGGTGTCTCCGGACGGTGAGTCCGTGTTCAGCGGGAGCCTCAGCGGCGAGCTGCGCCTGTGGGCGAGCGACAGCGGCGCCCTGCTCGAGACCTGGCTCCCCGGAGTGGGCGGGTTCGCGGCCGTCGCCTGGTGCCCCTCCGCGATGCTCGCGGCCAGCCGCAGCGGGACCCTCGTGCGGATCGCCGGGGGCGAGGTGCACACGCGTCCCTTGGGACACCCGACCTGCCACGACCTGGACACCGACGCCGCGGGCCGGGCGATCAGCGCGGGGAGCGACGGGCTGCGCCTGTGGACGGTCGAGCAGGTGCGTAGCGCCACTTCGCCGCCGCCGTGCTCGCTCGACGCATCGGTGGACGTAGCCCGCTTCGCCCCCGGCGGTGGAGGCCTGGCTCTCGGCGAGTCGGGGTGCTGGCGCTGGAGCGCCGAGGGCGTGGTCGAGGTCACCGCCGTGCCGGGCAGCCGCTACAGCGACCTCGCCTGGAGCCCCGACGGCGCACAGGTCGCCCTGCTCGAGCGCCAGCACCGGATCTCGCTCTACCGCTGGCCCGAGCTCGAGCTGCTGAGCCAGGGCCGGATCCACAAGCCGCGAGACGGCGAGTCCCTCGAGGTCGGCAGCGCCAGCCTCTGCTTCGACGCCCGCGGGGAGCGGCTCTACACCGTGGGGATCTACCCCCAGGTGCGGGTGTGGCAAGTTCCCAGCCTCGAAGCCGCGGCCGGCGGCTTCTACACGCCCGGGCGCTCGTGGAGCGCGCGCGTCCGCCAGGCCGGCGAGGCCGTGCTCGTAGGCGGCAACAGCGGGCAGTTGCTCGCGTTCTCCACCGCCAGCAGCCTCCCCGTCTGGCGCCGCGCGCCGCGACCGCTGGTGAGCCCTGCGAAGCATGGCGCGGGGCCCGTGGTCGGGGGCATGACCTGGTTCGGCCCGCGGATCCTGCTCAGCACCGACGAGGGCCTGCAGCTGCTCGACGTGGAGAGCGGCCGCCGCCTCGACCAGCCCAGGGCGCCAATGGGCGGCGCGGAGCGCCTGGCGAGCTACGGGGAGTATCTGCTCGGGATCCAGGACGGCGTCACCGTCCTCGCCCGGGCGCGGGTGGTGGGCGAACACCTGGTGGTCGACCAGCCCAGCCACCTGCAGCCCGAGCCGGGCCACGCCGTCGTCGACCAGCGCGTCGTCGGGCACCAGCTGTTCCTGCTCTACCGCAGCGAGGCCGACGGGCGGGCGCTGATTCACGTGCGGGACCTGCGCACCGGGAAGCGGGTGGGGCAGTTCGGCCCCGTCGACCTCGGCGCCGGGCGGCTGCATCTGGGCGACACCCTCTCCACAGGGCGCAGGGTGTGGGCGGCGGGGCCAGCCCAGCTGCTCAAGCTGGACTTCGACGACGCCCCCCGTGCCACGGAGCTCGCCTCCCCCCTGGCCTACGTGGCCGAGGTCGGCGACGACGAGACCCTCCTGGTGGGGGTCGACGGAGCGTGGCAGCTGGGGCGGAGCTCCTCCCAGGAGGTCCTCGGTCAGGGCCAGTGGACGGAGTCTGGCGCCGTGAAGGCGATCGGCCCCCGGCGCGTGGTGCTCACGTCCGAGCACACGGCGCGGGTGCACGACCTCGCAGAGGACACCGAGCTCGCGAGCATGACGCTGCCCCCCGACGACTACGTCGTGGGCAGCCTCGCCGCACCCGACAGGGACGCGCTCTACGTGTGGACCTGCCGCGGCGAGGTGTGGCGCCTGCCGCTGCCGCGCTGACCGCCCGCTACACTCCTGGGGTGCAGATCGGACCGTATCGCGTCGAGAAGGAAGTCGCCCGCGGCGGCATGGGCGTGCTCTACAAGGCTCGCGACGCCGAGGGCCGCTCGGTAGCGCTCAAGCTGCTCCTGGTCGAGGGGGCCGCCACCTCCAGGCGGTTCGCGCGCGAAGCGGAGGCCCTGGCCCACGTCACCCACCCTCACGTCGCGCGCTTCTACGGCGCCGGAGAACACGAGGGTCGGCCCTACCTGGCCATGGAGTTCGTCGAGGGGCGCTCCCTCGAAGAACGCCTGACCCGCGAAGGGCCCCTGCCGCTGGACGAGGTGCTGGGGATCGGGCTCGCGCTCTGCGACGCGTTGGCGGCCGCCCACGCGGTCGGGCTGCTCCACCGCGACGTGAAACCCGCCAACGTGCTGCAGGGCGTGGCCGGGCGCGTGGTGCTCACCGACTTCGGCCTCGTGCACCGCGAGGACGACGGGGCGACGCGGCTGACCCGCAGCGGAGGCTTCCTCGGCACGCCCGGCTACTGGCCACCCGAGCAAGCCCACGGGCGCCTGGAGGACATGGGCCCCGCCTCCGACGTCTACGCCCTCGGCGCGACGCTCTACGCGCTGCTCAGCGGCCGCCCGCCGCGGGGAGGCGAGAGCCTGCTGGAGGCGGTGCACAAGGTCAGCGAGCCAGTCGAGCCGCTGGCCGGGCAACGCCCGGGCACCCCCGCGCCCCTCGAGGCCATGATCCTCGCCAGCCTCGAGCCCGACCCCGCGCACCGCCCGACCCTCGCGGCGCTGCGCAAGGCGCTGCTCGACGCCCAGGCCCCGCCCCCCGAGCCGGCGCGGGCTCAGCCCCCGATCCTGGCCGCCGTCGGCCTGCTGCTGCTGGCGCTCGCGCTCGCGCTGGGGCTGTGGCTCGCCTGGCCCGAGGCGCCGGACCCGGTCGCGCCGGATCCGGCGCCGACCGTCCCCGACGCCCCGGCCGACCCCGACGCCCCGGCCGACCCCGACGCCCCGGTCGACCCCGACGCCCCGGCCGACCCCGACGCCCCGGCCGACCCCGACGCCCCGCCGCCGCCGTCGGACCCCCCGCCGCTCACCGCCGACCTCGAGGTCCTGAGCATGGTCCCCGCCCCCGGTGGCCACATGAGCATGATCTCCGAGCTCGCCTTCGACCCTGGTTCGAACCGGATCTTGAGCGCCACGATCTCCGGGGAGCTGCGCCTGTTCGACGCGCGCACGGGTCAGCAGATCGTGGGCTGGTTCGACCCCAGCTGGAAGCACGTGTCGGGCGTCGCGTTTGGCCCGGGAGGGCGCCTGTTCGCGGTCAATCGTGAGGGGCTCATGATCCGGATCGACCCCCAGAGCGGCCTCGACACCCGCCGCGCGGGGAGGCGCACGGAGGACCTCGACGGCGACGGGAAGGGACGCCTGGTGACCTGCGGCGTCGAGGGGGTGCGCCTCTGGACGTTGGAGCAGGCCCTGGGCCAGGGGAAGCCGCCACCGTGGGTGGCCACGGGATCCTACGGCCTCGCCCGCTTCCACCCGGAGGGTGGAGGCCTCGCCGTCGGCCCTGGCGTGGCCTGGCGCTGGAACGCCGAGGGCCGCGGGGAGGTCGTCGAGCTCGACGACCACGGGCTGACGATCAACGACCTGGACTTCTCTCCCGGCGGCGACTACGTGGCGGCGCTCGCGTCCAGCGAGAACCGCGCCCTCCTCTACCGCTGGCCGAGCCTCGAGCTGCTGAGCGAGCGCGTCGTCTACCAGCGGCGGCCCAGCGACCCGGGGACCTTCTACGCTCGCTCGCTGTGCTTCTCCGCTGACGGCGCGGAGCTCTACACGGCTGGCTGCGAGCCGGAGCTGCGCCGCTGGAGCGTCCCCGCGCTGGAGCCCACCGGCAACGGCCCGCGCCTCGGCAACCGCTCTTGGATCGAGCGGCTCCGACGCGGACCGGGGCAGCACCTGCTCAGCGGCGGCAACGACAGCGTGCTCCGCTCGCACGCCATGCCCGGGGGAAAACGAGAGTGGCTGCGCGTGTGCAAACCGCGACAGCGCGCGAACGCGCACCCGCGCGAGCTCGCGTGGTGCGGCGAGTCGATCCTGGCCCTCAGCACCCAGGAAGGGCTCGTGCTCTACGACACCGCGCGGCAGCGGATGCTCGTCAGCCCGAGCGCGGCCTTCAAGGGCTGGGAGCGGATCACCGCCTCGGCGGACCGGGTGTTCGGTATCCGCGAGGGCAGGCTGTTCGCCAGTCGCCTCGAGCGCACGGGGGACGCGGTGGCGCTCAAGCGCCCCCACGTGTTCAGCATGCAGTTCCCGGTCACCGACCTGCTCGTGGTCGGGGAGCACCTCTACGTCGTCGGGGCCAACGCCCAGGGGGGCCCAGGTCGCGATCCTCAGCCTGCCCGACATGCAGGTGGTGCGCTCGATCCGTGACCGGAAGGTCGGCGGAACCTCGCCGTGGCTGGGCCAGCCGCTCCCCGGCTACGACCGCGGTTGGCTCGTCGGGGACACGGGGGCGCACCAGCTCGCGCTGGCCAAGGGTCCCCGGCTGAACCGATTCACGATCCCGGGCCCGCCGCTCTACCTCGGTCAGTTCGACGCCGAGCGCTTCCTGGTCGTGGGCCCGGGCGGGAGCTGGCAGCTCGGAGCGGACCTGCGCGACACCCTCCCCAACCCCCGCGACCTGCAGCTGGTCCACGGGCGAGGCCTCGTCAACTACGGCAACCGGCTCGAGCTCTACGACTTCCCAGCCAAGCGAACCCTGCGGAGCTATCAGGCGCCGCCGGGGGAAGTGCTGCTGCGGGTGCTCCCCGCCCCCGACGGCGCGACCTGCTACGTGTGGACCCTGCGGGGCGCGGTCTACCGCTACCGCCTCACCGACTGAGCCGGGCGACCCCGCTACACTCGCGAGGTGCAGGTCGGACCGTATCGAGTCGAGGGAGAGGTCGCCCGCGGCGGGGCGGGGGTGCTCTACCGGGCGCGCGACGCCGCGGGGCGCAGCGTGGCGCTCAAGGTGTTGCGGATCGAAGGCGAGGCGACCGCCCGCCGCTTCGCTCGCGAAGTGCGCGCGCTGTCCCGGCTCCAGCACCCGCACGTCGCGCGCTACTACGGCTCGGGCCTGCACCACGGCCGTCCCTACCTGGCCATGGAGTTCGTCGAGGGCCACTCCCTCGAAGAGCGCTTGCAGCGGGAGGGCCCGCTCCCCGTCGAGGAGGTGCGCCGAATCGGGTCGACCCTCTGCGAGGCGCTGGAGGCGGTGCACGCCCAGGGGCTGCTGCACCGCGACCTCAAGCCGGCCAACGTGCTGCAGAGCGTCGCCGGGCGGACGGTGCTCACCGACTTCGGCCTGGTCAAGCAGGAGGACGGGCAGACCCTGAGCCTCACCGTGGCCGGCGCCTTCCTCGGCACCCCAGGCTACTGGCCCCCCGAGCAAGCCCGGGGCGCCCTCGGCGAGCTCGGCCCCCACTCGGACGTCTACGGCCTGGCGGCCACGCTCTACGCCCTGCTCAGCGGGCGCCCCCCGCGAGGGGGCGAGACGCTGGTCGACGTGCTGGAGCGGGTGACCGCGCCTGTCGTCCCCCTGTCCCGCGCCGACGTCCCCCCCGCCCTCGAGCGCGCGATCCTCGCGTGCCTGGACCCCGAGCCCGCTCGGCGCCCGCCCCTGGCGAGCCTCCGCGACGCGCTCGGCGCACCAACCAACGCCTCGCTTCCCCGGCGCTCCGCCGCCCGCTGGATCCTCGCAGGCACGGGGCTCGCCCTCGCGCTCCTCGCGCTGGGCTGGGCCGCCGCTCGCCTCGGCTCGCCCCCACCGGCGGACCCCGGCCCGCCTCTCCCGGTCACCGCCCGCGAGCCTCAGCCCCTCCCGCCCCCGCCCCCGCTCCCGGGGACGGGCAGCGACGCGGCGCTGCCGCCCTGGCCGGCCGGCGACGTCGAGCTCGCGCTCGCGGCCCCCGGCGCGCACCTGGGCATGATCTCGGAGCTCGCCGTCGACCCCGCCACCCAGCGAGTGCTCAGCGGGAGCAACTCCGGCGAGCTCCGCGTCTGGGACCTCGAAAGCGGCGAGCAGCTGGGGGCCTGGTTCGACCCCGAGTGGAACTACGTCAACGGCGTGGCCTTCGGCGCCGCGGGTCACCTGTTCGCCGTGGTCCGGCAAGGGCTGCTGCTGCGCGTCTCGCCCCGCGGGCTCCTCGACAGCCGCCCCGCGGGCGCCGACCCGACCGACCTCGACAGCGACGGGGCCGGCCGCCTGGTGACCTGCGGCCCGGAGGGCGTGCGCCTCTGGAGCGAGACCCAGGCGCTGATCGACGGCCCTCTGCCCCCGCTGTTCGCCAAGGGCGACTACACGGTGGCCCGCTTCCACCCCGACGGCGGCGGCCTCGCCCTCGGCCCCGCCGGCGCCTGGCGCTGGACCGCCGAGGGGAAGGGGGAGGCGGTGCGCCTGCACCGCAGGGGGCGCGACTTCGCCGACCTGGCGTTCAGCCCCGACGGAACCCGGGTCGCCATGTTGGTCCAGGAAGCAACCCGCGCCTGCCACCTCTACCTCTACCGCTGGCCGGAGCTGCAGGTGCTGGTCGAGCGCCAGGTCTTCACGCCGTCCCCCGACGACCCCCCGACGCGCTACGCCCGCTCGCTGTGCTTCTCCCCCGACGGGAGCCGGCTGTTCACCGCGGGCGCGGGCCCGAACGCCCAGGCCTGGGCCCTCCCCGACCTCGCCCCCCTCGAGGGCCTCCCGTTGAACACGGCCTCCTGGGTCGAGCGCGTGCGC
>Ga0070727_10004298_pt1 | contig 12271 bp, 10 predicted proteins | sample tdAd472_FD_66722 | JGI IMG/M metagenome (GOLD analysis project Ga0070727, IMG submission 66722) | Marine sediment microbial communities from the Atlantic coast under amendment with organic carbon and nitrate - tdAd47.2 | ecosystem: Environmental > Aquatic > Marine > Coastal > Sediment | place... | reverse complement strand
ACTGTGCAAAATCAGGGGCTACAGTAGACTTTTCCAAAATCTACAGTAAACCCTTTGGGAAGCCCTGTAAACACTGGAAATTTTTGACGAAAAAATTGGCGCAAATTGACGTAAAAACAAAATCGCACCTATGGAAAAGCAATCAACAAATGGCAGAACAAAGAAACAGCCACAAGCTTTCACAGTTATTCCAAAAGGTTCAAGAAATCGCATAGTGAGGTATTGGACGGAATGGTACCTTACTTTAAGGAGAACTATCTTGATCCTTTTGGAGAGGGAACAAAGATCATCCTTGACAGCATCAAAAAATTGGAATTGAAGATGATGAAGAAATTCGATAGGCTCATCGCCATTAACAAGAACATGGAAAAGACCAGCCTCCGGCCCACCTATGAAATGGTACTCATTCTTTACGAGGGAAAAGGACATGGCCTCTGAACTACTTAAAACGACGGGGGTCAAAACACCCAGTATACTGAACAATAAAGTACAAATAGAGGTCAAGATCATCAAAGCCCTTGAAAAAGAGCTTTGATAAAGCTAGGAGCGCAGGTAAGGACATAGGATACCAAAATCAAAAAGTAGGTTGCGCCCTATCGGGTTTTTGCTTTACGCTTATCTGCCTGAACACTACAAAAACCCGACAGGATCCATGCGCAAAAGTTGGGGGTAAGATTTGGGGTGCTTGTTGTTTTTTTGTAGACAGTTCGGTTTTAAGAGAAGCTTACAGTATTGGTTTCGTGGATTTTATCCTCTTTGGATTTATTGTGTTTTATGATTAAATAGGTATCTTACTGTTTGTTTAATCAATGTGACTTCACCTATGCCGCTATATATGGACCTTCATCATATCGACCCCAATATAACTCAAGAGGATTTGGACAAGGCTCATAGGAAAGATTTGGAAGTCCAGGATAAATATGGTGTATCACACAAGAAGTATTATGTGAACTTTGAAGAAAAGACAGTATTCTGTTTAATGGAGGGGCCAAATAAAAGGGCAGTGCACTCAAGTCATGCCGAAGTACACGGAGTTGGTCCTTGTAACATTATTGAAGTTTCTTCATTAACCCCAACCTTTAGTTTTAATGCGATGATAGGAGATGAGGGGGGCAAGAATAGCTGGGATGTTGCATTGACAAAATCCGGTGAAATCGATACCGGTTTTCGAACTTTAATGCTGATCACACTTTTTCACTTCAGTTCAGATAATAAGTCGATGACCAAAGAAATATTTCAAATAATCGAAAAACACGAAGGTAAGGTTGTGTCGCAACCAGATAAAAAAATATTGGTTTCTTTCTTGCACGCTCAAGATGGGATGTATTGTCTAAAATCAATTAAAGGTTATCTGGACAATACTAATAATATTGAATACAATTTGGCCTTGATAACTGGTAAACCAGTAGATGATGCAGGGTCGCACCTGTTTGAAAATACTATTGACAGGTTGAAGATTCTTTGTCTTTTAGGACAATCGAAAACGGCCTATTTGGATTCGGACACTAAGTCCCTATTTGAAAAAGGACTCGCCAATATTGAAACGTTGAATTACAGTTTAATACAAGTTATTTCTGTGGTCGACTTTGCCATACTTGAAGAACTAAATGAACTTCTGGAGAACAACCTGGGAAACTCCAGTTTTAGAACCGAGCAAATAAGTGACGCTTTGGGATTGAGCAAAACCCAAACATATAGAAAAACCAAACAATTGACGGGAATGTCCCCGAGTGGTTTGGTGCTTGAAGTGCGCCTAAGAAAGGCACTTGCCGACCTAAGGGACACTGACCGGACAATATCCCAAATTGCTTATGACCGTGGGTTTAATAGCCCCAATTACTTTACACGAGCCTTTAAAAAAAGGTTTCAGCTGTTACCAACAGAATTTGCGCATCTATCCACTTCGATTGACCAATCACGATCAGAGATTGAGACAGCATAGTTGTATTCAAAGCTTTGCAATGGATGCAAAGTGTCATCTTTTGGAATAAAACTTACACCTAGCCTAGAATCATCCCCCTAATTTTGGAGTAGCGATACCATAGATAAAGTTCAGATAGGGCCCTGGATTTATGGTTGTTATTGAGATTACGACGTAATATCTTGATTATTATTTAAGTGTAAAACAATTAAATTTTTTAAAGATGAAGAATATATTATTTAGTATTAGTGTTTTGATTTTTTCCCTTTCCCATGGACAGTATAAAGGTAATATCATTACAGACGAGTTTCCATCAGCTAAGGCAGAAGTAAAAGCTGTTCTTGATGGTATAGAACAGAGCATAAGGGACAACAATATGGATAAGCTCATATCCTATCATGCATACGGCCCAAAGTTCACAGAGTTTAAGAATGGTGAAGAAAGGACAGGTTCTTTGGAAAATGAAGAATTTGAACGGGGATTTTTGGGCTCTTTTACGAAAGTTGAAAAATGGGAATTGGACGACCTTAAAATTGCAGTTTACGGGGATGTTGCCAATGTTACTTTTCATGCAGATTTTGTCCCTTATATCAAGGAGGAGAAACTGCATATGACCGGACAATTCACCTTATTGTTCGTCAAGACATCAAAAGGATGGAAAATTGTTCACGAACATATGTCCCCTTTGAAAAATGGATGAAGGCTATTACTTCAGAATCATTATATTATATGACTGTGCAGATTTATTAAGGGTTTTGGAATCGTTTGAATTTGCTAACAGAAGTAAAACCTAGAGTAATATGGAAACAGATAGTTTGAAAAAATCAAAAGAGACCTTATACAAAAAATTAGAAGATATTTTTGAGAGATGTGGTGAAAGGGCAGCTCATTATGATGCCAACAACCTTTTCTTTCAGGATGATTTTGTTGAGCTAAAAGAAGCAGGTTATCTGTTAATGTCGGTGCCCTTAGAATATGGAGGATATGGTATGAATATGTCCGAAACCATGGCATTGACACGAAAGCTAGCGTACCATGCTGCTCCCACGGCCCTTGGATTAAACATGCACGTTTATTGGACTGGATTGATTTCCGATCTACATCGGTCCGGGGACAATTCCCTGGATTGGGTACTTGAAGAAGCTGGCAAGGGCAAGGTATTTGCGGCCGGACATGGGGAGTCGGGAAATGACTCTCCTATGCTGTACTCTAAATGTGTTGCGAAAAAGGTGGAAGGCGGTTATAGATTCAATGGACATAAAATGTTTGGAAGTTTAACGCCTGTTTGGGATTTTTTGGGCTTTCATGGTCAAGACAACAGTGACCCAGACAACCCCATGATTATACATGCTTTCATGCCAAGGAGTACTCAAAATTTTGAAATCAAGAAAACTTGGAACGATGTTCTTGGTATGAGGGCCACCCATTCCGACGATACCATTTTGAATGATGTTTTTGTGCCGGATGAATATATTGTACGAAAGGTGCCCACCGGTTTTAAAGGAGTCGATCAATTTATATTGGGAATTTTTGCATGGGCACTTCTTGGGTTTTCAAACGTATATTTTGGACTTGCACAACGTATGGTCGATATAGTGTTGGAGAAGCTTCCAAGTAAAAGTTCCATTTCATTGGGTAGACCTTCAATGGCATATAACGGCCTAATTCAATATGATGTGGCCGATATGATTTTGGAACTTGAAAGCATAGCCCCTCACTTAAATACCATTGTAGAGGATTGGAGCAAGGGTAAGGATTATGGAGATGCTTGGGGTATTAAGATAGTTGCTGCCAAATGTCATGCATGTGAAGGCTCATGGCGAATAGCCGATAAAGCTATGGATGTCATGGGAGGTTCTGGAATCATCAGAAAATCTGGTTTTGAGCGATTTTTTCGTGATGCACGTCTTGCCAAGATTCATCCAGCCAATTCTTATCTGGCACGAGAAATAATGGCTAAAGGTATGTTAGGTTTGGATTTGGATTTGAAGCCTAGATAGTTTTTTGCTGTCCGAGTTCTTAACAGGAACACCTTCAAGATGGCGGTGTTAAAACAATGATATACAACAAGATAAGATCCTGTGAGTAATTCAGTTTTGATGACTTCTCGATTACTGGCAAACGAACAAGTTTATATAGCTTCAATTAACCTCTCATTATAATCATCCAGTATTGTAGTTGGCAAAGATTTGAGATAAACTTGGGTTGTATTTAGCTTGCTATGCCCAAGCATGGCTGAAATGGCCTCTAAGGGAATGTTATGGAGCATTGCTTGTGTGGCAAAGCTATGTCTGCTGACATAGGTTGTGAGTTTCTGCTCAATTTCACATAATTCCTGAATTGTTTTTAACCCACGATTATAACGCTGTCTTTCCCAATTGATCTCTCGTTCCTGCTTAGCTGGATCATCTCGTTTTATTACAGGAAATATATAATCTTCAGCTTTCTTTCCTTTCAAATAAATATTCAGGATTTCAGTGAGTTGTTCAGTTATTTTTATGTCATACAGTTTCCCAGTTTTCTTACGACGAAATTTAATACGACCGTTGACAATGTTGTTTACTTGCAGGTAGGCCATATCCGTGAAGTTCATGCCATAAAGAAAAAAGGAGCAAATAAAATAATTTCGATATCTAAACAGAGCTTGGTCCTCCGGAATCTCCAGTTCGAGAATCTTTCTGATATCTTCGATTTCTAAGGCCCGTTTTTCAGTTGGAATTTGTCTTATGGTATAGTTTGTAAAAGGATAAGCTTCCTTTTCGATTAATCCCGCCTTTATACCTTTGTTGAAGAGTGCCCGTAACCCACGTAAATAAGTAGATAAACCGTTCCAACTATTTCCTTTGGCCAAATGATGTTTTTCAAAGCGTTTGATGAAAGAGTAATTTACTTCATTGAACTTAAGATCTTTACCCTTGTTGAATGTCTTCAAGACTGATAAAATACCTTTATAATGTCTGGCTGTCCCATACCTGTGTGCCGCTTTTAAATCCTCGACTACAGAATTCCCGAATTCAAAAAAAGATTCATAGGTACTGTTTCTTGTGATTCGTTTTTTCACTTCCACAATTGATAAATAGTTCAATTTGCCTTGATCTGAAAGTTTGTTGAGAATGTCATTTGCTCGGGCTTCTTCTTTTAATAAAAGAGTATTCAATCTAGCAATGGATTCTGTGCGTGTGTAGTTTCTTTTTATGGAACATTTTTGATGATCCCAAAATATTTCGGATATTGAAAACCCAGTTGCGATGGATGTTGTTTTACGCAAATGGGTAAGGCGAAAAATAATAGGGTAAGAACCATCTTTTTTCGCTCTTCTAGTATCCAATAAAAGGGTCAAATATGTTCTCATTTACTTCAAGTTAGCAAAAAAATTTGCAAACAATTTGCAAACAAATGCTTGATTTCGTTTGATGCCAAATGGAGTCAAAATGAATGTAACATGTTGAAAAACAATAAAATATAGTGGTTTTGGTTTTTTGAAGAATTGGCCTTAAAGCGGCTTCTAAGCAGACGGTCGAAGGTTCGAATCCTTCCGCGATCACCGAAAAAAAGCCTCCTTTAAAACGGGGGCTTTTGTTTTTTATCCCCCCAAGATGTGTAACCAAGGCAACATTCAAATTCTCTATTGCGGTTACCCCAGACAATTTACTTCATGTAACTATCATTAAAACAATTTTTAGGGTAGGGTAAAAAGGATCGCCTTTTATTGAACTTTCAGTGTAAAACGAGTCCACCGATTCTGCAGAGTTTACTTTTTCCGTACACTTAATAGTTTACCTTATATACCCTTTTATTACCCCTAGTATAAAGCTCGGATGTACAACCGTGGGTAGCCAAAAATACACGATTTACAAATGAACGCCTTTTAAAAGTAATGGGACATACTCAAAAAAATCCATGCAGATATACCATGTGTACCAAATACTAATCACCATTTATCTAATTTTAGGATTTTAAAATAAAGGCTATAAATCGGTACACTATATTGGCAATCATTACATCAACAAAATGAACCGATCACTGTAAAATAATATGAAGTTGTTTTAGAAATTGTACCTAGTTTTGAGCGTAAGGTAAAACTTCCTTACTGTCAGGAAACATTATAGTTTCTAAAAAATCAAAATAAGAATCGATGTCATTACAAAGCATAAACAAAAAAACCATAGCAGTTTTACCATTTGTTAATATGAGTAATGATATTAACAATGAATATTTCTGTGATGGTTTGACAGAAGAAATTATAAATGCATTGGCAACCATAAAAGATCTTTCTGTAACCTCTCGTACTTCTTCCTTCTATTTTAAAAACAAAAAGGTTACCTCCGAAGAGATAAGAGAAAAATTAAAGGTGGCTATATTTATAGAAGGTAGTGTAAGGACATCCAAAAATAAAATGCGCATTACAGTGCAAATGATCGATACTTTGGATGACTTCCATTTCTGGTCAGAAACTTTTGATAGAAATCCTGAAAACATTTTTGAAATTCAAGATGAAATTAGTCTGTTTATTGCTGAAAAATTACGCGAACACATCGGGCATCTTGAAATCGAAGATAAGCTAGTAGAAGCTATTGATGTACCTGTAGATATTTATAGAGAATATTTGAAAGGAAGGTACTACATCATGAAGTTGGATTATAAAAACTCTGTAAAGGGTATCAAAATCTTAAAAGAAATAATAAATAGATCACCCAATTTTTCAAACCCCTATTTGGATATAAATCTAGCCTATTTTAATATGGGAACCATGGGACTTTTACCTGCATTTGAAGCCTACGAGAAGGCCCAGCCTTATTTGTTGAAGGCATTAGAGCTAGACCCAAACTCATCAAGGTCACAATTGAATATGGCTTGGATAGAATGTTGGCAAAACTGGAATCTTAAGAAAGCTTACGAACATGCCAACAAAGCTTTGGAAATTCAACAAGCAGATGATATTTACTTAACCATTTCTAATTTTTTGACTGTTGAAGGAAAATTAGATGCAGCACTTAATTATCTCGATAAAGCATTACAGTTAGATCCTTATGCTGCCATAAATCATCATTATAAGGGTTTTTTATACTACTTGAAAGAAGATTATAAAACTGCGATACCTCATCTAAAAAAGGCATTGGATTTGGACCCTAAGTTGCCCTTTCCACCAATTTATATAGGGATTTGTTTATTAATGTCAGGCAAACCAAATGAAGCTTTGACATATTTCGGTTCACTTGAAGGAGTTTCTGTGAAAGATCTCACCAAATTAGGAGGTGAAACCATGTGTTATGCAAAGCTCAATGAAACGGAAAAATGCAATGAAGGATTAAAAGAACTAGAGACGTATTTAACCACTGCACTTGTAGATAAGGCATTTACATTTTTGATATTAGTAAATACCTTATTAGGTAATTATGAAAAGGCAGTTGATTTAATAACTCAAGCATACGATAACCGGTTGCCATTAATTTTATTATTGAATCCATCACCAATTCTTAAGCCTTTAAAAAATAATAAAAGGTTTAAAGATATCATGCTAAAAGCCATTCCAGATAATGTAAACTACAAACAAAGAAAGAAGTACAAACAGGCTTTACTAGATTCCAACGAAATCAAAAAGTACAGCAAGGAACTAGAGCAAATTATGATAGACTATAAACTGTATTTAAACCCAGATCTATCCTTAAAAGATGTAGCCTCTTACCTAGAACTTCCTGCGAACTATGTCTCTCAATTATTAAATTTAGGGTTTCAAAAGAACTTCTCTGAATATATCAATACCTTTAGGGTCAACGAATTTAAAGAGCGCGTTCTTCTAGAAGAGAACAAAGGCATAACTATTATGGCTGTTGCTTATGATAGTGGTTTTAACTCTAAAACAGTATTCAACACATTCTTCAAAAAAATAGAAGGGATTACACCAAATACATACGTTAAGAGTAATAGTTAGTTCTGATTTAAAAAATAGAACCTTCCTTTTGTAAGCTACAATTAATTTTACTTCATCAAACTATTAACAGTGATAAAATGCTCGATGTTTTCTTTCGTAATATTTTAAAATGCATCATAATTTATAGTCTTGCTCCATAATTTATAGTACTTCGCTAAACTTAATAACTCTTGATTCATAACTGATTACTCTTGCTTCAAGGTTGGTCGCATCTTTGTATCATCAAATTAAAACAATAGCACGGTCTTACTTTGAGCTTAGAAAATTTATTCTATCTCTAAAAGTAAAACTACGGGTATTTAAACTCAGATTAATTTAGGAATCATGAATAAAAAAAGACAAAAATTATGTTGAGAACTATATTGATAACTGCTTCATTAGCTTCATTGTTTTTTGTGCCTTGGAAATTGGTAAAAGCATGGATTTTACCTCTACCCAATTCAGTTCAAGAGCAATTAGACCAAGCTGTAGATCACGGATTTGAAGGTATTGTTGTTTACGTAGACCAAGCTGGGGAAAGCTCTAAAAAATACGCTTCAGGTTGGCACAATAAAGAAACCAAAATACCTGCAAAACCAAACGCACTTTATAAGATTGCAAGTATTAGTAAACTTTATGATGCAGTTGCCGTAACCAAATTGGTAAGTTCGGTCCAATTATCATTGGATAAAACACTTGCAGATTATTTGCCAGAGCTTGTTGGTAAAATAGAAAATGCAGAAACCATCACTTTAAGATTAATGATTCAACATAGAAGTGGTATTCCAAATTTTACAGATGCACCCAACTTTTGGGCAGAGCCCACGGGTACATACGAAGAATCTTTAGCACTTATTGAAGGTAAACCTGCCAACTTTAAACCTGGCAAAAAATATGAATACTGTAACACTAATTACCTGTTGATCAATAAAATAATGGATAATGTTTTGGGCTATCGTAATTTTCAATTTATTCAAGAAGAAATTTTAAACCCTTTAGGCCTCAAAAACACATTTAGCTCAGTCAATGAAGTAAACATAGATGATGTAATGAGTGGTTATCATGTCGGATATCCTCACGACCTTAAAAATAACGATCACGGAATGCATGCTACTGCAGAAGATGTGGGCAAGTTTATAAGAGCATTAAATGACGGCACTGTATTTAAGAATAATGAGCAAGAGATATATGCTTCTATTTATGAATTTGAACATGATGGATGGGTTCCAGGATATCAAAGCTTTGCTAAATATTACAAGAATACAGATACGGTAATTATTGCATTCTATAGTACAACCGATCCCAAGTTACTCAATTGGAATTTATCGCAGATTTTAAATAGAAGATTATATAGGATTATTAAAAAATCTAAAAATGAAGAATAAAAACATCAATTCAGATGTAAAGCAATCAAAAAAGAAGTCGCATCCATTTTGGAGCTTTTTTTGGCTAACATTCCTTGTAGTTTCTCTGTGGTATGCATGGTACTCATTCTACGCGCCTTCTAACGATGTAGTTTGGACCAATGATGTTGTTTCAGCTAAACAAACAGCAAAATATTCAGACAAAAATATCATGATATTCTTTACGGGAGAATGGTGCTCACCTTGTAGAATTATGAAGCGTCAAGTTTTTGCTGATAATGAAGTCATTAAGTCTATTCATTCTAAAGTTGTTCCAGTTGAAATTAATATTGACCATCCGGACTCTAAAAATCTTGTAAAGCAATTTAATATTGGTGCTACACCAACAACAATTTTTATTGATTCCCAAGGAAAAGTAATTGATTACGCTATTGGAAGGATTGAGAAAACAGAATTCCTTGGAATGCTTGATAAACAAGGAGAGTTTTTAGAATACCACTAATAAAGAACAAAAAATTTAATTAAAATTATCAATCAAAAAACAAACAGTTACAAAATCAATTTTGAAAAAAAAACTTATTTACTTCACTAAAGTTGTGTTTGCCATAATTATCGTAGCAATTGCCATAATTATTACAGCTTACCTCTGGCCAACTTCCAAATTACAAACACCAATAGTTTTTGAAAGAACTATCATCGAAAATGTAAATGTGGTAGATGTTATAACCGGAGGAGTTGCTACCAATCAATTTGTTTTGATAGAACAATCTCGAATTAAAAACATTGATACTACTCAGATCACTGTTTCCGATGATGCTTTAATAATCGATGGCACCGGTAAATACCTAATTCCAGGTCTATGGGACATGCATACCCATTCCAATCAACATTCAGAATGGTTGCATCATCCACTGTACATCGCAAATGGCATTACAGGGGTAAGAGACATGTCTGGCCAGTTGAATGAAAAAGACAGCTATTGGGTGGGTAGTAAAGAGCGTTTGCAGTGGAATAAAGAACTAGAGAACAACACTAGGGTCACGCCGAGATATGTGTTGCAAAGCAGTTACCAAATGGACGGTGAAAAAGCCATTCCCGAAGACGCACAAAACTTTTTTAAACTGCAAAACCCTTCCCAAGTAGATTCATTGCTGCAATTTTATAAAAATGAAAAGGTAGATTTTATTAAGGTGTACCAACAGCTACCGAAGGACACCTATAAAACATTAGCATTAAAAGCGCCCCGGTATGGGTTGCATCTGGCAGGTCATAAGCCCATGTTTCTAAGTTTGGAAGAAGCGGTTAACCTAGGACAAAGAAGTTTTGAACACGGACGAATATTCATGTACGAATGCTTCCCAGAGGCCGATAATTTAAAAAACCCAACAAATTGGAAGCAATATTTCTCTAAATCCAAAGCAAAGATCGTACAACAGTTTGACAGTGTCCAAGCAAAAACATTGATGCGTTTAATGCAGCAAGAAAAAGCCTATTGGACGCCAACTTTGCAGACCTTAAAGTTTGAAGCCAATGCGCATAAAAATGAGTTTACTGACAATGAAAATCTAAAATATGTAACCAAGGTTAGAAAGCGGTTATGGTGGAAATATGATACAGACCATAACAAAGAAAAAAATCTCGAGAGAAAAGGCATTAGTGTAAGTGAACAATTTTTTGAAGCTTCGAAAAAACAAGTAGCCATGGCGCATAGCATGGGGGTGCCCATTATGGCAGGATCCGATGTTACCGACTCTTACGTGTTTGCCGGTTTTAGTTTACATGATGAATTGTACGAAATAAATTCTGCTGGGTTGACCAATCTTGAAGCCTTACAAAGTGCAACCATAGTTCCGGCAGCTTACGCAAATGCAGTTGAGGATTATGGAACTGTTGAAATCGGCAAAAAAGCAGACCTGGTTTTACTAAATAAAAATCCTTTGTATGATATTAAAAATACAAAAAGCATCAAAGGAGTGTTGTTGAACGGTGTGTACTATGATGAAGAAAAACTCATTGAACTAAAGGCGTTTACAGCATCAGCAGCTGGTAGTTTTCATTTCAACGTAAAAACATTTTTGAGCTTACTGAACAGTCCTTTAATACGCGTGCAGTTTGCCGATTAAAGGATTTTGTTCTGGTTTTTAAAGTAGAACTTTTTAGTTCCGAAGTCTACTTAATTTTATCAAAAAAAAAAAAGAAATGTATAAAATGGAAACAAAAAAAAGTAGAAAAGGAGTAAAATTAGGAATAGGGATTATACTAGGGGCTATAGTTGGCTACTTGACCTCAAATATGCAATTGTGGTTTGTTTTAGGGATTGCCATAGGTTCAGCATTAGAATATGGTGCCAAAAAAAATCATAAAATATAAAAATCATTCATTACACATTCCTCTTTTTTAAAGCATTAGCTATTAATGCTTGTAACATCAGAAACAAAAATCAAACAATCAAAAAACGAACAATCATGACATCAATTAAAATGAGAACAATCAAAAAACAAGTCTTATTAAAAATGGCTTTTGTAGCCTTTGCCTTAGTATCAAGTACAACATATGCACAAAACGCAGATTCTGAAACAACAACACAAAGAGATGGTTTTATCTTCGAATTTGTAGTAGGGGGAGGCATTATCAGTATAGAAGATAGTGCTGGTATTCAAACCTTTGACAAATCTCAGGGAACCTTTGTTTTTCCAGATCTAAAGTTTGGCTATATGTTAAACGAAAGACTAGCTATTACTGCCTCTTTACCAGGAAATATTTACGAATTTCAGGATAATGACAGAAATTTTGGAGCATTTATCCCATCTGTACAGTATTGGGTAAAAGACCGTTGGTGGATTCATGGTGGAATTGGTTTAGCCATAGATTCGCCAGCACTATATGATATTGAAGACAATGTAAATGACGATTGGAATTTTGGTGCCGCTGTTATGGCAAGTACAGGTTATGAGATTTACAAAAAGAAAAACTTCGCACTTAATGTGCAGTCAAAACTAGTTCTTGGCAGTGTGTCTTTAGATGGAAATGCCGATAGAGATGCAGTAATCTTTAATGTAGGCTTAGGGTTTAGCT
>Ga0070727_10004297_pt1 | contig 12272 bp, 7 predicted proteins | sample tdAd472_FD_66722 | JGI IMG/M metagenome (GOLD analysis project Ga0070727, IMG submission 66722) | Marine sediment microbial communities from the Atlantic coast under amendment with organic carbon and nitrate - tdAd47.2 | ecosystem: Environmental > Aquatic > Marine > Coastal > Sediment | place... | reverse complement strand
TCGTTGCCTTCCTTGTCGATCGCCCTGACGCCGAAGACCCACTCGTCGATGGACATTTTGGGAAAGCGGTACTCGCCTTGCATGCCGACCCATACTCGCTTCTGCCAGTCGGCGTCGGTCGTCTTGCGCATCACGATTTCGTAGCCCGCTAGGTCGTCCTCTGGGAAGTCGCACTCCCAGGCTAAGACGGCGTCGTATCCGGAGGCTCCGCGTGAGATGAGCGGGCGGCGGCCCTGCTTAGCTTGCGGGCCCGCGGGCGCCCAGGCCAGAGATGCGATTCCGGCTGCGTTGAGCTTGGCCGCATCGGTCGCGTAGGAGACCGAGGCGTTCTTCAACAAGTCGTTGGGCGTGTGCTGGTTGTCGTAGTTCTCCATCGGTGTGGTGAAGCGCACGGCGGCGTAGCCTTGCTGGTTGAACGATGTGTGGTCGCCGCCTCGGCCGAAACGGTCGGAGCGAAAGATCATGTCCGCCGTGAAGTCAGGCAAGTAGCGCGCGCCGATCTCGCGGACATAGCGTACGAGCTGCCTCGACATGGAGTCTTCCGGGCCCGCCGCAAAAACGCGGATACGTTTGGATTCCGTGCGGCCGTCGCCGGTGGTCGCGCTGCCGATGATGTCGTTGTTGAAGACGGCCTCAATACGCGTCCCGTCTTCCTTCGCTCTCGCTGCGAACAAGTTGCTGCCGACGAGACCCTGCTCTTCGGCGGCAAAGGCGATGAAGAGGATGGACTTGTCGAATTCGTACCGGCTCATCACGCGGGCGAGTTCCATGACGGCCGCCGTTCCGCTGCCGTCGTCGACCACTCCTGGTGCGTAGGCTTTGGCTACGGTTTCGGGGTCCCGCTCACGTTTCAAGTAGTCGGGCGTGTCCGGGGCGAGATCGGCTTTGTGGAGGTTGAGCGAGTCATAGTGTGCCGAGACCACGACGTGGAGGTCGGGGTGGACTGTACCGGGCAGGACCGCGACGACGTTGACGATCTCAACGTTCTCAAAGATACGGCCTTTCGCCTTGACGTGATAGGAGTCATAACGCACCTGTAGACGCGGGCTGTAGCTGCGTAGCTCGTCGTAGATCCATCGGCGGGCGGCGCCGATGCCTCGCCGCGACGAACTCACTTCGGAGAAGGTGTTGCGCGTCTCGAACGATTCGAGCTTCTGGAGGATTGCGCGGATGTTGTCGCTTGAGACTTCACCGACGATTTGGCTGACGGCAGGGTTGGTCTTGGCTGGTCGGTCGGCGAACAAGCATGCGGAGGTGAGGGCGACCAGGAGTATCCAACGATGCATGTCAGGAGAGTCTAGCGCAGGCGATTGGGTTTGCCGCGGGTCGCTTGGCGAACGAGAATCGGTATGGTTGGGATTCGATGGGCGAGGAACGACGACCTGCCGAGCGCTTACACAATCGGCAATTTGTGATTGGTCGAACGGCCTATCGCGTCGGCGACGACTGGCAGAGTCTGGCCCTCTCGAACGGGTATGTGCTTTCGCACTGCCCGCGCCTCAAGGTCCGTCGATTTGAGGGGCTGGATGGAAATGCGAATGTCCTGCTTGGACATGCGTTCCAGGCGGAATCGAACCGCCCACCCGTCGAGGATTGTCTGACGTTCGTGCGCGCCTCGAAGGCCGCCAACGAGAGCTATACCTGGGCGGGGCGGTGGGTGCTGATTACAGGCGACTCGATTCTTGGAGACTTCTCGAACTCTCTGGGACTGTTCTACTGCCGTGAGCAAGGGGAGTTGTTGATCAGTTCGAGCTTGGCCCTGATCGACCGGATGTCGCCGGGGCGTGGTTTGGTTCGTCGGCTGTATACGCGACACGGGATGAACTGGACGCCTCCGCCCACGAGCCGCCTGGACGGAGTGCGTAAGCTCTTGCCGGACCAGAAGATCGAACTGCGGACAGGCTCGATCGTCCGAGTAGACAAGGGGCGTTTCGTACCTGGCGGCAGGATGGAGGCGAAGGAGGCGGGCGGGCTGCTACTCGCCGCGCTGGGCGGGATCTGGCTGCAGATGGCGCGCGAGTTCGAGCGTATGCGGCTCTCATTGACTGCCGGATACGATTCGAGGACATTGCTCGCCGCTGGAGTGAGTGCGGGAGTGGATCTCGATACGGTGACGCTGGATTTCCCAAGAATGTCGAAAGCGGATCGTGTCCTTCCTCCTGAGCTCAGCGCACGCATCGAGAAGCCGCACTCTCTGGTTCCGAGGGGAAGACCGGACGCGGAACGAGATCTGCTTTACCGCCGGCATACGTTTGGAGATATCAGCGTGGCGGACCGCGACTATTACCGTCGCGACATGTTCCATTGGCTGAAGGAAGGGGAGTGTCTGGTCCGGGGGGCGGTGTTCGAAGTACGCCGTCGAAGCGTTCATCCGGAGTTCCACGGTCTGAGCTGGGAGGATGTTTCCCGGGAGCCGGCACGGCTAGTTCGCCGGTTTTGGGACATCGCGGGTTTTCGGGTTGAGACGCAGCAGATCGGTGAGTGGGTGAACTGGCGAACTCGTCACCCGGGACGCTACGGATGGGTCGACCAGTTCCATATCGATCAGCGGCTGTGCGGATGGTGGGCCGCGGGCGAACAGGGGCTGGATCTATTGCAGGGGACCTCAATTAATCCTGGGAACTGCGGCTACATCGTCGACTTGCTACTGAGCGTATCGCCGGAGGCGCAGAGCCGCGGGGAACATCTACTAGAGTGCATCCGACAGAGCGGAACAGGGCTGGACGAAACTCCGTTGAACCCGGTTTTGGAGACGGGGCTGCAGAGCGCGCTTTCCCGGATTCGACGGGTCGCCGAGCATGGAGTGATCGAGGCCGCGAATCTAGTCGGGATCGGGCGCGGTCGGGCGTGACGCCGGCAGGGGGGCGAGTTGGGGCGAAGTTGCTTTTTCGGCAAGGTTTGCGGCGTTGTGCCCGTACCGTAGGACAATGGATCAGTTCTGATGCCTGTTTACCGTGAAGTGCAATACATCCGCCGCCATTGGCTCGTCTTAACGCTGGTTGGAATCAGCGTCGGGGGGCTGTTTCTGATCATTCGGCATCGCCAGATGAATCAGTCGCTGGGAGCGTTCTTCGATATGACGATGGGAGTCAGCGTGCTCCTTACGGTGCTGCTGGCCGTTTGGTTCATGAAGGCGCGGCTGGTGACGGAGGTTCGTCAGGACGGATTGTTCGTCCACTATGAATGGCTGTGGAAGCCGAAGGAGATCAGCTACGCCGAGATCGCCTCGGTGGAAGCTTTTACGTATCGACCGATCCGGGACTATGGCGGGTGGGGCATCCGGCGCGGGAAGGGCGAGTATATGTGGAACGCCTACGGCGACCGGGCGGTGCGTCTCCACTTCAAGAGCGGGGTGGCTTTTTCGCTGGGGTCGGAGACGCCGGAGAAGTTGGTGGGTGCGATCGAGCCGTTCTTGAATTAGGTGAGTTGCTGGTCGTCGTTGCGACGGAGCCAGAGGAGCCATGCGGCCATGGCGGCGCCCATGAGGGCGACCACGCCGAGCGTCCGGAATAGGTTGAGGTGGCCTGCGACGCCGGGGCTCGCGTCCAAGATCCGACCTGCGATCGGACCGAAGAAGATCTCGGGCGTGAAGCCGACGAAGGAGATGACCCCGACGGCGGTTCCGGTCAGTCGTCTCGGCGTGTGTGTGTCCGCCAGCAGCGCGAAGTAGATCCCGCGAAGGGCGAAGACGGCGAAAAGCGTGATGAATAGATTGGCGATGATCACGCCCATTCCCGCGTTCGCGGGCGTGAGCCAAGACAACTGGAAGTAGGCGGCGGCGAGCACCAGGAACGAGACTCCAATTGAGCGCGTGGCATCCAGTCGGTCCGCGATGAATCCGGCGACGAGAGCGGCGACCGGTCGGACGTAGGCGCCGTAGGAAGAGAGTCGTGCGCCTTCGACCTCGTCCATTCCGAGAACTTCCACCGCGTAGAGCGAGTAGTTGTCGACGGCTTTGTAGCCGCAGTAGGCGCCGATGATGACGCCTGCCTGAGCCCAGATTCGGGGCATGCGAAGTACTTCGGCGATTCCGGTGAACACGCTGCGGTCGGACATCGCGCGTGGATGGGCCGAAGGGATGAGGAACCAGACAAGAGCCGCCGCGGCCAGCGTCGCCGCGGTGTAGAGGATGATGATGCTCTGCAGTCCGCCCCGGCGCTGAATCGCCGTTCCGGTCTCGGCGGCCTCGGGCAGGTAAAGGGCGAGCAGGTTGACGGCGGCCAGAGACAGCACGGCGGCTGTGAGACCTCGTCCGGCGTCCAAGACTCCGAAGGCCATCCCTTGCGTCGCCTCGCCGCCCCATTCTCGCGTTGCGCGGATCAGGGCCCCCCAGAACAGAAAGATGGTGGTGACTCCCCAGTAGCCGTAGAGCAAGGCCATTTGCACGGGGCCGGGGATTGTCGCCATGTAGAGGCCGCCTGCCGCCGTGGTGCCGAGAGAGGCCGCGAGCAAGGCGCGTGCCGAGTAGCGATCCGCCAATGCGCCGCCGGGAAAATAAGCGACGGCCGCCGCGATGCCGTAGACGGCGAACAGATCCCCGAGCTGCGTGTTGGTGTAGCCGAACACGTCGAGCATGGTGGGCCGCACGAAGCGCGCGACGTGGAACGGAAGGACGAAGACCACCTCACCGGCCACGACCAGCGCGAGGATGGTCAGAACTCTTTGCACGTGATCGGACTAAGCGCGGATCGCGTCGACGGACAAGGATTCGCGGTCGGCGGGGCCGAGGCGGGTGGTCGCGCCCATCGAGTCGAGCATGGTGTTGTAGACGTCGAGTCCCTCGACGCCGAGGTCGAGGATCTCGCCGGTCTTGAAGCGGCCTCCGGCGCTGGAAATTGCGTGGAAGACTCCGGAGAGCTCGCGCTTCACGTCGGAGTGGCGGCCGTCGCCCGATTCGGTGGAGACGGTGACCATGGAGTTCTCAAGTGCGGTTTTGCCGTTGGGGTCCCGGATGGCGTCCAAGCGCTCCAGAAAATAGACGACTTGGGCTAGATGCATGTGCGCATGGGCGCGCAGCTGTTCGTTTTGTTTTTCGGGCTTGAAGTCGTGCCACCACTCGTGGCTGCAACCGGCCGAGCCGGCCTTGTTGCGCTGCCCGGCGTCGTCGAAAGAGTAGATCTTCTCGCCCGCGTGGGTGTAGTTGCCTTTGATGCGCAGTCGCTCGCCGGCGGCGAGGAAGGTGAGGGCGCCGAAACGGACGCGGTCGAGCTCGACGGCCATTGCGTAGAGGTCGGAGAGCAACTGCCATTCGTGAATGAGCTCGTTGATCTCCATGTCAATGCCCTCGCCGCCGGGGTCGGCGTAGCCGCCGTGGGCGATGCGGGAGCGCGGCGGCAAGGCCGGCTCGTTTTCGGCGGCGGCCTTGGGTTGGAAGGCGCGCTGCTCGAATTCGCGGATACGGTCCAGATGGTCGCGGAGCCGGGAGCGTGATTGTGCGCCGAGGGGCGAATTGATGCCGGTGAAGTACTGATACTGCCCGACGACGGAGTCCAGGACCGAGCGGCGGAGGCGATCCTTCTGGGCGTCCGGCTCGTCTTCAGACAGAGAGATCTTGCCGAAGACGCGGTCGAACAGGTCGCGAGGCTTTTCCTGCGGCGCCGCGGCGACGGTGCCGTCCGCGTTGTAGCTGTGGACGTAGCGGCTGAGGCGGCTGCGCCGGAAGTAGGTGCCGGCGACGAGCGTGGGCGTGACGCCGACGGGCTGACCGTTTGGGTAGTGGGTTTGGCGAACGATTTGGTCGATAGAGGGGCCGCCTGAGCGGGCCTCTCCGTTGGGAGGCTCGGCGGTGAAGGCGCCGCTGGCGCCGTCGAAGTGCGCGTTGATGCCCGACTCGTCGCAGCGAATCTGATCCACGTCGCGTAGGAAGAGCAGCTTGTCGGCCAGCGGCTTGAATGGGGCCATGACGCCCTCGAACCCTTCCGTTTGCAGCGGCGCCGGTACGCCGAGGCCAAAGAATACGTTGAAGGCGCGGACTGGGACCTCAGCCGTTGCGGCGGAAGCGGTCATCTCCTCGAGGAGGGGGAGGCCGACCAAGATGCCTCCGGCGCCTCGGAGTAGGGTTCTGCGATTCAGCTTGGGAACGGGCATGGCTTAGAACTCGGTCTGGGTGGTGAGTACGAGATCGCTGGCGACGATTGCGGAGATCAGACTTTGGTAGGTCCCGCCGGCTTGCTGGGCGGCCTGATGGATTTGGTCGATGGAGGGCTCGTCGGAGGAGACCAGCGGTCGGCCGATGGCGAATTGGGTGAGCTTGCGGGTGAGATTGCGGTTGACGCGGTCGCTGCCGGCGAGGAGATCCATCATCTCCGCCGAGGTTGAGTAGGAGACGGATTCCGCTTCGCCGGGGAAGAGGATCTGGCCGTCTTCGCGCAGGACGTTGCCGTGTTCGTCGACGTCGCTGCGGGTTCCGAGGCCGTCGAACTTCTCAAGCCCGAAGGCGAGCGGCTCGAAGCGTGCGTGGCAGCCTCCACAGGAAGGGCTCGCGACGCGTTCAGCAGCGATTTGGCGATGGGAGCGTCCAGGCGAGGCCGGGACGGGGGTGGTGTCCAGGCCGGGCGGGGGATCGCCTACTTCGCTGAAGAGCAGATCGCGTAAGACAAATAGGCCGCGCGTGACCATGGAGGCTTCGTCGCCGCCGACCGTTAGGACGCTGCCCTGGGTGAGAATGCCGCCGCGGCCCTCCACGCTGGAGAGATCGTAGCGTTGGAACCCGGGCCCTTGGGGGGGCATGCCGTAGTGCTTGGCGAGTTCAGGCGTCATGTAGCTGAACTGCGCGTTGAGCAGTTCGGCCAACGGACGTTGTTGCTTCCAGACCAGATCCTCGAAAAAGGAGAGAGTTTCCCGGCGCATGTCCGCGGCGAGGGCGCGATCCCAGTCGGGAAAGCGTTCCGCGTTGGGGCTCATGTTGGCCAGGCGGTCCAGGTTGAGCCACTGCGAGATGAAGTCTTGCGAGCGTTGGACGGCGCGCGGGTCTGCGAGGAGGCGCTTGGTTTGGCGGTCCAACTCTTCGCGGTCCAAGATGCGGCCGGAGTCGGCGGCGGAGAGGAGTTCCGCGTCGGGCGCGGCGCCCCAGAGGATGTAGCTTAGGCGGCTGGCGAGCTCATGCGCGTCGGCGGGCCAGGCGGAACCGTCGCCGCGTTGCTGCTCGATGCGATAGAGGAAGCGGGGGGATTGGAGCATCGCTTCGACGACGTATCCGACGGCTTCTTCAAAGCTGACGCCCGATTGGACGGCTGCTCCGGCGAGTTCGGAGTAGAGGTCGACCTCATGCTCGGTGACGGGGGCGCGAAGCAGTCGCTCTCCCATGGCTTGGATGCGTGCGCGGCTCAGCTCGGGGCCCTTGCCGGCGAAGGCTCCGACGTCCATGCGGGCGACGACCATCTGCGCCAAGCGCGCGTAGGCTTGGACGTGGCCGAGGTCGACGTTCAAGTTGTAAGAGGTGTTCTTGAAACCGTCGGCGCGTAGGTCGGGCGGCAAGATCTCAAGGGCCTGGTCGGCGATGTCGACGCCGAGGACGCCTCGGACGGTCTCAATGTATTCGGCGACGGTGAGGCGGGGGACCCAGTTGCCCATGCCGCGATCACCGCGGCTGTAGATGCCGGGGTCGAGCGTCTGATAGGACCACTCGGCGCCGGCGTCGATCCATTCCTTGAGCAGGGCTTTCTCTTCGGTAGAGAGCGGCTCCCGGTTTTTGGGCATCGACTCGGCTTCCGCCATGAGCCAGACGAGGCTTGCGGAGGCGTTGCCCGGCTGGATGGCCTTGCCGCTGGCTCCGCCGGCGAAGGCGGCTTCCCGTTTGGAGAGGTCCAGGCCGCCCTTGCGGATTGCCGAGTCGTGGCAGATGAGGCAGCGCTTGGAGAGAAGGGGCGCGATCTTGGTCTCGAAGAGGTGCGCCGGGTTCTCTGAAACATTAGTGTCCCGGATTTTGGGACCGGCGCGGAAGTTGCGCTCGACCTCGGCGGCTGAGAGGTCGCGGCCGTAGACGGCGACCAGATCGTAGGCGCCCAGCCAGGGGGTGTCGAATCTGGATTCACGGCCGAGGGAGAGGTTGGCTTTCTCCCAGTCGCCGACGCCGCCTGGGATCTCGCCGTCCACGGCTAGGCGGCCGTCGATGAAGATCCGGGCGCGCCCGGTGCGGTCGCGGGTGAAGACGAGATGGGTGAGTGAGGGGTTGACGGTTCCGGCCGACGTTATCAGCCCTGGAGATCCATCTCGTTCGGTCTGGGACGTTCGGAATCGCGCCGTGAAGCGGTCTCCGTCTTGGCCAAGAAAGAAGTTGCGCTGGTCGGCCCCGTTCGACATGGTGAGGATCGTCGCGGGCCCTGCCTGTTCAAGGTTCGCGGGAGTCACCCAAACTTCCAGCGTGATCTCTCCGGAGACGCGCACGATGTCGGAGATCTTCGCGGGCCGTCCGGATGATCCGGCCATGGTCGGGCTGAGCAGTTGGAGGCGGCCTTCGGAGAGACGGTAGGTTTCGGCCTTGGGAATGCGCAGGTTGGCTGGACTGCCGAGGCCGGAGCCGTCCCGGATGAGTTTTTCGTCGACGTCGTGGAAGTCCCACACGGCCATGAGGCCGTTGGGGACGCGAGAGGCGGATTCCGACGGCTCCACGCCCGCGGCAGCCTGCAATCCGGGGAGGCAGAGGGCCATCGCTACGGAGGTGAGGAGACGCAGCACGGGAGTCACTAGAAAGCCGCGATTAGAATACCAGGGAACTGGAGGTTTCGACGGTCTTTCAGCGCCGCGCGGTGCGCTGGGCGGGCGGGCTCTCGTGCTAAGATCGCCGTTCGCGCCTCCGCTTTTTTGTCGCTGCGAGTTCCCGAATTGTCCGAACCGAAGGTAGCTTTAATCACCGGCGTCACAGGACAGGACGGCGCCTACCTATCCCGCCTTCTGCTCAGCAAGGGGTATTACGTGCACGGGTTGAAGCGGCGGTCGTCGTCGTTGAACAGTGCGCGGGTGGATGCGCTCTACCGGGATCCGCACGAGCACGATACTCGCTTCTTTCTGCACTACGGCGATCTGACCGATTCGTCGAACCTAATCCGGCTGGTCCAGGAGATCGCGCCGGATGAGATCTACAATCTGGCAGCGCAGAGCCACGTCGCGGTGAGTTTCGAGACGCCCGAGTACACCGGCAACGCGGATGCGTTGGGCGCTCTGCGCATCCTCGAAGCTTTGCGCATTCTGAAGATGACCGACCGGGTGCGTTTCTTCCAGGCGTCCACCTCGGAGATGTTCGGGAAAGTGCAAGAGGTTCCGCAGAGGGAGACGACTCCGTTCTATCCGCGTTCGCCGTACGGCGTTGCGAAGCTGTACGCCTACTGGATCACGGTGAACTATCGCGAGGCCTACGGTATTCACGCCTCAAACGGGATCCTGTTTAACCATGAGAGCCCGATGCGCGGGGAGACGTTCGTGACGCGCAAGATCTCGCGAGGGGTCGCCGCGATCGAGCACGGCCTGCAACAGACGCTCTACCTGGGGAACTTGGACGCGCAACGCGACTGGGGACACGCGCGCGACTATATGGAGGGCGTGTGGAGGATGCTGCAGCAGCCCACAGGCGGCGAGTACGTGCTGGCGACTGGGGAGACGCACTCGGTGCGTGAGTTTGTGAAGAAGGCGTTTGAGGAAGTTGGCCGGGCGGTGGAGTGGAGCGGGGAAGGCGCGGATGAGACGGGGCGCGACGCCGAGAGCGGATCGGAGTTGGTGAAGATTGACCCGCGCTACTTCAGACGGACCGAGGTTGATCACTTGCTGGGCGATTCGAGCAAAGCGCGGCGAGAATTGGGCTGGAGCCACAAGACGACCTTTCCGGAGCTCGTCAGCGAGATGGTGCGTGAGGATCTGGCGGCAGTGGGTGAGAACGGCAAACGCAATGATCCAGGCGACTGAGCAGCGATGAATCGGGACGCCTACTCGCTGGCAGGCAAACGCGTCTTTGTCGCGGGTGAACGGGGCATGGTCGGGTCGGCCGTGGTGCGCCGTTTAGCGACTGAGAGTTGTGAGATTCTTTCCGCTCCTCGCGCGCAACTGGATCTTACGAATCAGGGGGCGGTTCGCGAGTTTTTCGAGCGGGAGAGACCTCAAGCTGTCTGTGTCGCCGCGGCGAAAGTCGGCGGAATTCTAGCGAATGCCACGAGTCCGGCGGACTTCCTTTACGACAATCTGGCGATTGAGTCGAACGTCATTGAAGCGGCGTTCCGCGCGGGTGTGGAGAAGCTGATCTTCCTGGGCTCCTCGTGTGCGTATCCAAAGTTCGCCGAACAGCCGATTCGTGAGGACTCGCTGCTGACCGGCGCGTTGGAGCCGACGAATCAGTGGTACGCGGTGGCGAAGATCGCCGGAGTCTTACTGTGCGACGCCTATCGTCGGCAGCACGGCGCCGACTACATCTCGGCGATGCCGACCAACCTCTACGGTCCGGGAGACAACTATGATCTCCAGACGAGCCATGTGATTCCGGCGTTGATTCGGAAAGCGCATGAGGCCAAGGCGTCGGGGGCGGAGGCGTTGGAGATCTGGGGCAGCGGGGCGCCGCGGCGCGAGTTTCTACATGTGGATGACGCCGCGGATGCGATTGTCCATCTGTGGAAGGATTATTCCGACTATGGTCCGGTCAACGTGGGCGTGGGAGAGGATGTGACGATTCTCGAGGTCGCACAGATGATCTGCGAGGTGGTCGGTTTCAACGGGCGGATCGTCACTGACCCGAGCAAGCCGGACGGCACGCCTCGGAAGCGGCTGGACGTGTCCGTGCTGTTTGATTCGGGATGGCGTCCACGCTTTGAATTGCGTAGCGGACTGGAAGACGCTTACCAGGCTTTTGAAGAGCAATTGAGCTAGATCCATTGGGAGAGCGGGCGTCTGGTAGACTCTCGGGTGGTTTTGGTATCGCTACCAATTGGCGAAACGTAAGGAGTATCCGTGATGTCTATCCGTCTGAGTTGGCCCGCCGTGTTGCTGGCGGCCGCACTGGCAATCGGGTGTGGGGAGGCGCCGACGCCGGAGGCTGAAGCGCCGAGCGCGGAACCGATCGTGTTCAGCGGGGATGTTCCAGAAGATCTAGAGAAGGTCGACGCGGCGATTGCCGAGGGCCCGTTTGAGGCGGACTGGGAGTCGTTGGCGGAAAACGGAGTGCCTGATTGGTATCTCGACGCCAAGTTGGGCCTGTTCATCCACTGGGGCGTCTACTCGGTACCGGCGTTCGGCAACGAGTGGTATCCGCGGCGTATGTACTTGCAGGAGGGCGAAGGCGATCGCAATCTTTTCGAGTACCACCGCAAGACGTTTGGGCCTCATAAGGAGTTCGGGTACAAGGATTTTATTCCGCAGTTCAAGGCTGAGAACTACGATCCGGAAGCGTGGGCGGCGTTGTTCGAGGAGTCGGGTGCGCGGTACATCGTGCCGGTCGCCGAGCACCACGACGGTTTCTCGCTCTATGCGAACAGCTACACGGAATGGGATGCGACCGAGAAGGGGCCGATGCGGGACGTGATCGCCGACCTGAGCACGGCGGTTCGGGCTCGCGGGATGAAGTTCGGGGTCAGCAGCCACCGGGCCTTCAACTACGGTTTTTATGCACGCGACGAATCGTACGACACGGTGGATGAGGCGAACTTCGGTTTGTACGGCGAGGACCGTCCGGACTTGCACTTCACTTCTGGGCGGAACTTTGACTGGTTCCCGCAGAGCGACGAATTCATGGCGGACTGGCTGGCGCGAACCGCCGAGTTGGTCGAGAAGACGCAGGCGGATTTGTTGTGGTTCGATTTCGGAATCGGGCCGCCGTCCGAGGTCAAAGATTGGCGAGAGAATCCGGTCTCCCATCACCTGGAACGATTTATGGCGTTCTACTACAACCGCGCGAAGGCTTGGGGCAAGACGGGCGTGGTGAATTACAAGCTCGATGCGATGCCGGAGAATGCCGCTGTACTGGATCTGGAGCGGGCCCGACTTTCCGGCATGCGCGACCAGTTCTATCAGACGGATACGTCGGTGAGTTTCTCGTCCTGGGGATACGTCACCAATCACCGCTACAAAGACGTGGGGCTGATCGTGACGAACTTCGTCGATATCGTCTCGAAGAACGGTTGCCTGTTGCTGAATATTGGACCGAGGCCGGACGGCACGATCCCGGAGGGAGAGGCCGAGATTTTGCGCAAGCTCGGCGGCTGGCTCAAGACAAACGGCGAGGCGATCTACGGATCGCGGACGTGGAAGATTTATGGGGAGGGGCCGACGGAGACGGTGGAGGGGCACCTGAGCGA
>Ga0070727_10004296_pt1 | contig 12273 bp, 10 predicted proteins | sample tdAd472_FD_66722 | JGI IMG/M metagenome (GOLD analysis project Ga0070727, IMG submission 66722) | Marine sediment microbial communities from the Atlantic coast under amendment with organic carbon and nitrate - tdAd47.2 | ecosystem: Environmental > Aquatic > Marine > Coastal > Sediment | place... | reverse complement strand
CCTACTACAGTTATAGATACCAGCCTCTGTGCGAATCAAACCATCCAAGTGGGCACCGAAATATTTGCCCATACCGGATCTTACCAGGTCTTATTGAAGAACGAAAATGGAGGCGATAGTTTGGTAGAATTAAACCTAAATATCCAAGCGCCGATTATCATTGAGCAAAACATAGGATTGTGCCAAGGAGATAGCTATGATGGGGTGACCTACTTGCAAGATACGAGTTGGCGTACCCTCGCGCCTGCGCTGAATGGGTGTGATAGTCTTACCCTTTTCAATATCATCTTATTTGAGGCACCCAGCCCACAGATTAATGGGCCAGCCAGTATTTGTGCAGGGAATGTGGATCAATTAGTCACTAGCGGTTCTTTTGTAGATTATGAATGGTCTACAGGTGGTGCGGGGCCGAGTCTCAGCATTAATCAAGCAGGCACCTATGGACTGACGGTAACGGACGATGCCGGTTGCATTGGAGAAGATAGTTGGGATGTACTGCCTACGGTCATTGATGCCCAATATACGGTCACACCTCCCACTTGTGCCGTTTCTGCCGATGGTATTCTGCAAATTGAATCGATCACTGGTGGCAGCGGCAATTACCAGATACGCCTGGACGGAAAAGTAATTCCCGAGGCTAGTGTAGCCGTTCCAGCTGGCACTTTTAGCTTACAAATAGAAGATCGCAAAGGATGTATTTTTGAAGAGAATATTAGTATACTGCCTTTGACCCCTCTCCAATTAGAGTACGAGCCTAGCTATCAAATTTATAGTGGACAACAGGCGCAATTGATCATCACAGGGAATCGCCCGCTAACGCAAATTCGATGGGCAGCACAAGACAGCTTGAGTTGTTTCGACTGCTTTGAGCCGGTAGCGAGCCCAGCCTATACGGCGCGCTACGAGGTGATCGTAGAAGATGATCGGGGATGTACAGCTACGGCAGAGATCACTGTCATTGTGAAACAACAATTTGCCGTTTACGCCCCCAATGTCTTCTCCCCCAATGGGGATGGGTTCAATGATTATTTCAGCCTTTATGGAGGGGAAGAACTCTCCCAAATTAATGAATTGAATATTTACAATCGCTGGGGAAACCTGGTGTATACTCAAAAAGCGGTAGCACTTGGCAGCCAAAGCTGGGATGGGTCTTTCGAAGGCCTCGACCTCCCAGAAGGAGTGTATATTTTCCAGGCAGAAATTAGGGGCGTAAATGGGCGGACGGAGTCTTTAAGTGGGGAGATCACCTTGATTCGTTAAGTCCCTGTTTGGCGTCAAACAGGTACTAAGGCTCTATCGCAATCATACTTTGCTTAAAGTCTTTTCGGAGTAATAATCGAATATTAGTCAAAACGATTTCTCCCATGTTGGTACAGCTTCTAAAGGCATCATTTTTGTGATGATAGGCTAGTTCCTCCTTCAGTTGACTAACCTTTGTATGCGTGGACAATTCATCTTTTACCATTACATCAAATAAGGCTTTCACCTGCATTTCGGAAGCTTTTACCCGGGTGGCAATCAAGCTCCTTTCCTCCAGTTGGTATTGTTTAACCGTTTCATTGGTCATATGGTCAATACCTAAGAATATAATGGGATTGTTTTCCTTAAAATATTGCGGCAGGTAAAAACTCTTCCGGCCCTCATACGATTGCTGATCAAAATCAATAGCTCGCAGGCGATACTGGTTGCCTTCTATATCGGGCGTGATATCTACTACATAATTGTAGGCGCGCATATCGCCCAATAAGCGAACAAAGCAGCGTTCATTAAATTTGATAAATTCCTTCGCGATCCGAATTTTATTAAAAGCGGAAACTTCCAGGTTGTGCTGCATAAAGTTATCGCCGGGAATCCCCGCTACATGCTCCTCAATTAGGGTTTTGCGATCCACCATATAAATCACCCGGTTGGGGGATAGTAGGTCTTCTAATTCCAGCCCATATATCCGAGAGGCATCTGCTTTTTTTACATAGAAATGATCGTAATTATCATTCAATCGATTGATGATACGAACCCGAAAAGGTTTGGTATTGCCAAAGGTACAAAAGTCGATCCGAGCTACATTGAGATGCTCTGAGGCCTTTGTATCTCCATCCATTTTCAATAGCGCATAGATATGGGTCAAGGCATCATAAATCTCAATTCGATCTGATTCCTGATAATAGACCGTTTCCCAAAGTGTATCTTCCCCTGCCTGGTCTATTAAGGGCACAGAGGCACTATAACGCAATAAGTCAACGTACTGCAAAGGAAGTTTCACCTCTCGATTATGCGTTCGCAGGTAGGTAAACAAGGACTTACTGGCGGGTATTAATGGCTTCTTCCTGGAGGGTATATTGCCTTGCATCATATTATTCTGCTTTATTAACCTTCTGAAGTTTCCTCCGTTCTGTCCCATGAAAACTTCAGAAGTTTGAGCCTAAGATAAGCAAGTTAGTTTTTTAATCAATCTTATGCAAAGTAGCTCATCCGAATGTGATAGTTCTACCGCACTTTTTGGCAGCTACGATAAAATCCCTATTTTTCGGCATGACCTTACTCCGACGCTTATTCTATCTCTTACCGCCCAATATGCGCTTTCTGGCCAGGCGATTATATTACCTTCCAGCCGATTTAAGTCGAAAATTGGGTACAAAAGAAGATCAATTAATTCCACCTAAAGGCCTAATTTATACCGGTTCTGGTGATTTCAAAGAGCAAGGCCAAACCTGGCTAAAGCATTTTATTCAAGAAGGAGAATTGGCGCCCCATCATAATGTATTGGACATTGGCAGCGGTATCGGACGAATAGCTATACCGCTTACCCAATACCTCAACAGCAAGGCCAAATACGAAGGATTTGACGTGGTAAAATTGGGGGTAGAATGGTGTGAAAAAAATATCACGGCCAATTATCCGCAGTTTCATTTCACTTATATCCCCCTGGACAATGATCTTTATCGCTCCAAAGGGCTGAATGCGGCTAGTTTCCGGTTCCCTTATGAAGACAATTATTTCGATTTTGTAGTGCTTACCTCTGTCTTCACTCATATGCTTCCCGATGAAGTAGAAAACTACCTCAAAGAGATACATCGTGTTTTGCGACCTGGTGGAAAATGCATGGCCACTTTTTTCCTCTGGAATGAAGAATCCGAACGACTCAGTCCCTCCAATCCCAAATTCCAGTTTCCGTATGACTACGGCCACTATCGCTTAATGGATGATAAAGTCAAAGCAGCCAACGTGGCCTATCAATCTGCTTATTTAGAGCAATACCTATCAAAAATTGGACTCCAATTAGAGAATACCTTTTTTGGATTTTGGTGTGGAAGAGCAAAAAAAACGGCGATGGATTTTCAGGATGTGCTGCTCTTTCGGAAATAAACGGCAGGAGAATTAAAAATATTTCACAAAAAAAAATGCGCGTGTATTAATCATTGATAATCAATTGCTTACCAAATAACAAAGTGTTACAAAACCAGTCGATATAGAAGAGGAGGTAGGGGTGGAATGAAAGATGGCCCATCCTTAAGGTTGTAAAGTGAAAACAATCAAACAATAGAAAACTTTAAAACCATGAAAGCACGATTCATCTTATCAGCCATCTTCGCTCTCGGTTTATTTCTCACCTCTTGTGAGCAGCAAATTTTCACGCCTTCTGGCAATATAGCAACCTTCGAAAAAGACATTACGGGTTTTGATGCGCTGGACGTATCGCATGACTTCAAGGTCTTCGTACAGTTTTCTGATACGGAAGAAAGTGTCCGAATCGAAGCGGATGATAATTTTGCGGAGTATATCATCGCTGAAAAAATTGGAAGCACCCTACATATTTCGCTAAAGCACATTCAAAACATCCGAGGCAAAAGGACCTTGAATGCTTACATTACCACGGCCACTTTGAATGAGATCGAAGCGACTGGCGATTCTAAAGTAACCCTTGAGAATGAATTAAAAACGGAGCAATTGAAAATTGACCTACGCGGTGATAGTCAACTATTAGGCCCAATTACAGCCAATCGATTACAGGCTAGCATTGGAGGAGATTCTAAAATGATCATGGACAACATGATGCAAGGAGAATCAGTCATCTTAACCGTCAAAGGAGATAGTAAATTTGAAGGAGCTTTCGATGTCGCATCGATTGATGCACTATTGACTGGTGATTCAGAAATTGATCTAACTGGAGAAGCCGATGAAGCCAAAATAGAAGCAAGAGGAGATAGTAAAGTGAAGAATTATAACTTCGCCATTAAAAACCTGGATATCATCCTAGCTTCGGATAGCGATGCCTATCTCACGGTCACCGATGAAATGTCTGTCAAAGCTTCGGGCGATAGTGTAATGAACTACAAAGGGAACCCAACCATCAATAAACAACAATTATCAGGCGATTCTAAAGTCAAGAACGCCAACTAGTCTGGCTACTTCACTCGACCGGGATTATCCTTGATAAAATTACCCCAACCGGCGTATTTTTTACTCCCACCAAATGGAGATCCTGCTTGATAATGATGACATACTGCCGCACCTAAAGCATCTGTGGCATCCAAATAGTGGCCGTCCAGCTTAAATTTCAATATCTGACAAAGCATGGCGGCCACTTGCTCTTTGGAAGCATTGCCATTACCTGTTACAGATTGTTTTATCTTCTTCGGTGAATATTCCGTCAAGGCTACTCCTTTCGTAATCGCTGCAGCCATGGCCACGCCCTGTGCCCGCCCCAGCTTGAGCATGGATTGCGGGTTTTTTCCAAAGAAAGGGGCTTCGATAGCCATGTGGTTGGGATGGTAAACGTCGATGATCGTTTGAACCCGTTCAAAAATTTTCTTCAATTTTTGCGCATGATCACCAAGCTTGCTGAGGTGCACAACGCCCAATTCCAAGAGCTTAATCTGCTTCTTCTCTACTTCAATGATGGCAAAACCCAGTATATTTGTACCGGGGTCAATGCCTAAAATGCGATGGGTGTCTTTTTTGTCACTCAAAGTATATCGATTAAAACGCAAAAAAAAGCAAGTTAGGCTTATACCGTCCTAAAGCCAAATTATTTGGCAGTTTTACGTCAGGGAGTGAGTTACTCACCCCCTGACGTAACTGCTAGAATTTGGTGAATTCTCAGCAGTTTTTCTTTAGCTCAAGGGGTGAGTAACTCACCCCTTGAACTAAAAGAAACTGCTGACTCAACCCTAGAATGACGCATGATATGGCGCCAACAAATCGGCACTATTGGATAGGAGGAGCAAAGGTAATGCTAGTACTATTGCTAACTTATACGCTTTATCAGCAGATTTGGGGTCATGATTACTGGGCTTCCTTTCTAAGCCTGTGCACCCCCGAAAGGTGGCTAGAAAACGGGGGGCTGTTATTACTTGTTTTTATGCTAATGCCCCTCAACTGGCTTGCCGAAGCTCGTAAGTGGTGGCTTTTATTGCAACGTCTGGCGCCAAGTCCTTACCGATTGGCCGTACGCGCTGTTTTCGCTGGTATTAGCTTATCGCTATTTACGCCACATCGCATTGGTGAGTATGGCGGCCGGATATTAAGCTATCCCAGCAATATGCACCCTAAAGTGCTACTGGCGAGTTTGGTGGCCAACTATGGCCAATTACTGTGCCTACTCACAGCAGGTGCTCTCGGTTTTTTTTATTTGGGACGCAGCTTTTTACCTGAAAATGGGATTCTATTTTATGGGGTCGTCGTATTAGGTAGTCTTGGCCTGCTCTTACTTTGGTGGAGTTTCTTAGCGGTTCATCAATTGATGCCCTTGCTAGAGCGATTTAAATGGCCAAAATGGTTGGCTTGGCTACCCAAAACACTAGTAACCGCTGGACAATTTGATCAAGTATTATTATTGCGATCCGCCGCTTGGGCAGGTCTTCGATTTTTGATTTATAGTGTACAATTTGTGCTTCTGTTGATTTTTTTTGGATTAGACATCCCCGGGCACATCTTATTGAGCGGTGTTTTTGTTATCTATTTATTGCAGTCGGGCTTACCTTTGCCCCCCGCTTTAGGAATGTTGACTCGAGGAGAATTAGGCATTTTGGTTTGGCATAATTTTGAAGCCAACCCATTGGCCATACTAGCGGCCTCACTGGCCCTTTTTATAATAAATTTAGCCATCCCCGCGTTACTTGGAGTGATGGTGATCGTCAAAACTAATATCACTAAATCCTTAAATGATGAAGGACGCGTTGATTAAAAGATGGTTTTTATTGGGGGTAGGACTGTTGTTCCTTACCGCCCACCGTCCAATCGATACTGTCGTTAGCGATTCGACCTCTACGGCTATTGAGCAAGTACCTTACGAGCCTTGCCGGATGGAAAACACTACCTTTGAAGATGGGGAAGAGATCGTCTACAAGATTTACTATAATTGGAATTTCGTGTGGTTGGCAGCCGGTGAAGTAACGTTTAAGGTCAAAGACCTTGGCAATAGATATCACTTATCTGCACATGGCCGTACATATAAGTCCTATGAATGGTTCTTTACGGTACGAGATTACTATGATACTTACATTGATAAAGAAACCTTGTTGCCCTACATTTCGATCCGTAATGTAAGAGAAGGAGGCTACCGTTTGTATGATGCGGTCACTTTTGACCCCAATAGAAATGTCGCTATCTCGAATCGTGGAAAAACCAGAGAGGAAGCCAAACCTACAGAATACAGCGTAGATAACTGCATGCATGATATTTTATCCATTATTTACTATACCCGGAATATCGATTTCAACCACCTCAATGCAGGCGCACAATTACCAATCAAGATTTTTATGGATAAGGAAACCTGGCCTTTGAAGGTGAAGTATAAAGGCAAGGAAAAAGAGAAAAAAATTAAAGGGCAAGGAAAATTCCGCACCCATAAATTCAGTCCGGAAGTAATCGTAGGCGAAGTATTTAAAGAAGATTCTCAGATGTCGGTGTGGGTATCTGATGATCAAAACAAAATTCCACTCCTCATCGAATCCCCTGTTTCAGTGGGTTCTGTCAAGGTCGTACTCAAATCTTACAAAGGTTTGAAATATGATTTTGATGCACAAATAGACTAAGCCCCTTGACAAAAAAACTATTTACACTGATTGGTATTTTGGCAGCTTTTGGACTAGGCGTCTGGCTGACCCAATGGTTTTATCAATCAAAGAAAAAAGAAATCAGTAGCGCTCAAAGTACGATTCTGCTCGACAAGGTAAAGGATGTCCTAAAATTGGTGACCGTAGAGGCCAATTTTAATGAACTCTATAACGAGACCAAAACACGGCCCGTTACCTTATACCTTCCGCTACCAAGTACCTTTTCTTTTTCCAAAAAAGCTATCTTGGAGGTACAGGGGAAAGTACTGGTGGGCTTTGACCTTGAAAAGGTGAGTATTTCTGCCGATAGTGTAAATCGCGTTTTAACACTCAGTAACTTGCCTGAACCTGAAGTACTCTCCATCGACCATCAAGTCCAATATCGCAACCTTGAAGAGAGCTTTTTCAATAGCTTTTCTGCTGAGGATTATACCTCACTCAATCACAATGCCAAAGAAATGCTGCGCCAAAAGGTAGAAGAAAGTGACCTGATGGAAAAGGCGCGTAGCCAGGGAAATCAGATGATCGATGTGATTCGCTTTATGGCAGAATCCTTGGGTTGGACGGTGCAGTTGGAGAAGGCTGTAGCACCGGTGCCTATTTTGGAGAATTGATGGGCTAATGTAAGCTTGCAAGTAGGAAACACCACCTGCAAAATCCAAATATCCGCAACGACAACCCGAAACGGCACTCAATCATCTCCCCCGCTCCATCAAACGTGCCAATAACTCTTCCTTACGCGCTCGGGCCACGGGAATCTTCGCTCCATCTTCTGTGATCAACATCCCACCATCCCGTTTGCTGTATTTTTGAATTCGATCCAAGTTGACGAGGTGAGATTGATGTACCCGGTAAAAATTATGCCCATCCAGTAGCTCAACAAACTCTTTTAGGGTCCGGGAAACCAATAATTTTCGCCCTCCTTGCAGGAAGAAGTGGGTATAGTTGCGATCTCCTTGGCAACGAACGATATTTCCTACAGGAACAAATTCGATATGATCAGATTGAGGAAGCGCTATCTTCTTTTCTTGTTGTTGTAGGTTGTGCAACAGTACCTCTAAGTGATCATTTTGGGTAGACTTCGACTGTTTATTGGCCACTCGTTCGACCGCTTTTTTCAATTCGAGTACATTAATGGGCTTTAGGAGATAATCAACCGCAGCAAATTTAATCGCCCGTATCGCATATTGATCATACGCTGTTACAAAAATGATATCAAAGTCGATGCTTGGCAAACTCTCCAGTAGATCGAAACCACTACCCAAGGGCATCGCAATATCCAGAAACACCAATTGTGGCTCAACTGCTTTGATCAAATCCATTGCTGTTAGAGCGGAGTCGGCCTCTCCAACAACTGTCACCTCCTGGCAATAGGAAGCTAGCGCGAGTCTTAAATTCTCTCGATTATTGGCTTCATCATCTACTATAATCGCTTTGATCATATTCATTATCAATTATTCATTATCCATTGTTCATTACTCATTATCAATTATGCATTATCCATTGTTCATTATCCATTGTTCATTATCCATTATACATTACCCATTGTCCATTATCCATCACTCATCGTTCTGTAGGAATAATTAAGGTCACTCGAGTCCCGCTAAGGGTACTATCTAATGTTGATCTATCCGTAATATCAAAGCTTTGCTCTGGTGTATTCGATAACAAATCTAACCGTTGTTTGACGAGTTTCATGCCATAGCTTTTCCGTTGATTCGCTCGCGCCTTTGTGTAGGCTTGGGCGGCCAGTATGCCTATCCCATTATCTATTACCTCACAATGAAGTCCCTCCAAACTGGGGTTAATCACCAAGCTTAGTTTTCGTTCTCCCTTTTTCGGCCCCAAACCATGCAGGATCGCATTTTCTACCATGGGCTGTAAGATCATGCTTGGGATATAGGTATTCTGTTGGTCAATTTCAGCAGCTACAGTAAAGGTAAAGTCAAACGGTTGCCGCAAGGATTCTAGGCTACAGTACTGTTGTAGGGTTTCGAGTTCTTCCGAGAGAGGTATGTATTCCTCGGCCGTATTCCGGAGTGTTCGCCTCATCAGGCCAGCAAACTGACTTAAGTACAGATCAGCCTTTTCTTGTTCTTTTTTGCGAATCAAGTTTTGAATAGAACTCATAGCATTGAACAGAAAATGAGGGTTCATTTGTGAACGAATACCTTTGAGTTCAAATTCGAGTAGCTGTCGCCTGCGTAAGTCTCGCTGGGCAGTGACCCGTTTTTGCCAGAGAAAAACTCCAATTAACAAGAGCAAGGCGATAGCCCCTATGCCCAGGCCTTTCCAAAAGGAGATACGTTGTTCGGCGTTCCATCCAGCAGTCCCCTTTTCCTCCGCTACCAAATTCCAAGCACCTCGCATTCGGGTAGAGGTGGAAAGGTCTAAGTGATTGGCCAATATATTACCCGTTTCATCGATCAGGTAGTAATGATTCCCTTTATTGTCGATTCGGTAGTCTTCTTGCAATTGTTGCATTTTCTCATCTGGCACATAGATAAAAAGGCCTTCACGACTTTTCGTTGTGGCTGTAAATTCTGACTTGTTAGCGGCATGTATGAGATGGACAATTTCGGGAATAGCAGCTTGGTTTTCGCTAAAGGACTGGATATCCTCTATCGCCAAATCCATGTTCTGGCTCCAGCCGATATGTAGCAATAGTTTTTTACCCTTAAAATTATTCAAGGAGACCTTTATCCCTTCCCGATCCGTAAAACTCCAATCTGGTGCTTTCATCCCTTTAAATAAAGCACGATAGCCTTTCATTTCTAGTTTTGGATGACCGGTTTGGGTGAAAACCAACAGCTCCTCTTTTTGGATAGAATCCCGACAAATGTATAATAGCTGGTCTAGTATTTTTCGATCATAATTGGACAGAATTTGCTCGTCACCATAAGATCGAAACAACTGCATACCAAGATGGCGAACCCGCGTTTCTTCACTCAACAATAACTTGGATAGAAAATAAGCCTCTTTCCTCGATAAATCCGGATCCACATAATAGCTATTGAGCTGAAAAAACTTATAAGATATAAATTCTTCCGAATCAAAGTCAAACGTTTTTTGGGGCGGAAGGCGATAGAGTAAAGCCTTCCTTCGTTCGGCCTGTAGCGCGAAAGATGGGCTTAATTTATCTCCTTTTTCAAAAGGAAACCGATAGGCAGCCTCCCAGATGATTCCTGCAAAATGTAGCCGTATTAAACGATCCATATAGGCCCCCAGGGAAGGGCTGAGTTGCTCCTTTCTCTGGCTTAAAAATGCTAATTCCTCGGCTTCTTCTCGCAGCTGTTTCTCCAGATAGCTGGATTGCTCCTTCTCCAGCAATTGAAAATCATAACTCCTAAATAATGTATCGCCTCGCATTTCATGGTAAAAATCTAATAAAAAGTCATTATCAGCCTTCGCATTTCCCCCCAATTCCATTTGGCGATAAAAAGCATTTCCTGCTGTTGTAAAAGAAAGGCTATCCCCCGGGTTTAGAAAAAATCGCATCGTTTTATAGCCATGGGTCAGGCCTACCATTTGAGGTTGATCTAATGGAAAACTAATCTGAAAATCTCCCGCTGGCGTCAATTTAATCACCGTATCTTGCCAGTAATCCAGCCAATTTCCTTGCTGGTAGAATTTCAAGGTGACCGCTGGAAGTACCGGCTGTTGGATATTAGCTCGCAAAACGGTCCGTCGTGCGGGATAATCTAAGCGGAAAAAATCCGAAACCACGTGGGTAGCTGTACTACGTACGGGCAGGGGGTGAAATTGTTCGTCGTTGGGAAGATTTATGCTTTCCATGGCACAAGCAAAGTGTTGCCACGCTTCAGGGCTGAAATTATCAGGCAATGCCCTTGTACGAATCCGAGTACGTTGTTGATCATCGAGTTCCGGCGATGCTAGCGCTTGTGTGAGTTGCTTTTCAAACTGGTTTAAAAAAGGGCGGATACTTTTTTCTCCACAATCAACCGGAAGAGATTGCCCTACCATCAAGTTGAATAAGAATAGATAACTACTAAAATATTCATCCTGATACCTGGTATCGACAATGAGGGGTTCGGTGCTTCGGGGAGGGCCAGCTGGCGACACCTCCCACTCTATTTCCGGATACTGGATAAAGCTCAAATACTTAAGCCGAGCAACTACACGACTAGCTGAAGTCAGAGACAAGCTGAGCCCTACCCGAATTTCACCTTCTCCAGCTTTCAGTTGATCTGGAAATAGTGGATAATCACTCCTCAACGAGCCTCCCTCTTTCAAGTGCCATTGCTGCACCCACTCCATTTCAAGAGACTGTCCATTCTTGACTGTCTCCGCTATGGTTTGCGGTTGTAAAGCCCCGACAAAGAAGAGCAGAAACAGTAAAACAAAGCCTATTTTCAATCGCATTCGGGAAGTTACAAAAATCATAAAACCTTATAGCTGATTTGGATGTAGGTTGGCGATTCGCTCAACAACTCTTGCGTATCTTCGTCATTTTCTGTTAAAATTACCCGACCACAAAAGCGATGGAAGTCGTAAACTTTATCCTTCCAAGAAGAAGCAAAAATCATCAAAGGGATCTTTTTATTCAAACACCATTGGGTATCTTGATAAGATCGCCAGACGAAGAACTGTTGCTCATCGAATTTTTCTAACTCAATGCTCTTTTGTGAACTCATCGCATAAGTGATAATCTTTATATCACTTTTATTGTCATCCTCCTTGGTGATAAATTTTATCTGGTCGATAAAATCAAAGTAGTACTCTTCTACCCCTCTTTCATAATAATGATATTCATTACTCTGAGCCAAAAGGGTATCGGTATGAATCAATTTGCCATCGCGGTATTCATCTGCAAATAAAAAAAACTGATGCACCGTATCAAATCGACCGAGGTGAAATTTCTTGATTTGGATTCCGGCAAAATCGAGGGCCTGCAACATATCCAAATTCGTGATCTCATCCGAATGATAGGCATTCTGGGCATCCTCTTTTTGAATTTGCATCCGGCCGTCTGGTTTGATTTCTTGGGCTATGCTAGGATGAAAAATGAGTACTGATAATAATGAGAATACTAGTAGTGATTTCATTGTTTTATATTTTTTGCGTAAGCAGGACTTCTGAAGTGGGGTGGTCGATACTGTCAAAAATATTTCTTCTTGTGAATACCATTTTTGGATATAAAAATTCAATTCGGTGATCCATTTCGGCGATTAAGTTTCACCCATTTATGTAGTTTTTC
>Ga0070727_10004295_pt1 | contig 12276 bp, 9 predicted proteins | sample tdAd472_FD_66722 | JGI IMG/M metagenome (GOLD analysis project Ga0070727, IMG submission 66722) | Marine sediment microbial communities from the Atlantic coast under amendment with organic carbon and nitrate - tdAd47.2 | ecosystem: Environmental > Aquatic > Marine > Coastal > Sediment | place... | reverse complement strand
GGTTGCCCGCGAGCGATCGCGCCACCGGGAGGAACGCCGCCTTGATCAGCGCGGGGCTCGGCTCGGCGCTCGGATCACCGAGGATGTTGCGGTAGTGCTCGATGAAGAGCGCGACAGCTCCCGAAACATGCGGTGAGGCCATCGATGTGCCGCAGAGAAGGGCGTAGCCCGAGCCGGAGGACGAGGAGTCCACTCGGCAGCCGGGGGCGACCATGTGCGGGATGGTGCGACCGTCGAGCGCGGGGCCGTGCGCGGTGTTGGACGACAGATCGTCGATATCGAGGATCTGTGCGCCGCCGGAGGTCTGGCCCTTGGTCGAACCGATGTTGAAGATGTTCTTGGCTTCGTCGGGCGAGCCTTGGGACGAGGTTCCGCCGTTGCCGTTCATGAAGGACAGGACGAAGGTGAGCGGCTGGTTGCCGGGCTCGCTGTCGATCGCGTCGCGTACGCCGATGTCGACCTGCATGGTGTCGTCGTCGTAGCCCTGAGGCGAACCCGAGGGGCCCCACGAGTTGCCGGACAGCAACGCGCCGTTCTCGCGCGACTCACGCATGAGTTTGAGCATGCCGCCGGGCTGCGTGAAGGTCGGGCTGTAGACCTGCTCGCCGATGTTCGCGCCGGGAGCGACGCCGAGGGCGCGGAGGAAGCCGAACGAGTCGGTGTTCCCGGAAGCGCCGTCGGCGGCCATGATGCCGGCGGTATGGGTGCCGTGGCTGGACGATGCGCCGCCGCCGGCGGTGTCACCGCTGAAGGGGACCATGCGATTGACGAGATCGGGGTGGTTGTCCTGGATGCCGCCGTCGACGTTCGCGATGATGACGCCCTGGCCGCTGAGACCGACGGTGTTGAGCCAGTCCATGTAGCCCGGGAAGGCGGCGTTGGAGCCGTCCACATTGTTGACGTTGATCTGGTTGGTCATCTCACCACGCAGGCCGCCGTCGGTCGGACGGGGCTGCACGGAGTACACGCCAGGGATCTGGGCGAGGGCACGGAGTTGGTCACCGCCAACGACCATCGACGCGATGGCGAAGCGGTCGTTGAGGTTGCGCGACTCGACGCCCTTGGCGGCGTAGATGCCCAGTTCCTGCGCGATCGCGTCGACATCGGCGAAGCGGGTCATCAGGACGCTCACCTGGATCTTCTCGGCCGGGAGGTTGCGCCAGCGGGGCTGGACCTTGTAGGCCGGAGCGAACGAGCCGGTCCAGCGGACTTCGGGGAGGTTCGCGACGGCGTCGCGCGATGCGGCATCACCCCAGACAATGTAGGTGTTGGGGTAGATGTACTGCATGATCCGGAGGCCGGAAGCTTCGAGCGACTGAATCCACTCCGCTTTGGTCGGACCGTTGAATTGGACGAGGCGGAGATCGTTGCCGTCACCGGCGCGACTGGCACCCCAGCCGTCGGCGTGGTCGGGCTCGCCATCGACGAGTGGATCGAAGGCGAGTTCGCCCAGTCGGAGCGTGAACGGACGCTCGACCTCGTGCGAGGGAACGCCCGCGGCGTTCAGAGCCTCGAGCTGCGCCGGGGTGACCTCGACCCATGAGTATGAGCCGTAATCGATGCTGTGCATGCTGGACAGCGACTGCTGCTGCGGTCCGCTCAGGCGCGTGGTATCGATCCGAACGATTTTGTTACCGGACTTCGCGCTGACGCCGAAGTCGGCCGCTGACGCGACCGAGATCGTGCTGCCGGCGGCAAAAAGGCACGCGCCCAGCAAAAGTGACATGGTGGATGTTCTCACGAACAAACTCCCTTCCTAGAGTCGATAATCATCGAGAAGTGCCCTCACGACTTCCCTCGAAGCCCCCTCCCACGGCGACCGCCGTCGGGATCCAGAAGGCCCTCGGCTTCCAGTAGACAGCAAGGTCGGCGATTCTGGAACGACCGATCGGGGAAATACTAAAGATGGTCGGAGGAAAATCGGACCTGACGACCGGGAATTCGGCGTTCAACTGCCAGCGAATTCGAGACGCGCGCGGTCCATCGTGTACAGGCTGACGAGCCATCCGCGAACCAGAAACGGATCCACGTTGAACTTCCCGGTGACTGTAACAAAGCCGTTGCGTCCGCCCATGTTGACGGGCTCATCGAGCATAACTTCCACACTGTCGTAGGGAGTCGGGGGGGCTCCCATGTGGCAGCCGTCCCACGGGTTGAGCATGAGCAGAACCTCGTCGGTTTCGCTGGCGACCACGGGCAAGAACGCGAAGCCCGTGAGGCGGACATGCTTGTTGTTGAGAGCGTCGGCCCAGCCGGGCAGGTCGGTCATTTCCAGGCGCGGGTTGTAGGTGCGGATCGCGGAGATCAGGACGCCCCAAGGCAACTCGTAGGGGTCGGCCTCGGTTCCGGAGCCGGGGATCGTGACCCTTCCGATGACGAGTGCGTCGTCGGAAGCCGTTACCTCGTCGTCGGGGCTGATGGCGTTGGCGATCTCACTGGCCTCCTCGACGCTTCCGGACGCCTGAAGGGCGAGTTCAGCGAACTCCGCGGTCGCCTGCTGCGAGAGCGTGCGCGGGCCCTGGAATCCGGACGACGCGTCTTCGATCGCCATTTCGGGCGTGATCCGATTCGGCTCGTCCTCAATGCCGAGCAGTTCGTCGAGATCGAGTCGGGAACTCTGGACGACTTCGGGCTGGGGATCGGGTTCCGAGGACGACGAAGCGTCGGCCAACGGCGTTTCGGGCACCGATGCGTCGCGATCCGGCTGGGCCTCGACGACGGCGACGGCATCCGAAGGCGGATCGCCGTTCATCGGGGAGGGGTCTGGGGTGGGTTGGGCGGGCGCCGTCGGCTGAGCCGCTGGGCCGATCTGCGCGGTAAGGGGACGGTTGTCGTCGGCGCGGGTAAACACGATCGCGGATGCGATCACGAACGAACCCAGCAGGATGGCCCAGAACACCTTCATCGACGGCCCTTCAGTAAATGCTTGCTCCCGGAAACCTATCAGCCAACCGGGCGAAGGTTGCGTGCCACGGGGGTTCTGTAGGCCATGATAGACGGCACGAGCCCGGCGATACAGGCGAGGAACACCGTGGCCATGATGATTGAGAGCATCCACTGCGCCCCAACGCTCGGGGTGACGATCACGCCCAGACGCTCACGCATGACTCCCGCGACGACATCGGTGGCGACGGTGCTCACGCCGATGCCGACCGCTGCGCCGATGAGGCCGATGATCGCCGACTCGGTCATGACGAGACCGAATATCCGTGGGCGGGAGCACCCGAGCACGCGGAGGATGGCGATCTGACGTCTTCGCTGCTCGGCGGAGTTGTACATCGCGAGCATGATGGCGATGCCGCTGGACAGCATGACCACGGCGGCCATGCCCAGGAAGACCTGATCGATATTGGAGACGATCGAGAACAGGCGCGTAACCTCGGCGGCGGGCTGCGCGACGTTGATCGAGGTGTCGGAGCGGATTTGGTTCTGGACCGACTGCATCGCGGCGGACACGCCACGACCGGGCCGCGTAGCGACCTTGGCATAGATCCCGGTGATCAGGCGGTCATCGTCGGAGACATCCTCGGCGGTGGCGAGGTCGTCCTCGGCTCCGCCGAGCGCGATACGCCGGTCGTGGGCGTGAATGATCCATGAGGACTCGAGTGTGATGAAAAGCGCTCGATCGTGCGGGCTGGCGGTCGGTTCGAGGATGCCGACGACCTCGAAGGGGTACTCGGTGTGCAGGTGTGCGCCCTCGCCTGTGCCGTGGGTCAGCGCGATCCGGTCTCCGATCTTCAGGCCCGTGATCTCGGCGGCGCGTGAGCCAACAACGACCTCGAAGTCGGCGTCGAACAGCTCGCCCTCGGCGACCTGGAACGGACCGTCGACCGTCGGGTGGAACAGGCGGAAGTACTCGCTGGTTGTGCCGACGACGGGGAGCGAGCGGTAGGTGTCCCCCACCGCGATTGGGATGGCGTAGCCGGGAGGAACCTCGACATCGTTGGAGGCGTCGCCGTCGGCATCGAAGAAGAAGTAGCGCGGGTTGTTCGCGATCTGCTCATACTTGGCCCAAGGGATGACCTGCTGCGGCGGATTGGCGTAGTAGACGCCGTTGAGAACCGAGACCAGCGCGCTGGGGTCGCGCGAGATCAGGAAATCCATGTTGCCGGTGCCGCGCTCGAAGGCCTGGCGTCCGGAGTCACGGAGGCTGAGCAGCGTGAGCATGAGCGCGACAGCGACAGCAACGGTGAGAACCGTGGTCACCGTCGAGAACATGCGACCGAACATGCTGCGTCGGATGATGGCGAAATCGGTAAGGGCCATGGTCAGACGCCCTCCTTCGCGACCGAACGGAGTTCGGCGAAGTCGGCGGACCGCTTGAAGCGAGCATCGAGCGAGCGGTCGTGGCTGACGCAGAGCAGCGCAGCGTTTCGTTCCGAGCAGGCCTGCTGGATCAGGTCCATCGCCGCGTCGGCGTTGTCGGGGTCGAGACTGGCGGTCGGTTCGTCGGCGAGGACGAGTTCCGGCTCACAGACCACTGCGCGGGCGACGGCGACGCGTTGCTGCTGGCCGACGCTGAGCTGGCTGATGTCGGCGTTGTGGCGATCGAGGCCGAGGGTGGTGAGGGTTTGCGCGGCGAGGTCGCGGTGCTGCCGGGGCGGGCGAGCGGAGAACATGAGGGCGGCCATGACGTTCTCGATCGCGCTGAAGCCGTGCAGCAGATTGAAGGTCTGAAATATGAAGCCGATGTGCTGGCCGCGGAACAAATCCGCCTTCGCGCCCGAGAGCGTGGTGATGTCGGTGCCGGCGATGCGGATCGAGCCCTCGCTGGGGTGGAGAAGTCCGGCGATGAGTTGGAGGAGTGTGCTCTTGCCCGCGCCCGACCCCCCCTTGAGCAAGACCTGTTCGCCCGGCGCGAGATCGAGCGATGCGATGTCCACGACCCACTCGCCGGAGGGCATATCGGGGTAGCGGAAGCACAGATCCTCGATCTGCAAGGCCGATGCTGATGGATTCTGGTCGGTCATGTGGGCACTGTATACCGCGTGAACGGGGGGACGAGTCGTCAGCGGAGACGGATTTCGGCGGCCCGCGCGTGGGCTTCGAGGCCTTCGAGACGGGCGAGTCGGGCGATCGATTCGACGGTCCGCGTGCTGGGCGACTCGGTCAGTTCAATCGTGGTGCGGATGCGCAGGAAGTCGAAGACGGAGAGGCCTGCGAAGGAACGGGCGGTGCCGCCGGTCGGGAGGGTGTGGTTGGGGCCGAGGCCGTAGTCGCCGAAGACCTCGGCGGTGTGGGCACCTATGAAGATCGCGCCGGCGTGGCGGATCGAGCCGGCGAGCACGGGGGCGTCTTTGGTGATGATTTGCAGGTGTTCCGGGGCCAGGCGGTCGGCGATCTCCGCCGAGTCGGCATTCGAGTCGGTCAGAACCGCGAAGCCGTTGTCCAGTGCGGCGCGCGCCGTCGCGGCGGTCGGCAGGTCGGCGAGTTGGGACGCGAGTTCGGCGTTGGTGCGATCGATGAGCGATCGACTGCTCGCGACGAGGATGGCGGCGGCGTCGGTGTCGTGCTCCGCCTGGGCGAGAAGGTCGGCGGCGACCACGGCAGGGTCGGCTGTGTCGTCGGCGATGACCACGAGTTCGGAGGGGCCGGCGAGCATGTCGATGCGGACCGAGCCGGAGACGAGCTGTTTGGCGGCGGTGACCCAGCGGTTGCCGGGACCGACAATGACATCGACGGGATCGACACCCACTCCGAAGGCCATGGCAGCGATCGCCTGGGCACCGCCGACGGCGAGAAGTCGGTCGGCGCCGGCGACGGCGGCGGCGGCGAGGGTGATCGGAGCGGGGCGGGGCGAGGCGACGGTGACGCTGGTCACGCCGGCGACGCGCGCGGGGATGGAGGTCATGAGGACGGAGGAGGGCAGCGGGAAACGTCCGCCGGGGGCGTAGCAGCCGGCACGATCGACGGGAATGACCTGCTGGCCGAGCGTGCCGGGGGTTTCGGCGTCGATGCTGACATCAATGATGCTGTAGCGCTGGGCTTGGGCGAAGCGTTCGATGCTGGCGGCGGCTCGTTCGAGGGCGGCGCGGTCTTGGGCCGAAGTGGCGTCGAGCGCAGCGTCGAGCTGGTCGCGCTCGATGACCAGAGGCTCGCCGGGCTTGCGGTCGCCGAGGCGCTCGGCGATCGCGCGAAGCGCTGGTTCGGCGCCGGACTCGACCTGGTCGACGATCTCGCCGGCGGCGAGGAGGGTCTGGCGGTCGATCGGGCTACGCCGAAGCGACGGGACCTCGTCGGGCGAAAGGGTACGCAGGAGTGGTGCTGAGGTGCGGGTCATGGCTGGTTGAGTCCGGGCTCGGTTGCGGGGTTGGCTTCCTGGAAGGACTTCTCGCGCGGGTCAGCGGATCGCCGGGTCACCTTGAGTGCGCGCCGATCGAGTTCGCTTTCGACGTCGGCGAGGTCGATGCCGCTGGCGGCGAGTCTGGTGAGCGTGAAGTACAGCAGATCAGCGGCTTCGGCGACGGTGTGGTCGCGGGTCGTGGCCTCGCCGAGTTCGCGGGCTTCTTCGAGGATTTTGCGCCGGAGCAGATCCGGGCTGGCGAACAACTTGGCGGTGTACGAACCCGCGGGCGGGTCGGAGGCGATGCGTTCGAGGCGCCGGGCGAGTTCGCCGAGGCCCCGGGCCTCGCCGAAGCAGGTGCGCGTGTTCAGATGGCAGAAACCGGGATCGTCCTGCCGGACGCGGAAGCGGAGGGCATCGCGATCGCAGTCGACATCGATGCCGAGCAGTTCCTGACGTGCTCCGGACGTCGCGCCCTTTTCCCAGAGTGCATCACGCGAGCGGGACCAGTAGACGCCGGAGCGGGTTTCGATCGCGCGCTTGATCGAGGAATCGCTTGAGTAGCACAGGCCGAGCGCCTGATCGCGTTCGTCGACGACGACGGTTGGGTACAGCCCATCGGGGCGATCGCTTCGGAGGCAGGCGATCAGCGCGTCGGCGACGTCGAAGCCGCCGGTGTAGAGGGCCATGCCGACTTGGGCGTCGGCGCCGAGCGAATCGATGAGGGCGACGTCGTCGGCGGACTTGACGCCGCCGGCGATGGTGACGCGGGCGCCGTCGGCGGCTTCGACGATGGCGCGGACGCGGTCGGCATCGATGCCGGTCATGCGTCCTTCGTTCTCGACCAGCGTGACGAGGAACCCGCCGACGTAGGGGCGGAGTTCGCTCATGCGGTCTTCGATGCGACGGCCGGTGCGCTCGCGCCATCCGTCGACGACGACCTCGCCGTCCCGGGCGTCGAGGGCGGCGATGGTGCGCTCGGCGGGGAGTTCGCGGAGGACCTCGGGCGTCGCGGCGGTGCCGAGGATGACCTTTCTTGCGCCGGCGTCGAGCCAATCGATGGCGGTCTGGACATCGCGGAGGCCGCCGCCGACGCGACAGGGGGCGATCGCCAGCAGGTCGCGGATGGTGTCGGCGTTGGATCCCTGGCGGAGCGCGGCGTCGAGGTCGATGACGGCGATCTCGCCGACGAGGCCGAAGTTGCGGGCGATCGGGCGCGGGTCGCCGGCGTCGAGGGCTTTCTTCTCGCCGCCGATGAGTTGCACGGCGTTCCCGGACATCAGATCGATGGATGGGATGATCATCGGCGGACCTCCAGTCCGGCTCCGGCCATGGCGGCCTTGGCCTGCTGGATGGTGTAGACACCGTCGTGGAAGATCGATGCGGCGAGGACGGCGCTCGCACCGGCGCGGAGGCCCTGGACGAGGTGGTCGAGCGTGGACACGCCGCCGGAGGCGATGACGGGGATGGAGACGACGCTGGTGATGGCGGCGACGAGTTCGGTGTCGTAGCCCTCGCCGGTGCCGTCGCGGTCCCAGCTGGTGAGCAGAATCTCGCCTGCACCGCGCTGTTCACACTCGATGGCCCACGCGACGGCGTCGAGCGGTTCGCGCTGCGTGCCGGAGCGGGTGATGATCTGCCAGGTGCCGGTCGGGTCCGCGTTGGGGCGTGCGGCGTCGATGGCGACGACGGTGCACTGGGCTCCGAAACGCTCGGCGATCTCGGTGATGAGGGCGGGGTTGGCGACGGCGGCGGAGTTCACACCGACCTTGTCGGCGCCGGCGTCGAGCAGAGTGGCGGCGTTGTCTGCGGTGCGCACGCCGCCACCGACGCAGAGCGGGATGGACAGTTCGGCGCGCACGGCTTCGACGGTGTGGGCGGCGGTGCCTCGGGCCTCGGGGGTTGCCGAGACATCGAGGATGACGAGTTCATCGGCGCCTTGGGCTTCGTAGGCGCGGGCCTGCTGGACCGGGCAGCCGGCATCGCGGAGCCCCTGAAAGCGCACACCCTTGACGACGCGTCCGTCGCGGATGTCGAGGCACGGGATGATTCGGTGCTTCAGCATGACGAGGCGGCTCCCTCCGGGGACGACTGGTTCTGGGCGGGCTCGACTCCGGCCCATCGGGCGAGCAGGCGGAGCCCCCACCGCCCGGAGAGTTCGGGGTGAAACTGGCAGGCGAGCGTCGCGCCTCGCTCCATCGCGGCGATGAAGGGGCCGGCGTAGTGGGCTGTCGCGACGCGCCAGCCGGCGGGCGCTTCGGTGAGGCGGTATGAGTTGGCGAAATAGGCGCAGCCGGATCGGAGGAAACGTGCGTCTGCGGGCGCTTCGATCTCGTTCCATCCCATTTGCGGAACGGTGACTTCGGACGGGAATCGGTGCGCGGACCCGGGAACGATGCCGAGACCGCGGACACCCGGCGTCTCGTCGCTGCATTCGGCGAGCAACTGCATGCCGAGGCAGACCGCGAGCAGCGGGCGGTCCGAACCCGCCCGCTCGTTCAGCGCTCCACGCAGGTTGAGGCGATCCAGTGTGGCAATGCCCGCGCCGAACGAGCCGACGCCGGGCAGAACGAGGAGTTCTGCTTCGTCGATCGCGGCGCGATCCTCGGTGATCGTCGAAGCGACGCCGAGGCGCGTAAAGGCTGCGGCGAGGGACGCGGTGTTGGCGACGCCCGTGCGGATGATCGTGACGGCGCGGCTCATTAGAGCGTGCCCTTGGTGGACGGGACGGCGTCGCCGTCAATGCAGACGGCCTGTCGGATCGCGAGCGCGAGTGCCTTGAACGCGGCCTCGGCGCGGTGGTGATCGTTGCGCCCGCGCAGCACATCGACATGCAACGCGCAGCGGGCGGTCGTCGCGAAGGACTCGAAGAAGTGGGCGATGTTCTCGCAGGCGATCTGGCCGATGGCCTCGCGGGTGAGGCCGAGATCGACGGTGGCGCTCGGGCGTCCGGAGAAGTCGATGACGACGCGGGCGAGCGCCTCGTCGAGGGGCGCGTAGGCGTAGCCGAAGCGCGCGATGCCGACGCGATCGGCGAGGGCTTCGTCGAAGGCGGCACCGAGCACGAGGGCGCAGTCTTCGGCGGTGTGGTGGTCGTCGACGATGAGGTCGCCTTGGGCGCACAGGTCGAGATCGATGCGGGCGTGGCGGGCGAGGGCATCGAGCATGTGGTCGAGGAAGCCGATGCCGGTGGTGACGGATGAGCGTCCCGAGCCGTCGAGCTTGAGTTCGACGGTCACGGAAGTCTCGTTGGTCGAGCGGGTTCGCTTAGCGGAGCGCGCCATCGGCGGCCTCCTTCCAGTTCGGGAGTACGGCGTCGAAGAGTTCGAGGATGTGGGGTCGGACGAGTGCGGCGCCGGCGCAGCGCAGGCCGTCGTCGGATGTGATCGGCGCGCCGGGGGCGCGGACGCCGAGGGGGACGGCGCCCTGCGCGATGGCGGCGCGAAGGTCGTCGACGGTGTCGCCGATCATCCAGACGGGGCCGGCCTGAGAGTCCTCGAGCGTGCCTGCGTCGCGCAGTCGTTTGAGGGCTTCCTGCAGCGGTTTGGGGCTCGGCTTGGGCTCTTCGGCGTCTTCCATGCAAACGATGGCGTCGAAGCAGTCGCGCAGTTCGAAGCGATCGAGGAACTCGGCGGCGTCCTCGCGCGGGCGACCGGTGACGATCGCGCAGGGGAACGCCGAGGTGATGGCGCGAAGCTGCTCGATGGCGAGGAGCATGGTCTCGGTCTCGCTGAGCCCGGGCTGGTCTGGCGTGCCGTGGTAGCGGCGCTCGAACTCGTCGGTGACGGCGTCGTATTCGATCTCCACACCCGCGCGGGTCAGGAGGCGGTGCGTGACGACCCAGTCGTTGTTGGCGTTGCCTTCGAGTTTGACGGTCTCGATCTGCTCGGAAGTGATGCGGACACCGAAATGGGCGCAGGTATCGGCGATGGCGCGCCGATAGGAGCCGGAGACGTCGGCGATGACGCCGTCGAGGTCGAACAGGATGGCGCTCGGTTTGGCCCAGCGGAGGATTGTGGAGCAGAGGCGGTCGAAATCGGCCTGATCGCCGGGGCAGGTGATGCGGATGGCGTCCTCGAGGCCGGGCTTGCTGAAGGCGCGGATCAGGATGCCCGCGTCCTTCATCGCACGAGCCAGTTGCGGGGCTCGCTCGCCGCGGGCGAACACGAAGTTGGCCTGCGAGTCGGTCACCTCGAAGGCGTACGCACGGAGCAGGCGGGAGAGGACCGCGCGTTCGCGGAGGACCTGCGCGGCGACCTCGCGGACGACCGGTTCGCCCGAGCCGAGCATGACCGACGCGGCGCGGAGGGAGGGTCCGGAGGTTGGGTACGGGCCGCCGCAAACGCAGACGCAGTCGGCGAGCGGTGCGGGCGTGATCGCGTAGCCGACTCGGAGCCCGGCGAGACCCCAGGCCTTGGAAAGCGTGCGGACCACGATGACGTTGTCGATGTTCAGCAGTTCGCTGGTCGGGTCGGTCTTGGCGAACTCGGCGTAGGCGACATCGACGACCAGGACAGCACCGATCCGCCGCGCTTCGGACGCGATCTGCTTCAGTTGCTGGACCGGGGCGACAAGGCCGGTCGGGTTGTTGGGAGTGACGACGGTGATAACGCTGATGCCGGGCCGGATCTGCTCAAGGATTGCCCCGAGCGGGAGGTCTCCGGTCCCCCACTGCACTTCCACGATGTCCGCGCCGGCGACCCGGGCATCGACCGGGATCATTTCGAAGGTGGGCACGACCGAGAGCAGCTTGCGATCGCGATCGAGGAAGGCGGTCATGATGCGGGCAAGGGCGTCGTCCGCGCCCGCGGTCACGATGACGCGCGCGGGCTCGACGGCGTAGCGCTCGGCGATCTGCGCTTCGAGCGGCGCCGGCACGGGGTATCGCCGGATCTCTTCGGCGGTGGTCTCGCGCAGGACCTCAGCGGCGAGTTCGGCGACGGCGGCCGGGGCTTCGTTGTTGTCGAGGCGCAGGGTGATGCTGGGTTCGTCGGGTCGCGGCTGGTACGGCCGGAGGGATTCGAGGCCGCGGCGCGGGCGGATGGGCGGTAGGTCGGTCATCGGTGCTCCTCAGGCCACGATCTGGGAAAGGCTGGTCACGATGATGTCGGTTCCGCCTCGGCGTTTGAGTTCGGGGATGAGCGTCGCAAGTTGGGCGCGGGGGACGGCGGCCTTGACGGCGTAGCCAGCGCCGCGGTTGAGTTCGGCGATGGTCGGGACGCGCATGGCGGGAAGGGCTTGCACGACGGCATCGAGGCGATCCGAAGACACATTCACCTCCAGAATGACGCGCTGGCGTGCCGCGAGGACGGAGGAGAGCAGCATGACGAGTTCCTCGATCCGCTCGCGCGTGGCGGGGGATTCGAGCGAGCGAGGCGAGGCGTACAGGCGCGTCGAGGAGGTCATGAGGTCGTCGAAGATGTCGAGGCCGTTGGCGGCGAGGGTCGCGCCGGTGGCTGCGTTGTCAACGATGAAGTCGGCGTCTTCGGGCGGGAAGACCTCGGTCGCACCGAACGAGCGGACGACCTGGGCATCGATGCCGGACTTCTCCAGCCACGACTCGGTCAACCGGACGTATTCGGTGGCGACGGTCAGGCCGGGTCGCTTGAGGCCGCCTTCGGCGAGCAGACGCGTCGGAGCCGCGGCGACGAGGCGGACGGGGTCGAGGCCGGTATCGAGCAGTTCCACGAGGTCCAAATCGAATTCGGCGACCCAGTCGGCGCCGGCGAAGGCGAGGTCGCGCGAACCGGCGGCGAGCATTTCGACGGCGTTGTGGGGTTTGAGGATCTTGGTTTCGGTGTTGGCCAGCGAGATGCTGGGGCGATAGCCGCGATCGGACGCGCGTACGCTGATGCCGGCGTCGGCGAGGAGCTTGAAGACGCCGTCTTGCATGCGCCCCTTCGGTAGAGCGAGGCGGAGCGGCTGAACGGTTGTATCGGGCGGAGCGGTCGTGGTCACGGGAAGGTCCTCAGGGAGTGGAAAAGGGCCAGCGC
>Ga0070727_10004293_pt1 | contig 12279 bp, 9 predicted proteins | sample tdAd472_FD_66722 | JGI IMG/M metagenome (GOLD analysis project Ga0070727, IMG submission 66722) | Marine sediment microbial communities from the Atlantic coast under amendment with organic carbon and nitrate - tdAd47.2 | ecosystem: Environmental > Aquatic > Marine > Coastal > Sediment | place... | reverse complement strand
AGATCACGCAGGTGGCTCCTCGATGCCCAGGTAGCGCGTCGGACCCTGGTGCCCCCGAAAGCGGTTCAGCCAGCCCTTCAGCCACGCGTAGCTGCGAAAGAAACGAACGACGGTGTGGCGTTGGGACTCGGTGAGGGGCGCTGAGCTGCAGATCAGCTTGTCGTCGGTGACCCCGGCATCCACGAAGCGAACCGTCGCGCGCACGGTCGTGTGAATGCGCGCCCCTGCTGGCAAGCGCGGCCCGAGCACGACCGCATCGAGCCGGTCGCCGTCGTCGGCGAGGGTGTCGGGAAGCGCGCCGTAGTTGAAGGGAGACGGCAGCGGCGAGACGAAGTCGACCCCCCCGTCGACGCGCTTGACGAAGGCACCCCGGGAGACTTCGATCTCGACCTCCACCTCACGCATGGGGTGTCGACGGGATGGTGGTGGAATGCGGCATGGCGGATCTCTGGCGGGGCGCGTGAGCACCATGCATATAAGGGTAGACCGTTGGGAGGCGCCGTGCGCAACGTAGGAGTCTGGTTCGTCGTCGTCGCGCTGGCGAGCTGTCAAGGGAAAGACGACGATGGAACCTCGTCGTCGCCCGATGCTGTCGGCACCGATTCCACCGGCGACACGGCCACGTTCGCCGACACCGACACCGACACCGACACCGACACCGACACCGATACCGACACCGACACCGACGACAGCGGTGGAGCATCGGTCGCGGTGGTGGTCGACGAGGGGGGCGTGGTCACCTGCGCGAACCCCGCTGCGCGCGCCAGCGATGGCCCGTTCCAGCGCCGCACCAGCCCCACGCCGCCCAACAGCGACATGTGGATCTGGGCCGGCGGCGAGATCGCGGGCGACCTCGACGGCGACGGGATTCTCGACGTGATGACGCCCAACGAGCTCGGCCTCGAGCTCTACCACGGCCTGCCGACCGGCGAGTTCGAGGCCATGGGTCAGGCTGTTCTGGGCGACTTCGATTTGTCGTTCGGCACCGGGGGCTCGGTGGTCGACTACGACGGCGACGGCGACCTCGATGTCTATGTGGCGCGCTTCCTGGGCGATCCGGGCCCCGAAGGCGGCACCCTGGGCAAGAACCGGCTGCTGCAGAACCAGGGCGATGGCACCTTCGTCGATGTCACGGACGAGGCGGGGGTGGATGGCTGCGGCCTAGACCCGAACACGAGCCTCACCAGCTGCTTCCGCACCATGTCGAGCTCCTGGGGCGATGTCGACGGCGACGGCGATCTCGACCTGTTTGTGGGCAACTACGGCTGGGTCGACGAGTCGGGGGTCAGCCAAGACGAGTTCCTGCCCGCGGAGCCGAGCTTCCTGTACCTCAACGACGGTGACGGCACGTTCACCGACGTGAGCGAGCGGCTGCCTCAGAAGTTCCGCGATGGCTACACCTACGCGGGCGGTCTGTTCGACCTCGACGACGACGGTGACCTCGACCTGTACACGGTCAACGACTTCGGCAACAAGTGGCCCAACCACGTGCTGCTCAACGAAGGCGACGGCACCTTCATCGACGATGAGCTCGTCAACAGCACCGGCCTGATCATCAACACCACCGGCATGGGCCTGGGCATCGGCGACTTCAACGGTGACAGCGTGATGGACCTCGCCATGCCCTACTGGAACGGCAACCTGCTGATGCTCAGCAGCGCCATCGGGTGGATCGATCAGGCGGCCGCCAAGGGCTTCACGGTGCAGTCCCCCCAGAAGGTGGGGTGGGGAACCGTCGCCGGCGACATCGACAACGACCGCGACCTCGACCTGCTCTCGCAGTACGGTCACGTCGCCAATGAAAACCCGGTCTGGAGCAACGCGCGCAACCAGCCAGACGCGCTCTACCTGAACATCGGTGATGTCGACAACGCCACCTTCGACGATGTCGGGGTGGAGTGGGAAGTGGCCGATCCGGGCGTGAGCCGCGGCGCGATCCTCGCCGACTTCAACCGCGACGGCTGGCTCGACATCGCCAAGCGCAACCTCGACGGTCCCAACGTCGTCTACCTGTCACGGTGTGGGGAGGCCGGCTTCCTCACGCTGCACCTGCGTCAGCCCGGCACGATGAACGTGCATGCCGTGGGCGCCAAGGTGCGGGTCGAGGCGGGGGGCCAGGCCATGACGAGGTGGGTGCTGGCGGGAGGCACGGGCTACGGCACCGGCGCGCCGCCCGAGCTGCACTTCGGTCTAGGTGATGCGGCCTCGATCGACCGAATCACGGTGTGGTGGCCCGACGGCGAGGTGTCGGTCGTCGAGGGAGTGACGGGTTCTCAACAGGTGACCCTGACCCGCTGAGGCGTGGTCCCATACAGTGGGCCCGATGGACGACGCTTCCGAGCCGCTCATGACCGAACCGACCCCCGCCACCCTGGCGACACGTCGCGGTGGGCGGGTAGGAGCTGCGTTGGCGTGGGCCTTCGCCTTGTCGGCCGTCGGGCTGCTGATGGTCACCGGCCTCGGGCGCACCATTCGCGCGCCGCCGTTCTGGCTGGCGGCGGCCGTCACCTTCCTTCCGTACCTGTACGCCGGCTGGCTCACCGTCGGCTTCGTGGTGTGGACCCTCCTCCCGGATCGTCGGCTACCGCCCGCGGTGCTCGGGATGGTGTTGCTCGTCGGTGCCGGACTGTGGGGGCCTACGTGGAGGGCCCGGGCCAGCCAGCAGCAGGGTGACCAGGTACGGGTCATGACCTGGAACCTGCGGCGTCTGTGGGGTGGGCCGGTCGATGGCGGCGACCCAGCGGCATGCGTCGCCGAGGTGGTGCGGGCTGAGAGTCCCGACGTGCTCACACTGCTGGAGGTGTCCCGAGACGACACCGACGCGCTGGCGGCCGAGCTGGGGCTGCAGTGCGTGCACCACCCCTACAAGGCGACGGGCTCCACCCGACATGGCGGCCTCGCCATCTGCAGCCGCGGGGGCGACTGGTCGCTGAGGAAGGGAGGAGGGCAGCGCTTCGTCGACCACGAAGACTGGTTCTACGTGGCGTCGGAGGTAGTGGGGCCGCGTGATGCGGTGTTCAACGTGCTCTCTGTGCATCTCACGCCCTACGACTACGCTGCGAAGCGGCTTCGCACCGGAGTTCGCGACCTGGCTCGCGGGGAAGCGGCGACCCTCGCCGAGCTGGGTCGCTCCGGGCAGGCGACCTTCCGCGGCCAGTCGGATCAGGCCGCCGCCCTGCTGCAGCGTGTGCAGCGCTTCCGTGATCCCACGGTGGTGGCGGGCGACTTCAACAGCACCCGCGACGCGTCGCTGCACATCGCGCTGCGCCAGCACCTCACCGATGCCTGGGAGAGCGGCGGGCTGGGGTTCGGCGGAACCATCGACTTTGCCGAGGTGTTGCCGCTGCGCATCGACTACGTCTACGCGTCGCACGACTTCGGCGTCGTACAGGCGGATGTGCCCGCCGTCGGTTGCTCCGACCATCGCCCGGTCCGGGTCGATCTCGTCTTGCCGACCTCGTAGTACCCTGCCATTCGCCCCCACGGAGTTGCTCGTGACCCCAGTCCCCCCCGACCAGCTGCGCTGGCGCTGCCCGCGCCTCAGCTTCAACGACACCCGCGACGTCACCCCCGCGACCCACATCGTGGGGCAGGCCTCGGCGCACGAGGCGCTCGCCTTCGGGCTGTCGATCGACGCGAAGGGGCACAATGTGTTCGTGCGCGGGCAGCCGGGGACCGGGCGACTCACCCTGGTCCGCGAGGTGCTCCAGCAGGTGGAGCTTCAGATCCGGCCCGGGCTCGATCACTTGTACGTGCTCGATCCCGACCGCCCCGACACGCCCATGCTGATCAGCGTGCCACCGGGCACGGGTCGACGCCTGAAGGACCGCATCGACGAGCTGATCCGCTTCCTGCGGGAAGACCTCGCCGATCTGGCGCAGACCGAGTCCCTCCTGGAGAGAACCTTCGACATCGAGGCCCGGGCGGCCGCCGAGCTCTCCGAGCTGACGGGGCCCTTCGAGGAGGCCCTGGCGCAACAGGGCCTGGTGCTGGTGCAGCTGGAAGACGAAGACGGTGACGAGGAGACGGTGATCGCGCTGATGGTCGGTGAAGACGCGGTGTCGGTCGACCAGATCCCGGCGCTGGTGGCGACCGGTGCCCTCACCCGAGAGGAGGGGATGGCCCGTCGGCAGGCGGTGGAGGTGTACAGCCAGCAGCTGCGGCGCCTTCAGGTGAAGGTCACGCGCGTGCGCAAGCGCACCCACCACAAGCTGCAGCGCGAGGCACGAGGCGCCGTGACGCAGACGCTCACCGACGCCGTGGCCGACCTGCGACGGGAGGTTCCCGAGGTGAGGGAATGGCTCGACAAGGTGGTCGTCGAGGTCAGCAAGATCCTGCCGGCGCTGAGGGAGAGTCCCGAGATCGCCGAGCGCTACCGCGCCAACCTGCTAGTGGAGCGGGATCCCAACGGCCCGCGCCCGCTGGTGCTGGTGACCGTGCCCACGTTCCAGTCGCTGGTCGGCAGCGTCGACGTGCCGGGGGAGGGTCCTCCCCATCTGGGGATCCATGCGGGGGCCCTGCTCGAGGCCGATGGTGGCTATCTGGTGGTCGAGGCCGCCGACCTGATCAGCGAGCCGGGTGCCTGGAGCGCCTTGACCCGCACCCTACGCTCGGGGCAGCTGGAGCTCGCTCCGCAAGACCCTCCCGGCACCACCCAGCGCTCGTCGCACATCCACCCCGCTTCGATCCCAGTGAGCTTCAAGGTCGTGTTGATCGGTGACTCCGCGATCTACTACGGGCTCGACGAGGCCGACGACGACTTCGCCCTGCTGTTCAAGGTGCTCGCCGACTTCGACGACGTGCTCGAGTGCGACGCGGCGGGGATTCAGAAGTACGCCCAGGTGATCTCCGGCATCGCGCAGCGCGGGAAGCTGCCGCCCTTCACGGCGGGTGCGGTGTCGGCGCTGGTGGAGCACGGGGTGCGGGTGGCCAGCGAGGAGGGCAAGCTCACCGCTCGCTTCGGTCGCATCGCCGACATCGCGCGGGAGGGGGCCTTTCTGGCCCGTCACCGAAAGGTGGCCCAGGTGCATCGCCAGGATGTCGAGAAGGCCGTGCACGCGGGGCGGCGGCGGGCCGACATGCCGGGGCGCCGCTTCCGGGATCGGGTGGCCAAGGGCACGTGGCTCATCGAGACCGCAGGCGAGCGCGTGGGCCAGATCAACGGGCTGGCGGTCATCCAGGCGGGTCCGCTGGTGTATGGCTTCCCCAGCCGCATCACCGCTACGGTGGGGCCCGGCACGGAGGGCACCGTGCACGTGGAGCGCGAGGCGCAGCTGTCGGGCCAGATCCACACCAAGGGCTTCTACATCCTCCAGGGGCTCCTTCGTCACCTGCTCGACAGCGACGGGCCGCTGTCGTTCGACGCGTCCATCACCCATGAGCAGTCGTATGGGGGCATCGACGGCGACTCGGCGTCGGGGGCGGAGCTGTGTGCGCTCGTTTCCGCGCTCACGCGAATCCCCGCTCGGCAGGGGGTCGCGATGACCGGAGCCATCGATCAGTTCGGCAACGTGATGCCCATCGGGGCGGTGAACGAGAAGATCGAAGGCTTCTTCGACACCTGCGCCGCAGGGGGCCTTGACGGCACGCAGGCGTGCATCGTGCCTGCGTCCAATGTGCGTGACCTGATGCTCCGTCGCGACGTCGCCGAGGCCTGTCGCGCTGGTCGCTTCGCCGTGTACGGCGTGTCGCGGATCGAGGAGGCCCTGGAGCACTTCCTGGGGCAGCCGGTCGACCAGATCCTCGCCGCCGCCAACGAGCGGGTCGCGGCGCTGTGGCGGATCAGCAGGCCGGTCGTGTCGTGATCGGCTGGGTCTGGTTGGCGGCCTGCACCTGTGCGAGCCCGCCCGCCCCGCCCAGCGCGGCGCCCGACCCAGGCCACTTCGGCACGTTCCCGGCCCTGGTCGATCAGGTGCTCCGGGTCGACCGGGAGGGGAGCCGGCGGGAGGCCCGCGACCTGCTGGCCGACGCCGACACCGTCGACGACGTAGGGGTCGAGGCGGTCGGTGGAGCAGTGGGCTTCCTGCAGGTGGCCGACGATGACGAGCTGGTCGACGGCCTCGTGGCGCTGGCCCACGCCTGTGGGGCTTGCCACGACGGGGTGCCGGCGCCGCCCGCTCCGGTGAATGACCACCGGCGCGCGGGGCAGGTGGCCGCGTGGGCCCTGGTGTGGGGGCAGCCGATGCCCACGCCGGCGCCGCAGCAGCTGGGGCCGGCCTATGCGCTGGGCCCCGAGGGCGCGCTGCGATCCTGCGAGAGCTGTCACCCAGGGGGCTACGGGCTCAGGCCCTGACCCGACCCGACCCGACCCGACCCGACCCGATGCGACGCCTACTGGAAGGCCTGGATGCCGGTGATGTAGCGGCCGAGCACCAGGTTGTGGATGTCGTGGGTGCCCTCGTAGGTGAAGACGCTCTCGAGGTTCGCCGCGTGGCGCATGATCGGGTATTCGCCGAGGATGCCGTTGGCACCGTGGATGTCGCGCGACACGCGAGCGATCTGCAGGGCGATGTCGACGTTGTTCATCTTGGCCAGGCTCACCTGCTCGTGGCGCAGGCTGCCTTCGTCTTTCATGCGGCCGAGGCGCCAGGCCAGCAGCTGACCCTTGGTGATCTCGCGCAGCATCCACGCGAGCTTGTTCTGCACAAGCTGGAAGGCCGCGATGGGCCGGTCGAACTGGATACGGGAGCACGCGTAGTCGGTGCTGCTGTGGAAGCAGCCCATCGCGGCGCCCAGCGCGCCCCAGGCGATGCCGTAGCGAGCGTTGTTGAGGCACGACAGCGGCCCCTTGAGGCCCTTGACGCCCGGCAGCAGGTTGCTCTTGGGCAGCTTCACGTCTTCGAACACCAGCTCGGAGGTGACGCTGGCGCGCAGGCTGTGCTTGCCCTTCATCTCGGGCGCCGAGAAACCGGGCATGCCCTTCTCGACGATGAACCCGCGTACCTCTCCGTCGAGCTTCGCCCACACCACGGCGACATCGGCCACGGTGCCGTTGGTGATCCACATCTTCGCGCCGTTGAGCACGTAGTGGTCGCCGGCGTCGACGGCCTTGGTGATCATGCCGCCCGGGTTGGACCCGAAGTCGGGCTCGGTGAGGCCGAAGCAGCCGATGAACTCGCCGCTAGCGAGCTTGGGCAGCCACTTGTTCTTCTGCTCCTCGGTGCCGTAGGCGTGGATCGGGAACATCACCAGGCTGCCCTGCACCGAGCAGAAGGAGCGAATCGCCGAGTCGCCCCGCTCGAGCTCCTGACAGATCAGGCCGTAGGAGACGTTGTTGAGGCCCGGGCAGCCGTAGCCAGCCAGGTTGGCGCCGAGGAAGCCCATCTCGCCCATCTCCCGGGCGAGCTCCATCGGGAACGTGCCCGCCTGGTAGTGCTCCTCGATGATGGGGACCACGCGCTCGTCGACCCACGCACGCACCGTGTCGCGGATCGTTCGCTCCTCATCGGAGAGGAGGTCGTCGATGCGGTAGAAGTCGCTTCCTTCGTAGGCGGACATGCCGGGCTCCGGGGCTTCATGAGGCCAGACCGAACGTTATCCACCTGCGTGTGCGGGTGCACCGCAACGGGGAGGTGCGGCGTGTCGGAAGACGGGTGGGCGATGGTCGACGGCGTGCTGTCGCCGGTGGGCCAGGCGACCGTTCCGGTGACGGATCTGGGGTTGCTCCGTGGGTTGTCGGTGTTCGAGACCCTGTCGCTGCCCCGCGGCGACCTGGACGAGCATCTCCATCGGCTCGAGGCCAGCTGCGCGGCGACGGGGCTCCCTCCCGCCGACCGCCAGGTGCTGCGCGCCGAGGTGCACAAGGTGGTGGATGCCGTGGGCGCGGAGGCACAGGTGCGCATCACGCTCACGGGCTCGGGGCGACGACTGGTGGTCGCGAGCGCGGCGACCGCCGGCAGGCGTCACGCGCCGGTGCGCTGTGTGCGAGGTCCCCATGTCGACGACCCGTTCCTGCCAGGCTTCGTCAAGCACGGTAGCCGCATGGGCTGGGAGGTCGCGGTGGCCAAGGCAGGGGTCGACGATGTGCTCCGTGTGCGCGACGGTCGGTTCACCGAGGGCACCCGCTGTGGAATCGTCGCGGTTGTCGACGGCGTCATCGTGACCGCGCCCCATGACGGCACGATCCTGGCCTCGACGACAGTGACCCGCTTGCTCGGGCACGCGCAGTCTCTGGGGCTCTCCGTGAGGCGGGAAGGGCCATGGGCCGAGGGAGGATGGGACGCGCTGTACATCGCGTCGTCGACACGCAGCCTTGCTCCGGTCGTCGTGCTCGACGGGCAGCCGCTCGCGGGCTGGTGCCCAGTGGGGCGGTCGCTAGCCGAGGCCGACGACCGCTGGGCGGCACCGTAGGGGGGGGAGAAGCGCATGGCCGCCCCGGAAGGCTCGGTGGACGATCGCTGGGATCTGCCGTGGAGGCAAGGGGCGCAAGGGGGGGATCGAGGTCCTCCCCCCCTGAGGGCTCACTTGCCATAGGCTGTGCGTTCGGAGGACGTGTGAGTCGAGGTCGGTGGGTGGTCGCTGCGACGACGTGGGGTTGGTTGCTCGCCTGCATGGGAGGCGAGGAAGCCGTGCCCGAGCCGGAGATCGTCGATGCGGAAGACGTCGAGCCCGAGCCCCCTCCTCCTCCGCCAGAGCCCAAGGGGCCCCAGCTCACCGTGCGGTTGTTGCTGAGCACCAGCCCCGGCGCGCAGGCCGATCAGGCAGCCGACGGCGACGAGGCGACCTACTGGGCACCCGTCGGCGACGCGCGTGGCGAGGGGCTGCACCTGGAGTTGCTGGAGCCCTACGATGCCGATGCGGTGCGTCTCCTCGGCTGCTCCGGAGTGGAGCCCTTCGACGTCGAGCTGTACGCGGGAGGTCAGCAGGTAGGCGTCACCACGGTGGATGGCGACGTGTCGCTGTCCCTGCCCGCTGGCGCGCCGCTGCAGCGGCTCTACGTGCGGTCGCTGAGTCCCACGGCCTGCCTTGCCGAGATCGCCCCGGTCGTAGGGGGGCTGCCGGCGCGCTTGGTCGTGCCGAGGCACGTCGAGGCGCGCATCCAAGCGAGCTCCATCAAGGAGCCGGTCGCGCTGCATCACCCCGCCTACCTGTTCGATGGCCGGCCCGACTGGGCCTGGGTGGAGGGAGCCAAGGGGCATGGAGACGGCCAGTCGTTGTCGCTCACCTTCCGAGAAGACCAGCTGATCAGCGGGCTCGAGGTGTGGAACGGCCGGCAGCGTGATCAAACCAGCTTCGACGCGGTGGGGCGGGTGCGCAAGGCCGAGATCGAGGCCAGCGGTCGCCGGATGATGCTCGACCTGGCCGACACGTCGGGCTCGCAGCGCCACGACTTCGACCCGCCGCTCACCACCCGGCACCTGTCGTTCACCATCGCCGCGGTGGTGCCGGGGGCAGCCAAGAAGGAAGTCGCCATCAGCGAGCTGGTCTTCTTCGATCGCACCGGCCCGTTCACCATCCGGCCGATGAAGGCGCTCACCTTCGATGAAGAGGTGAAGGCAGCGGTCGTCGGCACGGTGCTGGAGCCCCTGGTCGATCGCTTCCACAGCTCGCCGTGCGACCGGCAGGCCGATCTCAAGCTCCGCAGCGATCACTCCTTCGTGCACCTGGCCACCCACGACAGCGAAGAAGGCGCGTGGGTCGAAGTCTTCGAGGGGCGCTGGCTGCCCGGCAAAGATGGCAAGATCACCGTCGACGGGCGGCGCTACCTGGTGGCCGATGGGCGTGCCGACGACGTGGAGCGCGCCGAACCGGCGCCCCTCGAGGGCGAGCTCACGGTGCGGCCCCTCGCAGAGGTCGAGGAGGCCGAGCTGACGAAGCTGGCCAAGGCCTGGAGCAAGGCAGGCCACGGTGCGGCCCTCGACTGCGTGCTCACCGACGGCAAGGTCGACACCGACAAGGTGGCGTCTCTCGCGGCAGACGGAGCGGTGTTCCTCGACGGCGAGCCCATGAGAGAGCTGCTCGTTCCGTGAGCGGGTTCGCTATGCTTTTCCCCTGCAGGCGGCTCGCGGGTCTTCTGTAGGCGGAGGAAGGTATGTGGCATCGAGGTTGGTTTGCTGTGGGGATGTTGGCCTGTGGTGGGCCGGCTGAGGAAGAGTCCCCCTCCACCTCGACCGAGGTGCTGACGCCTGGCGAGCACACCACCCCCGTGCTGCCGACCCTGACCGTGAGCGACACGGGCACGGAGGCGACCGACCCCTCGCTGGCCGCTGCCGAGGCGATGTACGAGCCCGACCATGTCGTCCGCATCGAGTTCACCCTCGACGAGGCCGATGCCCTCGCCCTGTCGCAGGAGACCAACGAGATCTTCGAGCTGCTGCAGGGCGCCGACTGCCTGGCGGAGCCCTGGTCGGGCCCGTTCACGTGGTACCCCGCCGACATCGTCGTCGACGGGGTCGCCCGCACCGAGGTGGGTGTGCGCAAGAAGGGGCTCATCGGCTCGCTGTCGACCGAGAAGCCTTCGCTGAAGGTCGACTTCGACACCTTCGTGCCCGAGCAGAGCCTCGACGGCCTCGAGCGCCTCACCCTCAACAACAGCATCTCCGACCCGTCGCTGGTCAAGCAGTGCCTCGGCTACCAGCTGTTCCGCGACGCGGGGCTCGCCTCTCCGCGCTGCCACTTCGCCTCGGTCGCGGCCAACGGCGACGAGCTGGGGGTCTACGTGAGCGTCGAGCCGTTGAAGAAGACCTTCTTGGACTGGGCCTTCGACGGCGACGACGATGGCGACCTGTACGAAGGCACGCTGTCCGACGTGCGCGAGGGGTGGCTGAACACCTTCGAGGCCGACACCTCCGACACCGACCCCACGCGGGCCCCCATGCAGGCCATCGCCGATGCCCTGCTCATCGCCGACGACGAGGCGATGCTCGCCCAGCTCGAGACCGTGCTCGACCTCGACGCCTTCTACCGGTTCTGGGCGATGGAGGTCATCGTCGGGCACCTCGATGGCTACAGCGGCAACACCAACAACTTCTACGTGTACGTGCCCGAGTCGACCGGCCGCGCGGTGTTCATCCCTTGGGGCATCGACGCGATCTTCTACCGGTTCCAGGGCTTCGGCTCCGACACCACCCTCGTCACCCTCAACAACGCGGCCCTTACGCGCCGGCTGTGGGCGGTGCCCTCCGCGCAGCAGCGCTACCGCGACACGCTCGTCGAGCTCCTCGACACGGTGTGGGACGAAGACGCCCTGCTGGCGGAGATCGACCGCATGGAGGCCTTGTCGGGACCCATCGCGCTGCCCGACGGCGGCCAGCGTGCCGCTGAGCTCACGGCCCTGCGCGAGTTCATCTCGACTCGCCGCGGCGAGCTCGAGGCGGCCCTAGCGGAGCCCTCGCCGAGTTTCGACGAGCCCCTGCGTGACGACATCTGCCTGGTGGAGGCGGGCACGCTGCGGGTCGACTTCGACACCACCTGGGGAACCCTCGAGAGCGCCGACCCCCTCGCGGAAGGCAGCAGCACGCTGGTGGGCAGCCTCGACCCTGCCACCTTCGACCTGCAGGGGAGCGCCATCGCCGGCGAAGACAGCGACTATGTGGCCATCGCGGGCCTGGCCTTGGAGACGCCCACGCTGCTGAAGTACGCCATCGTGCAGCTGCCGGCATGGCAAGTCTACGAGGGAGCGCGCATCGAGCTCAACGGCCTCGACAGCGTGGCGTTGTTGGCCGAGATCGACTTCGCGGTCAGCGAAGACGCCGTCATCGTCGGATCGATCTGGGATGGTGAGCTGGTCATCGACACCTACAGCGGCATCGATGGCACCCCGGTGCAGGGGCACTTCGAGGGCGATCTGTGGTCGGGCGGCCCGTTCTAGGGCCTACATACCGAAGGCCTTCGGGCTGCCGTTGCCGAACATCACCGTGGCCTCGAGCCCGGCGTGCCCGATGAACAGCCCGTCGGGGCGGCGCCCCTGCACGTACTGGACGACTGGCGGCGCGAACCATGCGTAGGGGCCGACCTCGACGGTGAACCCAGGCATGAGCGTCGCGCCCAGGGCGACGGTGGGCGACACATACGGGGCGAAGGCCGTGTAGGTGTCGCTGCCTGGGCCGCGCTCGGTGTAGGCCGACACCCCCACGTGGGCGTAGCTGGTGAGGTAGACGTGGCCGCCCCACTGGCGACCGAGGCCGAAGCCCAGGCCCCCGCTCTGTGCCCCGCCGCTGAGGGGGCAGGCCGAGCCCTCGCCGCCGATGCGCCAGGTGTCGTCGGCCCGCTTGACCTCGCCGCGCTGCCCTGCGTAGGTGTGGCCGCCGAACAGCCACCAGCCAGAGCCGGTCGCGCAGC
>Ga0070727_10004289_pt1 | contig 12288 bp, 11 predicted proteins | sample tdAd472_FD_66722 | JGI IMG/M metagenome (GOLD analysis project Ga0070727, IMG submission 66722) | Marine sediment microbial communities from the Atlantic coast under amendment with organic carbon and nitrate - tdAd47.2 | ecosystem: Environmental > Aquatic > Marine > Coastal > Sediment | place... | reverse complement strand
TGACGGAAGCCTTTAGGGGCTCCAACTTTGGTCTGTTTGCCAACCTGATTGAAAAGAAAGGCGCTGTTGTTCGCGCCATTCCGGCAACTGGTGCTGCTGCCAAGCCACGTAGCTTCTTTGATAAGCTGAACGACTGGGCGCGAGAAGAAGGGGCCGGTGGTCTTGGCTATATCGTGTTCAATGCAGACGGCACGACCAAAGGACCGATTGCTAAAAACCTCGATGAAGATCGGATTGCCTCAATTAAGGAAAGCACTGGTGTTGCCGATGGCGATGCGGTGTTCTTTGCTGCCGGCTCGGCTGAAGATGCTGCCGAGTTTGCCGGTCAGGCCCGCGAACGTCTTTGTGATGAGTTGGAATTGCGCGAAGAAAACGCCTTCCGCTTCTGCTGGATCGTCGATTATCCGATGTATGAGCTCGACAAAGACACCGGCAAGGTCGACTTCAGCCATAACCCATTCTCTATGCCGCAAGGTGGCATGGAAGCATTGGAAACCAAAGATCCTCTCGATATTTTGGCTTATCAATATGACATCGTTTGCAACGGCGTTGAGCTATCCTCTGGCGCCATCCGGAACCATCGCCCCGACATCATGATCAAAGCCTTTGGCATTGCCGGCTACAGCGAAGAAGTGGTTGAGCAAGAATTTGGCGGTATGTTCAATGCCTTTAAGTTTGGCGCACCACCTCACGGTGGCTCAGCTCCAGGTGTTGACCGTATCGTCATGCTCTTGGCTGATGAACCCAATATTCGTGAGGTGATCCTCTTCCCGATGAACCAGCAGGCCCAAGACCTCCTGATGCAGGCGCCGGGTTCGGTTAGTGAGCGTCAACTCAAAGAGCTGCACCTCAAGCTCAATTTGCCAAAGGTGAAAAAGAAAGCTGAAGACAGCAGCGAAGAAAAGTCTTCGTCTTAAGGTTTTTGAAAAAAAATTAACGAAACGGCTCGCCTCTGGCGGGCCGTTTTTTTGGCGGATTTGCTGGGTTTTGACTCCAAAAAGAGTCAGGACTCACAGGACTCTAATAGAAAAACTTAACCTTCATTATAGGTTTGTTAAGTAACCCCTTGATTCAATGGGACCTACACCTGCGAGCCCGCACTCGTAGGCAGGGACTAGAATGGGAACCCTGGGGGATAAAAATGCCGAGACTATTACCAGTTCTATTGATTCCGTTATTGCTTGGTGGCTGTGCGCTGCCAGTACCTATCCAAATCGCTTCACTGGCGATTGATGGCTTTCTTTATCTCACCACAGAGAAGAGCCTGACCGATCACGGCATCTCCGTCGTGTCGGGGCAAGACTGCGCTCTCCACCGGGTTGTGACCCGCGATGGCGATGTTTGCGATGACGTCGTTGATGGTGGTGTTGCCGTTGCCGAAGCGCCTTCAGAGCAAAAACCAGAAATTTTTGTCGATGACAAGCAAATCGAAACTATTCCATGGGAAGATGATCATGTTGAGATCGTAGCCCTCAAGGTCCCGGTCGAGAAAAAAGAGATCGCACCCAAGTCCGCCGAAACTGAAATTGAGGTAGTCGATTTGTGGTCAAATGACGTTCCAGACGATTTGCTGCCGGACAGCTATGAGGAAGACGTAGCTGCATTGCCTACTTTTGAGGCTTCATCTGCCCCTGGGGTGCTCGGGGTTCTTTCGGTGTCTGAGTTGAACTCATTACAGACTCAAGATCATATCATCACCACTCCACCGGTTCCTGAAATCCCTGAAGCCTCAGGAGTTCTTGGGACTATTCCGCTATCAGAACTTAAGGATGCGACGCCTCAAAATGAAGTCGTTGATCTCTGGTCAAGCGATGTACCCGATCACTTAATGAGTGAGGTGGAGACAGAAATCAAACCAAAAGGCCTCTATCTGGCTGAGGTTAACCATATCTACTGAATTGCGATGAAGACTAGCTGAGGATGAGAACTTTAAGGGGGCTTCGGCCCCCTCTTTTTGTGCATAGCTCTTGATGGCGGTTATGGATACCCGCGGTGTGCTTTCACTATCCTGCGCGGCATTCACACCTTAGGAACTTAGAAACGTGCCGGAAGCAATGCTGGGCCATAATTCGCAAGGGCTCACAATTACCATCGAAGTGCGATTGTTCAACTCCGTTGCCAAGCATGCGGGAGACGGTGGTTCTGTGCGTAAACTGACGCTTCCTGCTGGTGGGCGCATTGGTGATGTGGTGAATGAGCTCAAAATTCCGAAAGACAAAGTCTTTGTTGCCCTGGTCAATGGCCGCGACGTGACGCCTGGACTCGTTGGGGCTAATATTCGTGCGGGCTATGAGTTGGAGGACGGCGACGTGGTCGCTTTTTCTGGGCCAATTCCATACAGCTACGGCTACGGCGCTCCAGTCGTCTGAAAAAAAGTAGCCCAATCAGCTTCTCTTAATCCGTATCGAGCTCTCTCCATGGTTTGCCCTCAATGAGCAAATCTTTGACCAGCGTCGTGCCATCGTCCTGCACAGACAAAATGACCGAGCCCGCACCACGGATAACGGCCCTTTCTAAGGCGAGTGCCTCTGCCTCTGGTACGTAGAAACGCTCAATACCAGCGCTAAAACGTCCAGTATCACAGCTTCCAACAATGAATTGGCTGCACTGATTTTTCCCGGGTGGAACTAAGAATTCTTTTCGAGGGTCAAGGCAAACCCAACTTACGCTGGCTTGGCTTTCACATAGGTTTTCTATGCCAAAATCAATCCGATACTGCAGGTAGTGTCCCGATAGCAGGTTTCGAGGGTCAAAGCCTTGAATGGGAAGAACTACTTCTGTGCCGCTGGTCGTTTTCCAGATATTTGAAGCTGCCTGTCCTCCGAGGATCAGCAAAGGGCACAAAAGGGCTAGGGCAAGAAGAATTGGACGTTTCATACCTCAGCCTCCCCTTTTTTAGATTGGATGGCGAGGCGGATTTTGTTGATGGCCCAAATGGTAAAGAGGAGAAGGCCCCCAAACCCAATGAGGCCAATTCCTGTTAAGGCCAAGCCACCTAAGGCTTGGAAATAGAAAACCAAAATTCGAATGCCGATCAAAACAAGCAAAAACTGAAAAAGACTGCGCCGTTTAGCTCGTTCCAGGTCGAAGCAGACCATCCCGAGAAGCGCAATGGAAATGATTCCACCAAGGAATGTCGCCCCGTATGACGATCCATCAAGCGTGCCGGTGAGGGTGAAAATCACCAGCATGACAGCGAGTAGCAAAAACTGACTGCCTTTCCGTTCTTTGGTTGCCCATGCGATAGCTAAAGATGCCGCCAGGAGTGCAAAGGGGAGGAGATTTAAGAGGGGATCATCAATGGTGAGATCAGAAATCGACAATGAATATCTGGCATCAAATGCAACGACGGCTGCAAACCAAGTGGCAATCATTGTCATCCGCCAGGACCATTCGAGATTGTCCTTTTTGAGCACAAATTTGGTCGCAACGGAGATGAGGTAACAGACAAAGGGAAGGCAGGTTAGGATAAGGAATGTAAGGTCCTTATCATAAGTTCTCATAATCCATGAGATTGCTGCTATTACCAGTGTCCAGGTCCATAAGGAAGACGTTAGGCGGCTGTTTGACAGCAGGATTATGGGTGCTGTTATTGCCCCCCAGAAAAGCAGAGCTTCATCGAGTATTCCTGCAATATGGAAAACTTGGCCGATGAGCCCGATCAGACCCAGGCAACCAAACAGGAACCCGATGAGCAGAAATTCTGCGATCTGCTTTTTTTCACTTCGGTCAAACTGCCAAGCAACTAGGCCCAAGGCGAACTGAAGAAAGAAGGCAACGCCTAACTTTACATTGGCAGGGATGCTCCCCCAATTGGCAGCAATAATCGAGACCGCGCCGATGCCTATGGCAACGATTGCCACGCCAATAATTCCGTTTAAAGCCCAGTGTTTTGTCGGGCGAGCAGCTTCAAACGCCAAAATTTGTTGAGTTTGGTCGGCTGAGATCAACCCCTCATCCTGCCAAGACGCCAGCTGCTTTTTTAGTTTTTGCAAATGATTGCTCCCCACCCCGACAATCGAAAGTCATGATGTTTGCAAAAGCAAAGAGATTCAACCCTCAATTGCTGTGATGGCTGTTTACTTGCTCAGTGCCTCGTCCAAATCTCTCAGCAGATCATCGGCGGTTTCTAAGCCAACGGACAGCCGGATCACATCTGGGCCTGCACCGGCTTCAACTTGCTGTTCTTCGCTCAGTTGCCGGTGAGTTGTCGATGCTGGGTGGATAACCAGGGAGCGGGTATCGCCAATGTTGGCGAGGTGAGAGAACAGATTAACGCCCTCAACGACCTTGACGCCCGCTTCGTAACCGCCCTTAACCCCGAAGGTAAAGACCGAGCCGGGCCCCTTGGGTAGATACTTCTGGGCCAAGTCGCGGTAGGGGCTGTTTTTGAGACCGGCATAAGAAACCCAGGCGACCGCCGGATGCTGATCAAGAAACTCGGCAACCTTTTGGGCGTTCTCTACGTGGCGGTCCATGCGAATGGGCAGGGTCTCAATTCCGGTGATGGTGTAGAAGGCATTGGTTGGGCTCATGGCTGGACCAAAGTCGCGTAGGCCTACCGTGCGGGCTTTCATGGTGTACCCAAAGTCGCCAAAGGTCTCGTAGAAGGTGAGACCGTGATAGGCATCGTCGGGCTCGGTCATGGTTGGGAAGCGCCCGCCCTGGGTCCAGTCAAACTTGCCAGACTCAATCAAAGCTCCGCCCATGGAGGTGCCGTGGCCTGAAAGAAACTTGGTGGTCGAGTGGGTAATGATATCGACGCCCCATTCCATGGGCTGACAAAGGTAGGGCGTCGCCATGGTGTTATCGGCAATCAGCGGAATGCCCGCATCTTTGGCAACGGCTGCAATGGCCTCTAGGTCCAAAACGATCCCGCCCGGATTTGCCAGTGGTTCGATAAACAGGGCCTTGGTATTTTCTTTAATTGCTTCTTTGAAATTGGCTGGGTCGGTCGGATCAACGAAGGTGCAGTCCCAGCCCAGGCGCTTGAAGCTCACGCCAAATTGAGTGAGCGAGCCGCCATAAAGGTTGCGCGAGGCAACAAAGTGGTCGCCCGGCGAGAGCAACGTAAAGAAGGCGAGAAACTGGGCTGCGTGACCCGAGCCACAACAGACCGCCGCGCGACCGTTTTCCAGGGTCGCTACTTTCTCTTCAAGGGCGGCGACCGTTGGATTGGTCAGCCGAGAATAGAGAAAGCCAAATGTCTGGAGGTTGAATAGGTCTGCCGCATGATCAGCACTTTCAAACACGTAGCTGGTGGTTTGATGGATCGGCATGTTGCGCGAACCGGTCACCGGGTCGGGCTTGGCGCCGGCATGAATGGCAAGGGTCTCGGGGCCGTATTTACGTTCGTCGCTCATGGGTCTATCTCCGCATTGCTGGGCGCTTGGAAGAGATCACCCCCGTGTTGACGCCACACCAGCCCAATTCGGAAAACAGGCGGCCATACTCAATTTTAGGGCAGCGATCCATAATCACCGTCAGACCTGCTGCTTCGGCCTTTTTGGCAGCTTCTTCATTGATCACGCCGAGCTGCATCCAAACCACCTTGATACCTTTCTCATCTTTTAAGGTAATTGCTTCATCGACAACGGGCATCACGCGCTCGGAAGCCTGGAAAATATCAACCATATCAATGGGGCCGGGGATGTCAGTGAGGCTGGCGTAGGTCATCTGATCCAAAATCTCACTACCCGCGGAGCCGGGATTGACAGGAACCACCTGATAGCTCTTGCCGAGCAAATACTTCATAGCAAAGTTGCTGGGCCGCACCCACTTGGCTGACGCCCCGACCATGGCGATGGTTCTCGTGTCGTTCAAGATGCCTTGGATGAGATCATCTGAGTAGTTCAAGTCAGGCATTGTATTTCCAGTTCTAAGGAACAAGCAAAGTCAAACGCGCCCGACTTTTGTAACGCGGCCTCTTCTCATTTGTCTATGGCTGAGAGAACCCCCTGCGAGGAACGCCCCTGGGCTCGCTCATCAAAATATAGCGGCTTTGTTGATGGAGATTGCCACCTCGATTGGGCTTCAATCAGCCCATGGAATGCTGGTTGTTGGACCAGATTAGGTGAGCCGAGCCACAGAATATGTATATCGGCTGAATGGATGAGGATGGCATGAAAGCAATTATTGGATTAGCAATTCTTAGTGCGTCGCTTTTGATGAGCAGCTTGGCGAATGCCGGTAAAAGAGACGATGTGGCGGTCATTGTTGGAAATGGCGATTATGGCCGTGCTTTGCCGAGTGTTCGCTATGCTTATCGGGATGCTGAAGCGATGAAACGCTTCCTTGTCGATCTGCGTGGGTTTGATCCTGAAAACATTATTGTCATTAAGGATGGCTCAAAGTTCGAGCTCGAAAAGGTTTTTGGCAATGAGAATAGCCACAAGGGCCTGATTTGGCGCAACATCGATCCGAGAGGCCGTTCGCGGGTGTTCGTCTATTATTCTGGTCATGGTGTGCCGGGCCAGACCGATCGCCGCGGATATCTTTTGCCCGTTGGCGCTAACCCCGATGATGCAGAGATCAATGGATATTCTATCGATACATTGCTGGGCAACCTTGGCCAGCTTGAAATTCGCTCGGCTACTGTGCTGCTCGATGCGTGTTTTTCTGGCGAAAGCCCCTCGGGTACGCTGCTCAAATCTGCTTCAGGTATTCGTGTTGAACCACTTTCTCCACGCCTGCCTGCCAAGGTAACCGTCATGACGGCGGCGCGGGGCGACCAATTGGCGAGTTGGGATGATAGGGCAAAGCATGGCCTGTTTACTGAGCACTTTTTGCGCGGAGCCTATGGTGAGGCCGATGAGGATGGCGATAACGTTGTCTCTGTGGCTGAAATGCGGGCTTATCTAAACTATCGTATGACCAAGGCTGCTCGCCGCACTTATGGTCGCGACCAAACGGTCGATGTTCAAGGTAACGCACGGTTGATGCTGGCTCGCTTTGATTCTGACCAACGTCCAAGCCGACCCCGTTTGATTGGTAAGCCTCTTGAACGCCGTCATGCGATTGCAGCACCCTCCAAGCGCCCGTTGCGCAAGCCTATCAGGGTTCAGAAACCTCCACGATGGGAAGTTGCTGATGAGGAGGGAGCATTTGTTGCTTTGGATGACGTTGCAGTACGCACTAAGCCTTCAAGTTCATCGAGGGTGCTTGCCCGGCTCAACGTCGATGCTCTGATCCGCATCAATGGCAAGGTTATTGGCAGAAAGTGGTATCGCACGACCTATAATGGTCGCTACGCCTATGTCTTTACTCGTTCGTTAAAGAGGGTGAGCCTTCGCAAGTATAGGGCTTGGCGAAAAGCTGTAGGCGTAGACACAATTGAGGCCTACAAGGCTTACTTAAGCAACTATCGCAAAAGCTACTTCCACGGCAAGGCCCGCCAACGCATTGCGCAACTGGTTGCTGAAAATGAGCGGCGTATGGCGCCCCTTAGACTGTTTGAGGAAATTCTTAGGAGCCAGTTAGCCTCTGGTATTGCGCCTCCACCACCAGCACCTCTATTTCAGAATCCTGCTCGGCAATATCCTCCGCGCCAATACCGAGTGCGCCAGTATCCTCCGCGCTATTACGGCCCGCCCCGGTACCCTTCTCGCCTCAAAAAACGGCACGAAAGGCGTCGGTCGCGTCCGGTGTACTGAATCGGTTAGCAGAAATATTCACTTCAAGTTGGGCGCTAACCCATAAGTTATACGTTTGTACTGTGTTAGAAATAAGAGTATCCTTCTGGACCTTTGTTTTAGATGTGAAAAACATTTAAACTCAATTGGTTACAGGGAGTGATGGTGCTTGTGTCTTGTTGCTAGAGTTGTGGAGCAGCAGTTTAATGCCTCAAAAGGGGTGCCTAAGTAACTGTCAGTAAAACAAAAAACAGGACAATGAAATGTCAGAAACATCAGCGGACGTTCCTGCCCGGACAACTTTTGGCAATTTTTCAGTTGGTACACGTATTTGGGCTCTCATCATTTTGGGAGTTGTCTCCATTCTAGTTTCCGCCGGAATTTCGATTTTCGGTGAGCATCAGATGGAGGAGGCGACGCTTGTTGAAGAGCAGGCCTTCCAGATTGAGGTTTTAACTCAAAAGCTTGATGCAGCCGCTCTACAGCTTCGCCGCAATGAGAAAGACTTTTTGCTGCGCCGAGATTTGAAGTATCGAGGCAAATATGAGAAGGCGCGCGACAAGGTTAACGCCATCATCGATGAGATGGATCAGCGTTTGGATGACGCGGCAGCAAAAGAGAGTGTTGCAAAAATTAAGGCAGGGATCGAAAGCCACTACCGCCAGTTTCTTAAAGTTGTCTCCGTTACTCAAAAGCTAGGTTTCAATGAAAAGGAAGGTATCCAAGGCATTCTTCGAAATGCAGTTAAAGACATTGAAAAACGATTGAAAATTGCAGGTGAAGACAAGCTCACCATTAAGATGTTGATGATGCGCCGTCACGAAAAAGATTTCATGCTTCGTGGGGCAGCAAAGTATTTAGATCGCATCAAAAAACGCAAGGCTGAGTTCTTGGCGATTTTGGAGGATACGCACCTTTCTGGAGCCGATGAAATTAAGCGGCTGCTCGATACCTATACAATTTCGGTTGAGGTCTTTGGCAAAGAAACCATTACTCTAAATTCAGAAATAAAAATGCTGAGTGCTGTCTATAAAAAGTTTGCACCGGAATTTGACAAGATTAATGAATATGCTGTGAACCTGGAGCACGAGGCGGCAGAAACAGCCCATCAGGTCAGCAGCCGAGTCTTTATTCTCCTAATTGCTCAAGCAGTCGCTGTGATTGTTATCTTTGTCGTTCTGGGCTTCGTTATTAGCCGCAGCATTACGTCTCCCATTTCCGCGATAACCGAAGCCATTTCCAAGTTGGCGGAAGGGGATAAAGACGTTCAGGTGCCAGGGGTAGAGAACTCTGATGAGATTGGCTCCATGGCACGCGCAATGAATGTGCTAAAGAAAACGGCTGCTGAAGCATTTGGCGCAAAAGCCGCTCTCGATGGCGCTTCATCGGCTGCCATGATCATCGGCAACGACAACAGAGTGCGCTACTTAAACCGTGCGGCAACATCTGTTTTAACCAATGCCGAAGCTGATATTCGCAAAGAGCAACCATCGTTTAGTGCGTCAGGGTTGGTCGGTAGCGATATTGCCACCCTCCATGGGTCTCTTTCTACCTTGAGCAGTTTGCAAGGGGGGCACAAAAGCCGCGAAGTTATCGGCCCGCGCACCTTTGATTTCGACGCCAACCCTGTCATGTCTCCCCTGGGTGATCGTATTGGTGTCACCCTAGAGCTCGAAGACTTGACCGCCTCTTTAGCTATTGAAGACGAAGTTGCCGGGCTTGTTGAAGGAGCTGTCGCAGGTGATTTCACCCGGCGGGTGGAAACTAAAGGTAAGACTGGCTTCATGCTCAAACTCAGCGAAGGCATGAATAACGTAATGGGCAGCGTGAGTGCCGGTGTGGAAGAAACCGTGCATGTTGTTTCAGCCCTTTCGACGGGTGATCTGACTAAGCGGATGCAAGGCAGCTACAGCGGAAGCTTTGCTCGAGTGAAACAAGACTCCAACGCTATGGCCGAGAAGCTCTCCGAAATCGTGGGTTCCGTTGTTGAATCGGCAGACTCGGTAAAAGGATCGGCCTCGGAAATTTCTCATGGGTCCACCGATCTGGCGTCGCGAACCGAAGAGCAGGCTTCGAGCCTCGAAGAGGTTGCGGCATCTATGGAAGAGCTAACAGCAACCGTGCGTCAAAATGCCGATAATGCCCAGCAGGCCAATAAGCTAGCCGATGATGCAAGTGGCACGGCAGCAAAAGGCGGCGATGTGGTTCGGGATGCGGTGAAGGCCATGGAAGGCATTAAATCGTCTTCCGACCAAATCACCGATATCGTCAGCATGATCGACGAGATTGCTTTCCAGACCAACTTATTGGCCCTGAATGCTGCCGTTGAGGCTGCGCGGGCTGGCGAGGCGGGCAAAGGCTTTGCCGTTGTTGCTCAAGAAGTTCGTTCCTTGGCTCAGCGTTCTGCTGAAGCTTCGAAAGAGATCAGTACTTTGATCACTAACTCAGGTGCCCAGGTCTTAGAAGGGGTCAAGTTGGTTGATAACGCCGGTTCATCCCTTGAGGAGATCGTTGCTTCCATCGTGAAGGTGACGGAGATTGTTACTGAAATCGCTTCGGCGAGTACACAGCAGGCCGCGGGTCTCGATGAGGTCAATACAGCCATGGCTACGATGGATGAGATGACCCAGCAAAATGCCGCACTGGTCGAAGAGACCAACGCAGCAGCGACATCAATGGATCAAAACGCCGATGACCTGGTCAATACGCTGGCCTTCTTTAAGCGAGGCGATGATGCTTTTAAGTCGAAGGCAAAGGCAGCCCTCCGACCGCAGGCCGCTGCAGCCAAACCTGCACCAAGGCCAGCGCCATCAGCCCCATCGTCGCAAGCCTCCATTTCCGTGCCTGAAATCCCCGATGAGGGAAGTTTTGAAAGTGATGATGACTGGCAGGAGTTCTAGGGTTTAGGATTGCTTGCGAAAAAGGGCAGCCCAAAGGAGCTGCCCTTTTGTTTTTTTTAGGCTGAGCCCTTTGAGGCAGCTATTTGCCTTTCCATTCGGGCATGGGCTGCTTGGCGATAAAGGCGTCGACGCCAGCTTGGGCGTCTTCGGTGACCATGTTGCAGGCCATGGTTTCGGCTGCCATGTCGTAGGCACCGTCCATCCCTTCTTCCAGTTGCTTATAGAAAAGCTGTTTGCCAAATGCGATGGAAACGGCTGGCTTGGAGGCGATGTTGGTCGCCATGGCTTCGATCTCGCTATCTAAGTCGCTTGCCGCCACGGCTTTATTGATCAGGCCTTGTTCGGCTGCTGCTGCCGCATCGACAAATTGTCCCGTTACCAACATTTCAAAAGCCTTCTTGCGGCTTAAGTTGCGCGAAACGGAAACCATTGGGGTCGAGCAGAACAGGCCAACATTAATACCCGATGTGGCAAAGGTTGCGTTGTCAGAAGCAATAGCCAAATCACAAGCGCCAACCAACTGGCAGCCCGCTGCTGTGGCAATGCCGTGAACTTTGGCAATTACTGGCTGCGGAATGCGGGCAATAGACAGCATCATCTTAGAGCACTTATTAAACAGCGCCTTTTGATCGTCTTTGCCCGGCGTGGAGCGCATTTCTTTTAAATCGTGACCAGCACAGAAGGCTTTGCCGTTGGCGGCCAGAACAACAACACGCACCGACGTATCATCGACAAGCTGATCGAGCTGCGCCTGAAGGGCATCGAGTAATTCGTGAGACAGGGCGTTGAACTTGCCGGGGCGGTTGAGAGTTAGTGTTGCAATGCCGTCTGCGTCTTCGCGCAAGAGAACGGGATCGGTCTGGTCGGTCATGTCTATCTTTCTCCCAATGAGCGACGATTGGTTCTTCCCAATATAGAGAGCGTAAGAAGGGCTGCCAATTCTCATCGCCTTGACGTTTACGTTAACGTAAACTACCTTAAGGAAAAGCCCAAATCAATGATCTTAAATAGGGCTGGAACAGGGAGATTGAGTACATGACCTCGAAAGTGACGGTCGAAGAGTTCAATAAGATAATGCACGAAGGGCTTCCGGCGGCGAAAGACGCGGGGACTATATGTACCTCGATCTCCCATGGCGAGGCAGTCCTAAGGCTTCCGTTTGACAGCACCCATCTTCGTCCTGGCGGAACCATTTCAGGCCCGGCAATGATGGCGCTTGCCGATGCATCAATGTATGCCGTCGTGCTTTCGATGATAGGACCAGTGGAATTGGCGGTGACCACCAACTTCAATATTAACTTCCTGCGTAAGCCCCCTCAGGCTGATATCACTGCCGAAGGGCAGATTATCAAGTTGGGCAAACGTTTGGCGGTTATTGAAGTAACGCTTTTTACTGCAGACATAGAGCACGACCCTATCGCCCATGCAACGGGGACATATTCCATACCGCCTAGATAGGTTTCAGACTAGATGAACCCATTATTGTTTTTCTTTTTCTGAGCAAAAGCTTCCCCGGCCTTGATAACCTCTTGCGGCATTTCATGCATGGTATCAGCATAGGTTTTGTCCCACGCTTTAATGTGATCAACCAGCCAGGCTCGGCAGAGTTTCATCTCTTCGGGTTGAAGGGGAACGGCGTTGTCTGAGAAATAGCGTCTTTTTAGCTTCAGCAGGCCCTCAATGATTTTCCTGTGCTCTTCGGCATGTAGTTTCAGATTGGAAATGGAGCAGGCCTTCATTAAGGCTTCTTCGCGTGC
>Ga0070727_10004287_pt1 | contig 12291 bp, 12 predicted proteins | sample tdAd472_FD_66722 | JGI IMG/M metagenome (GOLD analysis project Ga0070727, IMG submission 66722) | Marine sediment microbial communities from the Atlantic coast under amendment with organic carbon and nitrate - tdAd47.2 | ecosystem: Environmental > Aquatic > Marine > Coastal > Sediment | place... | reverse complement strand
TGTGTGCGGACTCGTCTATGACGGGACGCTCCGCAGACCTACCGGCTGGTACTCCGAAGAGGCACTCCCAATCCCACCAGTAGAAGAGATCACCATACCTTGTCATTTAGACAGGGATGTGCTGGCTCAGTTACTCCCACCAAACAAGAAGTACCCACTTCTGTCCACCGTATCAGCGTGGGCGTTGGGGTACCCACAATACCCCCTGTCGTGCGTAGGTGCCGCTAAGCGAGCACTGCTGTACGCAGGGATACATGTACGAGGAAGGACACCGTATGGCATCTGGAGAGAACTTCACACCCGGACCTTGGAAGTGGGTATTTAGCGAATCAAGTGATTCTAGCTACCTTGTGCCTACTCACCATGAAGATGCGGAAAAATACCCAAGCCTCTGCTGTGTTGCAGACGATGGGTCGGCATGCGGAGAGTACGGAGCGACGCTCGACCCGAACTCACCGGACGCTCACCTCATCGCCGCAGCACCGGAGATGTATGAGGCGTTGAAGTCTGTCTTGAACTCGGACATGGCTATGCGTGAGGAAGACGAAGGGAACATCTCCCCGACTCTAGAGATTATCCGCACCGTCCTCGCCAAGGCCCGAGGCGAACATGACTAAACCAGATAAGACATACACCACACTAGACGGCGAAGTTCTTGAGATGCCCGCCCTCGATGATTTCTCATGGAGAGCGGAGTACACCTTCAGGCGGATCAAGGAAGACATCTCGAAGAAGATGCACATGCGATATGTGGAGTCTTTCTTCCGTACAAGGGGAGATGCCATTGCCCGCTGAGAACAAGAACCCCTACTTCATCTCCTACGAGGTGATGGACCTACTAGACGAACTCGCAGAGATCGCTAACGACAGACTCGTAGCGGACTCTGAGAAACTTGATCCTCCCTCCTCCCAAGCACGCCTCTCCCACCTAAGGGGGCTACGGGAGGTTCGGGACGCTATCTACAACAAACTACCACAAGGACTACAACATGGCTGGGATCTTCGGCGGACCGAGCGGTCCCGAACCACAGGACCTCCGAGCACAGGAGGAGGAAGAGAAGCGAACACAACTCGCCGCAGACAGAAACGCCGCTCGCAGGCAGGCAGCAAGGCGCGGGGTTTCTTCTCTGCTTTCAACAGGTCTAGTCATCCCCGGACAGAATAACGGGGGTGGTGCATGACCCAGGACCGCCTACACAACATGTGGCTGGAACTGGACGCACAACCACAGAGACAGGCAGCACTCGGCAGAGCAGCAGACCATGCAGAACTCACCATCCCCCGCCTCTTCGCAGGGTACGAGAGTATCCCCTCCCTACAGGGTGAGGGGTTCATGGAACTGTACTCGGACACAATGGCAACCCTCATCACCACCAGAGCAGGTAAGCTCACTGATGCGGTGTTCCCTCCCAACGGTGTCCCCTTCTTCCAGTTCGAGGTAGACACAGGCAAAGCAGCCCAGATGGTCAGTGAGGATAAAATCTCCCTCCAAGTACCTGAGGGTGTGGAGGACCTAGACGGTTACTTCCGTGACATGCTCGCTGAAGTAGAGAACTACCTCCACCGCAAACTCCAAGCCAGCAACTACAGAGACATCCTGAACATCGGCTTCCAGCACGCACAGGTCACTGGCGATCCTGTCCTGCACATGGACGATGACTACAACTTCCGTCTGTACCACCTTGGGCAGATCCTCCTGCGTAGAGACATGCACGGCAGGGTGTCCGAGTACATGCTCCAGATGTGGGTGAAGACTGATCTTCTCCCTGATGATCTGAAGGCGTACAACGATGGACGCAAGAAGCACGACAACGGTGAGTACGAACCCTACTACCGCCACATGTACCGCAAGGACGGGAAGTGGTTTGTAGACTCTGAGTTCAGAGGCATCGCCCACGGAGACACGGCTGAGTACGCAGTCTTCCCCTACTTCCACATAGGCTGGAACAATGTAGCGGGTGAGGACTACAGCCGTACCCCCGTGGAGGACCACTTCGGAGCAATCACCTCACTGGAGATGTGCCACAAGGCACTATCCGAGGGTGCAGCAGGCTCCGCAGAGTGGCGGCTCCGTATGGACCCGTTCTCTCAGGCTAGACCCTCCGATGTGGAGGATACTGAGAATGGGCAGGTCATCCTTGCAAGGCAGGGTGAGATAGAGGCACTGACTGTAGACCTCCGTGCTCCCCTTCAGGCTATCGCAGGGTATGTGGAACAGTTGGAGGCCCGCCTCGAAAGAGCATGGGGTATCTCCGCAGCATCCACCCTCCGTGGTGAGCGTGTCACTGCCTATCAGGTACAGGAAGCCAGCAGAGAAGTAAGTGAAGCAGACGGCCCCATCCTCACACATGTAGCGTCCTCCCTACAGGAGAGCGTTGTCCGCCGTATGGTGGATGTGGAGAGTAAGAAGGGGAACCTGCACGAGACATTCAAGGAACTGTGGAAGCAGAAGATCATCACCATCGGGGTGAAGACTGGTCTAGATGCACTCGGCAGGCAGATAGATGCTGCCCGTATTCAGAGTATGTTGGTGGCTATTCAGAACACCCCTAACGAAGATTTCCAAGCACAGTTTAAGATGAGTGAGTTTGCTAAAGAACTCACCCGCGTATCCGGTCTGGACCCCTCCCGCTTCACCTACTCCGATGAGGAGAAGGCACAGAAGCAGGCAGCAGCACAGCAAGCACAACTCGCACAGCAGGCGGGTGAACAGGCGATCCAGAGCACCGGGCGTATAGCAGAACAAGCAGCAGCACAGCAGCAATAAGGAATGAGAATGGAAGAAATGTACGATTACATTGGCGTGAAGATGATTAAAGCTATCCCAGAAAATCGGGAAGGGCGGGATGGGTACTTTGTTCTGTATCCTGACGGATACCAGTCATGGTCTCCCAAAGAAGCGTTCGAGAAAGCGTACTTCAAGTTGTCTGGTGATCGCTCAAAGACAGGCCCAACCATCACAGAGGACGACATCGAACGGTTCATGTTCCCATCATCAGCCGTCAAGGTGTCGCCCAAGGCTGCGACGGTGGAGACTGAGACGCGAACCGGGTTTCTCATGTACGAGACATCGGCGTGTGTTGACCCCAAGAACTACGACCAAGATATTGCAATCGAGATCGGTGAAACCCGTAACCGTCAGAAACTCTGGGGACATCTCGGGTTTGTTCTTCAGTGGGCCATTAACGGTCTGAAGGAGGACGACTCTTGACAGACCCACAGACACCTCCCGAGGGCACCCCCTCTCAGCAGCCTCCGCAGACACCTCCTCAGCAAACACAGCAGGACCCATCTGCACAGTACTGGCAGAGCAAGTACGATCAGACGCAGCATGAACTTCAGCAGATCAAGCAGACTGTCCAGCAGTTGCAGCAGACGCAGCAGGCACCACCTACGCCACCTCCTCAGCAGACGCCGCAGGTCACTACAACATCCGATCTGAACTTCATGGATATCAACGCATGGCGTGCAGAAGACGGTGGTATGAAACCTGAGTACGCTGAGTCTGTGTTCGGTAAGGATGTCCCCTCCGATGTCCGCAACCAACTGTGGACTACAGTGAACCAGGCACAGCAGATTGTCCAGCAGCAGACACACCAAGCGGTGTCCAATGTCTTCGGCAGTCACGACACCTACCAGCAGGCAGCACAGAAGGCGGCAGAGACCCTACCTCCGCATGAGCGTGATGCTCTGAATGCTGCCCTCGGTAACCCCGTCCTCATGCCCGATGCTCTCGCTAAGTTGAAGAACATGGCAGATGAGAATGGGTGGTTGCAGCAGCAGCCGCAGACCAACGAACCTCCACAGATGAACCACAACTCACAACCATCTACAACCATGACTCCCCTTGTGCCCGGCTCCGCTGAGGCAAAGGAAGCTATGGCTCACCCCAACTACCGCAAGCCGGGACCTGAGGGTGACGCATACAGACAGCAGTTGGATCAACGACTCGCTATGGGTATGCAGCAAGACAAAGACAAGTGGAGCATGATGTAAATCATCCACCCCTTATGATCCTCCATTGCCCCACCTTCCCTAACCGGAGGGTGGGGTTTTCTTATTGGTACATGCGTACCGCCTCCAGCACACCCTCAGAGTATGGCACGGCTACCCGTCCCCAGCATGAGTCTTGTGTGTCTATGTCCCCTCTACGAACATGCAGAACATCTCTCCTTGGTGAACTCTGCGTGACCTCTACCCGGACTGGAGATCCCACTACAGAAATCTCTTCACAAGGAGTGCAACATGGCAGTTGCAAATCACTGGAATCCTACCGCAGATTACGGTCAGGCGAATCCAGCATCATTCGACATCAACCATCCATCGTGGGTGAATGAAGTCCTGACCGCTCGTGAGAGCCGCCTCTTCATCGCCCGTACCGTTCAGAACCGCACCCCCGACTTTGCCTCTGGTAACAAGACCGCAGAGTTTGTGACCACTGGTAGCGTTGGGACTAAGCGATTCAACAAGGGCGACCTCCAGGTTGGCTCTAACCGCAAGCAGTTCGTCCGTGAGTTTGGTCTGAACGATCGTCCCTACTACACCGCTCTCGAAGATGAGAAGCTGGAGCGTAGATTCGAGCAGGTAGACACCCGCTTCCCCCTCACTCAGAGCATGGGTTACTCCCTCGCAGCTCGTGTGGAAGTGGAAGTCATGCGGCGTATCTGTCTGTCAGCCCGCTACCGTAAGGGGAGCGATGTCCCCGCAGAGTTCCGCCACGGTGGTAACTCGTACCACGGGTCGGACGACAGCACTGGGTACACCGCCTCGTTCGCTGCATCCCAGACTGGTGCGAAGAACCTTCAGACTGCTATCAAGGCGGTGAACCTGAAGTTTGACCAGATGAACATTAAGCGGGAAGGCCGCTTCTGCTTCATCGACACCGCCCTCTTCTACGAGTTCCGTGAGCTTGAGAATGTGTGGCCGTCGTCCACCAATGTCCTCGCTGGTGGTATCTACGGGAACCTCGACATTGCGGGTCCCAAGCTCGACCACAGCAACCCCCTCAGCATGGACCAACCCCTGTACTACATGGGTGTGATGATCCTGCCGAGCAACCTCATCAACGCGACCTACGACGCAGGCGTGAGTGGTCTCAAGGCTGACTGGTCAAGTGACCCGGATGTTGCTGGTGACTTCTCCAGCACGGTCGGTGCTATCTACCAGAGTGACTGTGTTGGTCATGTTGACCTTATGACTACCCGCTTCAAGATCGAAGACATCCAGCGTACCGAAGACCAGATCATCTCCGCGATGGACTGGACTGGCGGTGGTTCCTTCGTCTCCGAGTGTGCGGTCGAACTCGTCACCTCGTAATCTAAGGAGCACTACATATGTCTATTAACTCACCCGTCACTACGACGACGAATCCGAGCATGTACGCTCACGATCTGTTTAACCGTCAGACCCTCCGTCCATTCTCCACAGGAGCCTTGGACGATGACGGCACCTTCACCTTCAAGTTCAATGAAGACGGTGCTGATGTCATGAACGGTGTCTACATCGGTTATGTCACCGGCAGCACCGATGTCTATGTTGAGTTCACTGTGAGTGGTGGAGACACCATCACCATCCTCCGTGATGTTGGCTCAGACTTTGTTGCCAACGGCACCACCACGGATGCCAAGATCCAGATTGATGCCGACTCAAACGGACTCACCATCGTGAACCGTATTGATGCTGGTATCGCAGGTCTCGAACTCGTCAAGATCCTCTAAGCATTATCTAACTCTCCTTCCGCCCTCGCTTTGCTTAACTGTGAAGCGGGGGTTTTCTACTTACCACTACTAAACAACTCCCCTTACCTAGCGGAGGCACCTATGCGTCCAGACTTCGACACACTGGAAGCCGTCAACCACATGCTCCGTGCAGCAGACGAAACTCCAGTGAACACTCTGGATAGTGACGGTGTAAACGACACAGACCTAGCCCAGTCCATCCTTGATGAGAAGATCATGGAGACCCTGGCTGAGGGGTGGACCTTCAACACTGAAGTCCAGACCCTCACCCCAGACAGCAACGGATACATCTCCATCTCCACCAGCATCATCCGTGTAGATGGGCATGGGGATGATTACCACTCCAAGTTTGCAATCCGTGACAACAAGCTCTGGGATAGAGACAACTCCACCAATGTATTCACCGTGGACTCTGTAGAACTCCTCGTCACCAGATGGCTGGAGTTCGAGGAACTTCCCCTCACTGTGAGACTCTACATTGCTGCCTCCGCAGCACGGGAGTACCAGCAGGCACAGGTGAACGACCCCAACAGAGATGCTCGCCTCGCTGAGAAAGAGGCCAAGGCCCTCGGCAACATGCGGAGGGAATCCATACAGGAGAGTGATTGGGTGTGGGGAATCAGTGCCAACTCATCTTCATCATACATCCGCACACGCAGGCGTAGAGATCGCCGGAGGTAACTATGCCCACCCAGCGTATCCCCGCCGCACCCCTCATCGGCGGTGTGTCCAGACAACCTCCCACCAACCGCTCCTATACCCAGTTCGAGACCGCCGACAACATCGTGCAGTTTATCAACAGAGGTATGGAGAGGAGATATGGTGGTGAGTACATCCACGCACCAGAGCATGCAGACTCCACCACAGACGGTACTCTGGAGTGGTTACCGGCGGACTCACTTGCTACAGATCCCTACATCCACTGGATAGACAGGGACGCTGATAACCGCTTCTGCTTGATCCTCGATGGATCTCAGGGCACCGCAGCAAACCGTGTACAAATCTTCCGTGAGGATGGTACGAAGGTAAGTGTTGTCCTCAGCAACTCCGCAGATGCGTACCTCGCCTCTGGCTCTGGATCTGCTGTAGACAAACTGCGGGCTATCACCGTGGGGGATGCTACATTCATCTGGAACAAAGAGGTGGAGACCGCCCTGAAGGGCACCGCAGCAGGCTATGCCAACCTCACCACAGCAACCTCCCTCCCCGTACCTGCTACAGGAACAGTGGGACACTACATCCACCTCACCTCAGCAGATGTGGGATACCCCGTAGGTGTGTGGGAGATCATCGCTACAGATGACATCGGACCTTGGTATGAGCGTGTCACCACTGACCTAGACGACTCAGAGATAGACGAAACCACCATGCCTGTCCGCCTCTCCTACGATCCAGCAGGGGACGGTGGGGCAGGTGAGTTTACCCTTGACTACGAGACATGGAATACCCGCAAGAGCGGGGACTCTGTGACCAACCCCGGTCCCTCCTTCATCGGGAGTGCGATAGACTGGATCACCGTGTTTCAGGATCGTATGTGGTTTGGTAGCCGCAATAAGATCGTCACCTCTCAGGCTGGAGACCTCTTCAACCTGTGGGTAGACGACTGGCAGACCTCCACAGACTCAGACCCGATAGACCTCACCCTCCCCGGAGATGGTGCACACACGGTAGAGTTTATGATCCCTGTGGATGATACCCTCCTCGTTATCGCCAACGGTGCGAGACAGTACGAGGTGAAGGCTCCTAACTCATTCACCCCCGGTGAGACCAACATCCTCGCCACCACCAGCAACCCTGTATCTCCTGATGCACAGCCTGTGGTGATGGGGAGCCAGGTGTACTTCACCAGCAACCGTGGTAGGTTCACCTCCCTCTACGAATACTTCTACAACTTTGATCGGGATGCCAACCTCGCTGTAGACCTAAGCAAGCATTGTGATGGGTATCTCCCCGCCTCAGTATCACGCTTGGCTGTGTCCGAGACAGACAACATCGTCTTCTCCGCAGCCTCCGATGACTCCTCCATCTACCTGAACTTCTCACACTGGGAAGTATCGCAGAAGGTGCAGAACGCATTCTCTCGGTGGGTGTTGGATAGTGATGCTGTGGTGGAGAGTTTCCGTGTCTACGACAACTACCTCTACATCCTCTACTCCAAAGACAACAACTACTGGCTAGAGCGTATCCCCATCACCCCTCCAGCAGCAGACACAGATGCAGAAGGAAGTGTCCCATATCACCTCCACATGGATCGCAAGGTGTCTGTCACTGGTTCGTACTCATCCTCCACAAAGACAACCTCATGGACTCTCCCGTTCAAGGACGAGAACATGGACCTGGTTGTACTTGGCGGGGGTTGGGAGAGCAGAGCAGGCACCATCCTCGAACCCACCGTAGACAACTCAGGAAGCACCACCGTCCTCTCCGTTATCGGTGACTGGTCGGACTACCCTGCGTTCTGCGGCAAGTCCTACGAGACCTCAGTACAACTCTCACCACTGTATGTGAAGGACCAGAACGGTCAGGTGGTGGACGGTGTGCTGTCTGTCCTCAGGATGATTACACACTTCGATGACACTCCGTTCTTCGAGGTAGATGTGCAACCTAAGGGGAGAGCAGCCAAGACCAAACGCTACATCAGCAACAGACTCGGCTCCTCCTACACAGGGCAGTTCACTCAGGCAGATTATGGTCAGGTCCCCATCTCTATCAAGGGCAAGGGGAGAGACACCAAGATCACCTTCAAGAGCAGCAGCCCTCTCCCGATGCTCATCACCAACCTCGACTTCATTTGTAACTTCGCCCCTCTCAAACAGAACTCCGCAAAGGGATAAACATGGGACCAGAACTACTACTGGCGGCGGGAGTAAGTGCTGCCTCAGGCGGTCTCTCCCTTGTGCAGGCACAGCAGCAGAACAAAGCAAACGAGCGTGCAGCAGCGGTGCAGAAGGAACAGAACCGCATAGCCTCCGAGCAGCGTAAGAACCAACTTGCTCGTGAACTGCAGGAGTTCCAAGGCACCCTCCGCACCACCTCCGCAGCACGCGGTACAGCAGGTGCAGCATCCTCTACCGCTATCTCCACCTCTGCGATAAACACTGCGGGGGTGGGTAACTACAACGCAACACTACAACAAATCTTCGGCAACGCTTCCGTAGATAGTCAGACAGCAGCACGGTACAACAACCCCTTGGTGAGCACCTTCGGTGGTGCTCTGTCTGGGTTCTCTACTGGGCTGAATCTGGGACAGGGACTAGACCTAGGTGGAAGTGCTTCATGGGGTTCCGCAAGTGACTGGAACTCCCTCGGAGCATCTGTAAGGTTCGGTGGTATATGAGCAGACTAAACTCTCAATCACGACTCTCACAGGGTCCTCGGGATCTAGAACTCCCTCGGTCCTTCCTCGCCTCCCCTCAGCGTATCGCACCAGCATCTACAGCAAACCTAGGAGCGATCCTCCAAGGTGCTGTGCAGGTGTCCGCACAGGTGGTTGCTCAGAACAAGGCATCCAAGGATAAGCTTGAGGCAGAGCAGAAGAGGGCAGTCCTAAACGATCTTCTTGCACAGAAGCGTGCAGCGAGTGAGGACGAGTCTCTTATCGGAGACTATGCGGACTCACTGGACTCGGCTATTGCTTCTTATGAAGACAGTGACCCGTTTAAGACCGAACTCCTTAAACTCACCACAGGTGAGGACATACAGAGGACATTCCAAACAAGACAAAGACAGAAGGCTGTGTTGCGGGAAGGAGCCATACGCTCCATGTTCACACGCTTCGCAGACTCTCTGGACCTAGATGATCCTGAATTGATTGAAGCGGGACACGCTCAGCGTCAGAAGATCATCCTCGATAACTTCCTTGAGGTAGCCTCATCAGAAGACCCAGACCTCGTGAGTGAGGTGGAGTCTAACGCAGACATGAGCAACTTCCTAACCAATCTTGTTAGGAATAAGTCCATCAATGGATACCAAGGGGAGCATGACAGGAGACTGGAGCAACTCAGGAATGAGGAGTTTCAGGTAATCCGTGAAGGCTACGATGCTCAGATCCGTAACGGACAGACAGACCTAGCCACAGCATCGGAGGAACTCTCTGTAGCCAACGGACGCAGAACCACTCCATATCAGGAAACTGTGTCCATCGTATCTACATCAGCAAACAACATTGCTCTCGGTGTGGCATCCTCTTCGATGCCCATCTCAGATGCGATACAGGATCTCGACACCTTATCCGAACAGGTGGATGCCTTAGACAATGAGGATGCTCAGCAGATCCTTAACGCGACATACAACAGGGTTGCTGATGAGCACGCTGTTGCTACCGCTCGAATCCTTGAGATGGAGTACGAGGACCTCATCAGTGAACTCCCTCCGAAGTCTCCTGAAGAAATTCGTAAGCGTCTTAATGATCTTGCGGTAGCCCAGTGGGAGATTGCTGCGGGGGTGGATGTCCCTGATAATGCAAGTATTCACTCGTTCGATGCTGGTTCTGGTGTTCGTTCAGCCATTGCTCAGAAGATCAGCGGTGTGGTTCGTGTGATAGACACACGCCTAGACCGTATGGATGCTGTACGAAACACAAAGAACCTCAGTTCCTACTCCACAATCACCGACACGCTCTCAGGAGAGAAGCACCTGGAGGCTATGGATGTGGAGGGAGCAAGAGCTGCTATCTCCCTCTTTGTCGGTGAGGACCCAGAGATCCCTGATGAACAAGTCTGGGTTGCTATGGGAGCATCACAGACACAATACGAACTCGCCAACTTCTCCACGGTTCCTGATAAAGGATCTAAGTGGGTATCGTGGCTCACCGAGCACGGGAAGGGTGGGTTTGAGATGGTGGCTGGAGGTATGCTCAGCACCAATCAGACAGAGTTTGATGCGTACCTCGGAGACATAGACACGGAATCCCGTGCTGGTCTCACAAATGTCCGTGACTATCTCATCCAGCAGGGCATCACAGACCCAACAGCAGTCTCCGCAGAGCAGTACGGAGAGATCCTTGCTCAGTTTGACAAAGGGAGACAGGAGGCTGAGAAGTATGCAGCTTTGGAGGTTGGTTCGCATAAGGTGGACGAGTCTCTCGCTAAGGACTTTGCTAAGGCTCTTCTATCCAGTAAGGGTCTAGACAACTCCCTCCCCATTAGTGTGGACACAATGAACCGCCTTATCTATGAAAGTAGTAGGCTGGGTTCGGACTTTGAGGAGGACGGTTGGGACAGAGAAACAGCAGCGAAGAGGGCCTCCGAATGGTTGACCTCTGAGGGTATGGTTCTCCACTTCGATCACCACTCCGATACCTATCAACTCCGTCCTAGACAGCAGGTTGTTGAGGGGAGTGGTGTAGACCCACGGAGACTTGATGCTGACTTAAACATCAGCGATAGTTTCCTATCCCGACAGCTTATCGGTATGTTCAACCGTATGGAATCTCTACAGAACAGAGGAGCAGCCCTCCCTGGATCTGCTGATAGGAACCTCTCACGGGTTGTCTACGACAAGATCGGCAGAGCCATACGCGATCGCACCAACAACAACCGTGGAGATGTCTTAAACATTCAGATCCAGAAGAATGTTGAGGGTGTTGATGTAGAAGGTAAGACCATTGTCGACACCTTAATACCTCTTCTCCAAAGAAAGATCCCGACAGCAAACAGAACACTCTTCCTGTCCAGCGAAGACGATCCTGCTTACCTCCGTCTGGTGGTTGTCACAAGCAATGGCCGTCCTCGTATCATGGCGAAGGGGAGGATTAATGGTCAAGCATTCATAGGTGAAGACATGATCGACCTCGCTCCGTTCGACCCAGAATGGTACATGAGCGTCGGTGAGTCTGTCATTCAACCGTCCCTTGGTCAGCCTCTTGGCGGATACACCACACAAGAGTACAACACAGTCCCCCGACTCGTGCCAGCATCAGACTTCGCATCCCAATAGGAAAACACAATGTCTAGATTTGTCAGACCAAATACCCTCAGCACTCCCATAGAGGTTGAGATGGAACGCTTCTTCAGAAAAGAGGCGTTTGATACCAGTCTGGCTCCAAGATATCTTATTGAGGGTCAGGCTTCTTTCGCACCACCTTCAACAAACATTGTCCAGAACCTCTTTGCGAAGTCTGCCGAGAACTCTATTGTACTTGGGGATGGTGCAGGATTCCTACTGAACAGCGGTGCTGGCGTACTCTCCAGAAACTTCTTCCCGACACCTACAGACCCAATCCCCCTTAGGAGATCAGGCGGGTCGGTCATCCTAAAGGATGGTTCCCTTAAGCCTGCATCAGAACTCCGAGGGGAGGATTTCTTCTTTGCTATGGACCCAGGCGTCCAGACTGTCTTGGAGATGCAGGGGTACAGTGCTAAGAACTTCAGAGATGTTGAAACCCACGAGGAGGCTTACGAACGCTTCAACAACATACAGCGTCGTATAGACCTCAGGCAGAAAATTGTCCGGTACAATGAGGAGCGTCCGTTCTTCGCCGGTGTTACTGGTGTGACTAACTTTGGTCTGGATATTGTCACAGACCCAACCACACTCATCACCTTTGGTACAG
>Ga0070727_10004284_pt1 | contig 12293 bp, 6 predicted proteins | sample tdAd472_FD_66722 | JGI IMG/M metagenome (GOLD analysis project Ga0070727, IMG submission 66722) | Marine sediment microbial communities from the Atlantic coast under amendment with organic carbon and nitrate - tdAd47.2 | ecosystem: Environmental > Aquatic > Marine > Coastal > Sediment | place... | reverse complement strand
ATTTATCCGCATGAGGCACCAAGTAGCGCTCGTCTGCTACGACTGGGCTATCATAACTCCATTCGTGAATACCCATTTTTTGGCTGACCAAATTGGTCATGGGATCGGGGCGCTTATATACGTTTTCTCCTTGGCAAAATAAATCAATGGAAATAGCTGCTTGGTGGGCCTGGGCGACTGCCGTGATAATGTTCTCTGGGCCTAAAGCTGCATCCCCACCAAAAAATACTTTGGGCAGGGTGGACTGGAAGGTGATTTTATCCAGTACGGGGATGTCCCATTTACCAAATTCGATCCCGAGGTCTCTTTCTATCCACGGGCAATGATTGTCTTGACCAATGGCCATGATCACGTCATCGGCCTCAATGAATACATCAGGTTCGCCGGTAGGTATTAATTTCCGTCTGCCATTTTCATCATACTCTGCTCTCACTTTTCCAAAGATGACACCTTTTAGTTTTCCATCTTCCACCACAAATTCCTTGGGCGGCATATTGTTGAGAATAGGAATGTCTTCTCTTTGGGCATCTTCGATTTCCCAAGGCGAAGCCTTCATATCTTTGAATGGACTACGCACGACTACTTTTACCTCAGCACCACCTAGGCGGCGTGAAGTCCGGCAGCAGTCCATGGCGGTATTCCCACCCCCCAAAACAATAACGCGTTTGCCAATTTTATCGATGTGACCGAAGGCGACACTAGCCAGCCATTCGATACCGATATGTATATTTGCATCAGCTTCTTCTCGGCCTTTCAACTTGCGAAGATCACCACCTTTAGGCGCTCCTGTGCCGACAAAAACAGCATCGTAATCCTTTTCCAGGATTTCACGCATGCTACTTACATAGGTGTTGAAATGGGTATGAACCCCCATATCTAGGATATAGCCTACTTCTTCATCCAAAACCGATTCGGGAAGGCGAAAGGAAGGGATTTGGGTACGCATCATTCCACCGCCTTTACTCCACTCATCGTAGAGGTGAATCTCGTAGCCCAATGGCGCCAAATCTCTTGCCACCGTCAAAGAAGCAGGGCCCCCGCCAATCAAGGCAATCTTTTTGCCATTTTTTTGCGCAGGAGCGTTGGGCATCAGGGACTTTACCTCTCCTTTATTGTCTGCCGCCACCCTTTTCAGTCGGCAAATAGCAACTGGCTCTTCTTCAATGCGTCCTCGTCGGCAGGCGGGCTCGCAGGGGCGGTCGCAGGTTCGCCCGAGGATACCGGGAAACACATTGGATTCCCAATTCACCATATAGGCATCGGTATATCGTTCTGCAGCAATAAGTCGAATGTATTCGGGGACTGGTGTATGGGCCGGACAGGCATACTGGCAATCCACCACTTTGTGAAAATATTCCGGATCGTTAATGTTTGTCGCTTTCAAAACCTTCTCTCTTTTAGGTGAATCAACTACTGCAATATAGCGCACTATTATATAAATCCAAAATAAGGTATGGGCTTTTAATGAAAGGTTGAAACTTTTGTTTGTTTTTTTGAAAAATTATTAAACAAACGGTTTTTTTCAAATAGAGAATGCTAGTGAATGAGAATCAGTTTGTTAGTGAGGTGATGCTGTCTTCCAAAATGATCTTCTACTGTGGCTGTAAAAAAATAAACAGTGCTTGGCCCGGCTGAAGCTTTAAGGAAAAACTTATGGCGCGTTTTAAACACTGTAGTTCAGAGCATGTTTGGGCAATGCTTTTGGCGATAAAAAGTATCGTTTTCTGGCTAGCAGCTAAGGTAATCTTAGCTGCTCAAGTATGTAGCAAAGAAGCACAGCTAGGAAAATGCCCCTCAGGTCTGGTAGGAAAATTGTGTTTTCATGCTTAAGTACATCAAATACCTTTTATCTTGTGTATATGTCCATCCCAAACAGGGCGGCTAAAATAAAACGATTAGAAAACCATTCTTTATAGCGAAAATCAAACTTCCATGAGCGCATTGATCAAGCTGTTTCTGCTGGTGCTGGTCTTGATTAACTTCACCTTTGCCGCTCCTTATAGCACCAAAGCACCAGAAATATGCGACAATGGACTGGATGATGATAATGATCGACTAATTGACCTCAATGATGACGACTGCTATTGCGAACCGCTAGAACAACCCTCCTTGATTCCCAATCCTTCCTTTGAAGAACAAGACTGCTGTCCTCCTGGCCCTTCCAGAGCGGATTGTGCTACACATTGGCTACAGGCCTCGGAAGGAACACCAGATTATCTTCATAGCTGTTCCCCTTATGGTGCAGGTACTTTTATGATACCGCAACCTATGCCTGATGGGGAAGGATTTGCAGGTTTTATAGATGGTTCACTCACTGGAAACATCAGTACAGTTGTAAAAGAATATGTTGGTACTTGTCTACCGACGTCCCTCAAGCCAGATACTTTATACCGACTTGAGTTTTATACGGGCTTTATGAGTCGGGATAGGTCTCCTGATATAGAAATTGCACTTTTTGGAACAACGGATTGCGCCAATTTGCCTTTTGGGATGGGAGATCGTGCCTTTGGCTGCCCTGCTAATAGCCCCAATTGGATACTACTTGGATCCGTGAGTATATCAGGTGAAAATCAATGGGTAAAGTCACAATTTAAAATTCGGACTAATCTTGAAATTACGGCTATAGCGTTTGGCCCAGGCTGCGCTCTTCGTTCAAACGCCAACAATTCTTACCATTTTATAGATCAATTAATACTCAAAGAAAACAATAATTTCGATTTGGGAATCAAGGCAACAGGGCAAGCTTGTACCAATAATTTAACCTTTGAAATTAGACCCTTAGAAGGTTATCAATACCAGTGGTATAAAAATGGTATCGCCATCCCACAGGCGACTGCTAATAGCTTGCAAAATCCGCCTGGCCCCGGACAATACCAAGTACGGTTAGAAAATAGTGAAGGCTGTAAAATATCAGCGGCCTATATCTACGCCCCCTCTAGTCAAGTGGTACAAACCTCCGAAACGATATGTGCTGGAGAAGCTTTTAATTTCAACAATCGGTCACTTTCAGCAGCTGGCATATATTGGGATACCTTGAAGACGGTCCATCTTTGTGATAGTATTGTTGTGCTAGAATTACTAGTTAGCCAAGCTGTTGAGACCAGCATATCGACTAAAATATTCCCGGGTGAATCCTTTCAAATTGGAGATGATGCGATCAACCGGCCCGGTGAGCATATACGAACACTTCCTTCCGTCTCAGGTTGCGATAGCACGGTCTATTTACAATTGGCGTATTACGCCGTCTATATTCCCAATGCCTTCTCTCCCAATGATGATTATATCAATGATGTTTTCGCGGTATATGGCGACTCCGATGTAAAAGAAATCAGCTCCCTAAGCGTTTTTGATCGCTGGGGCGGACTGGTATATGAAGGAAAGGCCTTGAAGACGAGTGAAGGCTGGGATGGAACGATCAACGGCAAGGGAGCTCCACCAGGGGTATACGTCTATACGCTTAAAGTCTTGACGACCGATGATAAAGAGCAGGTTTTGAATGGATGGGTGACTTTGGTGCGGTGATGGGGCTCCGAGGATCACTGCCTCCCCGCCGATGTTGCGTACCTGCCTAGCGCAGATAGGTTTTTCACCAACATCTGATGTAGGCCACAAGCTCATGCTTGTAGGCCGGCTTAAGTTGCGGGCTCCTGCCCGCAGTTATTATACGGCGGGCAGGAGCCCGCTACGTAAGACCGCGAACGAGCTGGAACTCGTCTCGGAGCATGCTAGTGAATGAGAATCAGTTTGTTAGTGAGGTGGTGCTGTCTTCCAAAATGATCTTCGACTGTGGCCATAAAAAAATAAACAGCGCTTGGGCCCGCAGATTCATTAGGGCTTATCCCTCGCCAGGCTTGGCTTTCGTCTCCTACTGCTATATTTTGGGTTTTAAATACCAAACGACCTTGCGCATCATAGATCACCAATTGTTTGATTGTAGCTTGGCGCTCGAGACGAGAATAAATGGTAAAAACCTTGCCCCAGCCCTGATTATTAGGATTGATGAGGGTGGGCGTGAAGAAGTGCATAGATGGAAGTGGTTCCACTTCCAAGTTAAGCACCACTAAGCTATCACAGCCTTCTTGGATATGAAGTGATACTTCGTATTGACCGCTACTCTTAAACGATTTATTTCCTAATACTAACTCTTCTCCCTCATAGATAAATGTATCCAAGTTATGGGTAACATTTGGGTTAACTTGAAGTGATAGTTGTACTAGACTATCGCAGCCGTTACTAGTTGATAGTAAGGCTTCATAGTTGCCCGTTTCGGTTAGTATTTGATTACCTAAGAAGTAAGCATCGCCTTCGCAAAGATTGATGGAAATCGAATTTTCAACGGCAGCTTCAAAGATTACGGTACTACAAATAATAGAATCACAACCATTGCTCGCCAGGTAAGTGGTACAGAAACTGGTATCTCTAGAGATAAGCTGTCCTTGAATATCTCGCTCCTCTCCTTCGCAAAATTGCCAGCTTTCATTTCGCTGAATATTTGACTGGAAAGTAATTTGTAAGCAATGAGTAGAATCACACCCAGCTGTTGTTTGGAATATCTATAGTATAAATCTGCGTTAAGTCCTCTGTACGGCTGAAGCTATTCCCAATTAAAAAAGTACTTTGACAATCGAGACTCCATCGGTTGGTTAAGCCAACCACTATAAGAGAATCGGGTAGATCAATGTAGGTTTCACTACTTTGGGGAGCAGCTATCTGGGTTTTTAGAATTTCACCGTTATAAGGGTTTGAAGATTCTTGTACACCACCATATAATTGACCATTATAAAATGCCAAATCACCTGCTAATCTTTTCCCTGGAGGAAGAAAACCGTATGTTTTGAATACATCTTTTTGGGGGTCATAAGAATGAAGCTGTCTATACCCAAAATAGAAGATACCGTCTTGATCGCAGACTAAAGAACTGACTTTTTCAATGGGTAATACTTTGATGCGTGTTCCAACGCGCTGCCGGACAAGATCCAGCTCGTAAATAGCAAGACCGAGCTCTTCTTCAATAGAAGAAATAGTATATAATTTGCCGTCTGGATGTAAGGCTATATCAGGAAAGCTTCTTTCGTACGGCACTCGGGTATTACTTCCAGGGTACGTATAGTATTCATAGGTACAGCTTTCTATATTGAAAGTACCCAACTGTCGGTCGTTGTCGCCAAAGTAGATTTGAGAAAAGGAAGTATGGGAAAAAAGAACGAATATTAGTAGTAAAAACGATATCTCTAGTTTCATGGGAAATGGGCTTAAATATTAACACAGAATGATGAATATGAGATTCACCATTCTGTGTTGTAAGTATTTTATTTTATGACTTTACCGCTTATTATTTTAGAGCATGTTGGGTATGCATGGAGCTCGCCACCAAGATCGGCATACAAGCATGAGCTTGTAGCCAACGACATTATGAATCGTAGTAGTTTGGGGAAACCCGCCCGCAGTCACTATACGGCGGGCAGGAGCCCGTTACTTAAGACCGCGAACGAGCAGAGCTCGTCTCGAACATTCAAAAAAGGGATCTTTGGAAGGAAATATTTTCTAGCTTATCGACTTAATCATATCATATTGTTTTCAATTAGAAACATTTATTGCGTTTTTGTTTCCAAATGGAAATGTTATGGAGCTGTAGTGTCATTTATTTGAAAAGACCTGGCTTAGACATCAGAAGTTTATCCCAGACGTACCTTACGAAACTTCTGATGTCTCTCCTTGGACACCTAGGCTCCGAGGATGTCGCAGGTGAAAACACCTGCAACGGCGAGGCTGGCTAGACAGGCACCTGCAAGGGCGTAGGATGTCTACGGTCAGGGGTCTATGGTCTCAGTTTATTATCCACCAGTAATTGATGGATATTTATATGCAGCTTATCTATAAATTCTATGTCTTGATCCCAATCTAGAATTTCCCATTTTTTGCTTCCTTTTTCAGCTACCATTATCTTTTCGGTATCCGTAAAAATCCAGATTATTTTTCTAACACCAAATTCTAGTAACTCTCCCGTTTTTTCTTGATAGTATCCTAGGGCATTTGTGATCTCACTTAAATCTGCTTTTGTATCGATTTCAATAACATATTCTGGCGGAACACTCAAATACTTATTGTCCATTTCCTTTATCTCCCTCTTTTTAATCACTGCTATATCAGCTGCTCTCCACGATTTTTTCGAAAATTGTAGTCCTAATTCATTAGAAAAAACAAAATAGTCTCTACCTAAAAATGATCGGATCAAAAAAATCAACTCTGTTGCTAAAAAAGATTGAAATTTACTACTTCCCATTAATTCGCTTAATTGTTTTGTACCCTTTAAATATTCCTTATACCCTCTATAGTAGATGGGTTGACCATCAATCATCTCATAGATTAAGACTTCAGGAATATTTTGGACTGCTATACTCATATTGTCATTTTTTTGATGATACCCTCAACTATCATACTCAACAAATTTAAGCTTTTATCTCTTGACTTGCAATTTGCCTAATTATTTATACCTGATACAACTTCTTCCTTGTTGTGTTTCCTGGCCTACAACATTGGTCATCATCCACTTTTCCTATCTATTCGAGGATAGATTTTCTTACTTTTGTGTGAATAGTATGCTGTTCTTGGTGGGAAAAGCCTTTCCTATGCTCTCCAAGCATGGCCCAACTTTGAGATGATACGGTTTCTTCCATGCTGATGGAAGAAATAAATAGCCGTCTTTTTACGATCAAAACAAAACAAAAATCAATGATCATCAGAAATTATTTTTTTCTATTGGCCATTTTGCTGGCCCTGGCCACTTGCAAAACCAGTGAGGAGCAAGCCCTGCCAGTAACTATAGAAGTGAAGACCTTATTGGCAGAAGATGCCATGACGATTGCCGAGAAAATCAATCGGGAAGTAACCGCCAAAGTAGCGGATGGCTTGGATCTTTCGATTTGGGCATCCGACTCCCTCTTGGCCGATCCAATTGCTTTGCGCATCGATCAGCAAGGGCGCGTCTATATTTCTAGGACTAATCGTCAGAAGGATTCCGAATTTGATATTCGTGGGCATAGAGACTGGATGACGGCTTCGATTTCTCTACAAACCGTAGAAGATCGGCGCAAATTTATCCGTGAAACCTTCTCGCCAGAACGCAGCGAAGAGAATAGTACTTGGTTTCCCGATCTCAATAAAGATAGCATTGTGGATTGGAAGGATTTGACGGTACAAAAAGAAGAGATTTTCCGTTTGGAAGACAAAGATGGAGATGGTTTGGCGGATCATTCTCAATTGTACATCCGAGATTTTAATGAAGAAATAACGGACTGTGCCGGTGCGGTTTTACCTTTCAATGGAGATGTTTATGTAGGTGTAGGGCCGGATATGTGGCGACTGAGTGATAAGAATGATGATGGCGTAGCGGATGAAAAAGAGTCTATCGCACATGGTTTTAATGTACACATCGGTTTTGGTGCGCATGGTATGTCAGGCTTGACGGTAGGGCCAGACGGTCGCATCTACTGGGGGGCTGGAGATATTGGCACCAACGTCATTGATAAAGATGGGAAGCAGTGGAAATACCCGAATCAGGGTACTATTGTACGATGTGAGCCGGATGGTTCCAACTTTGAGGTTTTTGCTGCTGGATTGCGGAATACGCATGAATTTGTCTTCGACGAATATGGCAACCTCTTTAGTGAAGATAATGATGGCGATCATCGAGGAGAGCGGGAGCGCCTAGTGTACATTCCCAATGGCTCTGATACGGGCTGGCGAATCAACTGGCAATTTGGCAAATACACCGACCCCGATAACAATGGCTATAAGGTGTGGATGGATGAAAACATGCACGTACCGCGCAATGACCAACAGGCGGCCTATTTCCTTCCTCCTATCAAGAATTACCACAATGGTCCAACGGGGATGTTGTACAATCCAGGAACGGCTTTAGGGCCGGAATGGAAAAACCATTTCTTTATTGCCGAATTTGTCGGCAACCCTTCTCGCTCCAATATCTACGCCTTCACGATGAAGCCCTCCGGTGCGGGCTTTGATTTCGACTCAGAAGTGAATGTGCTGAATGGCGTTTTGGCTACGGGCATGGATTTTGGCCCTGATGGTGCGCTCTATTTTGGGGATTGGATCAATGGCTGGGGAACTAAAAACTACGGCCGTATCTGGAAATTGGACGGGACGAGTGATGCCGATCGAGCGATCCGAGCTGAGACCAAAGCATTAATCGGAGCCGACTTTACCCAAAAAGATTTACCTGCCTTGAGTACGCTACTTGCTCATGTAGATGCACGCGTACGTCAGAAAGCCCAATTTGAATTGGCTAAGCGTGGTAAAAAGGGCCTCGCTACTTTAGTGGCAGCTACGGATGCTTCCAGCGAACAATTGGCAAGAGTGCATGGGATTTGGGGGATTTGGCAATTGGCTCGAAAGGATATCAGTCTTGCCAGTCATTTAGTGGATTTATTGCAAGATGCTGATCCAGAAATTGTAGCCCAAGCCACGAAAATACTGGGCGATATTCGAGCCGAATCAGCAGCAGATGCACTGATTCCTTTGCTAAAGCATGATTCACCTCGCGTCCAGTTCTTTGCGGTGGAAGCCCTCGGGCGTATCGCTCACAAAGCGGCGGTTCAACCCATTGCCGATCTATTGATTGCTAATGATGACAAAGATATCTACCTGCGTCATGCGGGAGCAGTTGCTCTAGCGCGCATCGGCGATGAGGCTGCCTTGGCGGCCATGAGCTCGCACCCCTCGCGCCCCCTTAGGATTGTCGCAGTAGTGGCGCTCCGAAGAATGCAATCGCCCGCTATCGAGAAATTCCTTTCTGATAAAGACGAATATGTAGTAGCCGAAGCCGCACGCGGTATCAACGATGATTTTTCCATCGAAGCTGCCCTGCCCGCCCTCGCCGCTACCTTGAAAGAAGACCGCTTCACCAGTGAGCCGCTGATCCGCCGTGCGATCAATGCAAATTCACGGGTAGGAAAGGCCGAAAATCTTCAACTATTGGTTGATTTTGTGAAAAATGAAAAGGCGGCTGAAGCCATGCGCGCCGAAGCCCTCGCCACCCTAAGCGTCTGGGCAAAGCCATCGGTCCTCGATCGGGTGGATGGCCGGTACCGTGGAGAAGTCACGCGTGATGCCGCCCCGGTAAAGGCAGCCGCGGAACCTCTTTTGGTTGAACTATTGAGGGCCAATAATGAAACCCTTCAGTTGGCGGCCATCCAGGCAGCTGGGAAATTAGGCATCAAAACGCTTGCTGAGCCAGTCAATGATTTATTCTTGAATGGTAAATCGGATGATATTAAAATCGCAGCGCTGAATGCCTTGAATACAATGGACGATGAGCGCTTTAGCAAAGCCATTACGGCGGCGATTGCGATGAAATCAAGTCCATTGCGCTCGGAGGCGCTAGGCATGTTATCTGAAATCGATTACCCAGAGGAAGGAGCAGTAAGCTTGTATACAAGTGTGCTAGAAGATGGATCATCCAGAGAGAAGCAAACGGTATTAAAGGCCTTGGGAGAGATGAAAAGCGAAGCCGCCAATAAAGTGCTAGCCGGAAAATTACAGACCTACCAAGCCGGAAAACTAGATAAAGATTTGGAATTGGATTTAGTGGAAGCCATAGAATTGAGTGAATCCAGCACTTTGATGACTTCGCTTAATGCACATTGGGAAGCTTTATCGGCTGAAGATCCTTTGGCGCCCTATCGCATGGCGCTGGAGGGCGGAAATCCATACCGTGGCCAACGTATTTTCTACAATGATCAAGCCGCACAATGTATTCGCTGCCATACGGTATTTGAATTTGGTGGTGAAGTAGGGCCTTCCTTGGCCAATATCGGTCATGAGTTGGATAAAGAGACCCTATTGGAATCGCTAGTACATCCAAGTACGCGACTGGCTCCTGGCTTTGGCATGGCTACATTAACCCTCCAAAATGATGAAATTATAGGTGGTGTAATTGTAGCCGAAGATGATAATGAAATCACGCTACGCTTACAGCAGGAAGAAACTCGAACTTTTAAAAAGGCCGAACTGAAAGATCGACAGAACGTTCCTTCTGGAATGCCGCCGATGGGGGATATTTTGAGCAAGCGTCAACTGCGAGATTTAGTAGCCTTCCTTTCGACTTTGGAGGAGGAGGAGAGTTAGGGGAAGTGGGAAGTGGGAAATCGGAAATGGGAAGTGGGAAGTGGGAAGTGGGAAGTGGGAAATAGGAAGACATTCCGATTTCCCATTTTTGCTGCCTCGATGATCTATATGCAGAATTAATGGGTTCGCTAATGAATATACGACCGCAGAATAGGATAGAAAGAGATGAGGTGCCTTGCGCCGGTACATTTTGGGAAGATCCTAGCATTTTTAATGTCAATCAGTTGCCACCTCATGCCAACTTGATGCCATTTTCCACTGGAGAAGCGCTGCAGAAGCAGGATCGTTTGGCCTCGGAATGGAGTTTATCTTTAAATGGGGAGTGGCCTTTCAAACTGACTAAAAAGCCGGCGGATCGGCCTTTGGATCTTTACAAAGATGATTTCGATTGTACCGATTGGGATACCATTAAGGTACCAGCTAATTGGGAAATCGAAGGCTATGATGTGCCGATTTATGTGAATGATCGCTATCCTTTCAAAAAAGACCCTCCTTTTATTCCCCATGATTATAATCCGGTGGGATCCTATCGGCGCACCTTTGAGGTACCTGAGCACTGGGAAGGACGGGAGGTCTTTATTCACTTCGGTGCGGTGAAATCTGCGGCTCATTTTTGGTTGAATGGCGTATGGTTGGGCTACAATCAGGATGGGAAAACACCGGTAGAGTTTGATATCACCCCCTATTTGCGAAAAGGGGAGAATGTCTTGGCCGTCGAGGTGTATCGCTGGTCGGACGGCTCCTATTTGGAGTGTCAGGATTATTGGCGATTGAGCGGTATTCATCGGGATGTATTCTTGTGGTCAACGCCCAAAGTCCATGTCCAAGACTTTTTTGTGAAGGGAGGACTAAATGAAGTTTGTACCCAAGGCGAATTATCGGTCGTTGCTAAGATTGAGCGTTATGATGATATACAGCCTAAGGCTTATCAATTAGCCTACGAATTACTAGATGCTGAAGGGACAATTGTCTTTGAAACTTCTCAGAAACTGGAAGGAAGTGAAAGCCAACAAATAGAACTGAAGTGGGAAGTACAATTGGATGGTGTACACCATTGGACTGCTGAAACACCCTATTTGTATCAATCCATCTTTTATTTGAAAAATGAAGCTGGAGAAGTCATTGAGGTGGTGGGTTGCAAGACGGGTTTCCGCCGCGTAGAAATCAAGGATGCGCAATTATTGGTCAATGGCCGGGCGATCACCATAAAAGGCGTCAATCGGCATGAACATGATCAGCACAATGGGCATGTGATTACGGAAGAAAGCATGCTGGAAGATATTCGGTTGATGAAACAGTGCAATATCAATGCTGTTCGGAATAGCCATTACCCCAATATGGCCCGTTGGTATGAACTCTGTGATGAACACGGATTATATCTAGTGGATGAACCTAATATCGAATCGCATGGCATGGGCTACGAGGCGGAAAGCCTAGCTAAAAATCCCGCCTGGGGACCCGCCCACCTGGACCGCACCCGCCGCATGTTTGAACGAACCAAGAACCATCCTTCTATCATTGTTTGGTCATTGGGGAATGAAGGAGGTGATGGGGTGAATTTTGAGCAAACCTACGCCTGGCTCAAAGCTCAGGATGATAGTCGACCCGTACAATATGAACAGGCTTTCGAAGCACCGCATACGGATATTGTGTGTCCTATGTATCCTAGCCCAGCAGCGCTGGAAGAATATGCCCAGAAGAATCCTTACCGTCCTTTAATCATGTGTGAGTATGCACATGCCATGGGCAATAGCCTGGGCAACTTTGTGGACTATTGGGAAGTAATTGATCGCTATCCCTGTTTACAAGGCGGCTTTATTTGGGACTGGGTAGATCAGGGCTTGCGGGTAGAAAACGAAAAAGGCGTCCCTTACTGGGCCTTTGGCGGTGATTTTGGCCCGCCAGATGTGCCGAGCGATGGCAATTTCTGTATCAATGGCATCGTGAAGCCCGATCGGCAGCCGCACCCTTCCTTTTGGGAGGCTAAACGTTTGTATCAATACCTCAAGATCGAGACTTTAGACCTTGAGCAAGGAAAGGTCAGGGTAACCAATACCTATGATTTTATACCGATTACTAATTTGGTGCTTCACTGGGAATTGTGGTGCCCCAGTGGGGTAGTTGAAGAAGGCGCATTGGATTTGATA
>Ga0070727_10004282_pt1 | contig 12295 bp, 9 predicted proteins | sample tdAd472_FD_66722 | JGI IMG/M metagenome (GOLD analysis project Ga0070727, IMG submission 66722) | Marine sediment microbial communities from the Atlantic coast under amendment with organic carbon and nitrate - tdAd47.2 | ecosystem: Environmental > Aquatic > Marine > Coastal > Sediment | place... | reverse complement strand
TGTCGCAAATCCTCCAGCCCCGCGCGGGCGCACCACACTGGCAGATGCGCAACACGCTTCAAGCCCGCCACATGGTCGCCGTGAAAATGCGAGACCACTGTCCCCGCCAGATCGCTTTCGGCGATATCATGCGCTGCCAGCCATGCATTCCATTCGGCATCGGGTCCGATATCGACCGGCGTCGTCCAGCGGTAGAGTCGTTCGGGGAAAGGTTCGGTGGCCGTGAGGAAAGCCGGATCATAGCCGGTGTCGAACAGGAATATCCCGCGCGTTGGATGGGCGATTACACCCACCAATGCGGGAAAATCGACCGGGCACAGGCTTCCGCCGCGAATGGTCATCACCTCGGGGTGACGACACGAACCGCGTTCGATCCAGCGAAACCCTACGCGCTTCATGACGGCATGTCTCGGGCAGCAGCGCGCACCTGCGCAAGCACCGTCTCGACGGCATCGTAGCGCGGCTCATAACCGAGCAGGCGCTTTGCCGGAGCAAGATCGAAGGTCTGCGAATAGCCCAGTGTCGAAAGCGTATAGCGTGTTAGCGGAGGCTCGCTGGTGCCAAGCAGGCGCGCGCCGATCTCCAATATGGTGGCGAGTGCCAGCGCTGGCCCGGCGGGCAAATCCACCAGTCTGGGCGATGTGCCGAGGATATCGGCGACCCGCTGCGCCAGATCGCGCACCGCAATGGGCCGTCCACCCGAGATATTGATGGCCTTGCCGTTGCAGCTCTCGCACCGCTCAGCCGCTTCGCATATCGCAAAGGCGGCATCGCGCAGATCGGTCAGTTCGATCATGGCGCGTCCACCGCGCGGCAGAGGCACTCGGGCGCGCTGGGCGATCTCGATCAGGCGCGGCAGGATCACCCGGTCACCTTCGCCTACCAATGCGCGCGGGCGGATGGCGCAAGTCGCCATCGTCGCATCGCCAGCCGCCAGCACCAGCCGCTCTGCTTCGAGCTTGGTGCGGGCATAATGGTTGAGCGGCGGGAACGCGGGCTGGGTATCCTCACCAATGCCGATTTGATCCTCCAGCCGCGCGAAAATGGATGGCGACGAGACGAAGACAAAGCGCTTCACTCCGCCTGCGCATGCTGCAGCGAGCAGGCGGCGGGTTGCATCGACATTGGTCGTATCGAAACCGCCTGCTGGTCCCCAGCTGTCGGAGAGGGCGGCTGAGTGGATTACGGTTTCCATTCCCTCCACAAGCGTATCGAGATCAGCGGCCTCGCTGGCCAGGTCGATGGCAATGAACTCCGCATTCGGCGCGCTGTGCTTCGACCTACTGGTCGCCCGGATGTGCGCCCCGCGCGCTGCGGCCTCGGCGCGCAGGGCAGTGCCCAGCCCCCCGGTTGCTCCGGTAATCAGGACGCGCCCCATGCTCACAATTGCACCACCATAGCGCCTGCGCTGATACCGGCCGCTGTGCCAAGCAGCAGCACGGTGTCTCCTGCTTTGGCTGCACCGCTGGTCAATGCATGGGACAGCACGGTGGGGATCGACGCGGCGATCTGATTGCCGGTGGTCGGAAAGATATTCACCACGCGATCCGCCGCCGGCGCGAACAACCGGCGCACGTGTTCCACGCCCGGCGCGCTTGCCTGATGGCACACCACGCAATCGAGATCGTCGCGCGTTATCCCGGAATCGGCCAATGCGTCGTCTATCACACCGGGAAGCGCCCTGGCCGCCGCCTTGAAAATGCCGAACGCATCCATTTCAAAGTAAGAGCCCGCCACCAGCGCATCATAGCCTTCGGTCACGCGCAGCTTCGTCCCGCCCGAGCGCAATTGCGCAAGCGCATGGTGCTGGCCGTGTGTTACGAAACGGCTGGCAAGCAGGCCCGTGCCATTGTCCGATGCTTCCAGTGCCACCGCCGCAGCGCCATCTCCGAATATCGATCGGTTCTTGGGTATCGTCGCGTCGAGACCAGCCGAGGCGATATCGCTGGAGAAGATCAGCGCGCGCCGCCAGCGCCCGCAGGCGATGCCCATGGCGGCGATATCGAGCGCGGCCATGAACGATAAGCACGTCTGGTTGACGTCGAACGCCGGAATGCCCGAAGCGCCAAGGCCGAGCTTGTCCTGAACCAGTGCGGCGGTGGACGGGATTGGCTGTTCCATCACTGCGCACCCGCCGATGATCGCATCGAATGCGCCGCGCTCCCATCCGGTCATGTCGAGCGCAGCTTGTGCGGCTGCCGCACCCATCATCGAGCTGGTTTCATCTGTATCGGCGATATGCCGGGAGGCGATACCGAACTGGCTCTCGGTCCAGCCGACTTCGGTGCCATGCGCTGCATCCAGCGCTGCGGAGCCGACCACGCGGCGTGGGAGGTAATGGCCCCATCCGGCGATGGTGAAGGCACTTATCAAGAAACAATCTCCAATCGATTCACTGTGTAGCATGACGATGGGAGAGTCACGGTTCAGCGGTCGGTGCGCCGGAATTATCGTCGGTGGACTGCCGTGTCGCCCGAACCATGTTGCAGCGCGTATTGCGCGGGCAGGTTTGGCGGCTATGAATGGCGTTCATTTCAACTGAAACGGAATGCCGATGCTCCGCAAATTCACGCTTTTCGCCGCGACCAGCCTTCTCGCCACCAGCACCGCCTTCGCGCAGGATGCTCCGCCTGAAGAGGTCGCGTCCGAAGAAGCCGAAAGCACCGAATGGGACGTCAACAATCCGCCTGGCGTCGAGATTTCGCAGGTGCCGATCAGCACGGATGAAGGCACGTGGATGGATGTCGATGTCTCACCGGATGGGCAGACAATCGCATTCTCCATGCTCGGCGATATCTACACCATGCCGATCAGTGGCGGCACTCCGACGCGCATTGCCGAGGGGTTGGCGTGGGAAGTGCAACCGCGCTTTTCTCCCGATGGCAGCCGTATCGCGTTCACTTCTGACCGGGGCGGGGGTGACAATATCTGGCTGATGAATGCCGATGGCAGCGATATGCGCCAATTGACCGATGAAGATTTTCGCCTGCTGAACCAGCCGACCTGGTCGCCCGATGGGCAGTTCATCGCGGCGAAGAAGCATTTCACCACCGGACGCTCGCTTGGCACCGGTGAGGTGTGGCTCTATCATGTCTCTGGCGGTGCAGGCGTGCGGCTGGTCGAACGACCCAATGAACAGCACCAGAAGGAGCTGGGCGAACCGATCTACGCGCCCGATGGCAGCGCGATCTATTACACCCGCAATGTCACGCCGGGCAGCACCTTCATCTATGCGCAGGATTCCAACCAGGATCTGTTCAATATCGAGCGGTATGACCTTGAAACTGGTGAGATAACCACGGCGGTTTCGGGCCTTGGAGGCGCAGTGCGCCCCACCCCTTCGCCGGATGGCACGATGATCGCCTTTGTCCGGCGCGAGAACCTGCAATCGGGCCTCTACATCCGCGATATCGCCACCGGCGCGGAACGGCGCATCTATAACGATCTGGATCGCGACGTGCAGGAGACATGGGGGGTAACAGGGGTTTATCCTAACATGGACTGGACACCGGACAGTCGCTCGATTGTGTTCTGGGCAGGCGGCCATATCAACCGTGTCGATGCCGATGGCTCCAATTTCGCGCAGATACCCTTTGCAATCAGCGATACACGCGGCGTTCTGCCCGCACCGCATCCGCAAATCCCCGTCGCTGTCGACGAAGTCGAAGTGACCATGCCGCGCTTTGCCGAAGTCTCTCCCGATGGGCGCACGGTGGTGTTCGAAAGCCTCGGTCGGCTTTACACGATGCCCGCCAGCGGCGGCGCGATGCGGCGGCTGACCAGCGATGGCGGCGATGCGCGCGAACTGTTTCCGAGCTGGTCCCGCGATGGCGGGCAAATCGTATATGTCCGCTGGACCGATGCAGGTCTGGGCGCAATTCGCACGGTCGGAGCAAACGGTCGCGGTGGCCGCACAATCACTTCCATGCCGGGCCATTACGCCCGCCCGCACTTCTCTCCCGATGGCCGCACCATTGTGTTCGAAAAGGGCGAGGGTGGCTATCTGACTGCGCCCGAATATGGCGACAATCCCGGTGTCTACCGCATCTCCGCAGCGGGCGGAGAGATGACGCTGGTGAGCCGCGACCATTCGCGTCCGCATTTCGGCGCTGCCAGCGATCGCATTTTCATGACGGGGTCCGAAGATGGAGAGCAAGTGCTGGTCTCGACCGATTTGAATGGCGAAGCTGCGCGCACCCATGCCAGCGGCGAATTGGTGACGAGCTACCACGTCTCGCCGACCGGGCGGCATGTCGCCTTCACCGAGAATTACGACGCCTTTGCCGTGCCGCTTATGCCGGGCGGACAGGCGGTCAGCCTGTCGGGTAGCGCGCGCGCTTTGCCGGTGGTGGAAGTTTCCGATTCAGGGGCTGATTTCGTGCATTGGGCAAGCGGCGGTGATCGCCTGCACTGGTCGCTCGGGCCAACGCTTTACAGCGCTTCATTGGCCGAACTGTTTGCCTCCGCGCCGCCTGCCGAGGGTGAAGAGAGCGAGAGCTACAGCCAGCCGAGCGATGGCGTTTCGATGCTGCGCACCGTTCCGGCAGACCGCCATGATGGCGCGCTGGCAATCACCGGCGCGCGCATCATCACCATGGCCGATAGTGCCGGCGGTGTGATCGAGAACGGCACGATCCTGATTTCCGGCGATGTCATTGTCGGCGTCGGTGCGGCGGGCGAGGTGACAATTCCGGCAGGCACGCCGACCATCGATGCCAGCGGTCGCACGATCATTCCCGGAATTGTCGATGCCCATGCGCACGGGCCGGTGGCGGCCAATGGCGTTGTTCCGCAGCAGAACTGGGCGTTGCAGCAGACGCTGGCGCTCGGCACGACGACAATCCACGATCCGTCGAGCAATTCCCCGTTCTTCGTGGCCGAAGACATGCAGCGCACCGGCATGATCCTTGGTCCGCGCATGTTTTCCACCGGGCGCATCATCTACGGCGCGCGCAACCCCTCTGCCTACGCCCAGATCGACAGTCTGGAGGATGCGCTGGACCATGTCCGCCGCCTGCGGGCAGAGGGTGCGCCAAGCGTCAAGAACTACAACCAGCCGCGCCGTGAACAGCGCCAGATGGTGGTGGAAGCCGCGCGTCAGGAGAACATGATGGTGGTTGCCGAAGGCGGCTCGCTGTTCGGCATGGATTTGAACCTCGTCGCCGATGGCAACTCGACGCTGGAGCACAATATCCCGGTCGAACATTTCTACGAGGATGTGCTGCAATTCATGGGGCAGGCGAACACCAATTACACGCCCACTCTGGTGGTCGGCTATGGCGGCCTCGCGGGTGATCCCTACTGGCGGCAGGCGACCGATGTGTTCGAACAGCCGCTGCTCAACGCGCATACTCCGCCCGCCATTCTGCGCGCCCGGACCGCCCGCCGGACAACTGCGCCCGAGGGTGATTTTGTCGATGACGACATTGCCCGCGAAGCTGCCCGACTGGCAGAGCGCGGCGTGGAAGTTGCCATCGGCGCGCACGGCCAGCAGGCGGGCATCGATTCGCATTGGGAAATCTGGTCTTTCGCGCGCGGCGGGATGAGCCCGGTTGATGCGCTGGCGACGGCGACTATCGCCTCGGCCCGCTCGCTTGGTATGGCCAGCGAGATCGGCTCGCTGGAACCGGGCAAGCTGGCCGATCTGGTGATCCTGACGGGCAATCCGCTGGAGAATATTCGCAACACCGAAACGGTTGAGACCGTTGTGTTGGGGGGCCGGGCCTATGATGCGGCAACGCTCAACGAAGTGGTCACCGGCACTGCGCAGCGGGCGCCCTATTGGTGGGAAGATTGAAGCTGATCTGAGGTGGAGTGGGGGCTGGCCGGGGCGGTCAGCTCACCTCCACCAGGTTACGTTCCTTGAGGTCTTCGATCAGTCTGGCGAGGTCCGCCCGGCACACATCCTCGGCGACGTCATATTCGCCGCACATGGTCTCGACCAGCGCACCAAAGCTGCCTTGCTCATCGAGCAATTCCCACGCGCGGCGGGCCGTGTCCTTGAGGCTGTAGAACAGACCATTGACGACATTCATCAGCACCAGCTCATCATCAACGACGGTTTCAACGCAGTCGTCCGTCTTGGAAATCTTGGATTCGTTTTCGATAGTCAATTGTGTCATCCCCTGGCCGTTCACGGTGTATAATCGAGTTCTTCCATGACACCGCGATTGGCCGTGTAAAGCCTTTCGCGCTGTTCGTCGGTGAGCATTTCCCAGCCATCTCCCGCGCGCCCGGCGCGGAAAAAGCGCTCGGTCTTTTCAGGTCGTTCACGAAAGCCGGCCTTGTCTTCCTTCGCCTGCAATTTGTCGAAGCGGCTTTCCTCGACGGCATGGGCGATCGCGGCATCATCGTGCCTTTGCGGTAGATCGAGGAATGCGGCCATGCGTTTGAGGCAGGCAGCGGTATCCGCGAGCATATCTTCATAGCGGACGGTCAGCACCGGGATGGCATCCTGCCCGTGCCAGCTCAGATAGTGCCCGCTCCAGCCAAGCGTGCGCTGGCGCAACTGGTTCTTCCCGCCGCCTGCCATGATATGATCGGGATTGTTCAACTGCGTGACGATCTTGTCGAAATCCTGATGCCCCTGATGACTGGCATAGGATACCGCAACGTCGAACGGGTGCCGCACCAGATAGATCGTGCCGAAGCTGCAATCGCCCGGAAATATCGGCTCGCCCGCGACATTGTCGTGATAGCCATCATGCACTTTCACATACAGGCGCTGGGCTGCATGGTTTGACGTCTCGCGATAATAATCTGGTCGCAGCACATCAATTTCGTCATCGGTCAGGTCAGATGAGGGCAGGCCGGTAATCGCATCAAACGCCACACGGTTGGAGGAGATCGAACCTGGCAGGGAGGCGAAAGTATCTTCGTCGAGCGCATCGTCGGCGATCAGGTTCGACAGCAGCACGCGGGTCCAGGTATTGCCCGATTTGGGAAATGAGGCGAGCCACGTGATCGCGTGCGCGCCTTGGCTGCGTGCCTGTTCCTCTGCATCAGCCATGGTCCGGCTCGAAGCCATGGATCCAATCGCGCATGGCATCAGCCGATTGCTCGAATTTCGGCTTCAACATCGACCGGTCGAATGTCTGCACATGAACTGCAGCGATGAGCTTCGCGAGCACCGTGTAGAGCGCCTTGCGGCCCATGATCGCATCGGCATAGCGCATCCGGTAGACGCTTTCGCGCAGCTGCCTGAGTGCTTCTGCGCCGCGCACCCGCTCGATCTCGATCGGATCGCGGCCCCGCCGGACATTCTCGTTCTTGAGGATTGTAAGGCTCACCAGATCGCCGCTGCCCTTCTCCTCGGTCGTCGCAGGCATGGCGAAGAACTTGCGGAAATCAGGCTCATCGCGCACCGGACCGTGGCTTTCAACACCGGTCAGCTTGAGCGCATCTTCCCACAGCTTCATGTCCTTCTGACCGGCAAAACAGCGCGCCGTTGTGCCTTCGATCCTGGCCGGATCGATGATCAGCACATCGTCGGTGAAGAAATCGAGCCCGCGCTTCGAAAGAGCTGCTGCCAGCGTCGATTTGCCCGCCCCCGATTGGCCGGTGAAGGCGTGGACTTTCCCCCCGTACATCACCGCGCTGGCGTGAAGCGGCAACAGGCCGCGTTGATAACACAGCGCGCCCCAGGCGGAGCCGAGCAGGAACAAGGCCACATCGCGGTCAGACACGCCGTTGCGGGCGTAATGGATCCGGGTGCCGTCAGTCACGTGGAAGCTCGCCCCATTGGGGGTGTGCAACAGGAATTCGCGTGAGTTGACCTGAAAAGCAACGCCGCGCCCGGTAACATCCTCCAATGCCTGCGGCACCGGTCCTTCCGCAACGACAACATCGCCGCCTTCGCTGCGCAAATAGGAGCCCACGCGCGTGCCGAGATCGAGATCGGCAGAAACCGTGAATGGGGTATCAATCATTTGTTTTTGCCATCTACCCAATCGATAAAACGCGACATGCCGACCATCCGTCCGATCCCCACCATGGCCAGCGCATAATCGGGATGGTCATCGGCGTCGAGCGGGGTTGTGTCGGGCCAGGTTTCGAAGATGGTGCGGATCCGCGGCACATCGAAACGGCGCGCCATGTCGGGATCGCGCGCGGCCTGCTCGAACTCCTCGCGATAGCGATCGATATCTTTGGTGAAGCGCGCATGCCAATCCGCCGTTTGCCGCCCGCGCTGTTTCAGATCGACTATTTCCGGTGGCAGCCGGTCTTTCATCAGGCGCCGGACCAGCCAGCGATCCGTACCGGCTGTCATGAATTGATCGGGCGGTATGGCGAAGCAAAATTCGGTTATGCGCCGGTCACCCAGCGGATCGCGGCCCTGCATCCCGGTGATGCCCTGCATCCCGAGGATCGCGAGCGCACCATGTTCACGATTGCCATTGTTGGTCATGCGCAGTTGCAAATCGCGCGAGCTTTGCAGTGAGGAATAGCTGTCATCCCAGCCCATATCGGCAGCCCGCTCCGACACGCGCATCTCTGCCGCATATTCAGGATTGATCGGCGAGAAGCCCTGCCAGCCGGATTGAGTCCGGTTGCGCCTGAAGCGCGCAATCGCCTTGATTGCCGCAGAGGGAAGCAAAGGCTGGGCGACGTAACGGTAATAGCGCTTGAACATGCCCTGCCGGATATCAAGCCCGCGCAGCAATCGGTGCATTTCACCCCAGCGCCCCTGTCGCAAAAGCTCGGGATAGATGTAACGATTGGACAGCGAGATTGTGCGATTGCCACTCGATCCGTTGAGCAGCACCTTGCGCCCCCGCTCTCGTGCCAGACGCGCAATTTCGACGCCCCAGTGGATGTTGTTCCAGCCGTAGGGCGGGGAATCGCTCATGCGGATGTATTCGTCGAGCTTGTGATCGAGCGGCAGACCTTCCGACGGAACGAAGGTCACATCGAATTGCGGATATTTTGCCGCAAGCGCTTTGACCGGCCCGGACTCATCGCCCAGACGCGTCTTGCCAAATGAGCGGCCGTCCCAATCCTTGCCCGGGACATGAGTGAAGCCGAGCAGCGGATCGGTAAAGCCATGCACCCCGCGTTCGAGCGCTTCGAGCGCGTAGACCGACACGGTTGAGCTATCGAGCCCGGCGCTGACCGTTGTGGCCGGCGTGGTCTCGGCCCGCATCGCGGTTTCAACGGCATCGTCCATCAACGCGTCGAGCGCGTGGACATAGTCATCGTCCTGCGCGAAGCGCACCGGCTCCACGGCATCGATATCGTAATATTTGTGGCGCTCGACCCGATCACGCCGCACTTCCAGCCAATGGCCGCTGCGCAGCGAATGAATGTCACGGAAATAGGTGTTCTCCGCTTCCTCGAAATTGAGGATCAGTGCATCGGCGACATGCTGTTCGTCCACTTCGCGCGGGATTGTGGGCAGGGCGAACAGGCCCTTGGGTGCCGAAGCAATGGTGAACTGACCGGCGGCTTCGTGATAGACCAGCGGCGGCGCTGCAAGCGGAGCGCGCGCGGCGAACAGGCTCTGGCGTTCAGGGTCGAGTGCAATGAGCGCCCACACGCCTTCGATCCGCAGCAACGCCTCGCGGCCCCATTGCTGCCACGCGGCATGGGCGAGCGCGCTGTCAGCCATGGTCTTCGCCCGCGCGAGCTCGATATTGAGCGCGCGGGCCAGATCGTCGCGATAGTCGAGCCGCCCGGAAAACAGGAACGCGCCCTGGCCCGCGACTATGGGCTGACGTTCAAACCGATCTTCGGGCGTGAAATATTCGCCTTGCGTCCAGCTCGCGGACATTGTGTCGAACCGGCGCGAGTTCTGCTTCAGCGGGCCGTGAATGCGCAGCGCGGATGTCATGCGATCCGTGTCCTCGGCGGGAACCACGGAACCATCCCGCCGGAAAATTGCCCCTATCGCTGACATGGCGCGCGCTAAAGCATCATGACATGCTGGTGACAAGCAGTTGTTGCAGGCGGGTGCCAAGGCAGATTAGGTGCGGCCATGTTCGAGGCTTCACCCCAGCTGCGCCAACTCGCCAGAGCCTTGCGGCCTGCGCTCGGCTTGCGTCACGCGGATGATGCGCCTGAACCCTCTATTGCTCTGGCGCGCTTTGCATCAGATCGCCACCGTGTTGGCCCCCTGCTGCACAGGGCATGGAGTCCCCTCGCCGATGCCGATGACGCAACCACAACCTATCTCGAGCGCATGGCCGCCAACAATGCCAAGCGTGAATTGCGCCAGAAAGCGGCGGCGCGCAAATTCGGCGCATTGCTGGACGCGCAGGACATCGGCTGGATCGAGTTCAAGGGCTGGCGGCTGGCGGAGGAGTTGTACGGCGAATCCGCTCTGCGCCAATCGAAAGACGTTGATCTGCTGCTGGCACCGGGCCGCGTGCCCGATGCGCTCGAACTGGCGGGTGAGCACGGCTATCGCATCGGAAAAGGGGGCGCTGGGCAAAGCGCCAGTCTTGCCATGCGCAGGTCGCGCTGGGTGCTGCGTCATCACCACGAGATCGGCATCGTCGATCCCGACATGAATGTGCAGATCGAGCTTCACTCCCGCTTGCTGGGCTATCCGCCCGATGGCTGGCACGATCCGGCACCAGTAGCAGGGAATCGAGCGAATGCGGTGTCGCTTGGCGATCCGGACTTCGTCCTCTATCTGATCGCGCACGGAGCGCTGACCGGCTGGAAACGCCTGAAATGGCTGTGCGATCTGGTCATGCTCATCCAGCGCGTTTCTCCCGAAGTGCGCAATGCAGTTATTGCCCGCGCCCGCACACTCGAATGTGAGTCCGCTCTTGTGGCCAGCCTTCTGGCGGTTGCGGAATTATGGGATAAGGATTGCGTCGCAAGCTGGCGAGCCGAGACACGGACTTCGCCAGACAATGCGCTCGTGAAGGGTCATCTCGCCGCAATATCGCGTCGCCTTGGGCTCGCAGGTCAGCCGCCCTACCTCGAGCGCGCTTTGCGCCATGCGGGCATCTTGCGCGATGCGCCGGTTTTCGGTCGCCATCCCGCGCCCTTGCGGGGATTGCGTGATCGTGCGGCATTGTGGTTGCTGGCAAAGGTCTGATAGGCCAATTCGCGACCATGAAACCCGTGCGATCCCTGAAGAAGCGCCTGTTGAGGCTGGAGGTCTGGCTTTGCCTGGCCTGGGCGCGCTTCCTCATTCGCTGCGTGCCTTTTCGCCGCTGGCGCGGGTTGCTCGGCATCATCGAAGGCGAGCTTTCACCGGAAGAGCAGCCGGAGCTCACCCCGGTCGAGCGCAAGCAGGCGAGCGATATCGGACGCATAGTAAACCGCGTGGCGGATCGCCCTATGCTGTTCACAGCCGTCTGCCTGCCGCGTGCCATGGCCGCGCGCTGGGTGCTGGCGCGGCGTGGGTTGCCTGCGCGGATCATCATCGGATCGCGCAAGGGAGAGCTCGAAGAAGGCCTGCTCTTCCATGCCTGGCTGATGGTCGGCGATGTGGTGGTAACTGGCGAAAGTGAACGCGCGAACTTCATCGCATTCGACAAGGGGCGCTCGCAGGAGAAGAAGGCCGGCAATGCCGCCTGAAGCATCGCCATCGGCCGCGCGCGAGCTGTTCCGCGCAGTGATGACCTTTGCCGGACCGCGCATGGGGCGTACTCTCTTTGTTATCGCCCTGGCGGCGGCGCTCGAGGGCGTCGGGCTGGTCCTGTTGTTACCCGTCGCCGAGACGCTTTTTGCGCAGGATGAGGGCACACGGTCCGGAGTGACCGGACAATTGCTCAACTGGTTCGGCGCGGTTGGCGTGGATTCGGTCATCGGTCAACTGTTCATCATGGGGCTGGGCTTTGTCCTGCTTGTTGTCCTGCGCGCCTATGTTCTGATGAGGCGCGACGTGATGATGACCGGGCTGTCGCAAGGCTTTGTCGATCACACGCGGTTGCAATTTTTCACATTGCTTGCCCATACCGATTGGCCCGTCATCAAGCGCTTTCGCAAATCGCAGCTGCTCAATACGATGACGACCAATATCGGTCGGCTCGCGATGACGATGCAGGCGGTCTCCAAAGGCGTGGTGACGCTGGCGATGGGGCTCGCCTATCTGGTCGCTGCATTCGTTGTGAGCGCAGTACTTGGTCTGGCGTTGCTGGGGCTGGTGGTGATCGGGCTGGTCAGCGCGATCATCTGGACGAGGCGCAGCCACCGCCTGGGCACGCAGCTCAACTTCGCCAATCGCGGCGTGATGCACGAAACGACACTATTCCTCGATGGCATGAAGGCCGCCAAGGCCGCCCGCGCCGAGGATGAGCTGAGCTCGCGTTTTGCCGAGCGCATTGCCGAAACCCGCGCA
>Ga0070727_10004281_pt1 | contig 12295 bp, 8 predicted proteins | sample tdAd472_FD_66722 | JGI IMG/M metagenome (GOLD analysis project Ga0070727, IMG submission 66722) | Marine sediment microbial communities from the Atlantic coast under amendment with organic carbon and nitrate - tdAd47.2 | ecosystem: Environmental > Aquatic > Marine > Coastal > Sediment | place... | reverse complement strand
CGTACCGGTGGACCCGCCGGCAGAAACCACTTTTTCAGCTGAGATACGCCGCACAGAATACGGTATTCCCCACATCAAGGCGGACAACTGGGCGAGCCTGGGTTACGGCTACGGCTATGCGTATTCCCAGGACAACTTCTGCGTGACCATGCGCGAGGTGGCACTGGCCAGCGGCCGCTGGGCGGAGTACACCGGAGAGGGCATAGAGCGCGACTTTTTATGGCGTTACATCAACGGCAGCAAGGAAGAGTTTACGGCAAACTTCTTTGACAAGCTGCCACAACGTGACCAGGACCTCATCACGGGTTACGCGGCCGGTATGGCACGCTACCTCAACGAGACGGGGATCGACGCTTTGCCAGAAGGCGAGAATGGCTGCCGCGGCGAGCCGTGGGTGTTCGCCCCGGATCGCATAGACCTGATGATGTACCTGCGCAAGATCGCCTTGCAGGCCAGCACTGACCAGAGCATTGTGCGCGACGCCATACTCGCGGTGCAGGGTCCGGACAACATGCAGATTGCGGCCGCAGGCGAACTCATGGTGCGACCCGGCCTGCAAAGCGATATCGCCGCAATGGGCAGAACCATACGGCCTGCAGAAGTCGGCAGTAACGCTATTGCCCTGGGCAGCGACGCTACCCAGGATGGCGGCGGCCTGCTCCTGGGCAACCCTCACCAGCCATGGAATGGCAGTGGACGCTGGTACGAAGCACACCTGACTATCCCCGGTGAATACGACGCTGCGGGTGCGTCTCTGCAAGGCCTGCCCTGGATCGGCATCGGCTTTACCCGTGACGTCGCCTGGACACACACCGTGGATTACGCCACCCGCTTCACCCTGTATGAAGTCAGGCTCAACCCTGATGACCCCATGCAATACGAATACGACGGCGAATGGCGTGACATCGTCGCCACCACTGTGTCGGCCCGACAACTGATGGAAGACGGCAGCCTGGAAACGCGGGAGCACACGTTTTACAGCACTCAATACGGACTGGTACTCGACCTCGGCGGCGTGAACCCCGCAATAGGCGGCTGGCCAACTTTCGCCGGCACCCTGATGACAATGCGTGACGCCAACCTGGACACAGGCCTGCGCTCACTGCAACAGTGGGTCGAAAAAGCCCAGGCCAGTAACATGGAGGAATACCGGGAGGCACTGCGTTACATTGGCAACCCCGTGTTCCATGAATTCGCAGCAGATCGCCATGGCAGCATGTTTTATGGGCAGATAAGCGCTGTACCGCATGTAGACCAGGCCAAACTGGACGAATGTGTCACCGGCATCGGCGCGCTGATTGCCGGCGTTACTACCAACGCCTTTATCGGCCTCGACGGCAGTCGCTCTGCCTGCGAATGGGGTGAAGATGACGACAGCCCAGAGGGCAGCAATGTATTTGGACTGTCCTCCCACCCGCAGATACTCGGCACCGGATCTGCCGGAAATGCCAACAACAGCTACTGGCTGACCGATCCCTCACAACCGCTTGAAGGCTTTCCTGTGGTCTTTGGCTGGATGGGACACGAGGGCAACCAGCAGTTTCTGCGCACCCGCATCACCCACACTCTGATTGCGGACAGGCTCGCCGGTGGCGACGAATTCAGTGAAACACCCCAATTCAACCACGACAACCTGAAAGCACTGATGTACAACAACCGGGTACACGGGGCGGAGCTGGTGCTGGATGACGTACTGCAGATTTGCAGCGACTTCCTCAACAACCCGCTGGCTGACCCGGCCAATGCCCAAACCCTGGCGGCAACCTGTGACGTGTTGTCCAGCTGGGACAGGAGGGTGAACGTGGACAGCCGCGGCGCGCAGGTGTTCACCGAGTTCTGGGCAGGCATTCGCGACACCTATGGCAGTCCCTACCAGAACGTGGTGATCAGCGATGAATTCTGGGCCGTGGATTTTGACCCTGCCAACCCGATTACCACCCCCGCAGGTATCGACCTGACGGTGCAGGCCAACCGCGACCTGGTGATAGAAAAACTACTGCAGGCCAACCAGCGCCTGACCGACGCCGGCGTGGCGCTGGATGCGCCCTGGGGAGAGGTGCAATTCCTTGAGCGCAACAACGAACGCGTGCCCATACACGGGGGCGCGGGCACCATGGGCGTATTTGGCGCCATCAGTGCCAGCCTGCAGGAAGGCGGCTACAAGAACCCGCGTGCCGGCAACTCCTACATTCAGGTTGTGACCTGGGATGAGAGCGAATGCCCTATAGCAGACACCATTCTCACCCACTCCCAGAGCGTGCAACCAGACTCAGACTATTACGCCGACCAGACCAGACTCTACGCGGACAAGCGCTGGGTGCGCTTCCCCTTCTGCGAGGAGGAGATTCAGGCCGCGCAGATTGGTGAAACGCTGCTGCTTGAGGAGTAATGCCGACGCTGCGCTATAGCCGCTGGAAAGGGTCGCGCTTATGTCTGCGCAGCCGTCGCCTCACTGCTGAGGCGCTGCTGACCCCGGTATCGTGGCGTCGGCCACATCCCCTTCGATAACCGACAGGATAGAGCTGTTGATACCGCGTTTTAACCCGGAAAACGCCTGCCGGTCCTTTCCACACATGGGTTGCGCCAGTTCCAGCGCCAGTTCCCGCAGGTCGGCCAGCGGCGCAGCCTTGTCAACAATACCCCACTGCTCTGCCTCAGGGCCGGCCACACGCCGCCCGGTCTGCAGCACGTCGCGCAGCACCTTACCACTCAGCTTGCCACAGACCAGTGCGTTCATCCGGTAGGTGAGCGTCATACCGAGGTCGACTTCAGGCAGACAGAAGAAGCCCCTGTCCTCGCGCATGACCCGGTAATCCGACGCCAGGGTGATCATCGCGCCCAGCCCGAATGCGTGACCATTAACAACTGATACCACCGGGATAGGAAAGGTTAACAGGCGGCCCACCGCGCGCATGCAGTCACCAACGAACCGCATGCCGTCGTCAGGGTTTGCCATCAGGTATTCGAGGTCCAGGCCCTGGGAGAAGTTCTTGTCCTCGCCGGTGATCAGCAGTACCCCTGCGTCCGGGTCGCCGTGCACGGACTCTAGAATATCGTTGAACGCGCCTAGCGAGTCAGGATTGAAGGCCCCGCCGTTATGCATAACAAGCGTTCTCACCTCAGCAGCGGCCTCAAGCGTCATAGAATTCATTGTGCATCTCCGTTCTTCTGTTTTTTGCTGCTATCAAAGCGATATCGACACGTATCACGACGGCGCAGTCCACTGTGCGGCGTGACTGCGCCTACTCACAGTTCAGTACGATCTTGCCGGCGACTTCGCCCTTGTCAATCAGGCGATGCACGGCCACCACATCCGCCAGCGGCACCACCGACTGCAGTGCCGGCCGCAACTTGCCAGCCTTGAGCCACTCAAACAACGTGGCCACATCGTCCTTGAACTGCTGCGGTTCTTTTTCCCTGCGGGTTTGAATATTGTAGAAGGCCGTTGCTCGGCCATCAGGAATCATGCGCCACCCGGCAAGGAGTTTGAAAAAGCCCCAGAGCAGAGAAGGCACCCGCTCTTCACCTGTGGTCAGCTGCAGCGCGCCAAAGGCCACCAGAATACCGCCACGGGCCACGCAGCGGTAGGATCGCGACCAGTTGCGGCCGCCTATGGTATCGAAGACCGCATCGACACCGCGGCCGCCGGTTTCGGCCAGGATGCGCTCTACGAAATCCTCGTTGCGGTAGTCGATAGGGGTCGCGCCAAATTGCCGGACCAGGTCATGCTTACCACTGGACGCTGTGCCATAAACAGTCAGACCCATTTCCCGGCCCAATTCCAATAAGGCAGTACCTACCGCACCTCCGGCGGCATGCACCAGGCAACTGGACCCCGGCTCCAGCATACGAATGCGGGTCAGCATCTGAAATGCCGTGGTATAGGACAGAATCATGGCCACAGCCTGAGCCGCATCAAGGCCGTCGGGCGCAGGGATTACGCGGTCGGCCTCTACGCAAAGGTATTGCGTGTACCCACCAATCACCGGCATATCTGCTACCGCTTGCCCCACAGACAAACCCTGCACGCCCTCCCCCAGTTTATCGACAACCCCAAACCAGTCGTACCCGGGCGTAAACGGTGGCTTTTCCTTTACCCCCACATACTGGCCCTGACGAATAATGGTGTCGGTAAAACCGGTGCCGGCGGTCAGCACGCGCACCCTGATTTCACCCGGCCCGGGCTCGGGCAGTTCGGCCACTGTCTCCAGGCATAGTTGTTCCGGCCCGCCGAATGCCTTGAGTGTTACCTGTTGATAGCTCATGTTTCGTGTTCCTGTTGATATGCGGCCCCTGTGGCCAGGCACCCGCTCAGTCGGTCTTTGCTGTTATCAGGCTCGCGCCCCTTGCCCTTGTCAGGACGCGATAGCATAGCGATGATTGTCCTGCAGGAACAGGGAATGATCCGGCGCAGCAGTTCAAACGTAACTCAAGCAACTGAATTTAACTGGAAGCCACCCATGAGCAACCTGGTCACTCTCGACGAGACCATCGTAGTCAGTCGCCCCCTCGGCGAGGTATTTGCCTATGTCTCGGAATTCAACCGTATAGACGAATGGGACCCCGCTGTCGCCAAAGGCACGAAAACCAACGGCGGCAAAACGGGCGTTGGCACGCAGTTTCGCATCGATATGAAAGCGGGCTTCTCGCTGGACTATACCGTGCGCGAGTTCGAAGTGGATAAGCGGCTGCTGATGGACGTGGATTCCAACGTGTTTACTGCGGTCGAGGAAATCACTTTCTGCGAGACGCCTGCAGGCACCTCCGTTCGCTACCTCGCCAGGTTTGATTTCCCCAAACCCCTCGCAGTTGCCCATAAGATCTATCCCGGCCTGATGAACAAAGTTGGCAAGGACACCATGGAGGGTTTGCAGCGGGCATTGAGCGATAACTTCGCTGCCCCTGAGGCGTCTCGCGCTCTGGCAACCGCCGACAAGCTGGTCCTGCCGGGTATCTGGCGCTTCACCAAACTGGGCTACAGGGAAGCAAAAAAACGCTGGAAACCCCTCTCCGCTTATCAACGCGATCGTCACGCTGTTATCACCGGCGCTACCTCTGGTGTCGGCCTGGCGGCCGCAGAGCAACTGGCGGCGATGGGCGCATCCATCACCCTGGTAGCCCGTGACAAGGCGAAAGCTGATGCCACCGTGCGCGAACTCATCGCTGCCACCGGTAACCGGCAGATTACGGTAGAAATAGCAGACATGAGCGTCATGAGCGACGTTCACGCCCTGGCAGACAGGCTGGTCAAATCGGGACGACCTGTGGATATGCTGATCAATAATGCCGGCGCGCTCTTCAACCCCCGGCAACAAACCGCCGAAGGCTTTGAAAAGAGCTTTGCGCTGCTACTGCTCGCGCCCTACATCCTCACAGAGGGCCTGCGCCCGGCACTCGCGGCGGCAGACTCACCTCGGGTCGTCAACGTGCTTTCCGGTGGCATGTATTCGCAGAAGATTCGCGTGGATGACCTGCAAAGCAAACGTGGGCGGTACTCAGGCGCGACTGCCTATGCACGCGCCAAACGGGGCTTGATGATACTGACCGAAGAGTGGGCGCAAAGCTGGGCCGACGATGGTATCGTCGTCAACGCCATGCACCCGGGATGGGCAGACACTCCCGGGGTGGAAACGGCCTTACCCGCTTTTTACAAACTCACGCGCAAATTCCTCCGCTCCCCCGAAGAAGGTGCTGACACTGCAGTGTGGCTGGCCACATCCACCGAAGCCGGTGCAGTCACTGGAAAGTTCTGGCTTGACCGCGAACAGCATCCCAGCCACCTCAGCCCATTGACAGTTGAGTCGAGCAAGGATCGCGAGACGCTGCTGCAGACACTGGCCGACTTGCGTACATCGACCAGGCCTGTGCGCAAGCGCGGCAGGCCTCGCAAGTCGGCGTGAAGGCCACTCATTGCCGTCGCACGGCAGGCTGGGCCGCATTAACGGTTTCCGTCAGCGGAGTCTATAAACAATGCCTGTAGTGGTCCGCACTAAAACCCCGGTACTGCATAAACCGCGTGCGTCGCGCCTTTTCCTTTAACTCTATTGCAGGCAAATTGCCATACTTCCTGCTGAGAACCGCTGCAGCACTGGCGCACCAATCATAGTCCTCTTCGTCCGCCATCGCCGCCTGGATGTCCCCGTCAGAGATACCTCTTTGGAGCAGTTCCTGTCGGATACGCAGTGGCCCGTAACCACGATTATATCGCTGGCGCACAAAGCTCTCGGCGAAGCGGGAATCAGACTGCAGGTTTTCATCGGACAGGCGATCCAGCTGCTCATCGACGATGCTTTCGTCATCAAAACGCTTGCTGAGCTTACGTTTGAGTTCTTTACGCGAATGTTCGCGCCTTGCCAGCAGGTCCATCGCGGCTACTCGAACATCAACCGGATTTATCGCAGTTAATGTAGCGACGTCTTCCTCGCTGTACGCGTCGTTAAAGTGCATATCAGACATAAACTTAAAAAGAGGCGCCGGGGCGTCGCCCGGCTGGGCCGCATCCGGCTGGGCCGCTCCCGGCCGGAGCTAGAGCGGGAAAAGTGGATCCCCGGCACCTCGTGGGAAAGCCTGGTTCCTTGACCCGCACAGAGCAGCGTTATTCTTGCTCTGCGGGGGACTCAGCAACCTCTTCAGCCGGAGCTTCCGCTTTGCCGGCGTTGAGCGTTTGCGCACGAATCGCTGTTTCGATTTCGTTGGCCACGGCGGGGTTGTCCTCCAGGAACTTGGACGCATTCGCCTTGCCCTGGCCTATCTTGTCGCCCTTGTAGGCATACCAGGCACCGGACTTGTCTACCAGGTTGAGTTTCACGCCCCAGTCGATTACTTCGCCCATGTGGTAGATACCCTTGCCGTACATGATCTGGAACTCGGCCTGCTTGAAGGGCGGACACACTTTATTCTTCACGACCTTCACCCGGGTCTCATTGCCCACCACTTCGTCACCGTCTTTCACCGCGCCGATGCGGCGTATATCCAGGCGTACGGAAGAGTAGAACTTGAGGGCGTTACCGCCGGTAGTGGTTTCGGGAGAGCCGAACATCACGCCGATCTTCATACGGATCTGGTTGATGAAGATCACCAGGCAGTTGGTCTGCTTGATGGCTGCGGTGAGCTTGCGCATGGCCTGGCTGAGCAGACGCGCCTGCAGACCCACATGGGAGTCGCCCATCTCCCCTTCGATTTCAGCCTTGGGAGTGAGCGCCGCGACGGAGTCTACGACCAGCACGTCCACCGCACCGGAGCGAACCAGCATCTCAGCCACTTCCAGAGCCTGCTCACCCGTGTCGGGCTGGGACATGATGAGTTCGTCCATCTGCACACCCAGTTTCTCCGCGTACTGGGGATCCAGCGCATGCTCGGCGTCGATGAATGCAGCGGTGCCGCCTGCTTTTTGTGCTTCGGCGATCACCTGCAGGGTCAGTGTGGTCTTGCCGGAGGACTCCGGACCATAGATTTCACAAATTCGACCCTTGGGCAGCCCGCCTATACCCAGCGCGATGTCCAGGCCCAGAGACCCGGTAGAGATGGCCGGAATGGCCACCTGTTCATGGTCACCCATGCGCATTACCGTGCCCTTTCCGAACTGACGCTCTATCTGCGTCAACGCCGCTTCGAGTGCTTTTTCTTTATTCGCATCCATATTGTTGCTCCCTTTACCCTTCTTGGCCACTTGCTACATCCACCTGGTTACACAGTAAAACTACTGTACATATACTCAGTGCTTTGAAATGGAAATGCAAGCCCCACAAGCCACTAAATTCGATCACAGGAAATCACCTGTGCGTTTTGGCGACAGGTACCACACAACCCCGCGATGGGCTCCCGGAATCTGCGTCAGGGTCGCTGCCATCAGCGGGATGCGGTGGGGCAGGTTTTTTGCTCAATACGCAGGACTACCTCGAGAGTGTAGTACTCCTGTCATCCGTGATATGTCATGCTAAAAGCCAATGCAGTGACAACCCCGGCGCAACAGACCGGGTACCAAAGGATCGGTTCATGGATTCGAAGAACAACGAGCAGTCATTACCCGCCCAGACCAGGGAGGACAGCGGCAAGGTTCTGGGCCGCGCGCTCACCTCAGTGATTTCGGCGGGCAGGGAGATACTCGCCAAGCGACGCCCGTTTACGGCATCACCGAAGGGCTCCACCGATACCCTTGTGGCACTCTGCCGGGAGATTCTCCACCACCGGGGGGAAGCATCGGGCATGGCCCTGGCGCAGGAAATCACCGACGCCTATCGCGAATTGCCGGATGCCGCCAGACTGGTGTTCTTCCAGCGCCTGGCAGCAGACTTTGACGTGGACAAGGAGGCCCTGCTGTACGCCGCGCAAGGCTACTGCGAGCAGCCCGATTACCAGCACCTGCAGGAGATTTCTCACGCCGTGGAGGCGCCACGACAGAAGCTTTTCCGGCGCATCAACATGGCCCTTGACGGCACTCGCACCCTGGTCGCCATGCGCGGTGACCTGTTGCGCGTGCTCAAGACAAACCCGGAATTGAAGCCCGTGGACTCTGACCTGAAGCACCTGTTCATTTCCTGGTTCAACAAGGGTTTTCTGGAGTTGCGCAGCATCGACTGGTCGTCACCTGCGGTGGTACTGGAAAAAATTATCGCCTACGAGGCTGTGCATGAGATCAATGGCTGGGACGACCTGCGCGGCAGGCTCAGCGAAGACCGTCGCTGCTTTGCGTTCTTTCACCCGGCCATGGGTAACGACCCACTGGTATTTGTCGAGGTCGCCCTCACTGACAGCATTCCGGATGCCATCGCGCCGCTGCTGGACCGCAGTCGCGATACCATCCCCGCCGAGCAGGTCAGCACGGTTGTATTTTATTCCATCAGCAACTGCCACCCGGGGCTGTCCGGGATTTCGTTTGGCAACTTCCTGATCAAGAACGTGGTGGAGGAACTGAACAAGGAAATGAATGGGCTCAACACCTTTGTCACCCTGTCCCCCGTACCCGGGTTCCGGCGCTGGCTGAAATCGGCCGACCTGGAGGGCATCGTAGACGATGCCCTGCACGAAAAAGTACGCGAGCCGGTCGGCCGCGTGGTGGAAAGCGTGGTACAGGCCGCCCTGGTCAAACTCTGCACCCACTACCTGCTGAATGTTAAGTCAGGCGACCTGGCGAAGGACCCGGTAGCACGTTTTCACCTGGGCAATGGCGCTCGCCTGCACAATCTCCACTGGGGGGCTGACAACACAGCCAACGGCAGAGAGCAGTCTGCCAGCATCATGGTGAACTACCTGTATGACCTGCGGAAGATCGAAATCAATCACGAGGCCTATTTTCACGAGGGTGTGATCAGCGCGTCCAAAACGGTGAAACGCCTGTTGGATTAGCATTGTGGATGCGCGCGTGACAGGGACCCTGAACAACCTTTGCCGGAAGGCTGCGTTCATACGACAGAGTATTGCGCCGCTGGCTACTCAGCGCGCGAGAATCAGGCGGTTGACCTCGGGCGCAGCTTCAAAAATCGCCCAGTGACCCACGCCTGGCAGAATATGGAACTCGGCAGCTGGCTGGACGGACGTGAACAAACTCTCCCTGGCTCGCAAGTTTTCCATACCGCCGGCGGTGGCATCATACTCACCCCAGATACCCACCAGGCGAGCCGATATTTGCCCCAGAGTGTCCGCCAGGTCATTGCTGCCGGCCATGCCCCGGCTGCGCAGTCGATGCCGGGCCAGATTGTCGGCATGAATATATAGCGCCAGTGCATCGATCATGGCCGGGTCATGAAACATCAGACGGGACAGGTTTTCGCGATGAATCGCCTCGGCAACCTCCGCCGGGACATCGGGGCCCGGCGGCGGCAGTAGATCAGCCTGCACGTGAAGCGGACCAAACCCGGAGGCGCCTACCAGAATACAGCGCCTGCACGCCTGACCCAGGGCGGCGGCGAGTTGCCCTGCAATCAGACCGCCAAAACTGAACCCGGCTATATCCACCGGCTCCCCTGCGGGCCGCAGTGATCGCCATCCGGCCAGCACCTGGTCAGTAATTGCGGCCGTGCTCCAGGGCCTGGGCATATCACCCGATGCCCCAAGCCCCGGGAGATCCACCGTCCACACGTTAAAGTCTTGCAGCAGTGCTTCGATATTGGCTGCCCAGTGTGTCCAGGAACCGAAGCCACCGTGAATGAGTAGCAACGATGGCGCACCCGCCGCAGGCGAGGACCACCGCTTCCAGGCGAGCCGGCAGCCTTGCTCCTGAGTGTGGTGTTCCGACGCCCTGGCGGCAAGCGCAGACAGCACTGCGTCAGGGGACACCGCGGATTCAGCCCTGCAGTGTTTCCAGAATACTGGAAAAATCACGCTGCCCGTTGCCCGCCTGCTGGTGCTTTTCATACAGGGCCTGCGCCAGTTGCCCCATGCGGTTGTCAACGCCCGACTGCTGCGCAATCTCCAGCGCCAGGCCCAGGTCCTTGGCCATCAGGTCCACCATGAAGCCGGGCTTGTAGTCGTTGCTGGCAGGCGCGCCTTCCATCACCCCGGGATACGGGTTGTATACCTCCAGCGACCAGTTACGGCCAGAACTGGCGAGCATGATCTCGGAGAGAACCGCGGGATCGAGCCCGTTGCGCACGCCCATTTCCAGCGCCTCACAGCTGCCGATCATATGAATGGCCAGCAGCATATTGTTGCAGCCCTTGGCAACCTGCCCTGCACCGGCGGGGCCCGCGTGGAAGATATTCTTGCCCATGTCAGAGAGAATGACCTCGGCTCGGGCAAACGCCTCGGCACTGCCGCCACACATAAACGCCAGGGTTCCCGCAGCCGCTGCGGCAACACCCCCGGACACCGGAGAATCCATAAACCCGATACCCAGGGCAGCGGCAGCTTCGCCGACCTCGCGTGCCGTCGCGGCGTCGATGGTGCTGCAATCAAGCACCGTCGTGTTGCCATCCAACAGCGCCAGCAGGCCATCTTCACCCAGGTACGTTGCCGCGACATGCTTGCCCGCCGGCAGCATCGAAATCACATAGTCTTTACCCACCGCCGCGTCAGCGGCAGAACTCGCCACAGCTGCTCCAGCTTCCTGGAGCTCTGCGCAGGCAGCAGGCATTAGATCAAACACGGTCACCTGGTGACCGGCGGCCAGCAAATTTTTGGCCATGGGGCCGCCCATATTGCCAAGGCCGAGAAATGCGACTGTCGCCATTTTGATAACTCCTTATATTTGCTCAAGTCACCCGCCCGATGCGGGACAACCGGATCAGCCCAGATCCGCCAGGGGGTTCTCGTCCCACGGCGCAGTGAAAAAACCATCCAGCACGCTGTCCGGTACATCCCGCGAAGTCTCATAGAGCCAGGCGGGATTGCGATCCTTGTCAATCAGCAGGGCACGCACTCCCTCGGCAAATTCAGGATGACGCACGATATTGGTAGCCAGCTGAATCTCTGCCTGAAACACCTGTGCCAGGCCGTGGTGACGTGTTTCCCACAACTGCCTGTGAATCCACAAGGCTGCCAGTTTCGAGCCGTGGGCCAGGCCATCACGCGCTTTTGCCAACCAGGGATCATCCGTTTCCTGCGCGGTGATCCTGTCGATAATATCGTGCACGTCATCGCCATCCAGCAATTGCGCAATCGTCGCTGCGTGCGGTTCCACCTGCCCGGCGGGTGATGCCGCAATACTGCCCTCGGCAAAGGGCCGCAAGACATGACGTACCAGCGCATGGTTTTTTTCACTTGCACTGCACCAGTCCTGACGCAGCAGGCCGTCGACAACGGCATCCTTATGTTCACTGCCGATGAAACGGTCCGCTATGCCGATGTAGATCGCGTCGGCGGCATTGATCGAAGCACCGGTAAGCGCCAGAAACTCGCCCGTTTTACCCGGGGAATGATTCAGGAACCAGCTGCCGCCGACATCGGGAAACAGCGCGATGGTCACTTCAGGCATGGCGATGCGTGTACGTTCAGTAACCACCCGGTGCGAGCAGCCTGCCATCACCCCGAGCCCGCCGCCCATCACAATGCCGTGGCCCCAACAGATGATGGGCTTGGTATAGGTGTGCAAGGTGTAGTTCATGCGGTATTCGCGGGCGAAAAAAGCTTCTGCGTAGTCACATGGCCCGCCGGGCTGCGCCACCGCAGACTGATGCAATGCCTGCACATCACCACCGGCACAGAACGCTTTCTCGCCTGCACCTTCAATGAATACGGCGGCGATGCTGTCATCCTGCGCCCAGGCATCCAGCTGGGCCTGCAGCAGATCGACCATTTCCAGGGTCAGGGAATTGAGCGTCGCCGCTACACTGAGGGTGATTCGCCCCAACTTGCCAGT
>Ga0070727_10004279_pt1 | contig 12300 bp, 11 predicted proteins | sample tdAd472_FD_66722 | JGI IMG/M metagenome (GOLD analysis project Ga0070727, IMG submission 66722) | Marine sediment microbial communities from the Atlantic coast under amendment with organic carbon and nitrate - tdAd47.2 | ecosystem: Environmental > Aquatic > Marine > Coastal > Sediment | place... | reverse complement strand
TCACCCGGGGTGAGATCGACTGTTGAACCATCGAGTTCCTGTACGTAGATATGATTCAACTCGTTGCCACCCTGATCGGCGGTGTAGAGAAAGCGTTCATCATCCGGGAAGTAGGCTATTGCCGTGGTGGCATCGCTTTCGGAAAAAGTCAGCTGGGACTGGCTGCCGGTAGCGATATCGATAGCGTACACGTTAAAGATTCCGGTGCTGTTATTGCTCACCAGGATCCTGGAATTGTCCGCTGAGAAACTCGCGCCGATGTACCGCGTGTTGTTCATGAAGTCTTCGATGGTATACCGGGGGACGGCGCTGCCTTCCGCCATCGTATTTACCGGGCTGGCGGATGGCGCAGAACTGCTTTCCGGCCGGCTTTCCTGGCCGCAGGAAGACAACAGCAGGACGGCGAATATGGCGGGAATCAGGGCTCGGTATTGCATGACAACACCTCGTTTTGCGTGTGAATTGAATGGCGGGCCGATGAGCATAGCCCGAGCACCAGACAATGTCTACGGACCGGGGGCTGCGGTATTTCGTTGTAGTTCGCGGCCACCACAATTTCCAACCCAACTCGACCCAGGTTAATCACTTCATCCAAGACCTGGTGTCGTTTTTACCGGCACAAACGTCTGCTGTACAGGTCACCGGGTAAGATTGTAGAAGCAGGCCTGCACAGTCCGAAAAAGTGCCATTGCCGTTGATTTTGCAGTTTTCAAGCAGCTTTTTTCCACTTTTCGATAAACCCGACATGACCGATTCCTCCAGACTGGAGCTGTTATTCAGTCATCGGGGGTATCCCTATGAGTTTTTTTAAATTCACGTTTGCTGTACTTCTACCAGTGCTCCTCGCAGGTTGCTCAAGCCATTCTCCAGTGGCGGTGTTTCCGGGTATTTCCCACCTTGATCGAGTCTGGCAGGATGACACCGGTGCGCTCTACAGCGCCTTGCAGAACAGTGGTGGTGAATTCGTGGTGCATGAACCGGCCACGGGTTCCTTCTACTTTTATCGTCGTGAACACGGTGCCGACGCGATTCAATCGCGACCTGCCGACGCCCCTGCCATCAGCCGCTCCGGCCAGGCCCTGCTACTTGGTGAAAAGACCCTGCGACCTGCCCCGGTGGCGGCTCGGGAAGTGCAATTTGAAAACCGGGGAGTGACGTTTTATGGGGTCCTTTCGGTTCCCCGGAATCGGGAGGGCAAAGTGCCGGTGATTGTCAATACGCATGGCTCGGAACAGTCCAGCGCGGTATCTGCCGACCCGGCAGCGGCCTGGTATACTGACGCCGGATTCGCCACCTTCATTTTTGACAAGCGGGGAACAGGTCGGTCCGGTGGCAGCTATACCCATGACTTCGATTTGTTGGCCAGCGACCTGGAAGCGGCCGTCGCCAGAATCGCCATGGATCCCGACATTGACAGCGGGCTCATCGGCGTCGGTGGTTTCAGCCAGGGCGTGTTTGTCGCTACCCTGGCAGCCAGTCGCAACAAGGAAATCAGCTTCCTTATCGCCGGTTATGGTGTTATGGAGCCCCCGATTCGTGAAGATTTTCTGGAAACAAGGCTACATTTTCAAGCCAATTACCCACAGGCAGACTGGCAGGAATTTTCGGCCCTGGTGCTGGCCTGCGAACAGGCCTTTGCCCTGAGGGACAGTTCACGCTGGCGTGATGTATCGGTTTATCGGCGCCGGTGGAAAGGCCGAATCGAACCGGCCGCTCTCGCGGGTACGCTGACCGGTGATGGTTGCCTGCGCTGGCCGCCTTTCGCCCTGCGCCTGGTAGGAGACAGCCAGTTTCCCCCTGGGCTGGACTGGAGTTTCGATCCCGCGCCGCTGATGACGGAGCTCGGTATCCCGGTGCTGTTTCAATACGGCGAGGCCGACGAGGATGCCCCGCCGGACACATCGGTGGCAATGGTTCGCAATTGGATAGACGCTGGTAAACCGTTTACCTTGTTCACCTATCCAGGTGCCGTTCATGGAGTCTACCTGTTGGCCTCGGACAGTTCCGGACGGCCCTATCGGTACAAGAGTCCCGAGTATATTGCCGACCTGGTGCGGTGGCTGACTGCCTTAGGGGGCAGATTTAAGCTTGAAACCCGGGCAGGATTGCCCTGATCAGTTCTACTCAGCCCGTGAGGCCCCGGGGAAAAACTGGAGTAATGGTCTGCATGGACATCCGGCATTTCATCAGCTTTGCCACGGTGCTTCTTTTCCTGTTGCTTGCAGCCAGCTGTTGGCTGGGTAGCGAAGCTGACCGCACGCGCAACTATCTGGTATTCAGTTTATTGACCCTGGCGGGCCTTGCCGCAGCGCCTTACTACAACGCGTCGGACCAGGCGGGCCTGTACCAGTATTTCCAGGTTGTACCCTACACGCTGGCCAATCTGGCGCCGGTGGCAGCGGCACTGCTGCTGTTTCAACTCTTTGAGGAGCGGGATGTTTCGTCGCGGCTGTACTGGACCCCGGCATTGGTGGCCGTGGGGCTGGACAGTTTCGATTACCTGGTCAGCCAGGGCAGTAACTGGCCCCAGGATAAGATGCTCATCGTTGTCTTCGAATACTTTCCGCAACTGGTGAAAATCGGCTACCTGCTCCTGGCAGTTTTTGCGCTATTGCCCAGTTGGCGGGCCGACCTGGTACAAGGCCGGTTCCGATTGCGCTTCGTCATTCTGATCACAATCGGCGTTATCGGTTTGGAAATGCTGGTGGTGGAAAATCTGCTGGCTATTCGCTATGCGCTGCCTTTCAGGCCGCAGGCGTTTCACACCGCATGGCAATTCGCCCTGGCGCTCTGCCTGTTTTTCGTTTACCTGCAGCCGCGCAGCATTGGCTGGATTGCCCTGCAGAGCAGAACATCCGGTACAGGTCCACAGACGCCGAAAAGCAAAGGTTGGATTGACTGGGACAGGCGCAAGCAGGATCTGGACGAGTTGCTCAATACCCGGCAGATCTTTCGTGACCCAGGGCTCACTGTCGGAACCCTGTCCAGCGCCATGGCGTTACCGGAGTATCGCCTGCGTCAACTTATCAACAGTGAGTTGGGTTACAAGAACTTCAAGGTTTTTCTCAATGACCATCGCATCGAGGCCGCCGCTGCCGATCTGCTGAACCCGGCCAATGCCCATTTGCCGATTCTGACCATTGCCCTGGACTCGGGCTTCAGTTCCATTGCACCATTCAACAAGGCTTTCAAGGAACGCAAAGGCATGACGCCCAGTGAATTCCGGCGTCGTGAAAGGGCAGAGACGAAGGGCCAGGACCGGTGAATCCGCGACTTCACCAGTAACCGTGTTGATTGGCAAGCGCAATAGTTTTTCAACAGCCTGACACGGTTCTGCAGTAAGAATTGTGCCGTTGCCCGGGTCTGACTAAGGTAAGTACCGATAAAACGGATTGACCTTAGAGTTACTCTAACTGGTTCAATACCCTATACTGGCAGGTCTGGAGTGGCAGGTCTGCCTTGACAGGCCTGGAGTGAAACGCCCCTGGTGGCTCGCTTCCGATAGCCGGCCTATGGTGATTGGTCTTTCAGAGTAATAATAAAGACCCTGAAGGTCCGGCCAGGCCCGGCTGCCGGAATTCAATCAACGCACAACAGACTGCTCCCATGCGCCTTAATAGCCATAAACACGTTGCCGCCCTGCTGATCCTGCTCACCGCCTGGGTGAATGCCGGCGCCGCCCAGTCACTGGTTTCTGTATCCCCGGCCATGGCGGCTGATGCGGCTTCAGTGTGCAGCAGCTTCCAGGGAAATTGTCTGAACACCCCGCAGGACAGCCGGAACGCCACTGTTAATTCCCATGTAAGCCTGCACGATATCCCGAAAGAAGCCGGCCACCAGGCTCATCAGGTTGATAGCCACCATGGCGCCGATTGCGATGAGCAATGCCTTGATTGCGTCACCCATTGCTTCAGTGTCGGGCTGGGTTCGCGATCAGGCAGCAAGTCTGTGCCGGTGGAGTATCAATCCATCCCCGTCGAAGGTGCCGTACTCAGCCGCACCTACCTGGTCTTCCGTCCACCAATCCCGGCCTGATAGTCCGGGATTGGCGCTGGAGGAAGCATGTTCCCCTTTTTTCCAATCTGACAGGCCGCCTGCCTGTTCGGTTATTGGACCCTCCATCTCCTGATCCTGCCAGTACGGGCGTGGCAGTTGTCGCGCTGGTGACAAGTATCAAGCGAGGAGAATTCAGTGAAGAAGTGGCTTTTCAATCATCGGCAGGGTGGACTGGACGAGGCAGAATTTCTGCACTCGCGAAGACGGTTTGTCCAGGGAATAGGCGCGGGCCTGGTTACCCCGGCCCTGGGTTCCTGCGTCGCCGGCAATCCGGGTCAGCCGGGTGTGGATACCAACCGGCGACAGCAGTTGTCCGGCAGGGTATTCAACCTGACCATCGAGGAGATTCCGGTAAATTTCAGCGGGTCCCCGCGGATGGCAACGGCCATCAACGGCTCCATCCCGGCACCGACCCTGCGCTGGAGGGAGGGTGACGAAGTCACCATCAACGTGACCAATCGCCTCGCCGAACCGACCTCCATTCACTGGCACGGACTGATTCTACCCTACCAGATGGATGGTGTGCCGGGTATCAGCTTTCCCGGAATCGGCCCGGGACAGACATTCCAGTACCGCTTCAAGGTGCAACAGAACGGTACGTATTGGTATCACTCTCATTCAGCTTTCCAGGAAATGACGGGAATGTATGGTGCGATAATCATCGAGCCGGCCGCGGGGGAAAAATTCGGTGTGGATCAGGACCATGTGCTGATGCTGTCTGAATGGACAGACGAAGACCCGAAGTACGTTTTCCAGAAGCTGAAGACCATGGGACACCTGTACAACTTCAATCAGCCAACCCTGCCCGGGTTATTGGAGGATATCCAGCGGCTGGGTATACAGGCGTCCGTCAGCAAGCGTGACATGTTTAACGCGATGCGCATGAAACCGACAGACCTGGGCGATCTGTCGGCGAATACCTTGACCTACCTGATGAACGGCCAGATTTCGGCGGAGAACGAAACCTGCCTGTTCCGGCCGGGTCAGCGGGTCCGACTGCGGATCATCAACGCAGCCGGCAACACGTTTTTCGATGTGCGCATTCCGGATCTGCCCATGACGGTGGTGCAGGTGGACGGACTTGACGTCGAACCCGTGACTACCGACGAGTTCCGAATAGGTCCAGGAGAGACTTACGACGTGGTTGTCAGCCCCGTGGAGGACGCCTACACGATTTTTGCCGAAACCATGGAAAGATCGGGCTACGCGAAAGGAACCCTGGCCGTGCAGCCGGGGCTGAGCGCACCGGTGCCGGACACCCGCAATGTTGAATGGCTGTCCATGTCAGACATGATGGGCGATATGTCCCATGCCGGCGGGGAATCCGCCATGGTGATGCACGGTGGTGCAGGGCATGGTTCGATGGCAATGGCAGGTCCGGAACCCGTCATGGCAAAACATGCCACCTCGGAATTCGGTCCCAGCACCGACATGCGGGTGGATTACCCGCGAACCGATCTCGACGATCCCGGCGTGGGTCTGCGCGGCATGGATCACCGGGTACTGACACTGGCGGACTTAAGGTCGCTGGACAGGACCGCTGAACGGCAGGTACCGGAACGGGAAATCGAATTGCATCTTACCGGCAACATGGAGCGGTACAGCTGGTCCATCGACGGACTGGAGTACAGCAAATCCACGCCGGTCTATTTTCGCCATGGTGAACGACTTCGCGTGCATCTGCACAACGACACAATGATGACCCATCCAATGCATCTGCACGGCATGTGGAGCGACGTGGAGGACGCTGCCGGCAACTTCCTGGTGCGGCGCCATGTCATCCCGGTGCAGCCTGCCCAGCGGGTGAGTTTCAGTGTCACTGCCGACGCTCTGGGCCGTTGGGCATGGCACTGTCATCTGCTGTTACACATGGACGCGGGCATGTTCCGTGAAGTGGTGGTGGCATGAACCGGACCTGTAGCACAAAGATCACCCTGCTGGCGATCTTGCTGGGTTGCGCAATGGAGGTTGCAGCCAGGGAACAGGAACCTGTTGAGCCACATGATCACGGGACAGGGAGCCAGGCGGGAGCCGGTATCTTGGATCAGTCTCACCAGCACGACGAAATGGTATCCCCAGAGATGGCCATGGATCCGTCCGGGCCATCCACAGGACCAGCTGATCTTCGCGATCCCCACGCTTACTCCGGTGGATACGAGCTGTCTTCGGGACTGTATGCCCTTGAGTCCGAGAGCATGATTCAGCTGGCGGACCAAACGGTGTTCGCAGGGCTCTGGATGGACCGCTTCGAGCACGTCACCCGTGACGGTATCGATGTTACAGAATTGGAGGGACACGCCTGGTTTGGTGGCAGTTACAACCGTATACTGTTGCGTACCGAGCTGGAGATGGAACAGGATTCGGTGGAAGTGGCGGAAATCGATCTCATGGGATCTCACGCTGTTTCACCATTCTGGAATTTTCAGTATGGCTTCAGGCATTCGATCATAAATGACAATCATCGGCACTGGGCCGTGTTGGGGTTTAACGGCCTTGCTCCGTACTGGTTCGAGGTGGATGCCAGCCTGTTTGTTTCCGAGCGTGGGCAGACTTTCTACGACCTGGAGGCGGAATACGAGATCCTGCTTACCCAGCGCCTGGTATTGCAACCCCGTATCGACATTCATTCCTATGGCAAGGCCGACGAGGAAGTCGGGCAGGGGTCAGGCCTGGCCACGCTGAAATTCGGCGCCAGGTTGCGCTACGAGTTCAACAGGCAGTTTGCTCCCTATATAGGCGTGGAACGGGTATCCCGATTCGGTAAAACCTCAGACCTGCTACCCTCCGGCGTGGACGGGCACGAAATCTGGTGGCTGGCAGGCCTCAAGTTCTGGTTTTAGGCCTATTGATCCATGGCTATTCGATGAATTCAGCGGTAGACAAAAAATTCGAGGATGCCAGCCGTTGGCGGGAAGAAGCCATTGCGCTGAGAAAAGTTCTGCTTGGCTGTGATCTGACGGAAACACTCAAGTGGGGCAAACCCTGCTATACCAACAATGGGAAGAATATTTGCATAATCCAGCGAATGAATAACTTTCTCGCCCTGCTTTTTTTCAAAGGCGCATTGCTGCAGGATCCTGATCGCGTGTTGCACGTTCAGGGTCCTAACTCACGGGCAGGATACCGGATATGCTTTACCGATATTCGCGAAGTGGAAAGACTTTGCAGGATAATCAAGGCCTACGTTGCCGAAGCCATACGGGTCGAAAGGGCAGGACTGAGCATTGACCGGCGGACTGAACCTGATCTTCCCGAGGAACTGACCGAAACGCTTTCCAGGGATGCTGAGCTTAAAAGTGCGTTTGAGAACCTGACCCCTGGACGCAAGCGTGGTTACATTTATTTCATTTCCAGTGCCAGACAGGCGAAGACCCGCTTGTCGCGAATCGCCAAGTCCAGGTCGCGCATACTTCAGGGGAAAGGGATCCACGACAAGTGTTGAATCCTGCACAAGCTCCAGGGCCAGCGTACCCGCAGCTCTACCCGATCCGGCACCATGTTCAATAGGAGAAGAAAATTTTTTGAACATATTGAGCATTATCGTTTTTATCCCGCTCCAGATTCTGTTTGTTCCCCTCGCCGTTATCGGTGCGCTGCTTGTTTTCTACAAACAAGTCATAGTCAGCAGAAAGCTTGCTCTTTCCTTGACCGCCATTGAAGTCGTGAATGGTCGCTGGACCATGCATGTTTTCGGACTGCGAAAGGATGAGGCAACCGCAAAACTGGCCAAGGTTCTGCCAAATACATCATTGACTGGCCTATGGGCGTGCCTGTTTCCGCTGTGGGTGAAAGCGAAGATTTCAGGACGACATAGCATTTATCCACGGGTGCCGGAACCTGGTTCTGAAACCTTGGCTGATCTTATAACGGCAAGAACGCTCTATATTGATCGAATCATAGAGAGAGGAATTGAATCGGCCGAGCAGTTCGTGGTGTTGGGTGCCGGATACGACACCAGGGCCTATGGGGAATTGCAGAAACAGGGCATTTCGTTTTTCGAGCTCGATCAGCCCGCCGTACAAAATCATAAAATCGCCTGCCTGGATGCAGCCGGAATCAACCGTGATCACGTCAGCTATGTAAGTGTCGAATTCGGCAAAGACAGCATAGTGGATAAATTAATCGAGTCTGGATTCAACACAGCCAAACAGACTGTTTTTCTGTGGGAGGGCGTTACCCTGTATCTGTCGGAGGAAGACGTTCGGAAAACGCTACGTGAAATACGCGACGCAACTGGCCCCGGCAGCGTGATAATCGTTGACATTTATGCTGATCGAATTGTAGGATGGGCCAACAAGGGATACATGAAAAAAACCCTGGACCAGACCGATGAAGGCCTCAATTTCAGTCTTGACCTTTCCGCGGACTATGAAAAAGTGCTGGCAGAATTTGTCGAGAGCGAGTCACTGTCCATCGGAGAAGCAGTTTTCATGGGCAGCAGTAATAAGCAGGGGCCGTTCGTTGTGGTTGCGGAGTTAAAATAGCGAATAGTTTTATTTGTACCTAGAAAATTTGGTTTGGAGAACCAAGGTCAGAGTAAAAATGCAGTACTGTAGTTTTACTCTGACCTCAATCGATTGACTGTAATAATTTAAAAACCGCAGCCCGTTTGGCGATAGTCAAATTGCATGCCGCTTATCAATCCCGAACTCTGATCTATGAATACGAATATTGAATTACATTCATGATCCCAGAATACCTGACTGGTACTCGAGGCGTCAGGATTCGTAGTGACAATATTGTAGGTCCATTGGCAGCCCATGATATTCGCCAGTTCATCGAGCGTGGTAGCGGAGCCCACTGCCGTATCAAGGATATCCTGTGAAAACAGGCCGCAAACCTCTGGTGGATCAGCCATAGGTTTCTCCACTGCAGAAATCAATTTAATAGTCTGAGCAAACGTGTTGAATTCGAGAATTACGTCCGGGGCAGCGACAATATCGTCTATCACGGCCATTTGAATGATGAATCTTGGGGCAGTTAGGTCATAGAGTCCGTTCCGGTCAGGATTCAAATCGCAACTGGATACATAAAGCAGGGATTCATGGAATAGATTCTGATCGCCAATGTCCGGAGAAACATGAAGTTGGGTGCAATTTGAGTCAACCCAGGTATAGGTTTCACTTGGTGACAACGAAAACCTATTCGATGAATAATAAGACCATCGGCATCCCAGTACCCCATTGATCTCCTCTGGGTTCATGCCTTCGGAAATCAGTGTAAGCGTCTGTTCATCGAAGTTTGATTCACAACGGAACGGCAAAGCAGACTCTTCACCATCAATCGAATAGGTACCATCCGGATGCAAGGTTATGACCGCATCAAGCCACGTCTTTTCGCCGTCAAACACGGCTGATAAATGCAGGGTCCCGCTGCTCGAATCGTAAAAAGCTGCCAGGGCGTTAGAATTGAACAGGCCGAAGCAAGTCAGACAGATACAGATTGCCAGGAAGTATTTCATAGTCTCTCCACAAAGTGCCGTTTTCAGATTTTGAAAGAAAGTGCCAGGTGACAAGAGCCAGACGAGGGATGAATTGTTCAGGGGATAATAACAGGATAGCGCCAATGTTTGAATTCGATAGGAGTCTGTAAGGATTTAGCAAAGGATAATCAGGGTAAGAGTAAAACTACGATACTTTAACGACTATCGGATTTGGGAGTGTTAGAAAATCTGTGTCAATTCTTTAACTTGCAGCATAATGCTGTATGGAGAATTGATTATGACAGAGAAATTCGATTTCGATAAAGCCTTAAAGGCAATTCAATCAGGACAGTCGGTTAGTGGTAAGGACGGCGTTTTAGCCCCATTGATAAAGCAGCTCACTGAAGCGGCTTTGGAAGCGGAATTAGATAGCCACCTCGCTGACGATGTATTGCCAAACCGTAAGAATGGCAAAACAAATAAGACTCTAAAAACCAGCGAAGGCCGCATTGACCTTGATACTCCCCGTGATCGCGCCGGAACTTTCGAGCCTCAAATTGTCAAAAAGCATCAAACCAGCGTCAGTGATGAAATTGAGAGTAAGATCCTGTCGATGTATGGCCGCGGGCTAAGCTATTCTGACATCAGTGAGCATGTGGCTGAGATCTACGGCATATCGGTCTCCACAGCGGCTATCAGCGCGATTACCGATAAGATCATCGATACCGTCAAAGACTGGCAACAAAGGCCATTAGATTCCCATTATCCGTTTATCTGGCTAGATGCCATCCACTACAAAGTCCGTGCCCAGGGCCATTACGAAAGCCGAGCTGTTTATACGGTGCTGGGGCTCAATTTGGAAGGTAAGAAAGAAGTGCTGGGGCTGTATTTGTCCGAAAGCGAAGGCGCTAATTTCTGGCTTGGTGTGCTCAGTGATTTACAGAACCGCGGTGTAGAGGATGTCCTTATCGCCTCTGTTGATGGTTTGAAGGGCTTCCCTGAGGCGATTCAGTCAATCTACCCAAAAACAGAGGTCCAGCTCTGCATTGTCCATCAAATTCGGAATTCACTGCGTTACGTTGGCTCCAAGCATCAAAAGGCGTTCCTGGTTGATCTCAAGCGCGTCTATCAAGCGCTAAATAAAGAGGCTGCTGAATCCGCCCTGGATGAGCTCGAGAAAATTTGGGGGGATCAATATCCAATCGTAATCAAGTCGTGGCGGGAAAAGTGGGAGCACTTGTCGGTTTATTTTCGCTACCCTGAAGCCATTCGAAAAGTGATATATACAACCAACTCAATTGAAGCGGTGCATCGCCAGTTTCGCAAACTGACGAAAACCAAGGGCGGCTTTCCAAATGACAATAGCCTACTCAAATTACTGTACCTGGGGATTCAGAATGCGAGCAAGAAGTGGACGATGCCAATTCAAAACTGGAACCTGACGCTGTCGCAGCTGGCTATATTTTTCGAAGGAAGGCTTGATGGTGCGCTGGATCTGTGATCAGATAAATGGGGCGTTTTTACTTTGACACAGAATATCGAACAGTCTCGAATAATATTTCCTACAACCAGCTCCATCCAACCAATGAATACCCCAGGCTCAGCATCTTCAAATATTCCAACGTCAATTGTCACAACAATGACCAAGAAAAAAAGTAGCCAAAGCGAAAGAATATACAGTTCGAACTTCTCGATATTGCTACTTGACCCCATACCTAAATTCCATCTATCGAAACTTTGCTCTTATACTCGTTGGTGAGTGAAATAATAGAAATTCTCTATCAAATTGATTGTCAAAAAGCGGCCTTATCATATTCTCGTTTTACGTTATCATTAAGACTAACTGTTTTTCGAAGTATGGTTATCCCATAACTTAATAGACTAGTGTTTCTTCTCGCTTCTTCAGATCCTTGTGGGTTGGACTTCCCACCGTGAAATAGATTATTCCTAACTCTTCTAACAAGAATTAACAATCTCTCTATCTCAGACCCATTTTCTGGCAGTGCGTCCGACCATGATAGAGTGCCCTCCTCTACTATCTGCTTCTGGGGAGGTAGTCGAAGATAGTAACTAACCGCTTGGCTTAACTCATCACTATCTTGAGAATTGAAATGCGGAATTAGTTCTCTGGCAAACCTATCCCAATCTGGTTGAGCGCCACTCCCATTATCTCGGAAATATCCGGCGCTCTTCAGTGCGTACTCAGCGCGAGATAACGTGACGAAAAAATCCAAAATCAATTCATTGCTTATCATCTTCCACGAGTCTCCTCAGGGTTCTTCTAATAATGGAGAAGTGTCTACGATACCCGGGGCAGTCCATTGACCACTTGAAACTGACTAGGGAAGTCGACAAGTATTCACCATTTAATTGATGGATGGCTCTATAGAAAGCCTAAGTGACCCACCTATTTAGGGGTTTTTCCACTCAATAATTCAAGATGTGCTGAGCTGAAAACTAGATCTCTACCTTAACTCTAGAGGCTTTCTAGTCTCCTGGATAAAACCTTTTATATTGGTTTAACTATTGTCATTGGCAAAGCTGTTACCAGCATCCCAGAAAATATTGATCCAACCGATATTCTTGGGATACGGCCAGACCAGAAAACCTACCAAAACACTACAAATAGTAATTTTTTTTAGCAGCATATTTGTATTAAAAAGTACTGTTTATGAACTATTTTTCTCCAATATTTTCAGGTAACGTCAACAACATATGAATATGGTTCCCGTAATAGACATTGAAGGCGTCAAATTTGAATTCGTTCTGGTAATTGAGCCAGAGAAAAACGCGGATGGTGTGATTGCCGAGTTTATGCCTCA
>Ga0070727_10004278_pt1 | contig 12305 bp, 10 predicted proteins | sample tdAd472_FD_66722 | JGI IMG/M metagenome (GOLD analysis project Ga0070727, IMG submission 66722) | Marine sediment microbial communities from the Atlantic coast under amendment with organic carbon and nitrate - tdAd47.2 | ecosystem: Environmental > Aquatic > Marine > Coastal > Sediment | place... | reverse complement strand
TCAATTCGTCTAGTAATTGATAAAAAGCATCAATATCATATTCCTTTAACACGACAAACAGCTCACCATAGGTACTCGTGTAATTGACCGGAGCAATGTTATAGTAGATACGTGGATTACCATGCCCTACATTAGCGGCATAATATTTAATCGCATCCACTGTATCTAAAACGCTTTCCACATAGCGCACTGCTTCATCGGTAGCGTCCATATTGCTGCCATTGGGCAAACTCACGGTAATCCGAAACTGTGGTTTTTCAGCTTTAGGGAAAAAGCTAACGCCAACTAAAGGGAATAACAGTAGTGCGCCAACGAGACTAAGGCCCGCTGCGGATATAGTAAGTAAACGGTGCTGTAACACCCAGTTGAGAGATCGTCGATAGGGCCCAGCTACAAATGCTTGTATTCTTTTGAAAGTAAAGGTTGTCCGTTTTTGCGTCTGGTTTCCTTCTTTTAATACCTTGCTAGCAATAAAAGGAGTTAAGGTCACCGCAATAACCAAAGAAGCGGTAAGCGTAGCAATAACCGTGACTGGTAGCGCTTTAATAAATGCACCCACCGTTTCCGGCATCATCATGATGGGAACAAAAGCCAGCACAGTGGTCAAAGTAGCACTTGTAATTGGAGCAATCAATTGTTGGGTGGCTTCAATCGCTGCTTCTTTTCGACTATACCCCTCACCAATAAATCGTTCAATATTTTCAATAATGGCAATGGAGTTATCGACTAATAAGCCCAGCGCGACAATCAAGCCAGCTATCGACATTTGCTGTAAAGAAAAGCCAGCGGCCCCCACCACCCACAAACCAATAAGGATAGACAATGGAATGGCCATCATCACGATAGAAGAAGAACGAGCACCCAATAAAAGAAAGATGATCACGCCTACCAGGACAATCCCCTGCACGAGATTCGATAAGAATCCACTCACGCGTTCTTTCACGCCAATCGCTTGGTCAAATACATATTCCAATCGAATATCTCCAGCTAAGCTAATTTCGCCTACCTTTTCCTTAATAGGGTTGGCAATATCAAAGATATTATAGCCATCTTTTTGTTGCGTGTTGATATAAATAGCCTTTTCCCCATTGAATCGGCCCAGCCATCGATCATCTTCATAGTCAAAATAAACAGCTGCAATATTTTTCAGGTAGATGATCTTCCCTTGATAACTTCCTACTACCGTATTTTTAATCTCCCTCAAATCATCATAAGCCCCAGAGGTTTTAATATTGAACAAACGGTTAGAAACCTTTACTGCCCCTCCCGGGATATTCGCATTATTACTTTGAATAGAACGTTCGATATCATCCAATGAAATACTCATCTCCGTCATTAAGACAGGATTCAGCGCGATACGTACTTCTTGTTCAGGATAGGCTTCGATTTCTACTTTTTTGACTCCATCTACATCTTCGATCACTTTTTTCAAGCGTTCTGCTTCTTCCTTCATTCGCTGATAACTGGCCTTTTCAGAGACCAAAGCCATTTGCATAATATTGACCGTACTAGTAGATATTTTGCGGACATCCAGTTGATACAAATCACTTGGTAACTGATCCCGGATTTGGTTAATCTGTCGCAATAATTCATCGTATTTATCATCGGGATCACCTCCAAATAAAGATTCTACCTCTGTTACCGAAACCCCATCTTTAATGGTAGTCGACACTTCCTTCAGATCGTCCAATTCATTAACGGCTTCTTCAATCACATCTACCACCTGGCTTTCCATATCTTCTGGGTTTGCACCCGGATAAACAGCCACGACGATACTATTGGGTATTTCGACCACGGGGTCTTCTCGTTGTGGCATGGCGATAAAAGATAAAATCCCCAGCACTAAAAGGGCCACAAAAACGGTGAGCGTGAATTGATAATTATTGATTGAAAACCGAGGAATATTCATTTCTTATATTTTGAAAAAGCGTTCTTGGTAATGGGTGTGGGTAGGGAACATTTCCCTCATGGTCTTGCATATTTCTCCATCTGGTGCTAAACAAACACCAGCCTCTCTCCCTGGAGACCCAAGCCTTACATATGACGGATAAAACCACTGGCCGTGGCAGACAAGAAATCTATTCTTTCTGACTAATGAGGATTTTCTCATTCTCTTCGATATAACCTACACTACTAATGATTACTTCATCTTGCGCTTCAAGTCCTTTACTTACCAGGAGGCTATTTCCCCGAATACGATGGATTTCGATGGGAATCTTTTTGGCTTTGCCATTCTCGGCCAGAAAAATTTCGCCTTGATTGGCATTCGCCTTAATCAAGGCATCGATAGGTATTTCCAGGAGCACCGTCTTGCTAGCCGCTTCAATTTCTACGGTTCCGATAAACCCGGAGAGCAATTTTTTTCCACTCGCTACCACCTCTACCTCAACTTCATAAGTATTGGTATAAGGATCGGCTATACTCGCTATTTCTCTGACAACCCCTTCGAAACTATGATTCTGGTAAGCATCAAATTTCACCTTGGCCTGGTCTCCCAGCTTGACATGAATAATATCTTTATCGGTCAAATTAACACGAATGACCATGGCCTTATCCTTCGTTCCAAAATCAAAAATCACCTTACCTGGACTGGTTAATTCATTAGCCTCCGCCTTTTTCCGAAGGATCACGCCATTGGATGGGGCAATAATCTTGGAATACTTGAGGTTGAACTCCGCCATCGTCACATTTCGGCTACTAAAGTCAAGTCCTTTTTCAGCTGCGGCCAGCTGATTCTTGGTATTGTCCAGCTGCACTTCGGCGTTTTCTAATTGTTCTAAGGTGGCTACACTATCTTGGTACAATGCCTTGGCATTCCGGTAATCGCGCGCTGCCAATTTAACCGCCAGTTTTGCATTATCAATGTTAATGGAGGCTTGCTCTCGCCCTAAGTTGGCTTGTTGGGTTTGGGCTTGTATTTCCGAAAGATCTAGTTCAGCCAAAACCTGTCCTTTCCTTACCTCCTGGCCTTCCTTTACGTAGATTTTTTTAATGATACCTCCGGTTTTAAAACTGAGCTTGCTTTCTTCGCTAGCGGCCAATTTGCCCGTAGCAAAAATCACCTCTTCATAATCGATAGGCGTAGCCGCAAAGGTCTCTACTTTGCGCGAGTTTGGTGTATTTTGTTCTGCTGCGGGTGATTCATTATTACCACAAGCGAACAGAAAAAGAGAGATGGAGAATAAGGAGATAATTTGAGTTACTTTTTTCATCGTATAAGGTCATTAGATCGTTAGTGTTCAAGGTTGGAGGATAGGTTATTAATATCATCATCTAAATCTAGCTACCCTCCACCTCAAACACCTAAATTTCTTGTTGTTCTAAGCTTCTTTGTTTTTCTGAGTCGGCCCTTTAGCTAAAAGCTTGTTCTTCTGATCGCAATTCTTCCAGCTAAAGCCTTACCCATAAAAGTGGTCAGAGTATGAAGTTCTTTTGATAAATTAGTTGAAGTTATAGGTTCCAGCTGCTCGTTCCAATTCCGCTTGTTTGATTTGAAAATCATAACGCGCAATGATGAGTTGCTGCTGTGCGTTCGTCATCTGGGTGCGAGCATTCGTCAAGCTTACTTGATTTGCTTGCCCTAATGTGTATTTTTTGTTGACTAATTTATAGGCTTGAGCCAATGCCTTGACTTGAGCTTCGGCTAATTCGGTTTGTTGGCTACTAGCCTCCAATTCGTGTAAAGCACTAATGGTTTGCAATCCAACTTGACGCTGTATTTCTAATTTCTGGCGACTCAACTCTTCCTTTTCAATGCGAGCTTGCTCCACTTTAGGTTTATTGCTTCGGTCAAAAAGGTTCCAGCTCATCACCACTGATCCCATCACAAAATCGCTATTCGAATCTAGCTTGTAATCTCTTCCCTGAACACCATAATCCACAGCTAGATTTACATTCGGTAAGCTGTTGCCCTTGTTCAATTTGATCTTGCTATCAGAAACCGCTAAAAAGTGATTCATTTGCTGCACCTCTTCCCGATTTTGCTGAGCGGTTTTTACCAAGTTTTCTGGCTTTTCCATAGCAATAGGATCGATACGGTCGACGTCCAACGCAATAGCCTTTTCGAATTCCTCATTGAGTAAGAAATTAAAATAGGACTGGGCGATCTTTTTATCCTTTTGGGCATTGGCTAAGTCTTGCTCTACCGATTTTATTTGTGCTTGTGCCGTATATACTTCATCAATGGTCACTTTATGATTGCGGTATAAGCTTTCGCTCGTGCGAAGATTCTCATTCACCAACTCCATTGTATTTTCAAAAAGGGCGACGGCCTGTACCGCCTTGGCATAATTAAAGTAGGCGATTTTCACTTCTTTAACCAATTCACGCTTATACACTTCAACGCCAATCCTTTCGGTTTCTGACAGATTTTCTTGTATCCGCTGATTTTGGATGATCGATGCATTGAAGAGGGGCATCGCAGCTTGAATAGTGGTTTCCTGTTCTCGTGTACGCAGGAAATTAGTGGAGATGTTTTCCAAAGAAGGATAGGTAGGAATACTCGGATAACTGGGGTTGGCATCACTTGCCAAGTCGTTAATCAGGTTGAGGTTTTCGTAGACGGGATTCATTAAATCTCCAACCGGAAAATCAATGGTACGCCCTCCTTGTGCCATCGAATAACGAGCATTGAAAGTGACTTTGGGAAAGAATAGCCCCTTTGCCTCCTTTAGGGCTTGCAAGCTACGCTGGTAAGACAGGTTCTTTTGCTGTAAAGCAATATTGTTTTCCAGCGCCTTGCCGATGTAGCCTTCCAAGCCACCAGTTTGGGCACTGGTATTATTTGTAAAAAGAAGCAATACAAAAAGCAAAGCAGTCGGGTAATTCATCTTTTATTTTACTTAAGGTTCTTTATTTCCTTTACAAATCTGTAGGAATCCCCTTTCTATTGCCAGTCCAAATCTTTGAATCGTCTAATATGAGGGCTGAATTGTACATTGTCCTATTTGAATCGACTAAGCGATCCTGACCAGGCTAGAACCTCAACAATAACTAGGCAACAAAATAAGGGTAAGATAGATGGACGATCGTCCGAGAATGGAATTACAGGGAAAATCGAACGTTTTTTCAGCTACTAATAGCTACTTGGAGTGAAGATAAAAAGGGATGCTGGCGCGTATCTGCTAAGAAAACTTGAATGGGCTCTTCTTGAAGTAGACGATCTACTATCGTATTCAGTTGGTCCATATAAATCGGATCGATATGCTCTAATTCTACCCAAAGTACCACCTGCAAATTATGATGTTGGTGTATACAGTGGGAAACCTTCGTCCAGAAGAAGCGATCTGGTCGATACAAAGGGAGTCGAAGAATGAGGGGTAAAAATAGACGATACAGGAAACTTTTTTGATAATAGGTAGTGATGGCATCGATAGCCAGGAGTGTGTCTTTAACTTTTTCACTTAAAGCTTGGCCAAGTATATCTGGCGCCTTAGGGTTAGGATAAATAGGTTCACTATTTTCTACTCGATAGCGAGTTCTATAATTCTTCACTTCAAAAAAGACGGCGAGATTTTCCTCGATATTAAGTGCAATAAAGTCGATGCCCTTCAAGCCCACCCCACTCAAGCCTTTATAGTAACGATGGCTATCGTATTTCTTGACGACCCAATCTTTATTAAACGTAAAATCTAGGCCACTCTCCGTAAAACGCTTCATAAAGGTGTCTTCGAGTTGATGCAAGAAAAGAGTTGAGTTGCAAGTTAACATCTATGGTGATCGAAAGCAAATTACCGGTCCAAAGTGGTTTTCTGACAATGCTTGTGTTCTTGAAGCTAGTGCGCGCTGCTAAATTTCAAGTCCAGGCAAAAACAAAAAGGGGAACAGCTTATGCCATTCCCCTTTTTTATATCGCTAATTATGGTTGATCTAAGCACTCTCTAGTGCAGCAGCACCACCAACAATCTCAAGGATTTCATTGGTGATCACCTCCTGACGTGCTTTATTGTAAGTGATCTTCATTTCACGTAGCAGTTCTTCGGCATTTTCGGTCGCCTTGTCCATCGCCGTCATACGGGCGCCATGCTCAGAGGCATGTGTATCTAGCAAATACTTGTAGAATTGTGTTTGCAAAATACTAGGCACTAAGTTTTCCAATAAGCCTTCCTTGCTAGGTTCAAAAATGTAATCTGCTTTGGAGTTGTCCCCTTCTTCTTTTTCGATTTTTGCTACAGGTAGAAACTGTTCTATCTCGGCAAACTGCATGGCTGCATTCTTGAATCGACCGTAAGACACATCTATCGCATCAAATTCGTGCTCTTGAAAAGCAGTCATTAAGCCTTTCGCTACACTAGCCACATTATCAAAGCTGAGGTCATTAAAAATCCCTATATGGTCTTTGATAAAGTTCAAATCAGGATAGCGTTTCTTAAAGTAATCAAAGCCTTTCTTACCAAGGAAAAGGACAGACAGGTTACCGCTGGCTCGCTGTGCTGCATACTTATTCTCCACTAGCTCTATCGCGGCCTTCGACACATTGGTGTTGAAAGCACCACATAATCCACGATTAGATGTCACCACTACTATACAGGCCTTATTGATCGGTCGCTCTTTTCCAAATTCAGTATCCACGTCACCATCTAGATTGGATAGGATGTTGCTCAACATCTCATTCAGCTTATTGGCATAAGGACGCATTTGCTGGATAGCTGTTTGCGCCTTACGCAACTTTGCTGCAGATACCAATTTCATCGCATTAGTGATCTGTTGCGTGTTTTTGACCGTTTGAATTCTTTCCCGTACCTCTTTTAAATTCGCACCCATATGATTAAAGAATTATCAGGACGTTAGCCATATCTACTGGAAAAAGGCTTGATGGAAGCCTTATCCCTCCATTACAATATGAACCAATAACAAATTACTTTTTATACTGAGCCGTCATTTCGGCAGCCAAAGCTTCCAAACCAGAGGTAGCCTCAGGTGTCAATTTACCTGCTTTGAAAGTATCGAGAATAGAAGAGTGATTTTGCTCCAAGGCGGTCAAAAATACCTCTTCGAATTCTTTTACTTTCTCTACGGGTACACTACGCAACAAGCCTTTGGTTCCCAAGTAGATCATCGCTACTTGTTTTTCCACACTCATCGGCGCATATTGTGGTTGCTTAAGGATTTCCACGTTACGTTTACCTTTTTCAAGGATAGCAGTAGTAGCGGCATCCAAATCAGAACCAAACTTAGCAAAGGCTTCTAGTTCGCGGTATTGAGCCTGGTCCAACTTAAGTGTACCAGATACTTTTTTCATCGACTTAATCTGCGCACTACCTCCTACCCGTGATACAGAGATACCCACGTTAATCGCAGGACGTACACCGGCATTGAAAAGGTTAGATTCCAAGAAAATCTGACCATCTGTAATAGAAATTACGTTGGTCGGAATGTAGGCAGAAACGTCACCCGCTTGGGTTTCAATAATCGGCAAAGCCGTCAAAGATCCACCACCCTTTACCAATGGATTACCATCAGCATCCTTGGCATTCTTCAATGAATCAGGAAGATCGTTCATGTTACGAGCGATATCATCATTGTTGATCACCTTAGCCGCACGTTCTAATAAACGCGAGTGAAGGTAGAATACATCACCAGGGTAGGCTTCACGTCCTGGAGGACGACGCAATAGCAAAGATACCTCACGATAAGCTACGGCTTGCTTAGATAAATCATCATAGATGATCAAAGCAGGACGGCCTGTATCGCGGAAGTACTCTCCAATCGCAGCACCAGCAAATGGTGCGTAGAATTGTAGTGGAGCAGGATCAGCAGCAGATGCAGAAACAATTACGGTATAATCCATCGCACCATTCTCTTCCAAAGTCTTGGCCACCTGTGCAACAGTAGAAGACTTCTGTCCAGAAGCTACGTAGATACAGAATACAGGCTCGCCACGATCATAAAATTCCTTCTGGTTGATGATGGTATCAATCGCAATAGCGGTTTTACCCGTTTGGCGATCACCGATAATCAATTCCCGTTGACCTCTACCGATCGGAATCATAGCATCGATGGCTTTGATACCGGTTTGTAGTGGCTCGGTTACAGGTTCTCTGTAGATTACACCAGGTGCTTTACGCTCTAGAGGCATCTCATAACGGTCACCTTCAATTTCCCCTTTACCATCGATAGGCTCACCTAGTGGATTTACCACACGACCAACCATTCCTTCTCCTGCACTAAGGGAAGCAATTTTTCCTGTACGATGTACGCGAGATCCTTCATGAATGTGGTCTCCGGCTCCCATCAATACTACCCCTACATTATCCTCTTCAAGGTTCAATACGATAGCCTGAACACCAGTTTCAAATTCTACTAATTCACCGGCTTGTGCGTTGTTCAAGCCATAAACACGGGCGATACCATCACCCACTTGCAAAACTGTTCCGTATTCTTCTAGTTCTGTTGCGCTGGAAAATCCGGAAAGCTGTTGCTTGAGTATCGCTGATATTTCATCAGGTTTTACATCAACCATAATTCTTTAGAATTTACGTTTTAGCGATTTATTATCAACGGGCTATAATCTGAGAGATATATTTATTATCTCTAAAGCCCTTCTTAAGTTCATCTAATTTAGTAGACACACTAGCATCATACACATTATCTTCAAACTCGAGTACGAAGCCACCGATCAACTTGGGATCCACTTTTACAGACATCTCCACTTTATCATCTGTTGTTGTACTTTCTACCAATTTAGCTTTGATAGCAGCTAGCACTCCCTCACCCAATGGGTTAGCAGTAATCAGCTTAACCGTAGAGATATGCTTCATTTTCTTGTATTGAGCAAGAAATGCTACAGCAATATCTGGCAGATAAGCTTCTCTTCCCTTTGTCAGCAGAATATCGAAGAAAGCCACTGTTAGCTTATCATACTTTCCTTCAAACAGTGCTTTGAAAATATCCTTTTTCTTGCTTATACTGATGATAGGGCTCTTCGTCAAGAGCTTGAACTCTCTATTCTTAAGTACCTCCCGAAAGCTTTTTACATCCTCCAGAATACGCTCCAATTTATCTTGCTCTACGGCTAGATCGATCAAAGACTTGGCGTATCGAGATGCTATTCTTTGTACGGACATAATGTGTGGTTATTAGTCCATAGTATGATGGCAGTAGTAAATCTTAAAACAGCTGTGTTATTCACCGGTGTTCAAAGACCAACTAGATCCATTAACTATTGACCGCCTACTAGTTTAATTTAATTTCGTCCACTAAGGACTTCACAAAGCCTTCTTGCTCAGCAGATCCACCCAATTCTTTCCGCAGAATTTTCTCTGCAATTTCGATTGAAATGTTTCCTACCTGATTTTTCAGGTCGACCACTGCTGCCATTCGCAAGTTCTCGATCTCATTCTTAGCATTCATCACAATTTTTTGTGCATCTGCTTTGGCTCTTTCTTTGGCTTCGGCAATGATCGTGTCCTTGGCTGCTTTGGCTTCTTTCAAAATCTTAGCTCTCTCCTCACTCGCTTGTGCCAACAAAGCTTCATTTTCAGATTTTAAATTGGCCATCTCCTCTCTAGCACGCTTCGCCTCATCCAATGAATTTTGAATGTCATTGTCTCTTTCTTTCAAGGCAGCCTGAATAGGTTTGAAAGCAAATTTGCTCATCAACCACCAGAAAACAGAGAAAATCAAAACCGTCCAAACAAACAAACCTGGTTCAGGACGGATGACAGAGAAATCAGCAAGAAATAATAAATCAGTCATTATTGATTACTTTTTAGCGGAGATCAGAATTTATCTCTCACTTATCGAACTTAATGGACTTGATAAAGGTCCAGTCTAATTTACTTGGAAGCATTGAACCGAACAACCAACCGTTATCAAGTTCAATGCTTAACTCTTTTGATGAGATCGTGCTTATCCTACAAAGAAAGAAAGGATAATAGCGATCAATGCAGCACCCTCTACAAGGGCTGCCATCAAGATCATGTTAGAACGGATATCACCGGCTGCGTCTGGTTGACGAGCGATAGCTTCCATAGCAGAAGAACCAACGTTTCCAATGCCAATGCCAGCTCCGATTACGGCTAATCCTGCTCCAATTGCTGCTAAAGTACCAGTCATGATAACTTAAGTTTATGATAAAAATTAATGATGTTCTGCTTCGTGGTGATGCTCTTCAATCGCAGCTCCAATGTAAGAAGCGGTCAAAATACAGAATACAAATGCCTGGATGAATGCCACCAACAATTCGATGGACATCATAAATAAGGTCAATGGTACGGCGATGAAACCACCCAATACAGACCCTCCAATGCTATTCCCTGCATCACCAAATACAAATATCAAACTCACGAAAATGATAATCACAATGTGACCTGCAGTGATGTTGGCAAACAAACGCAACATCAAGGTCAACGGCTTGATCACTAATCCCATCACCTCTACGGGTGTCAAGATCGTTTTTACCCAAGCCGGTACACCAGGCATCCAAAAGATGTGCTCCCAGTAATGCTTGTTGCCACTAAGGTTGGTGACCAAAAAGGCAAACAAGGCCAATACCATGGTTACCGCCAAGTTTCCTGTTACATTACCACTTCCAGGGAAAAAAGGAATCTGACCAATCAAGTTTAGTCCTAGAATGAAAAAGAAAATGGACATCAAGAAAGGTAGATACTTTTCATATTTAGGCCCCAAGAATGGGATAGCTACTTCATCTCTAATGAATACGAAGATGGTTTCAATTAAGGATTGAACCCCCTTAGGTGCTTTTCCAGCTCTTGTGACATAAGCCTTAGCGACTGAGCGGAATAAGAAAAACAAGATCACCAATGACAATAGCATGGTGAAAACATTCTTGGTTACCGAAAAGTCATAGTAAGAAGTGATTCCGCCGCCTAGCATTCCGCCATCCCATGTACTCTTCTTATCCAGATCGTAACATTCATCCTTATAGATCACTTGGAAAATCTCTTTGTCATCCTCTCCATGTCTTACACCAAAGCACTCAATATCTACTTCTCCCATTGGGAAAGCATCATCCTTTACTCTCATCACTTCTCCATGGTGCATTACATATCCATCAATGGCTTTGTGACCATCACCATGATGGTGTAGTTCAAACTTATTGGATAGGAAGAAAGACCATCCATGCTCTGGTGCATATAGTATGCAAGGCAATGGAATGTACAGATCTCCATAAACGCGAAAAGCATTGGCATCCATGATGTGATGGAATGCCGTTTCACCCGGATCGAATTCATCCTCAGATGGATCATGACAATGACACCCTCCTTCATGATGTTCGCCCTCTTCGGCATGCTCGGTTTTAGCTCCGTGAGCATCATCACCGTGGTCTTGTGCCACAACGGCAACGCTCATCAATAAAAAGCTAAAAAGACAGATCAGAATCTTATTCATCCAACACAGAATTTATTGCGGTCTTTCAAAATCGGTGCAAAGGTATGGTATTTATAGGGATTTAAAAAAACCAGATTAACCTTTTTTGCAAAGGGGTAAGCTTTAAAAGTCAGTGAGTTACGTTCTTAGGGCTAAAGCAGATCAAAATGAAGAGCCTGATACGATAAACCTGAGGATAAAAGTTTTACGAATTAAGGATATAACAGAATAATAATTTGTAAAAGATCGTCATCGCATTTTTGTTTGGATCAGCAGGATTTTTTTGACTTTGGCCAGAAACTTCGTCAAATTTGAGTCAAAATTTTACACACTGTCCTTATTTTACCTAAGTAAGCGGATATCTTCCGAAAACAAAAAAAAAAATTTTATATTTGTTTTGCTTTTTTTCGAATTCGCATACCCCCTTGCCTCCAGACTTTTCTTACGATTGCTGACAAAGTCAGTGACAATTGAGATCAACTAAACCCATCCCCCTACTTGGTAGCACATTTTTTTGTCGACAGTTACATGGTCACAATAACTAGTGGCATTAGCGTTTTATACGTTATTGTCCCCCTTAGTATTAGATAAAACGCTACCCAGCTACCCTATTCTACTCCTGTACAAACATATGCAATGAGACTACCTGACAAAAGATTAACTTGAAAGTAGCTACGTTATTCCCTTTTTATCAAAAATGAACAGACACCACTGTGAAGAAAGTAACGAGTATAATTATATCCCTAGGACTAAGCATTGTTGCATTTGGCAATCATTCCATGTCCGAAACCGATGCTCCTTCTGTATCAGGTATTACGATTACCCCTGCATCAAATGTTGTTATTGACTGTACACAAGATTATTTTGATGCCCTAGAGGCTTGGCTAGATAGTTTTGGAGGAGCTAAGATCGTAACCAATGAATGTGATGTAGATGATGAAGCTTTCTGGGACTATGGCCCAACTGATTATGAA
>Ga0070727_10004276_pt1 | contig 12311 bp, 15 predicted proteins | sample tdAd472_FD_66722 | JGI IMG/M metagenome (GOLD analysis project Ga0070727, IMG submission 66722) | Marine sediment microbial communities from the Atlantic coast under amendment with organic carbon and nitrate - tdAd47.2 | ecosystem: Environmental > Aquatic > Marine > Coastal > Sediment | place... | reverse complement strand
CAGGTTGAGGACACCCGTAAATATGGCAATGCCATTGGCCACCTCGGTAAGGTTGTTGCCGGGGAACTTAGCCTCGGTATTTCCCTCCAGGCCCAGGTTGATCAGCCGCGTCGATCAGCCACTGCGCGGAACCACTCGGCGACTCATTTGCTGCACGCAGCGCTGCGGCAACTGCTGGGTGATCACATTAGCCAGAAAGGCTCACTGGTGGATGACCAACGATTGAGGTTCGATTTCTCCCACGACCAGCCGGTGACACCCGCGCAATTGAGTGCGATTGAGACCCTGGTTAATGATCAGGTGCGCCGCAATGCCTCGGTTTCTACCCAGGAAATGTCGATCGATGACGCTCGCCAGTTAGGGGCGATGGCGCTGTTTGGGGAAAAGTACGGAGATCAGGTGCGCGTGGTGGGGATGGACGATTTTTCCATCGAGCTTTGCGGTGGTACTCACGCCAGTCAGGCCGGCGATATCGGTTATTTCAAAATAATCGCTGAGACCGGAGTAGCGGCTGGGGTAAGGCGAATCGAGGCCGTCACCGGGGCCGAGGCCGTCGCCTGGGTGGCAGACCAGGAAAGATTATTAACCGAGCTGGCCAATCAGTTGCAGACCAGCACTGACCAGTTGGGGAGCAAAGTCAGCACATTGCTCGCTCAGAACCGTGATTTAGGTCGGGAAGTTGAAAAACTCAAAAGCCAGAGTGCCGTCCAGGCCAGTGCCGATCTTCACGAGCAGGCGATTACTGTCAACGACGTGAAAGTCCTGGCGGTGGTGCTGGAGCAGGAACCGAAAACCCTGCGAGAGACTGCCGACCGTTTAAAGGACAAACTGGGGCAATGCGTCTTGCTGCTGGCCACGGTTAATGGCGATAAAGTGAATCTGGTTGCTGCGGTGAGTAAAGATTTAACTGATCGGTTGAGTGCCGGGGAGCTGGTTAATCTGGCGGCCCAGAAAGTGGGTGGCAAAGGGGGCGGTCGACCGGATATGGCCATGGCTGGCGGTAAAGATCCCTCCGGTGTTGAGGCTGCGCTGGAGCTACCGGCGCAATGGGTGGCCGAAAAGCTCTAGCAAAAACGGCTGCTGGATTATCCCCAACGATGTTCGCAGATAGATAAATTCGCAAACCATGAATTGAGCCACTCTAGCGTGGCTGAGCAGATAATATGACTCTTATTGTGCAGAAGTATGGCGGCACCTCGATGGCAGATGCCGACACCATCCGCATTGTCGCGGACCGTGTTGCCGAGGCCTGTCGTGACCATCAGGTAGTTGTCGTGGTGTCAGCAATGGCCGGCCAGACTAACCATCTGCTGGAGCTGGCGCGGTCACTGCAGCCGGTGCCAGACGCGCGAGAAATGGACGTCCTGTTGGCCACCGGCGAACAGGTATCGATTGCGCTGCTGGCAATGGCACTGAAAGCGCGTGGCGTTGATGCTCAGTCGTTCACTGGCGGTCAGGTGAAAATTTCGACTGATCGAGTACACGGCAAAGCACGGATTACCGATATCGAAGAGGAGGCTATTCGGGCGGCGCTGGAGACCGGAAAAGTAGCGGTTGTCGCGGGTTTTCAGGGTGTTGATGAACTCGGCAATATTACGACCCTCGGTCGCGGTGGTTCCGACACATCCGCAGTGGCGCTGGCGGCAGCGCTAAAAGCAGAAGAGTGTCAGATCTATACCGACGTGGATGGTGTTTACACCACCGACCCGCGGGTTGAACCCCAGGCCCGGCGGCTGGCAAAAATCACTTTTGAAGAGATGCTTGAAATGGCCAGCCTGGGAGCCAAAGTATTGCAAATTCGCGCCGTTGAGTTTGCGGGTAAATATAAGGTGCCGCTGCGCGTACTATCGACATTCGACCAGGGGCGAGGAACCCTGATCACACTTGAGGACCAGCAGATGGAACAAGCGGTTATTTCGGGCATTGCTTTTAATCGTGATGAAGCGAAGATCACCATTATGGGGGTGCCGGACCGTCCGGGGGTTGCGTTCGCTATTCTGGGCGTAGTTGCCGACGCCAATATCGAAGTCGATATGATTATTCAGAACACCGGAGCGGATGGCCTGACGGATTTTACCTTTACCGTCCACCGTAATGATTTTCAACAGGCTCTCTCCCTGCTAAAACCCGTCGTTGGTGAATTGGAAGCCCGCGAGATTAATGGTGACGACTGCATCGTAAAAGTGTCCGTGGTGGGTGTGGGTATGCGCTCACACGCCGGTATTGCAAGCACCATGTTTAAAGCGTTATCGGACGAAGGTATCAACGTGGAGATGATTTCCACCTCAGAAATCAAAATTTCGGTGGTGGTGAATGAGAAGTACCTTGAGCTGGCAGTCAGGGCACTGCATCGCCATTTTGGGCTGGATCAGGTAACGACTGACTGACCGACTGGTCAGAAATAATTGATATAAATCATTGATTTATCGTTAAGAATCACTCACTATCTTTCCCGTTCGGTGCTCATGAAGTGTCGACGATTGTTAAAAATCACCGGGAGAGAGGGATGCTGATATTGACTAGACGGATCGGAGAATCCGTGATGATCGGCGATGACGTAAAAATCTCCGTCCTTGGGATCAAAGGCAATCAGATTCGATTAGGTATCAGCGCACCCCGCGAGGTGGCCGTTCATCGCGAAGAGATATTCCAGCGAATTCAAAGTGAACAGTGCCCCGAGCATCAGCCACTCGAATCGTCAGTGCCCGAAATGAAGGTGGTCGCCTCCAACCTCGAGTAGACAGAAAGAAGCCGGCAATAATTGGCTCGAGAACGACCTTTTCGACTTTACCCTGGCTCCCTGCAAATGTATCCTATGCGCCCCCGGAGAGGTGGCCGAGTGGCTGAAGGCGCTCCCCTGCTAAGGGAGTATGGGTTAATCACTCATCGAGGGTTCGAATCCCTCCCTCTCCGCCATCGTTTTTGCGGGATGATCTAATTGACACCCAACGCGTCAATCGAGATAATTACCGCCCCTCGCAGCACCGTATTACTGTTGGCGCGTTTAACTAACGCAGAGCTAAGCCAATCATCGTTTTTAGTGCGCGCCCGTAGCTCAGCTGGATAGAGTACCTGGCTACGAACCAGGCGGTCGGGAGTTCGAATCTCTCCGGGCGCGCCATATAGAACAAAGGCTTAGCTAGAAATGGCTAGGCCTTTTTCTTTATCTGAAGTGAAGTTTGAAAAATTACCCCCGCTTTTACCCCCGCTTTCCGGTCCGCTAGATCGCGCTGCTGATCAACTTAAATAAGTTGATCAGGGCTTAGCTAGTGGTAGTTTTTTTGGGAAGGAAGAGGCTTAAATTTGTGCAACCTTAGTTCTCCATAATCCCAACGTGAAGAAGTTAACCATTACCTTTAACCGGCGTTGCAATGAATTTGATTAACCGTTATCGGGGCGCGCTGATGGGGCTGGCCGTTGGCGATGCGCTGGGGACTACTCTGGAATTTAAATCGCCTGGCAGCTTTGAGCCAATTACCACCATGACGGGCGGCGGACCCTTTTATCTTAATCCGGGAGAGTGGACCGACGATACCGCTATGGCGCTGTGCCTTGCCGAGAGTCTCGTTGAGTGCTCAGGTTTTGATGCCGGGGATCAGATGAGCCGATACCTACGCTGGTACCGAGAAGGTTATTTAAGCAGTACCGGCGACTGTTTCGACATTGGAATGACTGTTAGGGGCGCGCTAAAGCGCTTCGAGCAAAATCAAAACCCGATGGCCGGCGAAGTGGATGCAGCGTTTGGTGGCAACGGCTCTCTGATGCGCTTAGCGCCCATCCCTTTGGCTTATGCCCGTGAGCCAGAACAGGCTATCGATTATGCACAGGAAATGTCTCGTACTACCCATGGAGCGGCTGAGCCAGTTGATGCGTGTCGATACTATTCAGGATTAATAGTAGGTGCGCTTGAAGGTCAGTCAAAGGAGGCGTTGTTGAGTGACCGGTTTTCACCAGTTAGAGAGTCATGGGCGTCTTCCGGCTTATCAGCCAAAATAGAGGCGATTGCAGCCGGGTCGTTCAAGACTAAAAACCCGCCGAATATCCGTGGCACGGGCTACGTGGTAGACGCGCTTGAAGCTGCACTCTGGGCGTTCTGGACTACCGCTAACTTTGAGGAAGGGGTCCTGGCGGCTGTCAACCTGGGTGACGATGCAGACACGACAGGAGCAATCTATGGCCAATTGGCCGGAGCCTATTACGGGCTAGATGAAATTCCGACCGAGTGGCGCAAACGTGTGGTGATGGGGGATCGGATAATCGAACTGGCTGATGGGCTGTTTGTGTATGCAGGCTTTGATTAACTGGGTGAGTGGGAGGGTTTTTGGGGGGGTTACAGTAGATTCTTTCGACCTGAAACTTTACTGCAACTTTAACGCCCGCTGGCCTGGCCGCCACCGAGCAATATCAATTTCAGCTATCCCGATTCCCAGCCCACGCACCCATTTTGCAGCGGCATCAAGAGATCGCCAGGTTTTTATTGCGCCCTTAAGGGTTTGCGCGGTCATGGTCCCCGATGCTGTGGCTGCTTCTACATAGAACAAGGCACCGTCTGCGGTGATGCGAATTCGCTTTACCGCACCTGCTTCGACCAACGCCCGCAGCACCTTTTCATTCATTGTTGCCTTCCTCAAACAGCGGCTGCTGCTCTGGGATGGAAATGCCTACCGATTCACAGTGCTGACGGATCAGCACCTCAATAAAATTGGCGATACTGCGCTGTTCCCGCTGGGCCGCTATTCGTGCGGCGTCTTTCAATATTGGATCAATACGTAGGTTCAGTGTGGCTGTTTTTTTAGGGGCCATTTTCTATCAAGGAGTAAGTGAGAAGGCCTTGATTGTAACGCATATGTAACGTGCATTGAAAAAACCAAACTGAAACTAATGAAATTTCATCTACATTGCGTAAATAATCGCAGGGGAAAGCTCAGGGCGACTCACTTCCCTTGTGCCTTCGCTGGGCGATCGGTAGCGTATTCTGGTATTGCCATGGGGGCGGGAGATACTCAATTTGGCCCATACTTTTTTCTACCCATAGCTGTCGCTGATCCAGCACCTCAAAGTGTGCTGCAAAACTCTCAGCATGCCAGCGAGTAACAAACTCGAAGATGTAGAAAATGCGCCCTTCGCCATCAGTTTCTTCAGCCAATTGGGCATCGATTTCATTTGCGCGACACCAGTCCCAGCGGGATTGATATTTTAGGGCGGGGACTCGCACTTTATAGTTTGGGTAGCATGGATCTAGACCAGTGAACTTGCAGAATTTCGGATCGTTATAAACAGTCAATTGGTGGTAATCACCAGCGTACTTCAGGCCCACACTAAGCGTTTGTTAGCGCATTGCAGCGGCTGCTGACTCATCAAAATTTCTCTTAAGAACGTTAGCCTTAAATACTGTTTTAAGACTTTGTTCAGTAGGGGAGGCATGTTTAATGGGTATGTATGCTGGTGCTGCTTATTTTAAGTTTTTTGTCGTTCGTCCTAAACAAAAATGTATTCCTATCATTGCTGAGGGTGTAATGATCGGTGTAGAGCTAACCACTACTTCCAATGAGATGACCGCACAGACGCTCGCCCCTCAATTGCCCTCATCGGCTTTATGCGCAACCTGTTGAGGGTGGTTGATGTACCCGCGCATGATGCGCTTCGTTGCTCATGGTGGTGGGCAAGGCACTGGTAGTCCTTTAGCTCGATTCCAGCACCAGGGGCAGCCCAATACCTCACCGGCGAACCATAGCCATACGGGGCCGCAGCCCCTACAGGTAGCTCGTTTGGTGTAATGAGCGGGTACGCTGCCTGCTTCCATCTCCCGGCGCTGCAGTAATGAGGCTGCAAAGGCTTCCAGCGTTGCAGTGCTGACGTTGTTATTGCGCCACTCTTCGATGTCTTCCGGTGCTAATGCGTCGAGTACTTCTCTTGCTGTGATGGGTAGGCGGTGAGTTGCAACGGCAAGCGCTGCTAATAACTTTGAATTCCCTCGCGCAATATCCGCACAATACGCAATATCCTCAGAATTACCTGGATTTGGGGAATTGTGCGTATTGTGCGGGTTCTGCGTATAGGTGGGCTTAATGCTTGTGGATCCCGCCATTACTTCGCGCCAGCTCATCGCCACTGCTCCCGGATGTCTTGTCGCACTCTCACAGTGGGTGATGATGGGCGGCCTGGTCCGTCTTGCTGTGTAGCCAAGACCGCCACATAACCGCGTTCCTCTAATGCGTCCAGCGCCTCTTTCAGGTCTTTCACGCGAGGGAATCTGCTGCGTAGTGCTTCGAAGGCATCGCGCACCGTGAAGTTCGGTAATCTATGTCTCTCGATCCAGTCCCATAGATGGCGGGCAGCGGCAATGGTGGGATCACTCCCCATCATATCCAGCGTTGCAAGGCTATGGTGTAGCGTTACTGCCATGATCTCCAGCGCGGCGTTCATGGTTTCTACGGTTATCTCAGTTCCCCATGGCGTCTGGTGGGCATGCTTGACCCCATGAAGGACTCCAGCGAGTCGTGCGGCCGTCCCAGGGGCTTTGCCCGCCCAGTCTGTGAAATGTTCCAGGTTGTTGCCTGGGCGCATCTGCTCCTCAATTTTAAGAGCAAAGGTATGGTGCTCTGCGCGCGCCTGGTCACTGAGCCTTAGCAGGTGGGCGCCTTCCTTACCGTTGCTATCAACGACAGGTTCCCAATCAAGCATTGCATGGATTCCGGCACTGTAAGCGTCGCTGATGCTCTGTGGCACCGGATTGGATTCAAGTGGGCGATACCCCAGTGGCGACGACGGCAGGAAATACAGAAACCTGCCTAGTAGTCCTCGACCACGAAAGCCCGGCTTTGCCGCCAGCCCCCGTAATACATCTGGCTGGGGGCTAAGGCCGATACTAAGGCGTGGGTATTCCAGGAACACAGACGGACGACCACCCCGGTCCACCCGCTCCGAATCGCCACTGTGGGCTTTTAATACCAGATCCAGGTTAGCGATGCCGTTTGAGTAGCGTCCCTGCAGGAGGTCGAAGATGCCGCCTTCGGAGGATAGCCACGCCATACACTCGCCATGGTCTGCCAGCATAATTCCCAGCTTCTCCGGAGTGGCGTCCGACGTCCATATTTGCGGTGGAAGTGGCACCTCTGGCAAATGAACTTCAATGTCTGTGGTCTCTCTAGTTAGTTCATTAGCCTTATTTATATCCCCGTCTTTTGCTGCTTTATTGCGTAATTCTTTGACTCGGGCCTCCTGAGTTATTCGTTCACTGGTAAGTCGGGCAATGGTGGGTTTCATGATTTCTGCTTTATCACGCTCCCACGAGAGTAGTGGTGCGGTGGCGGCAGACTGCACGGCACTCTTGCGATTACCGGGTGGCAAAGCCACGACCATCCACAAGTTGCAGGGCTCAAAATAACTAGGTTTTACCATCACCCTCAGGCGCCGGGCTGCTGCCGTGGCGCAGGTGACTAGAATCATTCCGGCAGCTAGTTCTGGTGGTGTTTCGGTATCAGTAGCCACTGCTTGGGCAAAGTCCCCGGCCCAGCTCGGTAGGTGTGCAAGGTCAATGCGGGGCAGGGCGGGCGTATCCAGTGGTACCAGCGCGGGCCATTCCTCTTGCGATGAACAGGCGTTTTTCAATAGGCTGGCGGTCATGCGACACTCCCTGCTAGCCAGGTGGCCAGGTCGTTAAAATCAGTTAAGTGATTGGGTGCAGCCTCTGGCCACTCTGGTAAGGCCAGTAGTGCCCCTGATGCAATGGCCGCCGCCCTGGCCTTAGTTGCCCCAGGATTGCTAGCGGTTAACCGATCGTCGTCACCGGCAATGACCAGCTCAGCGGAGGGCCAGCAGCGGCGGGCAACTAAAGCAACGGGTTTGAGATTACCCGCATCGATGGCCGCCAATACCGTGGCATGGGGTTCATCTTCGGCCAGGGTGCAGCCGGTAGCCCAGCCCTCACAAATGACAATACGAGAGGGGTTTTCCGTAATCCCTGCAACGGGAATGAAACACTCTTTTTTGCGGCCCCCGGCGAGCAAGCGCTTACTGCCATCGCTACCAATAAATTGCAGAGAGCAAATTCCCTCTTCTGACCAGACGGGGAGCATCAACGAGTCTTTATGAACTCTTGCCCCATGAGGTTTGATGCCCTTCCGGATCAAGTAAGGATGCGAGTTTTGGGCCGGAATTGCCCCATTCCAATGCAACAATGCTCTAACTTTTGCAGCATTATGTTTTTGGTGGCGTTCATGCGCAGCACGGCGCTTTTTTACGGCGATATGGCGCAGTAACGAGGCCCGCTCAGACTGAGAAAATGGCTTATTATGTTTAGCCTGCCAGTTTTCGGTAAGGCCCGAGGACCAATCACCGAAACAGCCGCCTAGGCCATCATCAAAAAACTTGCACCAGCCTGCTGTATTGCCTGGCTGTTTACCTACGCCTGGGAACCGATGGATTTTGCCAGGTTCGATCACGTCCGGCGGTTCCAAGCCAGCGGCCCGGATTGCATCACGGAATTGGGGGATCGCATCAATCATTGCGCTGCCCTCCATGGTTGTTAATCCATTTCGCCAGACACATGGGGAACCAACCCCATAAGGCGAGAGCGACTATTAATCCTTTAATGCGGGCAACAAGGCCGGTAGAATAGTGGGTGTGTTTAGAGGTTTTGAGGGTCGCCTGGTGCCAGCCAGTGCGGCCCTTTCTGTTTCTGGTCATTGTCGTGGCCTCCCCTCAGTGCGCAGCCTTGCGGCTAGCCTCGATCTGCTGGTTCAGCCAGTCATTTATTTCTACCTCGACCCATCCCACGGCGCGACCGCCCAGGGATACAGGTTTCGGAAAGCGACCTTCGGAAATACGCAGATAGATCGTGCTGCGGGAAAGCCCCGTGCGGGCCTTGACGGCGGGAAGTCTGAGGATTGTAGTAACCATAGTTAGTGCCTCCTATAGGCGCTGTGGACAACGGTTACCGATTGTTATGTCTTAACAAGCTGCTGAAAATACAGTGTGCTTAGCAGCGGCTAGCCTGTGCTTAGCATCGGCTAGGTAGTTATGGGTCTGGGGTGTTTATCAGTGCTCTGCGAGCGGTGGAAAAAGGCATCCCAAGCGCGGCGCATTCTTCCTCGGCGCAACGGTCGCGCGTAGAATATTTACCTGATGCCCAAATCTCCTGAATCTGTTGTTGCTTGTCGCGACTGCCGCCGGGTTGGTCATGCAGGGCATTGGCGGCCCTCTTGGCGTTTTCATGATGCCACCCTGGAGAGCCCACCTCGAGCTGTGATGTGGATTGCGTGTTTTTGCGAAGGTGCGGGGCCTGTAATTTCGTTGATATCTCTAACAGCTCTTCTTTCAGACCCGTTCGCATCCGTGTTTGCGATTCAAGCTTAAGGGGGTCCCCGCCATGGTTGGTGCGTTCCAGCTCCGCCAGCTCATGCTCAATCTCAATTTTTCTGCAAAGCAGAGCCCACTCTTCCTTACCTGACGTTAGTTCACCCGTGAGGTTCCTCAAATATTCGAGATCAACCGGCAACGTATGCCCGTCGAGCCATGGGGGGCAAATTTCAACCATGAGTTTGAATAAGTCGGGTATGTAATACATGGTTGCCGACTCTGTCTCCTCCTCGTCCTTGAAATACTCCTTTGACCGAATGCCGGGTAGATTTCTTTTCTCCGTGCGGTTGCCGGCCTCGTCCCGCACACCAACAGTTAACATCGCGTGAAGAAGCCCATTTTGGGTCGGTGCCAGGTGCTTAAAAACAGGGCCGCGTAGGATCATTTTTATGGCATCGTCGTAAGGTGCCCAATCTGGTACTGACATTCCTAAAATCTCCGTGCTGGTAGGCGTATCAGGGCCTTGGGCGCCTTATGACAAGCTCATGCTTAGCCCCTAATAATCGTCCAAGGGTGTCTGCTAAAGTCTAGCTAAGTTTCATTCTAAAAGGATTCCGAAAATTGGCTGCGAGGCGCTTCGTCATACGTAGGCTCCGTAAGGACCCTGAAATCCCGTTCGTATCCATCGATACCAACGTCGTCATGGCAGGGCTAATAGCGGCGCATTTCCCGAATTTGACTAGGACCGTGCGGCTTTACTTCCTTCAACAGCCTATGTTGGCCTGCGTAAGTACCGATGATTTCACCGCTGAAATCTTTATTCACTCATTGCTTAACCATCCATCAACGCCGCCGGAGGTGCTGCGCTTCATCATCGGACACGAACTTATTCATTTGGTGGTGCCAGGGGAAACCATCGATGGCAAACACACATCCCACCCTCCAGCGTTTTGGGAAATGGAGAAGGCACTTTTCCCGGAACGGCATTTATGCTGGGGTTGGGTCCGCATGAACTTCCGGGCGCGAATTCGTTTCGATATGAAGGAAGAAGGTACGTACGTCAAGCAAGGCTGGAAGCGCGCTTGGGGCGCGCCGACGTGCAGTTGGGAGAATGTCGTTCAACTGGGAATCGTCGGACAGGGTGGTGGGATCGACCCGGCGGAACAGTGAACCGGTCAGGCAACGCTGACCACGCCGACGGATTGCCACGCGGGGCTGTCGAGAGGGTGTAAGTATCGAGTTTTGTCGCAAGCTCTAACCGGTTGCTCTCATCGTCCACCGCAGCGGGTTTGTGGCCCATGTTCTTGCGCTTGCGCCAGTAGCGCAGCGTATCGGCGTGATAGAAGCGGGTGGCCCCTTTCCAGCACTCGCTATGATCCAGGTAGGTAACCATCGCCCGGTGATAGTGGTCGGGCAGCGCCGACAGGGTTGCGATAAACGTTTCTCGCAGCTCAACTCGAAGATGTCCTGAAACTCGGCATCCATGGGCTTGCGTTGTTCCTCGGGCAGTTCGAGCCAGGCGGCGAACAGCGCATCCGGCTTGGTCTCCTTCGTGGCTGCGAAGTCCAGATCGGTGAGCCGCTCCCGCTCATGGAAATAGCAGGCCAGCAGGGCATTGGGTATCTGCCGGAAGAAGTTCCTGGTGGAGTAGTGCCGGGCCATGCGTCCCACCTGCGCCGTCTTGTGCTTGATCCCTTGGATTTTACGGGACGTTGCAGTTTTTACAGTACATTTACAGTAGACTGCCAAAAGGGAGGAGAGCCATGGCCGCCGCCAAGACCACCCCGCTGACTTTTCGCACCGAACCAGAGCTGAAAGAGGCGCTACGCACCACGGCGGAGCGGGAGCACCGCTCCATCTCCAACATGGTGGCGGTGTTGATCATGGATTACTGCGGACGGAATGGCATCGAGATCGAGGAGGCAGATACGGCCAGCCCATCTCGACGGGGCCGAAAAGCAAGGAAGTAGACAAGGCAAGAGGGAAGGAATAAAAACATCATGGCAGCCAAAGAGGCCAAGGCCCGCATCAAGATCAACAAGCTCTTGGAAGAGTCCGACTGGCGCTTCTTCGACGAGAAGGGCGGCAAGGCCAACGTAGTGCTGGAACCCAACGTCAAGCTGTCAAAGGAGCAGGTTGACGAGCTGGGTGAGAATTTCGAAACCACCACCAACGGTTTCATCGACTTTCTGCTGCTCGATGAGCAGGGCTACCCGCTAGTGGTGTTGGAGGCCAAGGCTGAAGATAAGAATCCGCTGATCGGCAAGGAACAGGCCCGCAAGTACGCCAAGTCCCAGAACTGCCGTTTCATCATCCTATCGAACGGCAACCTGCACTATTTCTGGGATCTGGAGCAGGGCAGTCCGCACATCACCACTCGGTTTCCCACCCCTGATTCCATCAAGGGTTACCACGGTTTCCAGCCCAATCCCGACCGCCTCATCAAGGAGATGGTTTCCAAAGACTACATCGTCCTGACCCAGCTCCCCGGTTATGCGGACGAGGCTGGCTGGAAGAACAGCGAAGAGCGCCCGGCCTTCATTGAAAAGAATCGTCTGCGCTTCCTGCGCGACTACCAGAAGCGTGCCGTCCATTCGGTGCAGGACGCCGTTGCCGAGGGCAAGAGCCGTTTTCTGTTTGAAATGGCCACCGGCACCGGCAAGACGCTCACCTCCGCCGCCGTTATCAAGCTCTTTCTGCGCACAGGCAACGCCCGCCGGGTGCTGTTTCTGGTGGACAGGCTGGAGCTGGAAGACCAGGCCAACAAGGCCTTCACCTTCCTGTTGAAAAACGACTTCACCTCGGTTATCTACAAGGAGCGCCGCGACGACTGGCGCAAGGCGGAGATCGTTGTCACCACAGTGCAATCGCTGCTGTTCAACGACAAGTACAAACGCCTGTTCTCGCCCACTGACTTCGATCTGGTGATCTCGGACGAAGCCCACCGTTCCATCGGCGGAAACGCTCGCGCCGTGTTCGAGTATTTCGTCGGCTACAAGCTGGGCCTGACG
>Ga0070727_10004275_pt1 | contig 12316 bp, 7 predicted proteins | sample tdAd472_FD_66722 | JGI IMG/M metagenome (GOLD analysis project Ga0070727, IMG submission 66722) | Marine sediment microbial communities from the Atlantic coast under amendment with organic carbon and nitrate - tdAd47.2 | ecosystem: Environmental > Aquatic > Marine > Coastal > Sediment | place... | reverse complement strand
GATCCACGAGGCCGAGCCGCGCGAGCGCGACGCCGGCTTCGCGGTGCATCGGCCCGCGTGCTGCGATCTGCACGAGGCGCTCGCGCGCGGCACCCGGACCGAGGTCGAACGCCTCGGCGAGCGCCGGTTCGGGCGCTGGAGTGTGGCGATTCAGCGCCGCCCGTGCGATCCGAGCGTCGCCGGTGAGGCGTTCGTCCGGTACGTCGAGGTTCGCCGCGAGGGGGCGCTCGAGGGGCCCGTCCGGGGGCGGTTCGCCGATGCCGAACTCCACCGCGAGGCGGGTGTGCAGCGGCGCGACGGCGACCGGATCGAGGCGATCGATGCGACGAGCCACCACCGGCAGCAACGCGTCGTCGAGGCGCGCGGCGAGCCGGTCGGCCCACGTCGCGCGAGCGATGAGCAGCGCCTCGATCGACGCGTCGGGCAGCGTGGCGACGATGCGGTCAAGGGTGCGGCGGCGCTGGGCCTCGTCGTCGCGCACGAGCTGCTCGACGGCGCCGCGGTCGAGCCGGGCGAGGACGCGCAGCAGTCCGGGCCACGCCGGGTGGTCGTCGTCGAACCGCGACAGGGCCGGCCGGATGCGCAGCAGGCCCGCGAGGCCGAAGTCGACGAGCAGGTCCTCGAAGCGGAGCCGCGTGTGCGCGGTGATCGCCGTCGGACGACGCTCGAGCGCGTGCAGCCAGTCGAGGAGCGCGTCGACCACCGACGGACCGATCGCGAGGAGCTGGCGTCGGGCGGCGAGCGCGTGCTCGGGGGTACCGTAGTTCAGCGCCCCGATGTGGCGCGCGACCGCGTCACCGGCGTCGAGGTCCGGATCCGGCTCGTCGTCGGGCACCGCGTCCGAGGCGTCTGTCGTGCGCAACGCGGCGACCTGGATGGCCAGCAGCACCAGCACGATCAGCAGGACGACGAGCCCGTTCACGGGACGCGGCCCACGGCTGCGGCCATCGCGGCGCAATCGCCGAGCTCGGGCCAGTCGCCGGTCGTCGCGCCGGCGCGGTCGAGCCACGTGGCGAGTGCAGTGGCATCGCCCGAGTGCAGCGCAGCTTCGACGGCCGCCTCGGTCATCGGGCGGGCGGGCACGAAGCGATCGAGCCCGACGTCGACAACCGGTCGCGGCGCGTCGCGCCACGTCCGGGTCCAGGCGCGAAGGGCTCGGGCGCGTTCGGCACGAGCGTCCGTATCGTCCGAGGCGCTCGAATCGGCGTCGACGTCCGAATCGGCACCAGCCACTTCGTCGTCGTTCGTGCCCGGGTCTGCGGCCTCGGCGACGTCGACGTCCGCTCCGATCTCCGGCGGGTGAAAGAGGCCCGGGGTGGTGGCGATCGCCTCGGCCCACGCGGCCTCGGCGGCGACGAGCACCGCGGTGTGGTCTCCGTCGGCCCACGCCGCCTCGACCGCCTCGGGCAGCTGGTCCGTGTCGACGTCGCCGTCGGCGCACCACGGAGTCACCGGCGGGCCGACGTCATCAGGCGAGCCCGACGAGCCAGCGCACGCAGCGCCGACGAGAGCGGCGGTCAGGAGGGCGAGAACGACGGGCCGAACGGGCATGAGCACGAGACCTCGGGCGAGTTGACCGCCTGGTGAGCGCGGTGATAGGTTCGTACCACCTTCGAGAGGCGGCCGTCACGCGCTCGCGAGCCGCGACGGCCTGGTCGGGGCTGCCCGCCTCGGTTGCTGTGGGAATCGTCATCGACGGACCGCTCTCGCTCATGAAGAACCCGCCCACCCGACGCCTCGACGCGATGCGCGCTTACAGCGTCGCCCCGCTTCTGCTGGCGCAGGCGGCCGCCGACGCGGTCGAAGGCTCCGCCGAGGGGTCCGGTGAAGGTTCGGGCGCAGCTGCGCTCGACTTCATGACGCTCTACGAGACGTACTACGGCGACTACATCGTCGGCGGCATCGGTGCGCTGGCGGTGCTCTTCCTCGTCGTGAAGCTGGTCCGGTTCGCGACCGCGGTCTCGCGGTACGGCGTCGGACTGCCGCGCAAGACGCGGATCGCGATCAAGAAGCAGGAAGTCCAGGGCAACTTCGCCGCGGCCGCCGACCTGCTCTTCGAGGGTGGCTCGTTCAGCGACGCGGCTCAGCTCTACGAAAAGGGCGACGACCACCTTCGCGCGGGTGAAGCGTGGGAGAAGGCGGGCGACGCACGCGCGGCCGTGACGGCGTTCAAGCGCGCCGGTGCCCCTGCCCTCGCTGGCGACCTCTACCTGCGCCGCGGCCAGTTCTCGCTGGCTGCGCGGGAGTTCGAGACCGCCGACCTGAACGACAAGGCTGCCGACGCCTGGTTCAAGGCGAAGGACTATCGCGCCGCCGCCGAGCTCTTCGTGAAGCTCGACAAGCCGAAGGAGGCCGGCCTCGCGTACGATCGCCTCGGCGACAAGGCGAAGGCCGCGGAGTACATGGAGCACTTCTTCCAGCTCCAGTACGACATGGCCCGCGGCGACCTGCTGCAGATTCGCGACGCCTGCGAGCTCGCGGCGCGTGCGGCCGGGTACCTCAAGGACGGCGGCAACGCGGCGGAGGCTGCGTCCCTGTACAAGAAATGCGGATACCGCAAGCGGGCGGCGGAGTTGTACAAGGAAGTCGGCATGCTCGAAGAGGCTGCCGAGATCTACGTCGCCGCGGGCAAGCCCATGCAGGCGGCCCGGCTGTACGACTCGATGGGCGACCAGACCCGGGCGCTGAAGTTCCGTGGCGAGGCGCGCCTCGCACGGGGCGACAAGGCCGAGGCCGCTGCGGACTTTGCGGCCGCGGGCGAGCACCTGCGCGCCGCCGAGCTCTTCATGGACATCGGCGAGCAGACGAAGGCTGCAGCCGCGTACGAGAAGCTCGGCGACACCCGGATGGCGGCGGACCTGTACCGCAGCACCGGCGACCTCGACGCGGCGGGCAAGGCCTTCGAGTCGGGCGGCGACTACAACCAGGCCGCGGAGCTCTACCGCGAAGCCGGCGACACCCGCGGTGAGCTGCGCGTGTCGAAGGCGGGCAACAACTGGTACCGCGTGGGCGAGATCTTCCTGCAGCACAAGCGGCACGAGGACGCTCTCGCGGCGTTCCAGCGCGTGGATCCGACGGACGCACGGGCCGAGGACGCGAACATGATGCAGGGAGACATCCTGCGTCAGCTGAAGCGCTACGACCTGTCGTTCGCCAAGTACCGGTCGGTGCTCGGGGATGCGCGCCCGGACAAGAACAACGTCGACCTGCTCTACAAGATGGCGGGCACGGCGGAGGAAGCCGGCTCGACCCTGCAGGCCATCCAGATCTACCAGTCGATTCTCGGCGTGGATTACTACTTCCGCGACGTCGGCAAGCGGGTCGCGAAGCTGCAGGCGCAGGAAGGCTCGAGCGGTGCGCCCGGCGTCGACGTCATGAACATGGCGCCGTCCGAGGCGATGCACGCGATGGAGCAGTCGCGGTCGGCGCGCAACGCGTCCGTGCCGACGCAGCACGGGCGGTACCGCATCGAGAGCGAGATCGCGCGCGGCGGCATGGGCATCGTCTACAAGGCGATGGACACGGTTCTCGAGCGCCCGGTCGCGTACAAGATCCTGTCCGGCAACCTGAAAGAGAACGACGTCGCGGTGAAGTACTTCCTGCGCGAGGCGCGGGCGGCTGCGCGCATGGCGCACCCGAACATCGTGACGGTGTTCGATGCCGGCGAGCAGGACGGCGAGTACTACATGGCGATGGAGTACGTGGAGGGGCAGACGCTCAAGGCGCTCATCAACCGCCAGGGTGCGTTCCCCGAGAAGCTCGTGCGCTACATCATGGTGCACGTCTGCCGCGGGCTTGCGTTCGCGCACGAGCGTGGGCTGGTGCACCGCGACATCAAGCCGGGCAACCTGATGCTGACCCGCGATCGCGCGGTGAAGATCATGGACTTCGGTCTGGCCAAGTTCGTCGAGAGCGTGCACGGCAACCACACGCGGGCCATCGGCACGCCGTACTACATGTCGCCCGAGCAGATCGTGGGCAAAGAGCTCGACGGTCGGTCGGACATCTACTCGCTCGGCGTGTCGATGTTCGAGTGCGCGACGGGTCAGGTACCGTTCAGCAAGGGCGACCTGTCGTACCACCACCTGCACACCGACGCCCCGAAGGCGAAGGACCTCAACGCGCGCCTGAGCGACGAGTTGAGCGACATCATCTTCAAGTGCATGTGCAAGTCACCGGCGGATCGGTTCCGGAGCGCGAACGAGCTGCTGGCGGCGGTTCGGGACTGAGGTTGTGGGTCGCGCAGCACGGGTGTCTGCGACACCCGGTGCGCGACGGATGGGGCGGTGGTGATGCGGGCCACGAATCGCCGCCGCGGTCGTCTTGCAGTCGAGGCGACCTACGGAGGCCCCCTCGCGGGGCCGGCGGATGCGAAGCAGACGCGGGGGGCGGTCGAATCGTAGGTCATGGTGGTTCAGACGGCTCGAACCTCCTCCCATGCCGGTTCGAGCGCCCCCCGCCCCGGCGCTGCGCGCCGTGACCGGCCCCACGAGGGGGCCTCCGGATGACTCTGACGATGGGACCGGCGTCCGGCGGCGGTTCATGGACCCCGTCCCCGGCGCATCTCGACTCTCGAAGTCCAGGCGACCTACGGAGGCCCCCTCGCGGGGCCGGCGGATGCGAAGCAGACGCGCGGTGCCTCGAGTCACCGCCCCGGGTGTCTCGCAGCGCCTCGAACCACCACCTCTGCCGGACCGAAGTCCAGGCGGCCTACGGAGGCCGGAGGTGCTCGGGACGCACCGGGGCGGCAAAAACGAAAACAGCCGGCCTGTGGGGGCCGGCTGTCTCGTGACGTTCGGGACCGCTACTTAATGAGTTCCTTCACGTTCCACATCCTGCCGAGGACGAACGCCAGGCCGGCGGCGCCGGCGCTGAACAGGGCGCCCATCTTGGCCGGGCCCTGGAACGGGCTGGTTCCGGGGTACGCCTCACCGGCGACAAAGAGGGCCACCGTGAGTCCGATGCCCGCCACCGTCGCGGCGACAATGATGTGCTTGAAGCCCATGCCCTCGGGGTACTTGAAGCCCAGCGCGTTGCCGAGACCCGAGAAGAAGGCGATGCCGAGCACCTTGCCCACGATGAGGGCGGCGACGACGACGATGGTCAGCGGCGTGATCGCGTCGAACGCGACGCCGGCGTTCGCGAAGCCGAAGAAGAAGAGGCCGAAGTCGACGTAGAGCTTCACCGAGTGCTCGAAGTTGTGCAGCGGGCTGTGGTGATCGCCGGTGTCGTGGTGGGTGCCGGTGAACGTCTCTTCGAGCTCGGACACCTCGTCCATGCTGTTGAACATGCCCGTGTCGTGCGTCGGTCCGGGCAGGAACGGCACGATCGGGACGAGCGCCAGCGCCGGGTGCAGCGCCGCGTTGACGAGACCGACCCAGGCGAGGGTGCCGCCGATGAAGATGTACGGCACCCAGGTGTTCACCTGACGCTTCCGCAGGATGTACGACACGATCATGCCGGCGGCGACGAGCAGCAGCCAGATCGGGGCCGGCGGGTGCGCCGGGTTCGGGTAGAAGATCGCGATGATGCCGAGGCCGATCGCGTCGTCGGCGATCGCGAGCAGCAGCAGGAAGTTCACCGCCGGGTGCTGGGCGCCGAAGACCACGCGGGCGACGAGCCACGCGAGCGCGATGTCGGTCGCCGTCGGGACACCCCAGCCGCGGAACACGGCCGCCGGATCGCCAGCTTCGAACGTACCGCCGGGGGCGAAGGCTGCGCCGAGAGAGCCCCATACACTTGCGCCCTCTTCGACAGGAATCATCCCCGACGACATGAAGAGACCCGACAACACGATGAACACGCCGACCGGTCCGACGACGCCGCCGATTGTACCGAGCAGCGGGTTGACCGCCTTGCTGGGCGGGTTGAGCGCACCGCCGGGCAGCACCGACTCCGTGATCTCCTTCGCGGCCACGCCGAAGAAGAAGAGCATGAAGATGTCGTTGATGATGAAGTGCAGCGTCAGGTGGTGGCCGAAGATGCCGAAGCCCCACGCCTTGATCTCGCCGTGGTCGTCATCGCCATGGTCGTCCGCGTGCGCTACCGCGTCCGCGTGCGCGTCGTCGGCGTGCTCGTCGTCGGCGTGGTCATCCCCATGGTCGTCGGCGTGGTCATCCCCGTGGTCGTCGTCGGCGTGGTCGTCGTCGGCGTGGTCGTCGCCGTGCGCGTCGTCGCCGTGGTCATCGCCGTGGTCGTCGCCGTGCCCGTGATGCAGATCGACGCAGAAGGCCGACTCGCTGGAGCACACCCCGTCGAGGGGACCCCACTCCACGATGTCGTGGTACGGGTCCGGCGCGACGTTGGCGAAGATCACCGCCACGACGACGCCCGCGATCAGCGGGATCGAGAATTCCTGAAGGATACTGACGAATCCTTTGCTTTCGCCGCTCACGTGGGTCTCCGCACGAGTGTGAATTCATAGAACGAGGGCTGCGCGAGGATAGGTTCGACCCGCGGGGCCAGCAAGCATCACAGACTCGGTGCCGACCCGCGCGCGAGCGCGACCGGCGCAGGCCCCGCTTGCGCGCGCCCCTTTGCCCGCGCCAGGATGGCCGCGGACCGGAGTTGCCCGTGGTTCGTCGCATCGCCCTCGCCTGCCTCCTCGCGTTCGCCGCGGCCGCATCCGGCTGCGGCGGCGGCACACGGCTGGTCGAGGACGCCCGCACCGCCGAAGCCGCCGGCGACGCCGACCTCGCGGTGGCGCTCTATCGCGCCGCAGCGCGGGACGGCGGGCTCGAACCGGCGGACGCCCTCGCCCTGCACTACCTGCTGCGTGCCGAAGCCGAAGCCCACGCCGCCGACGGCTGGTGGCAGCAGGCCGAGCAGCTGTGGCGCGACGCGGCAGCGCTCGATGTGCCTGCATCCCTGCGCGCCGAAGCGCTCCTGCACGCGGTCGAGATGCGCGTCGTGCGCGGCGCAGCGCCCGCCGAGACGGCCGCGCTGCTCGAGGACGCCCACGCCGCCGACCCGACCCTGGACCGCATGGCCGAGGTCGCGGACCTCTGGCAGCAGGCGGGCGACCCGGCCGCCGCTCAGCGTGCACTGACGGCGGCCTTCGAGCGGCATCCGGACGACACGAGCCTCGCAATGGCCCTCGCTGGCGCACACGTCGGCGCCGGGGACGACGAAGCGGCGCTCGAGGTGTACCGCACCGTGCTCGAGCTCGACCCCACGCATCCCCAGGCCCTCGTGATGCTCGCCACCCTGCTCGAACGCGCCGGTGACCTCGACGGCGCCGAGGCCGCCTGGCAGGCCCTCGTCGACGCGTGGCCCGACGTGCCCGGCGGCTGGGTGCGCTTCGCCGCGTTCGTCGAGCGGACCGGCGATAGGGCCCGGGCGGAGCGCCTGCGCGCCCGGGGCGCCGCGGCGGCGGAGGCGCGGTGACCCACCAGCTCGTCGCTCGCGCCGCTCGTCTCTGCATCCTCGCCACGTCGCTCACGACGGCGGCGATGCTCACCGCATGCGGCGCGACGCCTCTGCCACCTCGCGATCCCGAGCCGGGCATCGCCATCGCCCAGCAGCAGCTGCATGCCGCGCGCAACCGCGCCGGGCTCGACGCCGAGCTGCCCGAGGCCGAGCTGCTGCAGCGCCTCGACCTCGCTCGCGCGCTCATCGACGAAGCCGAGTACGAAGAGGCCCTCGCCCACCTCGCGATCCTGCGCCGGGCGCGACCGCTCTGGCACACCTACCGGTACGAAGAGGCGCGGGCCCTGTTGCGCGGACGCGCGGACGTCGACGGCGCCCTCGCCTCGGTCGACGAGTGCCTGACGATCCGCCCGGACTTCGCCGACTGCCACCTGCTGCGCGGCCTCGTCCTCAGCGATGCCGGCCGCCCCGCCGACGCGATCGAGGCGTGGCTGCAGGCCGAGGCCGTCGCCGACTGGGTACACATCGAGCGCGAACGGCTGGCCCGCGCCGCGCTTCCGTCCGGGGACCTCGAGGCCGCCCGCGCCTGGGCCGAGGACGCCGTCGACGAGACCCGCGGTCGGGTGTCGGCCCTGCTCATCCGCGCGACGGTGTCCGAACGGCTCGGCGACCTCGAAGGTGCCGAGGCCGACTTCGCCGCCATCGCCGATCGCCACGTCGACCCGGTCGCCGGCGCGCGGTACCTGCTCGGGTTCTACCGCCGTACGGGTGACGCCGAGGCGGCCGCGAGCGTGCAGCGCCGTATCGACGACGCCGCGCACTGACCGCCGCCAGCGGCCACGTCAGCGGTGCTGGGACACGTCGACCACGGTCACGCCGTCGCCGCCCTCGTCCCGCCGTCCAGACCGAAACTCGGTGCCGAACGGCGTCCTCGGCAGGTGCCCACGCACCGCTCGCTTGAGCGCGCCGGTACCGTGCCCGTGGATGATGAACACCGCGTCCCGACCCGACCGGACGGCCGCATCGAGAAAGGCGTCCACCCGATCCAGCGCCTCGTCGACGGTCGCGCCGCGCAGGTCGAGGGTGTTGTCCGTGCTGCGCTCGACGTCCATCCGCACCGCGGCCGGACGGCCCCGCCCGCCCGTCGAGCTCGACGCCGCCGTGCCGGTGCCACCGGGCTCGATGAAGAGGTCGGTGAGCTCGAAGCTGGCGCGCATCGGCCCGAGCTGCACCACCACGCGTTCGCCACGGGTCGGCGGCTCGGCGACCGTGCCGGTCTTGCCGAACGGCCGCACGAAGACGATCGCGCCGAGCTCGAGGTCGTCCCACTCGGCCGGTCGACGACCGGTGGGGCGCGCCTTCGCCTCGGTGCGGATGGCCTCGCGCGTCTTCGCTTCGACCCGTCGCGCGATGGCGCGGGCCTCTTCGAGCCGCTTGCGCGCCTCGGCGGGGTCCATGTCCGTCGACGCCACGTCGCGCAGCGCGCGGGCATGAGCCTTCACCTGATCGCGCATCGCCCGCACCTCGTCGCGCAGCTTGCGCGCCTCGCTGTCGAGCGCTTCCCGCTCCCGACGCGCGAGCTTCTCGCGGTCCGCCTCGGCCTTCTCGCGCAGCACGCGGGCCTCGCGCAGCTCTTCGGCTGCCGCCTCACGCTCTTCGACGAGGCGCGTGTGCTCGCGCTCGAGGCGCTCGACGAGGGCTTCGGTGGTGCCGGACTGCTGCCCGGACATCCAGTCGCCGGCCCGCTCGACGATGCGCGTCGACAGGCCGAGGCGCTCGGCGATGCGCAGCGCGTACGAGCTGCCCGGCACGCCCATGCGCAGGGCGTAGGTCGGCGCGAGGCGATCGACGTCGAACCCGACCGACGCGCACGCGAATCGGTCGTCCTCGAACGCCAGCGTCTTGAGCGACTCGAGGTGCGTCGTCACGACGACCCAGCAGCCGCGCCGCGCGAGCTCGTCGAGGAGCGCCCGACCGAGGGCCGCGCCCTGCTCCGGGTCCGTGCCGGCGAAGAGCTCGTCGAGCAGGACGAGCGAGCCCGCGTCGCAGTCCGGCAAGAACGACGCGATGTTGCGGACATGCCCCGAGAAGGTCGAAAGATCCCGCTCAAGCGCCTGCTCGTCGCCGACGTCCGAGAACACCCGCTCGAACCACGGCATCCGCGAGTCGTCGGCGCATGGGATCGGCAGCCCGGCCCGCGTCATCAGCGCGACGAGACCCAGCGTCTTGAGCGTGACCGTCTTGCCACCGGTGTTCGGCCCCGAGACGATCAGGACGTGCGCACCGTCGGCGATGCGGATGTCGTTGGGCACCACGGTCAGCTCGCCGTCGAGCTCGCGCAGCGCCAGCACCGGGTGCCGGACCCGTCGCAGGTCGAGGGCGCCGTCGTCCGCGCCATCCAGGATCGGCGCGCGCATGTCGAGCTCGTCGGCGAGGCGAGCGCCGGCCCAGGCGAGGTCGATGTACGTAAGCAGGTCCTGGTTGTCCTCGAGCGCGTCGACGTGGCGTGACACCAGCCGGGTCAGCCGCGTGAGGATGCGGCGCACCTCGTTGTCGACGTCGAGCTGCGCCATCCGGTAGTCGTTGTTCAGCGTGATGAGCTCCTGCGGCTCGATGAACAACGTGGCGCCGGAGTTCGACTGCCCGTGCACGATGCCCGGGAAGTCCCCGCGCTCGCCGGCCCGGACGGGCACGACGTACCGCTCGTCGCGGATCGTAACGAACTCGTCCTGCAGGATGCCGTCGAACTTCGGCGACTTGAGGATGTTGTCGAGCCGGTTCTGGATCGTCGCGCGCAGGCTCTTCACCCGCCGACGCAGGCGCCCGAGGTCCGGCGACGCCTCATCGACGATGTCGCCCGTCGCATCGAAGGTCCTGCGGATCTCGGCCTCGAGCCCATCGGGCACGACGAGGCGCTCGCCCCACGACGCCATGATCGGCGCCTTCTCGCGGCGGCGCACGAGGTACTCACGGGTGTTCTTCGTCGCGCGCAGCGTGTCGGCGAGCTCGCCGAACGCCTCGCCGTCGAGCACGTCGTCCTTGCGCACGCGCAGCAGCGCGCGGCGCACGCCCCGCAGGCCCCGCAGTGGCAGCGGGTCATCGGTCTGCAGCAGCGCGGTGAGTTCCATGACCTCGTCGCGACGCCGCTCGGCGATCGCCCGCGACGGCAGCACCCCCAGCTCGGCCGCCAGCGCCTCGGCGTCGGGGCCGATGCAGCGGCGCGACAAGGCGGCGGTGATGTGCGACCATCCGAGGTCTCCGAGGGACTTTTCGGGCAGGCCGGACAGGCCGTCGCCGGACAGGCCACTGGCGAGCACGGCACGAAACGTCTCGTCGCCGAGCCCGGTCTCGCGAATGTCGTTCGCCATGACAGGGTTCCCTTGTTCGTATCGAATGCGCCAGAGCACCGGATCGGGTCCGGGTGCCGAGGCACGTGGCGGGCTGTCTGACCGATGTCGAGCGAAGGATCAAGCACGAAACCGACTCCGGATGCGATCGCGCGGGCCGGGCGCGCCGCAGCCGCGGTGCACGCCGGGGCCTTCGTGCTGTGCATCGCAGGGGGCGTCGGAGCTGCCTGGGCGAGCGCCGCAAACCTGCCCCAGCCGGCCGGACCGACACGCCCCGTGACGGTCGCAATCATCGGTTTCATCGGGGTCCTCGCAACGATCGGCGTGCTGCGGCATCTCTGGGTACGCCCCCTGCTGTGGACGATCTGGCGTCGCCTCGTTGCCCGCCACGGCCGCGACGCGCTGGCTGCGGTCGAACCGGGCGACGCGCCGGCCGACCGATGGTTTGCACGATTGCGTGATGTCGCCGGATCGTCACAGAACGCCGCGACCGCGGGCGGGCCGGGTCGACACGAACCCGGCGCCGATGCTAACGAGACCGAAGGCCCGTGACGACGAGGTGCCGGTGATTCAGGAGACGTTCGAGTTTCTCGCCCGAGGCGGCCCGATCATGGGCGTCATCGGGTTCGCGTCGGTGGCCGCGCTCGCCATCTTCATCGAGCGGATGTGGTCGCTGCAGCGCCATCGCATCGTGCCGGCGCGGTTCGTCCACCTCGTGCGTGACCAGCTCACGCGGGGGCGCGTCGACGAGGCGCGCAGCCTGTGCTCGTCGAACGACTCGTCGATCGCGGTGATCCTGCACGCCGGGCTGCGGCACGTCGGCGGCACCCGCGCGCTGATTCGTGAGGCGATGCAGGACCGCGGGCGCCGCGAGGCCGCCGAGCTCGAGCGGTTCACCGGCGCGCTCGGCAGCATCGCGACGATCGCCCCGCTGCTCGGCCTGCTGGGGACGATCACGGGCATGATCAAGACGTTCCAGCGGGTGAACGAGACTGTCGCGCAGACCGGTGATGTGTCGCCCGGCGCCCTCGCCAGCGGCATCTGGGAGGCCCTCGTCACGACGGCGGCCGGCCTCGCCGTCGCGATCCCCGCGTTTCTCGCGTACCGCTTCGTCATCGCGCGGGTCGACCGGCTCGTGCTCGATCTCGAAGAGGTATCGCTCGACATGGTCGACCTGATGATCGAGCCCGCGAAGTCCACGAGCGGCGACGAGGACGACGCGTGAACTTCCGGTCGCCCCAGCGCCGGCGCGGCGAGCCGAACCTCGACCTGACGCCGCTGATCGACGTGGTCTTTCTGCTGCTCATCTTCTTCCTGGTGACGGCGACGTACGCACAGCGCGACACCCGCGTAGTGCCCGTCGACCTGCCGCAGGGCGCCAGCGGAGAGGCCGACTCGGCGACCGTTCGCGTGACGATCTACGTCGAAGCCGACGGCACGTTCACGTTGCACGCCGAGGACGAAGAGCCCGTCGCCGGGCTCGATCGCGCAGGGCTGCAGACGGACCTGCAGACCCTGTACGACACGGCGCCCGACACGCCGCTCTACCTGCGCGGCGACGAGGACGTGCGGTACGGCGAGGTGATGGACCTGCTCGACCT